>Ga0105107_10001933_pt1 | contig 13590 bp, 11 predicted proteins | sample PPLLaktember2015_6_FD_79335 | JGI IMG/M metagenome (GOLD analysis project Ga0105107, IMG submission 79335) | Freshwater sediment microbial communities from Prairie Pothole Lake near Jamestown, North Dakota, USA - PPLs Lake P8 Core (1) Depth... | ecosystem: Environmental > Aquatic > Freshwater >...
CCATGAGTTCTGCGTGTTCCTGTGCGGGATTCGCGGCTAACTCCTTGCTCTCCCGCGCCAGATCCGCGCGCTCAGTATCGGCCTGCGAACTGACCGAGACATACTCGCCTGCAGCCATTGACATGGCACCGGCGACAAGGCCAGCGACGCCTGCAACCAGAATGCCCCTGGTATCTGCGCCTGCCGCAGCGACACCCAAGACAAGGCTAGCAGTAGAAACGATACCGTCGTTCGCGCCAAGAACGGCAGCACGGAGCCAGCCTGTCCGGTGAGTTCTGTGTCTCTCGCTGTGTCGCATAGCTTCTACCGCGTGATAGGAAGTTTGTTTCGACGCCTAACCCGCCTTGTTGAGCGGCGCGCGCGACACCGTATGGACAGTGACACCGTTACAGGCATACCACCGACGCTGACTCGCGTCCGCTCTAATGATGGGGGATCGAGTAGCGGCGCCGAGTGGGGCGAGGAGGCCGTGCCCGACCGGCGCGGCCGCTAGTGCCCCCGGCGCACGTAGTCGACGCCTTCGCCCTTGTATCGCGTCTGCAAGTCGTCTTCGAGCGAGAACTCGCTCTCGAGCTGGTTGATGAGCGCGTAGCCCATGAGCTCGGTGATCTCCTCGATGCCCACCAGGAGATCGGGACGATCGTGCACTTTCCCGGTTTCGACGCTCTCGCGCATGATCTCGAGCGCCTTCTTCATGCCCATGAGCGCGGCGGCCGGGAGCATGCGGGCCAGGCTCACGCGCCTGAAGCCGAGCTCGGCCAGCCGCTTGACCGACAGCGTCGGCGTCGTGGGACGCGAGCGGATGCCGAAGCCCATGTTGATGCTGACCCACGTCGGCGCCACCGCCTCGCAGAAGCGCTTCATCTGGTCTTCGGTCTCGATCGCATCCGCATAGACCATGTCCGCTCCGGCGGCGGCATAGAGCTTCGCGCGCCTGATGGCGCCTTCGATGCCTTCGACCGCGATCGCATCGGTGCGCGCGTTCACGATGAAGTCGGGATCTTTCTTCGCTTTCACCGCGGCTTCTATCTTCTTGCCCATCTCGCGCGCGTCGATGAGCGCCTTGCCGCGCATGTGTCCGCAGCGCTTGGGACTCACCTGGTCTTCGATGTTGATGCCGACGACGCCGGCCTGCTCGAAGTACTGCACGGCGTGATAGACGGTGACGGCGTTGCCGTAGCCGGTGTCCGCATCGGCCATCATCGGGATCGAGATCGTGTTCGCCATGCGCGAGCACGCTTCGGCGTTCTCGGTGAGCGTCATGATGCCGACGTCGGGCTGGCTCATGCGCGAGTTCGCGAGCCCCGCACCGGTGCTCGAGCACGCCTGGTAACCCATTTTCTCGACCAGGCGCGCGCTGTAGCCGTCGAAGACGCCCGGCGAGACGACGATGCCCTGCGTAAGAAGCTCGCGCATGCGGCGCGCTTTGGTGATTGCCATGTCCGTTCCTTCTGTTAGCGGGCCTTGAATCGTATCACCGCGTCGACGGCGGTGACGCCGCGGCCCGCGGTGGACACCATCATCGGATTCACTTCGATCTCGGATACGGCGTCTTCGTGATCGGCGATCAGCCACGACAGTCCCGAGACGGCTTCCGCGAGGGCGTCGATGTCGCGCGCTGCCTCGCCTCGATGACCTTCCAGGATGCGGGCGCCTTTGAGGCTCAGGATCATCTCGCGCGCCTCACTGAGACCGACCGGCGCGTAGCGGCGCACGACGTCCCTGAAAATCTCGGCGTGCACGCCGCCCATGCCGACGATCACCAGCGGCCCGAAGGAAGGGTTGTTGAGCGCGCCGACGATCATCTCCAGGCCCGCGGCCATCTCCTCGACCAGAAAACCGGTGATCCGCGCGTGCGGCGCATACGCCGCGGCGCTCTTCGCGAGCGCTTCCATCGTGGCGGGAAGCGCCTCACGCGAGACGTGCAGGCGCACGCCGCCCGCCTCGGTCTTGTGGACGATGTCGGGCGAGACGATTTTGACCGCCACGGGAAATTCGAGATCGATGCGCGCCGGCAGCGCGTCGTTCGCGCCGATCACCAGGCGCCGCGGCGCCGGTACGCCGTAGGCTTCGAGGCACGCTTTCGCAGCGTCCTCGTCGAGACCCCCGGCCGCCGCATCGAACGGCAACGGCCGCGCCGGGACGATGCGTGCGGCCGCGGGTGAGGCCGCGCGTCGCGCGCGCTGCGCGAAATCGCACAGCATCGCGGCCGCCGTGACGGCGCGGCTCGGCACTTCGAAACACGCGACGCCGGCTGCTTCGAGCCGTCCGCTCCACGCCGCCGATTGACCCGCAGTGCCGCTCAGGCTGACGAGCACCGGTTTCGGGCAGCTTTCGGCGCGCGCGATCAGATTATCGGTCCACGCTTCCACGTCGCGTCCCGGAAACGAGCGCACGATCGCCAGGTCGACGTTCCCGTCCGCCAGCACGAGGTCGGTCGCCCGGGTGAACTCCGGCTCCTTCTGGGCGAGCGCCGCGGTGAGGTCGATCGGGTTCGCGAGCGATGCGAACGCGGGCACGATCGCTTTCAGCGCATCGATCGACTGCGCGCCGAGCGCGGGCAGCTCGAGCTTCGCTTCCTCGCAGCGGTCGGCGAGCAGCACGCCTGCGCCGCCGGAGGTGGTGACGATGGCTACCCGCCTGCCCTGCGGGCGCCTGCGCGAGCGAAAAGCCTTGGCCGCATCGACGAGATCGTAGACTTCGCGCACCTCGACGAATCCGCCTTCGCGGAAAGCATCGCGATAGAAGTCGTATTCCTCGGTCAGGTTCGCGGTATGGGAGACCGCGGCACGCTGGCCCACGGCGGTGTTGCCCACTTTCCAGACGGCGATCGGTTTCCCGACTTCGAATGCCCGCCTGCCGAGCGCGCGCAGGCGCCGCCCGTCTTTCAGGCCTTCGAGATAGACGGCGATCAGCCGCACTTCCTCGTCCTCGAGGAAATGCTCGACGAAATCGAGCACGCCCAGATCGGCCTCGTTGCCGGTGGAGACCATGTAGTCGATGCCGACGCCGGCTTCCTGGCAGAAAGCCATGATCGAATATGCGAAGCCGCCGCTTTGCGAGATCATCGCGATCGGGCCGCGCTTCCAGTCGGGCTGGCGGAAGCCCGCGCCGAAACCCGCGAAAACCCGCCGGCCGAGGTTGAGCATGCCGATGCAGTTGGGGCCGACGATGCGCACGCCCGAGCGCTCGAGCGCGGCGTCGAGCGCGCCCTGCAGCGCGAGGCCCGCCTCGCCGATCTCGCGAAAGCCCGCGCTCAGCACGAGCGCGTGGCGGATCCCCGCCGCGCCGCATTCTTCGATGATGCGCGGCACCTCGGAGGCAGGCAGCGCGACGATCGCGAGGTCGACCGCTTCGGGCACCGCGCCGATCGCGGGATAGCACGGCACGCCGTTGATCTCGCCGTAGCGCGGGTTCACCGCGTACACCTTGCCGGAGTAGCCGTAGTGCGTGAGCGCGTGCAGCGGCTGTCCGCCGGGCCTGCGCGCATCGAAAGATGCGCCGATGACGGCGATCGAGCGCGGATCGAGCAGCCGATCGAGCGTCATCGGGAAAAAATGAAGCGGGCTCGCGCCCTATCCGCCGACCTTGATGCCCGCCTCGCGTATGACACGCACCCACTTCGCGTACTGCTCGGCGACGATTTTGCCGAGCTCGGCGGGCGTGGTGGTCTGCACTTCGATGCCTTCGCGGCCGAGGCGCGTCCTCACGTCTTCGACCGAGAACCTGCGCACCATCTCCTGGTTGAGCTTCTGCACGGCCTCCGCCGGTGTGCCCGCGGGTGCGACGATGGAATAGAACTGCTGCACTTGGTAACCGGGCAGACCGGATTCGCTGATCGTCGGGATGTCGGGGGCGAGCGAAGTGCGTTTCGCGCTGGTGACGCCCAGCGCCCGGATGCGCCCGGCGCGCACCTGCGGGAGCGACGTGTGGAAGTTACTCACCATTACGTAGGTCTCGCCCTGCAGGAGCGACAGCATCGCGGGCGTGCCGCCCTTGAAAGGCACGTGCACCATCTTCACTTTCGCCATCGCCGAGAAAAGCTCGGCGCCCAGATGCGCGGGGCTGCCGGGTCCGGTCGTCGCATACGCGATGCTGTCGGGCTTCGCTTTCGCGAGCGCGACGAGATCGCGGAGGTTCCTGACCGGCAGGGTCGGGTGCGTCACGAGGATGTAGGCGGTGGTCCCGGCGAGCGAGATCGGCGCGAAATCCTTCACCGGGTGGTAGTTGCGATCGGTGTAGAGCGCGGGCCCCGTGATGAGCGTGCTGCCGCTGCCGAGCAGCAGCATGTAACCGTCCTTGGGCGCGCGCGCCACCATCTCGGCAGCGATGCGGCCGCCGGCGCCGCCGCGATTGTCGACGATGATCTGCTGGCCGAGAGCCGGGCTCAGCTTCTCCGCGATCAGCCGCGCGACGGTGTCGGTGCCGCCGCCGGGAGCGTTCGGCACGATGATGCGTATCGGCTTCACCGGATAGGACTGCGCCAGTGCTGAAGGCGCAATCGAGAGTGCAAGAGACGCGGCTACTGTGCACAGGGAAAAACCAGAACGATGACGCATGCGTATCTCCTCGTTGTGAAGCGCGTATGACGCAGCGCTTTAGTCTTCTACCCGGCTTCCGGATGAATAGCCGGCCGCGTTTATTGCGCCTTGAACAGCGCGGCGAACGGCCGCATACTCGTTTCGCTCTCGATGGAAAACGTGCGCTCCACGACCTCGCCTGCGCGCGTGACCCCGAGTACGCCCTCTGCCTGGTCGGTAAACTTGCGGCGGACGTCGTCCCAGGTCATGGGATTTTTCGGGTCGCCGAGCGGGCGCAGCACTTCACGGTAGAAAACGCCGCGGGCGGTGGTCACCTGAACCGCCGCGGGCCGCATGCCCTGCTCGAAGAGCCTCGTGAACTCGACCTTTTCTTCCAGATGCGTCTTCGCCATGAGCGCCGCAACCGTCGGGTTGTGCAGCCATTCATCGGTGAACTGGCGCGAGGTCACCTCACCCGCGACGAGTGCGACCGCCACGCAATAGTAGAAGCTGTGATCCGCGGTTTCCTTGGTCGTCGGCGCGAGCTTGGAATCGTCCCAGCTCGGCTTGGTGAGGGCCTCGTTGTGCGCGAAGATCCGAATGGACTCGATTTCGGCGGGCGTGATGTCGTGCTCGCGCCTGAGCTCCAGCGCCGCCTGCACCATGGCGGGGGTCATGCCTTCGACCGGGTAGGGCTTGAGCCCGATTTTGAGTATGCGGAAGTCGCCGCGCTGGGGCACGAGCGGTTCCACGTCGGCGCCGCCGGCCACGGCATGGCGAAACCCGTATTTGCCCTCGAGGAGCGTACTGCATCCGGTAAAGCCGCGGCTGGCAAGCAGCGCATAGAGGATGCTTTGACTCGCCACCATGGGGGCCGAGAGCGCCTTGTCCATCGGAATGTCGCCGTGGCGGATTTCCGAGAAGGTGTTCGACCTCGCACCGGCAAGCGCCATCGCATGCGACAGCCGGGTTGCATCGAGCCCCAGGAGCCTGGCGGCGCCGGCAGCAGCCGAGTAGGCGCAGGCCCCTGTGTGGTGCCATCCCGCGTGCCAGAGATTGCGTGCGACCGGCAGATCGGAAAATCGCATTTGCACTTCGTATGCGACCACCATCGCCGTGAGGAAATCGCGGCCTGAGCGTTCGCGCCAGTCGGCGACGGCGAGCAACGTCGCGAGGTTGTCGCTCGGATGAGCGGTCCACGCAGGACCGAAATACACGTCGTTGTAATCCTGGTAGCGCAGTGCGACGCCGTTGGCGAGCGCTGCCAGGGATGCGGAGGATCGCCTGCCGGTGCCGAAAACGACGGCCTGATCGCCGCCCGCGAGGTCTTCATCGACCATGCCGCGTACGATGCGGGCCGGATCGCTTCCAAGACCTCCGAACACGCACGCCAGGCTGTCGAGCAGTATCCGCTTCGCGTAATCGCGCGTGGCGTCGTCCAGGTCTTCGTATCCCAGCTCGGCCGCATACCGGCCTATCCGCTCGATCACCGTGGTCATGGCTGGCTTTTTATTGATGCCTGTCACTGAATTTGCGGCGCTGCAGCTCCGTGCGGCGCGTCATCGCTCACTCCTTCCGCGCGTCAGGCGGACGCCCGCACTCTTCACTTCAGGCGCTTTCCGCGAAAGTCACTTCCTTCGACGTGACGATGGTCGTCATCCGGTTCATCTGCTCGATCACGCCCTGGTGCTGCTCGTCGGTCAGGGCCGCGCAGCAGTCTTCGAGCACGAACACCGCGTAATCGCGGTCGTGGCCGTCCTTGGCCGCGGAGAGCACGGCGCCGCTCGTCGAGACGCCGCACACGTACAGGCGCCGGATGCCGTTCGCGCGCAGGATGGGCTCGAGGCTCGTGCCGTAGAACGGGCTCACGCGGTGCTTCACGATGTCGTAATCCTCGGGCTGCGGCGCCAGCGCGGGATGAACTTCGGTGCCCCATTCGCCCAGCTTGAAAAGCCCGGCCTTCTTCGCGCCCTGGAAAATGCGCGAGCCCGGGGGGCATTCCCGGTAATCGGGCGAGAAGCCCACGCGCACGTAACCGATCGCAACGCCCGCCGCACGCGCTTTCCGGATCGCGTCGGCGGTGTTCGCGATGACGTTACGCCGCGCGAGGATGGGCCCGTAACCTTTTTTGCCGTTGGGCCCGTCTTCGTGGACGAGGTCGTTCACCATGTCGCACACCAGGAAGATCGCGTCGTTTGCCATGGGTCACCGTATCGGCGGCAGCTCCAGATCGACCACCGTGCCGTCGAACGGGATTTTGGTGCTGATGTCGCGCGCGGGCAGCATCACCGTAGCGAATCCCGGCGACGAGAGATCGCCGCGCTGATTCGTGCCTTTCATTTCGATGTCGACGAGCGCGCAGCGGTCCTTGATGTATTTCTTCACGACCGTGCCGGTGATGAACGTCGTGTCGCCCTGGCAGTTGAAGAGCCGCGCTTCCATGCGCAGGCGCTTCAGCACGCCGTCGTCGCCCATCCAGTTGGTGATGGCGGTGGCGAACCAGCACGCGCGCTGCGGCAGGTAATCGTACATCCCCGGCACGCCGACGTGCTTCGCGAACTCCTCGCGGTGGTGCCCGATACCCGTGTATTCGACGCCCCCGCCCATCGACTGGTTGCGGATGTAGTGCTTCGGATGCTTTGCCGCGTGCTTGAGCAGCGCGCCGTGTGCGGCGCCGCGTCCCGACGCGATCACGAAAGCCATCGTGTCGGACATCGAGAGCGGCCCGCGCGCGATCTCGTCTATCGTGTCGCCGATCTGCACGTCGTCCCAGTGACGCGTTTGCGCGCCGCGGATGCGCTCGGGCTCGGTCATCACCATCTCGTCGATGCGCGCGCGCTCTGCCGGCGTGTAGTTGTGGGTTTTCACGTCCTTGTATTTGCCTTTTTCCCGCGAGGCCTTGCGCTCGTGTCTCGCGGTGAGGCCGAGCGCGGTGCAAATCGGCTCGTCGCGCTGATTGAGATACGTGGACTCGAGGTACTGCATCGCCATGCGGCCTGAGAACTTGGACGCTTTCTCCTCGACGCCGAGCACGCGGTTCCAGATGTTGATGCGGTCGCCCGGACGCACGTTGCGGTGCCACTCGCAGTCGATCGCCACCCCGAAGCCGTGCACGCCGGGGAGTCCCCAGTAGGAACGCCCGGGCCAGTGGTGCGTCCAGGGAAAGCAAAGGTGCGCGATCAGCCCGCCGAAACGCGTCCAGCGCGCGTATTCGAGGTCGCGATAGAGCGGATTCAAATCCCCCACGCCGTTCGCGAAGATGGTGATCGAGTCCACGCTCGCATCCCGCAGGTACTGCTCGGGGCGCAGCTTGTTGCCGACGAGCGCGCGCGCCGCGGCCATCGATTCGTCGTTGATGAGGCCTTCCGGAGCATCGTCGCCGATCTGGAGGTTCTCTACACGCTTGTTCATACGTTCACCTTGGTTTATTCAATGCAAAAGTGCTGCTGTTTGTCATTGCGAGGAACGCGGTGACGAGGCAATCCCGGGAATCCCCGAGATCGCCACGTCGCCCTTGCCGGCTCCTCGCGATGACATCGCCCGCGCTCGCTATCCGATCGCCAGTGCTTCGGTGTCGGTGTACTTGCGCAATTTCTCTTCGGATACCGTCACACCCATACCCGGGCCCGTCGGCAGGGTCACGGTGCCATCCTTGTTCATCTCGAAAGGCGGGTCGCAGATATCGTCGGTGAGCCGCTCCAGCGGCGAGCCGTAGCCCAGCACGCCGTGCACGCACGGCACCGCGGCGGCGAAATGCAGGATGGCGGCGGTGCCCGGGGAGAGCGGATGTTTGCTGCCCATGAGCACGCCCATCCCTGCGGCTTCCGCGATTTCCGCCATGCGCCGGCTCAGGAACAGTCCGCCGTTTTTCACCGGCTTGAGACATATGGTGTCCGCCGCCCCCGCGCGCGCGATGTTCACGACATCGTGCGGCGTCCACGCGCTTTCGTCGGCCGTGATCGGCGTATCGAGCGCAATGCGCACTTCCTTCATGCCCTGCAGGTCCCACCACGGCACCGGCTGCTCGATCGCCTCGATCCCGTAGCGCTCCATTTTCTTCAGCGTCGGTATCGCCACCTCGACGTTGTAGGCGCCGTTCACGTCGATCTCGAGCGGATAGTTCGACCCCACGGCATCACGCACCGCGGCCACGCGCTCGATGTCTTCCTTCACGTCGAAACCGACTTTGATGGTGAGCATCGCATAGCCCGCGGCCTTCAGCTTCTGCGCGTCCTCGGCCATCTCGCGCGGCGTTTTCACGCCGAGGCTGCGGCTCACCCTGAAATGGGTGCGGTGTATGCCGCCCAGGAGCTTCGCCACCGGCCGGTTCACCGCCTTGCCCATAATGTCGTAGAGCGCGGTGTCGATCGCCGCCTTCGCGCACAGAAAACCGGTGCGGCCCTGGTTGAAGCCTTCGAGGCGATCGATGACGAGACCGATGTCGAAAGGGTCCATGCCCATGATGAGCGGCGCCATGTATTTCTGGATCGAGAAGTAGATCGCTTCCTGCGTCTCGCCGCCGCGCTCGATCAGCGTGACGCCGGTCTCCCCGACGCCGGTGATGCCCTCGTCGGTGTCCACCATCACGATGATCTGCTTCTTGTGCCGCGTCTCGCCGGGCGCCATGCGGTAAGGATTCTTGTACGGAATCGTCACCATGTGGCACTGCACTCGCGTGATCTTCATCGGGCCTTCCTCTCGACTTCAGTTGGCTTTGAGGCCGATCGTCTTGATCACTTTCGACCACTTGGCGATTTCGGCGCTGACGAACTTGCCCACGCTTTCGGGCGTGCCGCCTCCCGGATCCGCGCCTTGCTTCCTGATCGCGTCGGCCAGCTCGGGCGTGCGCAGGATTTCGAGCGACTGCTTGTTGAGCCGGGCGATGATCGGCCTCGGCACGGCGGCGGGCGCCAGCATCGCAAACCAGTTGGTGGCCTGGTAACCCGGGACGAACTCGGCGAGCGCGGGCACGTCGGGCAGGATCGGCGAGCGCTTCGCCGACGTCACGCCGAGAGCCTTCACCCGGCCCGCTTTCACCTGACCGAGAGAAGCGCTGAGCGACAGAAACGTGAGCTGGATCTGGTTGGCCGCGACCGCCTGCAGCGCCGGACCGCCGCCTTTGTAAGGCACCTGCTGCACTTGAATGCCCGCCATGCTCGTGAACAGCTCGCCGGAGAGATGGGTGATGCTGCCGGTACCGGCGGAGCCCATGTTGAGCTTGCCGGGGCTCGCCTTGGCCATTTTGATCAAGTCGCCGGTGGTCTGCGCGGGGACCGTAGGATGTGCGAGAAAGACGTTGGGAGCCGAGGCGATGAGGACGACCGGCACGAACGACTTCACCGGATCGTATTTGAGATTCTGGTAGAGCCCCGCGCTGGTGGCGAAACTGGCCGACACCACCATCAGGGTATAGCCATCGGGCGTCGAGTTCGCGACGATCTCGGAGCCCAGCGTGCTGCCCGCGCCCGGACGGTTGTCGACGACCACCGTTTGCCCCCAGGCCTCGGTGAGCTTCTGGCCCAGCAGGCGCGCGAAGATGTCCGCGGAGCCCGCGGGCGGAAAGCCGACGATCACGCGGATGGGCCTCGTGGGGTACGCGGATTCCGCGGCGAGCGCGGGGACTGCCGCAGCCGCCAGGAACAACAGGGGCACTACTCGTAGCGTGCTCATTTCCACTCCTCCTCTTGGTTTTCGTTTTCGCACGACGCTCGCGTGACGAAACGGCGCGTCAGGCGACCCGCGCGCCGCGCGTTTTCGAGCTGGCAAGCGCCTGCTGCGTCGCCGACACGACGTTGCCGACGCCGTCCGCGATGTGCACGCCCGCCGCGCGCAGCATCGCGATCTTCGCCTCGTGGCCTTCGGCTTTGGAGCCGATCAGCGCAGCGGCGTGACCCATTTTTTTGCCGGGGGGCGCCGTGTGCCCGACGATGAGCGCGGCCACCGGCTTCGCATCGGCGCGCGCCGCATACTCGGCGACGAAGATTTCCTCCGATCCCCCGATCTCGCCGAGATAAAGCACGGCGCTCGTTTCCGGATCGTCGTGGAACAGCGCGAGTGCCTCCGCCGCCGTGGTGCCTTTGACCGGATCGCCGCCGATGCCGATCACCGTCGACTGGCCGATGCCCGCGAGCGTGAGGCGCTTCGCGCCCTCGTACGAAAGCGAGCCGCTGCGCGAGATCACGCCGACGCTGCCTTCCCGATAGCAGAACGAAGGCATGAAGCCGAGCTTGGCTTTCCCGGGTGAGATGAGTCCCGGCGAGTTGGGACCGACGAAAGCGGTGCCGTTCGCCCGCGCTGCGGCCCTGATCTCGATCGTGTCGAGCACCGGAAGCTCGTCGGCGGTCGCCACCACGAGGCGGCAGCCTGCTTCGATCGCCTCGATCGTCGCGCCGAGCACGGCCGCGGGCGGCACGAATACGATCGCGGTGTCGGCGCCGGTCTCTTCGCGCGCGGTGCGCACGCTCGCGAAAACGGGCACGTCGCCGCCCACCGTGGTCCCTTCGCGCCCCGGCGAGACGCCGGCGACGATTTTCGTGCCGTACTTGCGCGCGTCCTCGACGAAGAACGTGCCCATCTGCCCGGTCGCGCCCTGGATCAGCACGCGGTTGCTGCGGTCGAGAAGTATGCTCATGCGTGCGTCCCTGCGAGACGCACCGCTTCGGCCACCGCGTCTTCGAGCCGCGCGTGATTGTGCGCGCCGAACTCCCCGAGTATCGCGGGCACCTGATCGACGTTGGTGCCGTCGAGCCTGAAGACCATGGGTTTTTTGCTCTTGCGCTCGGCCATGAGCTCTTTCATCGAACTGGCAACGCGCTGCATCTGCGTGCCGCCGCCGAATACGCTTACCAGGATCACTTTCACCTGCGGGTCGGCGTCGAGCATCGCGAGCGCCGGCCGGTAGCCGCGCGTCGAAGTCGGCCCCGGGCTCGCATCGAGGAAGCACGCCGGGCGTCCGCCCTGCTCGGCGATCATGTCCATCGCCGCCATCGTCATGCCGGCCCCGCCAGAGATGAGAGCGATATCGCCGTCGAGCCGGACGTACATGTGTCCCATCTCGAGGGAAGCTCGCAAAAGCTCGTCCCCGCGGCGCTGTTCCGCCTCGCGCAGCGCGCGGATTTCGGCGTTGCGAAAATGCGCCCACTCGTCGCGCGCGACTTTCGCGTCGGCCGCGACGAGCGAGCCGTCGGCGAGCTTCGCCAGCGGATTGATCTCGATCGTGCTGCAGTCGTGCGTCGCGGCGATGCGCACGAGGCGCTGCGCGAGCGCGACCACTTTCTCGCGCCACTGATAGTCGCTCTCGACCTCCTGCAGCACTTTGCGCAGCGCGTGGACCCTGAAATTCCACGGCGCGCCGACTTCGTAGCGCGCGGGCGGCGGACCGTCTTCGATGTCCACGCCGCCGGTGGGTGAATACAGGACGACATAGCCTTCGGCGCGGCCGTCGACGGCGACCGAAAGGTACGACTCGCGCTCGATCGCGAGCCAAGGCTCGATCAGCACGGCCTCGGGCCGCTCGCCGCCGTACGCGGTGTCGAACAGGGCTGCCACGGTGCGCTCGAAATCCCCGGCCGCTTCGACCCGGCGCACGCCGCCCTGCTTGCCGCGGCCGCCGCTGCGCACCTGCGCTTTAGCCGCCACCGGAAAAGCCGCGATGGTACGCGCGGCGGAGGCGATCGAATCGCGCGCCGAGATCAGCGTACCGTCGGGCACCGGCACGCCGGCGGAAGCGAGCAGGCGCTTCCCTTCGTGCTCCAGCATCATCATGGGGTGTTATTTCGTTCGAGTGAGGCGACGCGCGCACTATATGTCGCCGCGCGGTATGCGCACAAACAATGAGAGGTTATAGTCTCCAAACCTCCGGTTATGTACTCCACGCGATGACCCTCCAGCAGTTGCGCTACTTCAGCGAAGTCGTGCGGCAGGACCTCAACATCTCGAAAGCGGCGCTCGCGCTGCACGTCTCGCAGCCGGGCCTGAGCCGCCAGTTGCAGCTTCTCGAGCAGGAGCTCGCCGTCGAGCTTTTCGTGCGCAACCGCAGGCGCCTGGTGCGCCTGAGCGCGGCCGGCATCGAGATTCACGCGCTCGCCGAGCGCACGCTCGAAAGCGCAGCCGGCATCAGGGAGGCCGCGCGCGACCACGCCGGCGAGCACCACGGCAGCCTCACGGTCGCGACGACGCACACGCAGGCGCGCTACGCGCTGCCCGAAGTCATACGGCGCTTCAGGCAACGCTATCCGGACGTGCAGTTGAGCCTGAGGCAGGGCACGCCGGCCGACGTGTCGCATCTCGTCGCCTCCGGCAGCGCCGATCTGTCGATCGCCACCGAGCCCGTCGAGCCGTGCCCCGACCTGGTGATGCTGCCGTGCTACGAGTTGCAGCGCATCGTGCTCACTCCGGTGGGCCATCCGCTCCTGAGAAGCAGGAAGCTCACGCTGGAGAAGCTCGCCGCCTACCCGCTCATCACCTACGACTACGCGTTCATCGGGCGCTCCAAGACGCTGCGCGCGTTCGAAGCGAGGGGGCTCGAGCCGAACATCGTGCTGAACGCGATCGATGCCGACGTGATCAAGACCTACGTCGAGTTCGGGCTCGGCATCGCGATCGTTCCCGCCATGGCGTACGAGCGCGGGCGCGACAAGACGCTGCGCGCGATCGACGCGAGCCATCTCTTCGAGCCCAACACCATCCACATCGGCATACGGCGCAACCACTACCTGCGCGGCTACACCTACGCATTCATCGAAATGTTCGCGCCGCACCTGAAGCGCGCGCTCGTCGAGAAGACGATCGCCGAATCGGCGACCCGGCGCGCACACGCCTGAAGCCTCGACAGAAAATTCTTGGAGCCGTACGAGCGCCGGGCTTACCATAGTCGCGCCTTTCATCGCCCGCGCACGAGTGAATCGCGCGAGAACGCACAAGACGCCTAAGGAAACGCTGCGAAACTGTCATCGCGAGGCACAGTGTGCCGTGGCGACGCCGGGGATCCCCGGGATTGCGCAGCCCGTCCTGAGCTCTGTCGAAGGGTCGCTCGCGCTTCTCGCAATGACAGCGCCGGTATCCAGTCCAA
>Ga0105107_10001937_pt1 | contig 13577 bp, 9 predicted proteins | sample PPLLaktember2015_6_FD_79335 | JGI IMG/M metagenome (GOLD analysis project Ga0105107, IMG submission 79335) | Freshwater sediment microbial communities from Prairie Pothole Lake near Jamestown, North Dakota, USA - PPLs Lake P8 Core (1) Depth... | ecosystem: Environmental > Aquatic > Freshwater >...
GCCGGCGCAAGCTGGGGGATGCCGGCAACGTGATTCTGAAAGTCGCTGAACATCTCGTTCGACTTGCCCTTCACCGCGTGGCATGTCACGCACTTGCCTTCGCCGAAGAACACGAGCGCGCCGCGCTTCTCGGCGTCGGTCATCGCGTCCTCTCGACCGCGCGCAAACCGATCGATCGGCGCGTCGGCAAATACGAGCGTGAACTCGAACTCGGCAATCGCGCGGGCGAAGTGATCGAACATGATCGGCGCGCCCCTTCGGATCTCGGGAAACACTCTGCCGAACGCCAGCCTGTATCCGGGCGTCGCGTTCAGCACCTCGACAGCTTTCTGCCGGATCGGCTCGTTCCGGAATCCGGAGGCGTCAGGATCGGGCAGCGGCAGGCCGTGGCCGTCGTCGAAGATATGAAAGCTGCTCATGGACGGATCGGCGCTGATGCCGGTAAAGCCGGCCACCTCGACCGTCTCCGTCGGCGGGATGAACGCCTGCGCCTGCAGAAGATGATCGTGGTAGCTCAGCGTGCCGCCCTCGGGATTCGGAAAGGTGAAACCAAAATTGTTCCGGAACGGATCGCCGAGACCGCCGGGATCGATGGAGTTGGCGAAGAAGCGGCCGTTCCACATCAACTTCGGATAGAACGCGGTGTTGATGACGAGCGGCGATCGACGCTGATTGCGCGGACCCATGCGATTCGGCCCGACGACGCCGTTGCTGTCGATGCCGATCGCGATCGACTGCGTGTCGCCGAAACCGTTCGAGGGCGAGTGACACCCGCCGCAGGTGTTGTCACGATGAAGCGAGTGCACGTTGTCGAACCAGAGCAGACGCCCGAGGTTGGCGAGATCCTGATCGACGCGTCGGCCGAGCCGGTCTTCGAGCTCCGACTCGACTCGCCCACTGAAGCGATGCTCGCGCAACACGCGCGACAGCCTCGCGTCGAGGGTGCGTCCGCGGTCGTCGGAGGTGCGTCCGCGGCCGTCGTTCTCCGCGCGCACAACCAGGCCCAGGGACAAGGCCCAGACCAGCCCCGCCGCGACGATGACCTTTCCGACTCTCATGCCTCGGTCTCCTCTCCCGGCTCGACGAATCTGCCCGGCGATGGCGCCTGTGTAGGCAAATCCGACACCACGTCGAGCGACGGAAGAACGAACGGCTAACGTGCTGATAACGCAGCGACTTATCGATGGAGGCGCGAGACGGACGTTTTTCTCGAAAGCGCGGTCCTGGCACAGTGCGCAACGGAGATCTGACGAAGCCTCGTATTTACAAGGACTTACAGCGCGCTTCGTTCTGGAACACGAAGTACCCTCACGCCGCCTGTGCCGTCGCGCGCGAACTTCTTTGCTTCTCGGTGTTTCCGAGCATTCTGACGAGGCGTATTCCGAGGCGGGGGTTCAACGGCGTGCCGAAACAGCACATGCGAAGACGAAATCGAGATTCAGCGCAGGCGCTCGAGCGCGTCGCGAATCTCGGCCAGAAGCGGCCCGAAGTCGGCGGATTTCTTCACGAACGCATCGGGTCGAGGCTCGCGCGCGATGTGATCGGGATCGTCAGGTCCGCCCGAGGTGAGCATGATCACCGGCACCGCTTCGGTCGCCGGATCGCTCCGCAGCGCACGGAGCAATCCGAAGCCATCCACGCCGGGCATGATGCTGTCGGTGACGATCAAATCGGGCAAGGACTGATGCAGCTTCGCGAGCGCGTCAGTGCCATCGACGGCCGTGTCGACCTCGTATCGCTGGCTTTCGAGAATCGCCCGAAGGAAGTTGAGAACGGTTTCGCTGTCGTCGACGACGAGGATTCGGCTCATTCGGGCGGCGTCGGATTATATCGTGATGGGCGACGATCTATAGCGATGGTCGAATCGCGGGCAACGCGGGAGCCGGATCTGTCTGCGTCGCGGCCGGAACTGACGGAGCACGAACACGGCCGCTTGCAGACAGATCCGGCTCCCGCATGGTCGGCGATTCCTCAATTCGCAGTCCTGGCTTCGTGTTCATCTCGCGTTGAAATGATGTACACCGCGCACAACATCGCGGAGGCTGCAACGGGCTCGCGCCGATGTTCTGCGGAGCGGGCAATAGATACTCGAAAACACGTTGCCCGCGAGCAGAACGTCGGCGCGAGCCCGTTCATCGCGACCGGACCGGCTGGCGCGCGTATCACTGCCCATCGCCCAATCGATCGTCAATGCGTCATCGCGTACAGAAGAATATTGATGCCGATCGCGTAGCCTTCGACGGAGAACTTGTAGAAGAACTCGGGATCGTCGCCTTCGCGCTCGTAGGCGTCGCCGAAGTCCGTATTGTGCGTCGTCAGCACGACGATGCGGCCGCTTTGATCGACGAGGGCGTAGGCGTGCGGCGTCCGGCTGTCCTCCCATTGCTCCGAGGTCTGACCCGTTCCGCGGTAGAAGCCGATGTTCGGGATCTGCGGAATGCGCTGAGCGCTGAACAACGTGTGGAAGATCGAATGATTGATCGGGAGATCGACGAGCGGATACTCCGACGCCGGCAGCACTTTCCGCAGCTCGCCGAGCCAGTGTTCCCACGCGTAGCTTCCCCAGGCATCGTCGGCCCAGAGGAACCCGCCCTTCTTCAGATACGCCCGCAACGCCCCGACTTCGCCGGGCGTGAAAGACGCCCGGCCATGATTGGTCAGCGCGACGAACGGACACTTGAAGAGCTCGGGCTCGGTCGCTTGAATGACGACGTAGTTGGGCGTGCCGTGGGGGTCGAGGTCCACCGCCGCGTTGGACAGCTCGGAAAGCCGAATCGACAGGTTCTCGTCCGCCCGCGGATAGTCAACGCCCCAGCCGCCACCGTATCCGCCGTAGCCCGAGCGGAACGCGATACGGCAGAACGTGAAGTCGCCCTTGAAGGTCTGGGCGGTCGGACGGCGGATGCTGTACCAGCCACCGCCGCCGCGCTGCGCGGAAAGCGCAGCGGTGGCCAGGATCAACGCCAGAAAAGACACCACGACCGGTCTGAATTGCATCTGGAACTGATAAATTGTAGCGCGTTATGCGACGACTCATCACCCTTGCCGTCGTTCTATCTGCCGCCTGCGGCTCGCAAAGCCCCCAACCGGCTCCGCCAACCACCACGGCGCCCGCCGCGCCGGCTCCCGCGCCCGAGCCGTTGACGTTCGGCCAGCACCACCACCCGATTCGCACATCGAACCCGGAAGCGCAGAAGATGTTCGATCAGGGTCTGGCGCAGGCGTTTGGCTTCAACCACGACGCCGCCATCCGATCGTTCGAACGCGCCGCCGAGCTGGATGCGAGTGCGGCAATGCCGCACTGGGGCAAAGCGTGGGCGCTCGGCCCGAACTACAACCTCGACATCGACGACGCGCGCGCCAAGGCGGCCACCGAGGCAATCGCCAGGGCCCAGACTCTGGCGGCCGGGGGCCCGGAACACGAACGCGCCTACATCGACGCGCTTGCCGTGCGCTACTCCGCCGATCCAAAGGCCGACCGTCCGGCAATGGCGCGCGCATTCAGCCGCGCGATGGGAGAGCTCTCTGGCAGGTATCCGGACGATCTGGATGCCGCTGTCATCTACGCAGAGAGCCTGATGAACCTCACGCCGTGGAAGCTGTGGATGCCCGACGGCAAACCCGCAGCCGACACCGAACACATCATCAGCGTGCTCGAATCGGTGCTGCTGCGCGACCCGAATCACCTGGGCGCGAATCACTACTACATCCACGCCGTGGAGGCGTCGCGGACGCCGGCGCGCGCGCTCGCCAGCGCGCAGCGACTGGAGAAACTGGCCGAGTCGTCGGGCCATCTCCTCCACATGCCGGCTCACATCTATGCGCGCACCGGAGATCATGCCGCGGCCGCGGCCGCCAACGCCGCCGGCGCCGCAGCCGATCGACGCTACATCGCGGCCGCCCCGCCCAACGGCATGTACGGGATGATGTACTACCCGCACAACCTGCATTTCCTGGCCGACTCGCACATGATGCAGGGGCGATTCGCCGACGCGCAGCAGGCGGCCGCGCGCGCCGCCGAGCAGCTCGAGCCGCACGCAGCCATGATGCCGATGGTCGAATCGATGATCATCATGCCGGTTTCGGTTCTGATGCGATTCGGACGATACGCCGACATCCTTGCGCTGCAAGCGCCACCGGCAGAACGCACGGTGCAGCGCGCGTGGCATCATTTCGCGCGAGGCACGGCGCTCGCGAAGACCGGCAAGGTCGACGAAGCTGCCGCCGAACGGAAGCTGCTCACTGCGGCGATCGCCGCCGTCCCCGAAACGGCCGCATTCGGCGGCGGCGGGTGGGCCCCGGCCAGCGCCGCGCTGAAGGTGGCGGCGCTGTCTCTCGATGCACGCATTGCCCATGCGCGCGGCGAGCACGACCGCGCGGTCAAATCCTGGCAGCAGGCTGTCGCCGCGGCCGACATGCTTCCCTACGACGAGCCGCCCGTGTGGTTCTACCCCGTTCGCGAGTCACTGGGCGCCACGCTGCTCGCCATCGGCCTGGCACCCGACGCCGAACGCGTCTTCCGCGAAGATCTCGAGAAGCATCCGCGCAACGCGCGATCGCTCTTCGGGCTGCAGATCGCGCTGGCCAAGCAGGGCCGCGAGCCCGAAGCCGCGCTCGTGCGGCGGGAATTCGAGGCGGCGTGGAAGAATGCAGATACGAAGCTGACGCTTGACGAGTATTAGAATGCCACCCCTGACACATCATCGTGTTGCATCCGTGCGAGACTGCGCCTGGAGCGTGCCGATGGGACGTTGTGCCGCTGCGATGTGTGTGCTGCTGATTGCCCTGTTCATCGTCCGGCAGGAGCCGGGCGCGGCTCAGCCGGCCGATCCCAACCACCATCTTCTGATCGTCCTCGACGGGTTGCGCCCCGATTACGTCACACCGGACATCATGCCGAATCTGCACGCGCTCGGACAGAACGGCGTGGTGTTTACGAACCATCACTCGGTCTATCCAACCGTCACCCGGGTAAATTCGTCGTCCATCTCGACCGGTGCATACGCCGAACGCCATGGGATTCTGGGCAACTCGGTGTTTTTTCCGCGCGTGAACGCCGAACGTTTTCTCGATACGGGCCAGCGGGCCGATCTGGAAAAGATCCAGGTCGATCAGGACGGCGTCCTGCTGACGGCCACCACACTCGGCGAGGTGCTGCAGGCGCAGGGCCGAACGGCGCTCGCCGTCGGCGCGGGCACGAGCGGTGCGGCCTTCCTCCTCAATCACACGGTGGCGGGCGGAGCCATCCTGCACACGGAGTTTTCGCTGCCCGAGACATTGCACCAGCGCATGCTTGCCGACCTGGGGCCGCCGCCGGCACAGGGACGTCCGAACAACGCGCGAAATCACCGCGCGGTCGAGGCATTCCTGAAGATCGGACTGCCCACCGTCAAGCCGTCGGTGACAATGATGTGGCTGAGCGATCCGGATACGACGGCGCACGCGCTCGGCATGGGACATCCGACGACGGTCGAGGCGCTCAGGCGCGTCGACCGCGAAATCAAGAACATTCAGGATGGATTGCGCGCCCTGGGGCTGCTCGATCGCTACAACATCTGGGTGACGTCCGATCACGGATTCGCGACGCATACCGGCGCGGCAGACGTGCGGGCCCTTCTGAAGCCGTTTGCCGGCACGCTCGCCGACGGCTCGCCGCGAATCGTCAACGGCGACACGGCTGTCTACGTTCGCGACGGCAATCGTCAGGTCGTCGGCCAAATCGTACGCGCGCTGCAGAACACCGCCGGCATCGGGGCGATCTTCACGCGGGCCATCAAGCCAGGCTCGCTCGACGGCTGGGCTGAGGGCACGCTTTCGTTCGACGCCGCGCGCTGGGCCCATGCGCGCTCGGGCGACATTCTGTACTCAGCCGACTGGACCGACCAGAAGAACGCACACGGATTCGCCGGCACGAGCGCGTCGAACGGTGTCGCCGGACACGGCAGCTCGAGCCCGTTCGAACTTCACAATACGCTCATTGCCGCCGGACCAGACATCAAGCAGGCGGCGACGGTCAGCGTGCCGAGCGGCAACGTCGATTTCGCGCCGACGTTCCTGCACATGCTTGGAATTGCCGTACCGTCGACGATGCAGGGACGGCCGCTCGTCGAGGCCATGCGCGCGAGCAGCAGCCACGCGGCGGCGACTGTGACGAAGGCGGAGCACTCCGCGCGAACCAAAGACGGCTCCTACATTCAAACGGCGTACTTTTCGATCGTCCGCGCCAGCGGGACGGAGTACCGCTACCTCGACCACACGAGAGTGGTCCGCCCCTCCGCTAAACGCTGAGCACGACATTCTCATCGCCCTGATCGCGCTTCGCGGTGGCACGTTGCACCGAATTTACACGGGCGTAATGTCGCCGATGCGTCGGTGTGACAACAATGCGCGGGACATGACAGACGACCCCGACCTTGCGGATCCTTCGCTGTACATCAATCGCGAGCTGAGCTGGCTGGCGTTCAACGAGCGCGTGCTGGTTCAGGCGAAGTTCGAGGCGCACCCGCTGCTCGAGCGGGTGAAGTTCCTGGCAATAGCGGCGAACAACCTCGATGAGTTCTTCATGGTGCGCGTCGCGACGCTGGCGCGGCAACGGCGCAGCGGTCTGGAGATCGCCGCTCCAGACGGGCTCACATCCGGCCAGTGCCTGGCGATCGTCAGAACGAAAGCGGAGAGCATGCTGCGCGACATTGCAGAGTGCTGGGAAGGCACGCTGCGGCGGATGCTGCAGGCGGAAGAAATCACGATCCTCGAACCGGCGGACTACACGCCGAATATCACGGATTTTCTGCAGGACTATTTCAGTGGGTGCGTGTGTCCTGTGCTGACGCCGATGGCGTTCGATCCAGGGCACCCGTTTCCCTACATTTCCAACCGCAGCAACAGCTTTGCCGTGGTCGTCGAGAGCGATGGACGCACCCGGTTCGCGCGCGTGAAAGTACCGGACGTGCTTCCCCGGTTCGTCGCCGTTCCGCCGCTGTTCTCGGGCAGGCGCGGCCTCACATTCGCGCTGCTCGAGGACATCATCCGGCTCAACCTCGGTCAGCTCTTCCCCGGCATGGACATTGTCGATGCCCACCTCTTCCGTGTCATCCGCGAGACCGACATCGTCCTTCAGGAAGAAGAGGCGGTCGATCTGCTCGAGTCGGTCGATCAGGGACTGCGTGCAACCCGTCACGGTCAGCTGTCGCTTCTTCAGGTTGACGCCGGAATGCCGCCCCGCGTGCTGGACATTCTGATCGAGAACTTCGAGATCGGACGTGACGTCGTCATGCGGTCGTCTGCACGCCTGGGGTTCGCCGACTGGATGTCGCTGACAAGCGTCGAGCGGCCGAAGCTGAAAGACGCCCCACTGGTGCCGCGCAGCGTGTGGCAGCGCCAGGGCGCCGAGGGAATTTTCGAGCAGATCAGATATCGAGACACGCTTCTCCATCACCCGTTCGACTCGTTCACGACATTCGAGGCATTTCTCGACGCGGCAGTAGACGACGAGCAGGTCGTCGCCATCAAAATGACGCTCTATCGCGTCGGCAACAAGTCACCACTCGTCGAGCGTCTGATGGCCGCGGCCGAAGCGGGCAAGCAGATCGCCGTGCTGCTCGAGCTGAAGGCCCGTTTCGACGAACGCAGCAACATCGGATGGGCATCACGGCTCGAGGAAGCCGGCGTGCACGTTGTCTACGGGCTCGTGAATCTGAAGACACACTGCAAGCTGTGCCTCGTCATTCGCAAGGAAGCCGAGGCGATTCAGCGGTACGTCCACATCGGAACCGGCAACTACAACCGCGCCACCGCCCAGGTATACACCGATTTCGGGCTGTTCACCGCCAACCCGCGAATCGCGGCCGACGCGTCCGAACTGTTCAATTATCTGACCGGCTACTCGAAGCAGACGAACTACCTCGAACTCATCGTCGCGCCGGTGGCGCTGCGCGATCGCCTGACGGCGCTCATCGAGCGTGAGGTCGAACATCAGCGCGCCGGCCGGCCGGCCGGCATCATCATCAAGAACAACGCGATTTCCGACGCCGGCATCATACAGGTGCTCTACGGCGCTTCTCGGGCAGGTGTCCCCATCCGCGCGATCGTGCGCGGCATCTGCTGCCTGCGGCCGGGAGTTGCCGGTGTCAGCGAGACGATCCAAGTCCGCTCGATTGTCGGACGTTATCTCGAGCACTCTCGCGTGTACTATTTCGAAAACGGCGGTGAGCCGGCGGTCTATCTGGGCAGCGCCGATCTCATGGAACGGAACCTCGATCGCCGGGTCGAGGCGCTCTGCCCTGTGCTCGATCCCGACATCGCACGGTTCATCCGCCGCACGATTCTCGATGCGTACCTTGCAGATACCGAACGGGCCAGTGTTCTCTGCTCGGACGGCACATACCGGCCCCCGACCGCGGGCCAGGTGCCGGTCGACGACCAGCAGCTCCAGGTTGTCAGCAGCCGGTAGCTATTTCGAGGCTCGAATTTCATCCAGCCCCGAAGGGCGGGGCGAATGTTTCAGACTTTCAGGTCGTGCCGTGATGACGAACCGGCTGGCCGCGACGCTGGCGAATCGTGCGATCATTACGTCTCTCGCCGGCGATCCACGATCGATGCAGTTCTCAGTTCGACTGGAGTTCTGACATGAGCAGCCGGAACCGTCAGCTTCTCGTCATCGTCAGCGCCGCCGCTGCCTGGGCGGCGCTCTCGGCGGTCCAACTCGAGCGCGAGTGGCTCGCGGGCGACTCTCACATTCACAGCCACTGGAGCGCCGACTACGACGAGACCAGAACGCCTCTCGAGCCGATCACCGGGGTCGATGGGCGCTATGCGACGCCGATCAACGCGCACCGCGCGCGCCTGCACGGCCTCTCATGGATGGTGACGACGGATCATGGCGGCCCGAATCACTCGAAACTGAATCTCACGCGCGCGTACGCAGAGTTGAAGGCTTCGCGGGAGATGGTGCCGGAAGTGCTTCAGTTCTACGGCATGGAGCTCAACATGCCAGCGATGGATCACCACACGCTCATCATCCCTCACAGCGCACAGGAAGCGTCGATGCTTTACGACATCGAAAGCCGCTTCGATTCGCAGGACGCGTGGCCACGCGATCCATCGCACAGCCAGGAAGCGCACGCACGACGCGCACTCGAGCACATGAAGAGCCTGCCGCTGCTGCCGCTGGTGTTTGCCAATCACCCATCGAGATCGGCGACCGGCGTCGGCGTCTACGGATCGGACGAGCCGCGAGAGTTCCGCAACAACAACAACCTCGCTCCGGAGGTGTACCGGGGGATGGAAGGGGCACCCGGCCACCAGGCCGGGACACTCACGCCGGACGGCACGCAGAAGAAGGACGCTGATGGCCGGCCCGCCGGATTCCGCGGAGGCTACAGCCGCAAGGGCGCGCACACCTTCGGCGGCTTCGACCAGATGACGGCCATCGTCGGCGGATTGTGGGACTCCATGCTGGGCGAAGGCCGCCGCTTCTGGATCGTTGCCACCTCCGATTCGCACGCGCACTACACCGACGCGTCGCGCCCGGGATCGGATTTCTGGCCAGGCGAATATCAGAAAACCTACGTGCACGCCCTGCGCAGCTATCAGGGCGTGCTCGACGGGCTTCGCAGCGGGCGCATCTTCGCCGTCGCCGGCGATCTCATCACCGAGCTGAACGTCCGCGCAAAGGCCGGAAGTCTCACAGCCGGACTCGGCGAGACATTGACTGCCGAACGTGGACAGTCGATCGACCTCACGATTCAATTCCGCGACCCCGACACGAAGAACTGGAGCGGCGACAATCCACGCGTGTCGCACGTGGATCTGATCGTCGGCGATGTCGGCGGCACCTCGAACGACCTCACGACCGACCGCAATCCCACCACACGCGTGGTCGCGCGCTTCGGCGAAAAGGCATGGACGCGCGAGCGCGACACCTACACCATCACCACGACATTGCCGGCACTCGACCGCAACGTCTACCTGCGCGTGCGTGGTACGAACACGCAGGACGAGGAGCCGCCGATGGACGCCCAGGGCGAAAACCCGTGGTCGGATTTGTGGTTCTACTCGAATCCGATCTTCGTAGAGGTCAAACACTAGTTGGTGGTTGGTAGTTGGTAGTTGGTGGTTGGTCCTCCTGACTCGAAGCGCATCCTACCCATTCGGGTCGTGCATGCCTCTCATCCTGTTGCGATGATCGGACATGCTTACTGAACTCTCGAACGACCTTGCCAATGCCGTCGCTGCGGCGGCGCCGTCGGTTGTCCAGGTGGTCGGCCGCCGCCGCCCTGCCAGCGGCATCGTCTATAACAATGATGTGGCATTGACCATGATGAGCGCCATCGGGCGCGAGGATGGGCTGCAGGTGCGCGGGGGCGACGGCCATGCCGTTGGCGCAGAGCTCCTCGGCTGGGATCCCGCCACCGGTCTTGCCGTCCTCCGCGCACCAGGCCTGAACGGTACGCCGCCGATTGGGGTGTCCACTGCCCCCGTACGCGTCGGCCACATTGGAATCGCTCTGGGGCGCTCCTGGAGCAATGCCGTCACGGCCAGCGCAGGCGTGGTTGCGGTAATCGGCGGCCCCCTGCAGACCGGGCCGCGACGCACGATCGATCATGTCCTTCGGACGACGGCGCCGATGCATGATGGCTTTGCAGGAGGAGCCTTTCTCGACGCCGCTGGTGGTTTGATTGGCGTCATCACAGTGCGGGCGATTCGCGGCCTCGGTGTCATCATCCCGGCCTCGATTGCCTGGAGTGCGGCCGCGAGCGTCATCGAGCATGGCCGCACGAGACGAGGCTATCTCGGTGTCGCCGGTCAATCGGTCAGCCTGCCGGAGCACCAGCGAGGCGGCATCGGACGCAAACGCGGCATGCTGATCTTCGTCGTCACCCCCGGGAGCCCGGCGTCGAACGCCGGTATGCTGGTCGGGGATGTGCTGCTGGCGCTCGACGGGACGCCTTTCGAGTCGCCTGAGGAATTGCTGGATCTACTCATGATGACGGTCGCGGGCCGCTCTGCTCGCCTCCAAGTGTTGAGGGGCAGCACGTTGATCGAGTTGAACGTCAGCGTCGGCGAACGGCCGGCGTCGTGAATGCGAATCATTCTGGTCGGAAGCCCGCGAAATCGCGCGCGGCTGCGACGCGAGCTCGACGCAAGCGTCGAGATCGCCGCCGAATTCGAAACGCTCGCAGAGGCGCGGGCATCGACGATCGCCGCAGCTGCGATTCTGCTGGCCGAGCACGGCCACCACGACGCACCGGATGACGATTGGATCGAGCAGCCTCTCACGCGGCGCGAGATGGAGGTCCTGCAGCTTCTGGCTGAAGGGCTGCCGAACAAATCCGTAGCCGAACGGCTCGGCATCAGCGACCAAACCGTCAAATTTCACGTCGCATCGATTTCGTCGAAGCTTGGTGCCTCGAATCGTACTGACGCCGTGCGCCTTGGATTGAGACGCGGCCTGATCACTCTCTGATGGCGCTTCGTCATCAGCTACCGGCTGGCAACCGCCGGCTGCTAAAGTTGGTTCATGTCGACCGCCGATGCGCGGCAGCTCCTGACCATCGCAGGGCACGAAGTCGCGATCTCGAATCCGCAGAAGGTTCTCTTCCCGAAGCCGGGCTACACGAAGCTGGATCTCGTCCACTACTACCTCGCCGTCGCCGACGGGGCGCTCCGCGCGGCCGGCGGGCGGCCGAATGTGCTCGTCCGGTATCCCAACGGCGTCGGCGGGGAGTTCTTCTTCCAGAAGCGCGCGCCGCAATCGCGGCCCTCCTGGATAGAAGTCGTCACGCTGCGCTTTCCTTCTGGACGGATGGCCGAGGAAGTCGTGCCGCGCGATGCGGCTGCGCTCGTCTGGATGGCAAACCTTGCGTGCCTGGAGCTCCATCCGCATCCCGTGCGTGCCGACGATCTGAATCATCCCGACGAGCTGCGGATCGATCTCGACCCTGTTCCAGGCGTCCCCTGGACGCAGCTGCGCCAGGTGTCGCAGGTGCTGCGTGCGGCGCTGGACGACTTCAACCTGCTCGGCTGGCCCAAGACGTCCGGCTCGCGTGGAATTCATATCAACGTGCGCATCGAGCGGCGCTGGACGTTCGACGAGGTCCGGCGAGCGGCGCTCGCCCTGGCACGCGAGGTGGAGCAGCGTGCACCGGCTCTGGCAACCAGCAAGTGGTGGAAGGAGGAACGCCACGGCGTGTTCCTCGATTACAACCAGAACGCCAAGGACAGAACGGTCGCTGCGGCGTACTCGGTGCGGCCGACAGAGGATGCGCGCGTCTCGGCGCCGCTCACGTGGAGCGAGCTGGAATCGGCCGAGCCCGGCGACTTCACCCTGCGATCCATGCCTGCGCGGTTCGCACAGGTCGGCGATGCCCACGCAGACATCGACCGGCACGCGTGCTCGCTCGACGCGCTCCTCGAGCTCTCTGCGGCGCAGGAGCGCAACGGCCTCGGCGATGCCCCTTGGCCGCCACACTATCGCAAGCAGCCGGGCGAGCCCGAGCGTGTGCAGCCGTCGCGACGCCGCCAGCCAACGCGGCCGCTCGTGGAAATCGCTCGCGCACAACACAAACCCGATGCGCTCGCCGGATTGGAGCGCTGGAAGACACGGCACCCGGGGGCCGCCGCGCATCTTCAGGCTGCTGACGTGCTTGTCGACTCCATGCGGGGACGATCGACGACGTGGACGCGAATCCGCGTGAACCTCGAACACGTGCCCGAGGATCTGCGGCCGCCACAGGAACCGCTCGATCCTAACGACCAGCCGGACGACTGGAGCCCGCGCCGAAAACCTTCTCGAGCTCGTAAGGCGTCGTAACCTCCAACTGATCGTAGCGGCAGTCGCTCGGCGGCTTGTCGGGCCTCCATCGCAGAAAAACGGCGGCGTGGCGGAAACGATCGCCCTGCATGTGGTCGTATTTCACCTCGCACACGCGCTCGATCCGCAGCGGCTCCCAGGAGAGATCCTTACCGGCACTCCAGCGGCTCTGGCCGCCGGGCATCCTGTTCATGTCGTCCGCACTGGCCCAGTCGCGCCAGGGATGGTGATCGAGGGCCCGTTCGCGGAGCGGCGCGATCTCGATCGCCAATTGCTCGCGCATGGCCATCGTGAACGAGGAGGTGACGCCGACATGCTGGAGGGCTCCCTTATCGTCGTAAAGCCCGAGCAGCAGCGACCCTACGAGCCGGTTCTTTCCGGCCTTGTGCCACCGAAACCCTGCAACGACACAATCGGCCGTCCGCGCATGCTTCACTTTGATCATCGCCCGCTTCCCCGGCTCGTACGTGCCATTCTCCGGCTTCACGACCACTCCATCGAGGCCCGCGCCTTCGAAGCGCGTCAGCCAGTCCGACGCGAGGGCCCGATCGGTCGTCATCGGCGTCAGGTAAATCGGCGGCTTCGCGCCGGCAAGGAGCCGCTCGAGACTCGTGCGCCGCTCGCGCTGCGGCAGGGCCCGCACGTCGCGCCCATCAGCAGCAAGGAGATCGAACGCCACGAACGAGGCAGGCGTCGCCTTCGCGAGCTTCGCCACCCGGGAGGCCGCAGGATGCAGGCGCATCTGGAGCGCGTCGAAATCGAGACC
>Ga0105107_10001940_pt1 | contig 13574 bp, 13 predicted proteins | sample PPLLaktember2015_6_FD_79335 | JGI IMG/M metagenome (GOLD analysis project Ga0105107, IMG submission 79335) | Freshwater sediment microbial communities from Prairie Pothole Lake near Jamestown, North Dakota, USA - PPLs Lake P8 Core (1) Depth... | ecosystem: Environmental > Aquatic > Freshwater >...
AAATCACGTCGCAGCGTCAAACCGCCTTCGAGGGGTGGGATGCTGGGAAGCGGTGCATCGCTCTTGGGATCCTCACCGTGCGTCCACGTAGCCCGTGCCTCCATCTGCAACGCCGCGGGCAGCTCGCTCTGCAGAGTGGCGGATAGGCCACGAATCCGTGCCTCGCCGAGGTTCTGATACTCCCGCACGGGCCGGCCCGAGACCGAGTCGGTCACGTTGGTCGGCGCGACCATATCGGTCACCCGGTTGTCGAAGCCCGTCACGCTGGCGACGACACCGCCGTGCGCCGCCGTGAGCGTGACCTCCGTCCCGAGGCTCCGCTCGGTGTCGAGGTCCGCACGGCCGCGGTAAACGAACCCGTCCGGCTTGAGCGCCAGACCGTAGAGCTCCATCGGATCCGGCGTACGGAACCCGAACCCGACGGTCCCTCGCGCGGAGAGCCAGCGAGTGAGCGACGCACGGAGCCCCACGTTGCCGGTAGGCACCCACTCCTGCTTGGTGTCGCCCTGGTCGGCGCTCCGGTCCACGTGGTCGAGCCGGATGCCACCGGTCGCCGTGAGCGCGGACGAGACCTGCAGATCTCCCTGCGCGAACGCGCCGACGTCCAGCACGCTCACGCCCGGCCAGGTGTGGAACGTCTCACGCGTCGGCGCCATGGTCCCCATCGTCCGCTCCGTCCACCGCGTGCCCTCCGCGTGAACGTTGGTGATCTCGCTTCCCACGTCGAGGTCGAACGCTCGTGCGGGGCTCAGCCTCAGCTGCACGCGCCCTCCCGCCGTCTCGCTGTACGACTTCCCATCGGTGAGGCTGCTCATCGTCGCACCGCCCATGCCCACGCTGGTCATCGACATGACCATGTGGTGATCGAGCTTCTGGAAGTAGGCCCGTGCGCTCAGTCCATCCAGGACGGTACCACCGTGCTGCCAAGCGTACTCGGCCGACACGCTGGCCCTACTCTCCTCGGGAATCTCCGCCCCGCCCTGCATCGGCCAGCCGATGTCGCGCGCCCCGTAATACTGCGTGCCGAGCGAGAATCGGTGCGCGGACGACGGCTCGACGTCCAGCTTCACATCCGCCGTGAGCTGCCGATAACTCGATGCCTCGATGGTCTCCGACGGCGTGCGATAATCCCCGAAGCTCGACGCGTCGAGGCTCGCCCTCGCGGCATAGGCGCTACCGGCGACATTGATCGATCCCCCGAGACCTCCGCCCGGGACCGCGGTGGACCCACTCGCCCGCACCTCGCCGGAGAACGGCCGGTCCGCGTCCACCCTGCGCGTCACGACGTTGATCACGCCGCCGATGTTGCCTGAGCCGTACGCCGTCGATCCGGGACCCGAGAGGATCTCGATGCGCTCGACCGTGGCCGGATCGATTGTGGCGAGCCCCATGTCCATGCCGAACGTGCAGGCACGGCTCACTCGATTGCCGTCGATCAGCACGGCCAACCGTTCACCCGAAAGTCCGCGGAGCGCCGGCCTGCTGCCCCACGAGCCGACACGTGACACGGAAACGCCCTCGTGGCTGTCGAGTGCTTCCGCCAGCGACGTGCCGGCCGATGCCGTGATCGACGACTCGTCGACCTCCGTGATCGCCAGCGACGAGTTGTGGGCGAGCATCGCCCCGCCGAGCGCCTCGACGACCATCGCTTCGAGCGAGACGGGCGCCGGCTCGAGCGCGACGTCGAGAGTCGGGCCTCCAACCATGGTGACCACGGGGCGGTAGCCCAGCCGCTCCACATGGATCTCGGCGCCGGCAGTCACGCCGATCAAGCGAAATCGGCCTTGATCGTCGCTGATGGACTGAGCACCAGCGGCATGGACGTTCGCGGCCTCGACCGGCCGGCCGGTAGCCGCGTCGGTGACGCGACCTGTCACCTCACCGACCGTCTGCGCGGCGGCCGGGAACGCGAGCAGCGTCGAGGCCCCGAGCGTGAGCCCCAACGAGAGGAAGAAGAGACGGTGAACTGGGGATGCAGCGGCGCGAGACGCGACGGCGCGCCCCCGCCGTGGTTGGCACGAAGACATGGGTACTCCTGGGTCGATCTGAGTGAGATGGCCTGCCCGCTACCGGCGGGTCAGGAGGGTGATTCGACTGCTCTCAGATCGATCGGGGAGGTCCGATCGCCGGCGGCTGCGTCCGCTCGCCCGGGACGGCTTCACGAGAGGTGAAGCGAACGGTGGGGGAGGAAGCTTCGACTCCCAGCTCCATCCGCACCTGGGAGGTGGCGGGAAGGTAAGCGTGCGCAACCGCGGATAGGCCGCAGACTCCGCTCTCGCAGCTACAACCTTCCGACTGACCGCCGCTCCGTCCCGCGTGGTGCTCGCCGCCCGAATGCTCGGCGTGCGGGTCGACCGCCCGGTGCTCCTCGGCAGAGCCGCCGGCGTGCGCCTGACACCCAGGATCGTGCGCGGTACCAAACGACGAGCCGGGTGCGAATGCGACTGCGAGGACGAGTGCTTGCAGCCGCGCGAAGCGGGAGCGAGACCTACTCAGAACCTGTTACGCTTTGGCAGGGAGGCGATTCGGCTGCGGGAGGGGAGAGCCGACGCCCGTGTGGAGTTGCACTTCCTTACCCGGTCCGTCCCACCCAGTTCCGGGCACGGCGAACGGGCGTCCGATCTGCGGCGCGCCCAAGAATCTCGCCGAGCGCGGCAATGAAGTGCCGGTTGCCTTCGGGGAGCGTGGTGGTGACCCGCATATAGCCCCGTCCGAGCACACGATCGCCCAGTGGCTTGATCAGGATATTTCGTTTCGCGAGCTCCCTGGCGATGTCCTCAGCATCGTGCGGCGAGAAGTCGGCGAGGAAGAAGTACGTCTCGGAGGGAAAGACCTTCACGCCGAGCCGCTCGAGCGCTACGGCTAGCTCACGCATCCAACTGCGCAGCATCTCGGATCGTTCGTGGATCTCATCCTCGTGCTCGAGCGTGGCGATGGCTGCGGCCTGGCTCGGGCGCGTCAGCGGATAAGCGTCATTGTGAGCGTTGAGGTTCTCGGCGAGGCGCTCCGGAAGCACGGCATAACCGATCCGGAACCCGGCGAGGCTGTGCGCCTTCGACAGCGTCCGCGTCACGAGAAGATTGTCGTAGCGCGGAACCCAGGAAGCGACCGGCGTTCCCGCCAGTCCGATGAACGCCTCGTCGACCAGGAAGTACGTCTCTGGATGGCGGCGCAGAAGCTCCGGAAGCGGACTCATGTCGAAGGTGCCGCCGTTGGGATTGTTCGGGTTGACGATGACCGCGAGCGTGGTTCCATCCGGGATCACCAGGCGGCTGAGATCGTAGTGAAAGCCGTCCTCGGGGCTGAGCCGCGTCTCCGTGTATGAAGCAGCGATCTCCGGGAAGAGCACATACGTGGGGGTCAGCAGGTGCACCCGTGCTCCCAGACGATCGAAGAGCTGGCGCAGAATCAGCTCCGAGCCCCCGTTGATGTGCACGAGCCGCTCAGGAACGTCGTTCCTCTCGGCGAGCATCCGGCGAAGCGGTGCCGAATAGGGCTCGGTGTAACGGTTGCTGCGCGCCACCTCGGCGCGAGCCGCGTCGATTGCTTCGTCGATCGGCGGCAGAGGGTTCTCACAGAGGAGGAGCTGGATGCCATCGAGCTCGCCGCCGCTTTTTTCGGTCTCCGCGCGCATGCGCACAGTATCGCCATGGCGGGGCGGACTTTCGGCCAGGGAAATGCCGACGAGGTGTGTAGGGCGTGGGAGTGGGTCCACTCCCGCGTCTTTCGGACGACCCCTATCGGAGCCCCCGGCGTCTGGCCCGGTGGCCGTCGCTAGAACGCAGCCCGGGACGGAACGAGCAGGACGGGCACCACGGAACGCCGCGCCACGCCCTCGGCGACGCTGCCGAGCAACAGCCGTTCGACCCCACGACGTCCGTGAGTACCGAGCACCACCACGTCCGCGGGCCAGCTGGCCGCCTCGTCCGCAATCGTCTCGGCAACGTGTTGGGTCGGCGTCCCTGTCTCCAGCAAACGGGTCTCGGGCTCGAGCCCGAGTGCCTGTGCAGCCTCGCTGGCAGCGGCCAGGATCTTCTCTCCCTCGGTGCGGTGCGCCTTGGCGATCACCCCGATATCGATGGCGAAGTCCGGTCCGAGGAGGAGCGGACCCAGGTCCACGACATGCACGATCCGGAGGGTGGCTGACATGTCTCTCGCAGCACTGACGGCGTGTTGCAGCGCGCGCTCCGAATGGGCGGTCCCGTCTACCGCGACCAGTATGCGCTCGTACATCCGTCCTCCCTTTCGCAATGTTCGAGTTCCCTAGAGAATCTCGCTGTACCCGCAACCCAAGATTCACGCGCAACATGCTCGAGTCGAGACGCAGCGCTGCCGAGCTTCGTCAGGCATTCGGCCTGTCTGAGCTCGAGGCTCAGACGATCGGCACAAAGGCCGACAATCGATCGACCTTGTCGGCTGTCCGAGATGGCACCATCACGATCGTGGAAAAGAGGCTCGACGACGGACGCCGCTTCATCGCGGGGATCGTGGCCGGAGGAAATCTCGTGTCCCCACAAATGGACTGGATCCTTCAGGTGCCCGATCGAATACCGGCACAGGAAACGCCCATCGAGACCCTCGGCGAGCTCCTCGAGGTCTACGGGCTACGCTTCGGGCCCACCGATGCGAGACTCCTGATCGAGGAGGAGTTCGAGTTCGAGCAGGGCGTGACGGAGGCCAGCGTGGCGCAGCGCTTCGCTCCGCCGCCCGCGCCGAAGGATCACGAGACCTTCGTTCACATCCCGTTCGAAATGCTGGGCCACTATCAAGTGCTCGTGCCATTGGGGTTCGCGTTGGACCTGACGAGCCTCCGCGCGGACCTATAGCTCCGTCGTCCGCGAGCGCCGCTCGTGCATGGTGGCCTTTTCGGCTGAGTGCGCGGCGCGCTTGAAGTTGCCGACGGCCGCGGCAATCGCCTCGTCGATCGTGTCGGCCTCGCCCTCGACGCTGTCGCGACCCAGCGCCCCGAAGCACGCGCGAAACGTCCGTTGCTGGCCCCAGGTGACGTAGAACGTCGGCCAGCCTGCCGACTTCATCGAGCAGGCGTCGGTTTCCGGCTGCCCCCACCCGCTGGGCTTGTCATCGACATCGCAGCTAGGTACGGCATCGGGATGCGCTTGGTTGGCCACGAAACGACTCCCAGGTCGAATGGACCGTTCAGACGACGTGAACCTCGGCCATCCCGCGGGCGAGCGCTGTCGGGAAAATCGAGATGAAAGCTGTCGGGAGAAGGCTCGTGGCCGAACGGGCTCATTAGAAGCATATTCGCGGGTGCCATGGAAGAACTGACGGCGATACGGGAAGAGCTTCTGGCCCAGCATGCTTCGCTGCGGGACCTGACGGCGAAGATCCTAGAGGTGGCTCAGCGCGGCCCGGGGCCTGCCGCGCGCGGCGAGCTCGCCGTCCTCTTGCACGAGCTCGGGGACGGCATCGACGCCCACAATGCACGCGAGGAGTACCTTCTCAGCGAGATTCTTCCGACACTCGACGCATGGGGATCGGTGCGCCTGGCTCGGATGGACGAACATCACATGCAGGAGCATCGGCAGATCGCCGATGAGGTTCGCGCCGCCTCCCTGCTCGAGGACTTCCCGGCGTCGGTCGAGGCCGCTTTGGCGGTCATCGACTTGCTGCTCGAGCACATGCGCCAGGAGGAGGCGGAGTTCTTGGCGCCGGAGTTGCTGCGGAACGACATCATCGACATCGACCAGTTCGACGGCTGAGCGCCGAAAACGCCCTCTTCAACCCCCGATCGCCGAAAGACCGAACATCAGCCCGAGGCCGCTGGTGAACATCGCGAAGTGCACGACGTTGGCCCCGAAGGTGTGCGCCTTGTTCACCTCCGGAACGAGGTCCGAGGCGCCGATATAGAGGAAATTGCCGGCCGCGAGAGGAACGAGCCAACTCACGTCGAATCGCAGCGAAGCCGTGTAGGCGACGAGACCGCCGACGAGGAAGGTCAGGCCGGAGAGCAGGTTGAAGAGCAGCGCGCTGCGACGGTTCCATCCGCCGTGGATGAGCACGCCGAAATCCCCGAGCTCCTGCGGCACTTCGTGCGCGGCGGCAGCCAGCCAAGCCGCGATCCCGAGGCGCTCGTCCACGAGGAAGACGCCGGCAATCGACAGACCGCCGAGGAAGTTGTGGAGGCCGTCACCGATCAGGATGAGATAGGTGAGAGGCTTCTTGCACTCCGCGAACGCCCGATGGCAGTGGTGCCAGTGCAGGAACTGCTCGAGCCCGAAGAACAACAGGAATCCCAGCGCCACCCATGCGAACGTGGTCCGAACGGGCAGGGACATCAACGACGCCGGGATCATGTGGAAGAGCGCGCCGCCGACGAGCGAGCCCGCCGCGAACGACACGAGCGGGAGCAGCACTTTCTGGAGCGTCGTCTCGCGCAGGACCACAGTGAGACTTCCGACGAGGGCGATCGCGCTCATCAGGATGCCCCCGAGCAGGATCCAAGAGAACGTCGTCATCTTGCGCCTCGCGCTCCGGAGTCGTCAGCGAAACGCACCGGCTCCGCACGGCTCGATTCCGCCGCGACGGCTACGAACGCCCCCATTCCGGAGCCGACTCGCACGGGCTCGATCTCCGTGATTTCGGCGACCGGTCCGAACAACGTCTGTGCCCACCTCCCGGCGGTGAACCCGCCGGCATGCAGCAGCTCGTCGACCTCACCGGCCGAGAAGAAGGTGGCTTCGCGATAGAAGACGCTCTCCGCCTGGGCTCCCAGATAGCTCCGCCCGAGTCCGCTCTCTCGATCGATGAAGCCGATCACGAGCCTTCCCCCCGGCCGGAGGACCCGGCGTGCTTCGGCAATCATCGCAGCGGGACGGTCGACGAAGCAGATCGTGGTGACGATGAGCGCGTGATCGAAGGAGTCGTCGACGAAGGGCAGCGCCTCGGCCGCCCCTCCGACCGTCACGATGCCGCGGGCAGCTGCCCGAGCGAGCATCGCAGGAGACGGATCGAGCCCCACCTGGACTCCCAGAGGAGCCGCGAAGCGGCCGGAGCCGACGCCGATCTCGAGCCCCCGGCCCTGAAACGGCACGAACGATCTCAGGGCGAGCAGCTCGGACAGGTAAGCCGCGGGGTGCGCCTCGAACCACCGTTCGTAGCGTTCGCGGTTTGCCTCGAAGGGTGCGGTCTTGGGCACGGCTGAGCCCTCCCGAGCGTTCTCTCGCGGATGCACGAATATCGTGGGCTCGGCCACGGGCGCCCGTCGGGGAAACGCCGCCCGCGCCTGTAGGGCGGCTTCGGGATCAGGAAATCCACCACCGAAGAGGTCCGACCCCGCCTGACAGGCTTCCTGCGGCCGGCCGGCTAGAATCACCCGTCCCAGCCAACCAGAAGGCGCCGTACCGATGCCGATGACGACGTTCGGAACTCGCCAGTCTTGGCGAGGGCTCGTCGGGCTCGGCCTTGCCCTCGCGGCCCTACTGGCCTCGCCGGTTTCCCGCGCTGCCCAGGCGCCCGACCCGAGTGTTGCGCCTGTGGATCTCCTCGTCTTCGTCGGCGAAGGCTGTCCGCACTGCGAGCGCGCGCTCGTGTGGCTCGCCGACCTCGAGGGGCGAAGACCCGAGCTGCAGATCGACGTCCGCGACGTCGTGCGTGACCCTGCGGCCATGGACGCGCTGCGACGCCTCGCCACCGAAAGGGGGCTGGCCGCCGTTTCGGTTCCGACGTTCGTCGTCCGGGGGGACCAAGTGCTCGTCGGGTTCACGGGCGCGGAGTCCACCGGCAGGATGCTCGAGGGGCTCTTGGGCGACGGCACGACCGAAATTGGACAGGGACCCGCGGCGGCCACCGCAGTCGGTCCGCTCGACAGCCCGACGGTCGAGGTACCGCTCATCGGGGTCGTCGCGCTGAACGAGGTCGGGCTGCCGGTCTTCACGGTCGTGCTCGGGCTCCTCGACGGATTCAATCCGTGCGCGATGTGGGTGCTCCTCTTCCTGCTCTCGATGCTGGTGAACGTCGGGAGCCGTGCTCGCATGGCGATGATCGGCGGCGTGTTCGTCCTGGTGAGCGGCCTCGTCTACTACGCGTTCATGGCGGCCTGGCTGAACGCGTTTCTGTTCTTGGGCATGTCACGGTGGATCCAGGTCACGCTCGGCGGCGTGGCGCTCGCGCTCGGCGGGCTCAACCTCAAGGACTTCCTCTGGATGGGGCGCGGGCCGTCGCTGGGCATCCCCGAGGCAGTGAAGCCGACGATCTACGCGCGGGTGCGTCGGGTCGTCACCGCCGAACGGCTCGGTGCCGCGCTGGGAACGGCGACGGTGCTCGCACTGCTGGTCAACGTCGTGGAGCTCCTGTGCACGGCCGGGCTACCCGCGCTCTACACGCGGATCCTCACGCTGCACGAGCTGCCGCGGCTGGAGTATCACGCTTATCTGTTCCTGTATGTCCTCTTCTACATGCTCGATGACGCGCTGATGCTGGGCATTGCCGTCGTCACGCTCAGTCACCACCGCCTCCAGCGACGGGAGGCGCGGTGGCTCAAGCTGCTGAGCGGGGCCGTGATGCTCGGCCTCGGCGTGATGCTCCTGGCCCAGCCGGATTGGCTCACCGGAGGCTGATCGGGTGGCCGCGGACCCCGCCCCGCCCTAACATCCTGAGCCATGAAACGACGCGACTTCATCCGCAGGAGCGCGTTCGCCGGCGGCGCGCTCTCGGTCGTCGATCTGCGCGAGCTGCTGGCACGTCCCGCGCGGGCCGACGACTTCGAGTTCGACGCTCAGGAGCGTGAGCTCGCATTCGTGGCTCTCGATGCGGCGCGCGCGGCGGGTGCCACCTACGCGGACGTGCGCGTCGCGCGCAACCGCAGCCAGAGCGTGACGACGCGCGAGCAGCAGATCACCGGGCTCGCCGACAACGAGACCATGGGCATGGGGATCCGCGTGATCGCCGGCGGCTCGTGGGGGTTCGTGGCGACCAACCTGCTCACCAGCGACGGCGTGGCGAGCGCGGCCCGCCAAGCCGTGGCGCAAGCGAGGGCGAACGCGGTCGCTCAGTTGCGGCCCGTGGAGCTCGCGCCGGCCGAGGTGCACCGCGACGGCCAGTGGAGCAGCCCCGTCGGCATCGATCCGTTCGAGATCGCGATCGAGGAGAAGGTGAGCCTCCTCTTCGAGGCGAACGGCGCGGCGCTCGACGTGCGCGGCGCGCGCTTCGTGAACGCGTCCTTCTCGTTCCTGCGCGAGGACAAGTTCTTCGCCAACACCGAGGGGACCGTCACCAACCAGACGATCTACCGCACCACGCCGAACGTGAGCGTCACGGCGGTCGCGGACGATGGCTCCGACTTTCAGGCGCGCGCCTCCACCGACGTGCCCCCACGCGGCCTCGGATGGGAGCACGTGCTCGACTCGGATCTCGTCGGCAACGCGCCGCGATGGGCGGAGGAAGCCGTCCAGAAGCTGTCGGCCCGCTCCGTCGAGCCGGGGCTCTACGACCTCGTGCTCCTGCCCACGCACCTCTGGCTCACCATCCACGAGTCGATCGCGCATCCCACGGAGCTCGATCGCGTATTCGGTTACGAGGCGAACTACGCCGGCACGAGCTTCATCTATCCGCCCGCCGACTTCCTCGGGCGGTTCCGCTACGGTCCGGAGATCATGAACATCCAGGGCGAGCGGAGCTCGCCGGGCGGGCTCTCCACCGTGGGCTTCGACGACGAGGGCGTGCGCCCGCGCGACTATCTGATCGTCCGTAACGGCGTGCTCAACGATCTCCAGACGACGCGCGAGCAGGCGCCCTGGTTGGCCGACTGGTATCGACGGAGCGGACAGCCCGTGATCTCGCATGGGTGCTCGTACGCGCAGTCGTGGGCCGACGTGCAGTTCCAGCGGATGCCCAACGTGAACCTGCTGCCGCATCCCGAGCGGGACGTACCGCTCGACGAGCTGATCGGAGGCGTCGAGAACGGCATCCTCATCGACGGCAACGGTTCGTTCTCGATCGATCAGCAGCGCTACAACGCGCAGTTCGGCGGCCAGGTCTTCTGGGAGATCCGCAACGGCCGAGTGGGCGACATGCTCAAGGACGTTGCGTATCAGCTGCGCACGCCCGAGTTCTGGAACTCCATGGATCTCCTCGGAGGCCCCAGCACCTATTGGGTCGGTGGCGCCAACAACGACGGCAAGGGTCAGCCCTCGCAGGTCAACGCGGTCAGCCATGGCTGCGTGCCGACGCGGCACCGCGGCGTCAACGTGATCAACACGGGCAGGAGCGCCTGATGGCGTACCTATCCCGTGACGAAGCGCGCGCGCTCGCCCAACGTGTGCTCGGGTTCTCGAGGTCGGAGCAGGCGCGCGTCACGATCAACAGCGGCGATACCGGCAACACGCGCTTCGCCGCCAATCAGGTCAGCACGGCGGGCGACGTGTCGGATACGTCGGTCACGGTGACCACCGCGTTCGGCCGGCGCGTCGCCTCCTCGACCACGAACCGGCTGGACGACGCGTCGCTGCGCGCGGCGGTGGAGACGAGCGAGCGGCTCGCGCCGCTCTCGCCGGAAGATCCCGAATATCTCGGGGAGCTGGGGGCGATGCCGGTTCCCGAGCGAGACGCCGTGTTCCCGGGCACCGCCGATCTCTCGCCCGAGGCGCGAGCCCTGGCGGCCGCTCAGGTGACGGCGCCGGCCGCCGAGCGCTCGCTCCTGTCCACCGGCTACATCGAGCACCGCACCGGGTCGAGCGCGGTCATGACCACGCGAGGCCAGTTCGCGTACCAGGCTTCGTCGAACGCCAACTTCTCGACGACCGTGCGCACGCCGGACGGAACCGGATCGGGGTGGGCCGGCGCGGGTCTGTTCGACTGGAACGAGCTGGACGCGAGCAGCCTAGGCGCGCAGGCGATCGAGAAAGCCGACCGCTCCCGCGGCGCTCGGGACGTCGAGCCCGGCAGCTGGGTGACGATCCTCGAGCCCACCGCCGTGGCCAACATGGTGGGGCTCATGATGGGCAGCCTCGATGCGAGGTCGGCCGACGAAGGTCGCTCGTTCTTCTCGCGGCCCGGAGGCGGCAACCGCATTGGCGAGCGCTTCCTGGACTCGCGCGTCACCATCTGGTCGGACCCGCTCGATCCCCGGCTCTTCTCCGCGCCCTTCAATGGGCAGGGCCTCCCCAACCGGCGGGAAGTCTGGGTCGAGAACGGCGTGCTGGGCACGCTGGCCTACGGCCGCTACTGGGCCGAGCGGCAGAACCGCGAGCCCACCGGCTTCGTCTCCGGCTACTACATGGAAGGCGGCAATGCGACGCTCGACGACATGATCCGCTCGACCGAGCGCGGGCTGCTCGTCACGCGCTTCTGGTACATCCGCGGCGTGGATCCTCGCACGATCCTCTTCACGGGCCTCAGCCGTGACGGAACGTTCATGATCGAGGACGGGCAGATCGCTTACCCGGTGAAGAACCTCCGCTGGAACGAATCGCCGATCTTCATGCTCAACAACGTCGAGATGATGGGCCGGCCCGTCCGTGTCAGCCCCTCGGAGTCGAGCGAAGTCTCGCCGGCGGTCGTCGTCCCGCCGCTCAAGGTGCGGAGCTTCACGTTCACGTCGGTGTCCGACGCGGTGTGACGCATGGTTGGGCGGCGACGCTTCCTGAGCCTGTGCGCTGCCCTCACCGCCGCCACATCGCCGGCGCTCGCCCAGGTCCCCGGCGGAAGCTCGGTGCTCCGCGGCCGCGTCGAAGACGCCACGACGCGCGGCCCGATCGAAGGTGCTCGGATCCTCACGGAAGACTCCACCTCCGTCGCCGTCACGGACTCACTCGGCCACTTCGAGCTACCCGTCTCCGGTGAGAGCCCGTGGACGATCCACACTGATCGCTTCGGATACCTGAGCCAACGCTTCGACCTCGCGATCGCGGCCGGATCGCCGCGTTACGTCCTGCTCATGGAGCCGGCGCCCTTCGTCATCGAGGAGATCACGGTGGAGGCCGAAGCAGCACTCCAGCAGCTCCACCGCAATCTCGAGACGAGGCGCAACGCCTATCCCCACGCGATGAGGGCCCTGGATCGGGAATGGATCGAGCGCTTCGGTCCCATGGGGGGCAGCGCCTTGGATCTGGTTCTGCGGGCAGCCCCTCGCCTCTTCGAGTGCAACGAGGATCCATCGCAGCTCTGCACGCGTGGTCGCTTCATCACCTTCAGGAACCCCGTCCCGGAGAACCGTCTGTCCGTGTGCGTCGACGGTTGGTACTCCCTCGCCCCGATCAACGAGCTCTTCACCCTGCCCACGGAGGCGGTTGCCTTGGTCGAGGTCTACGCCCGGTCGCAGGTGAGGGTGTACACAGCCAATTATCTCCTGAACCGAGCGAGGCAGGGCTGGACGACGGTCGCGCGATTGGGATTGCCGACGGCGGTGCCGGACTGCGGATAGACCACACCTCCCATGAAAGCGGAAGCCGCGAGTGCTTCAGTTACGAGCCACCGCCGCGCGCTCGAGCACGATGCGCATGCGCGCCGCGCGGCCCGCGACGTCGGCCGCGTGATGCGGTTGCAGGACGTCCTGCGCCGTGCGGTGGAAGAGCTCGATCCAACGGTCGAAGTGCTCGGACGAGATGCCGGGCACGCGCAGGTGCGCTTCGACGGGGTTGCCGCTGAAGCGACCGGTCGAGAGCAGCACGCTCGACCAGAAGTCGCACATCTTCTCGAGATGGGGCTCCCACCGGCCTTCTAATCGCCCCTCGAAGACGGGCCCGAGGCACGCGTCCTCGCGCACCCGTCCGTAGAAGGCGTAGACGAGCTCGCGGATTTCCCGCTCAGTGATGCGCGACGGCACGGCTCTCTCCCAGGTGGACCAACTCGCGGCGGTTGGCGGCGAGCAGGTCGGCGACGGTGTAACCGTCCAGGACGTCGTAGAAGCCGCTCTCGGCCTCACGAAGGACGCCCGCCAGGCGGCATCCGCCGGTGAGCGGGCAGGTCGATCCCTCGCCGAAGCACTCGGCCAGCCCGTGGCTCCGCTCGAGCGACCTGACGAGGCCGCCGAGCTTGATCGCAGCGCCGGCGCGGGCGAGCCGGAAGCCACCGCCGCGCCCCCGCACCCCCGCCACCAGCCTGAGTCCGGCGAGCGTCTGCAGGCTCTTCATGAGGTGGTCCCTCGACACGCGGAGCCGGCCGGACATCTCCGTGGCGGACACCGACCGCCCTTCGTGTGCGGCGAGATACATGAGCGCACGCAGGGAGATATCGGAGAAGCGCGTGAGGCGCATCGGAAGCCTGGGCGGCGGGACGGACAATAGTGGTATTTACAATACCTGTTATCCAAAGGCGGGCCAAGCCCCTGAAATCGAGATCTCCCGTATGAGATGCGGTCGCGAGCTATCCGAAGAACAGCGGCAGCAGCTCTTCGCGTTGCGCGGCCGACATTCCCACTAAAGCATGGACGTGCCCTCGCGTAGACGTAGCTTCGGCAGCATCGCCTCACGATCCTCCGCGAGCTGACCAGGATGAGTCCCAGCGAGTATCAGGAGCTGACGAGCTTTTTCGTCGAGCAGCTCGGCCGCCACCAGGCGACCACGCATGCCTTCGTCCTCGAGCAGCTCGACCTCCAGAGGCAGGAAACCCGGGCT
>Ga0105107_10001942_pt1 | contig 13571 bp, 8 predicted proteins | sample PPLLaktember2015_6_FD_79335 | JGI IMG/M metagenome (GOLD analysis project Ga0105107, IMG submission 79335) | Freshwater sediment microbial communities from Prairie Pothole Lake near Jamestown, North Dakota, USA - PPLs Lake P8 Core (1) Depth... | ecosystem: Environmental > Aquatic > Freshwater >...
CGTGCGCTCCTTCGTCGAGCGCCGCGAGCCGAAGTTCTCGGGACGCTGAGCGGAGCGGCGAGCGGACGTCGCCGGAATCCGACGCGGGGCCGGGACGTCGCGGTGGGCGGTGGGCCCGCGCCCTCATGGCTCGCCGGCGCGCGCCCCCTGCACGTGCGCGCACATCGTGCGCCGGCTCCGCTTTACTTCGGTCGCGGGCCCACCGCCCACCGCGACGCGATTCGCCTTGCTGACCCGCGGAGGGAGTCTCCCGCAGCTTGATGGATGCGAGAGCTCTCTTCGTCCGACTCGAGGTGCAAGGGTTCCCAGGTCTCCTCGCCGATCCCTCGGTTCATGGTTCCGGTGAACCTCCGGGACGCTGGCTCCGCCGCAACCAACAGCTACCGCCAGCCGAATCGGACCGCGAAGCCGTCGGTGTCTGCGCAGTCGAACCGAAGCTCGGCGTTGCGTGCTCGCCCTCGATATGGCTCCGGAAGTCGCGCCGAGGGCGAGCACGCATTGCCGAGCCCCGCACCGCTGCCGCAGACCCCGACGGCTGGCGGGGTCTAGCATCCTGGCGGTCCCGCATGGTTGCGGCGGAGCCGAAGTCTCGATGCACCGGATCTCTTGGTGCTGGTAGGGGACCGAACGTCCCCGACCGATTTTTCTTTTCTCCGGGGATCGGCTTCCGCGCGGCGGCACGGCGTTGCGCGGAGCGGCGGGCGGTGGGCCCGCGACCGAAGTAAAGCGGAGCCGGCGCACGATGCGCGCGGGGAGCAAGGCGCGCGTGCCGGCGAGCCATGAGGGCGCGGGCCCACCGCCCGCCGCTCCGTACAGCCCGGCGGCCTAGGGACCCGGCTCCCTCGGGCACCCCTTGCTCCCCGGCACGCACAGCGCCACCACGCTCGAGGGCGTGCGCGCCGCGAGCTCCGAGAGGTCGCTCGGGTCCCCGGTGAGCGTGCCGATGCCGCTGCCGACCACGACGTTCCCGTCGACGATCGCCGCGCCCGAGGCGATGCCGGAGTACCCGGCGTCGCCGATCGCGCGGCGCAGCAGCAGCTCTCCCGTCTTCGCGTCGTAGAAGCGCAGGTTCTGGGACACGATCGTCCCCACCACCACGAGCTTCCGCGTCGCCGACACGGGGCCGAAGCTCGCCTCGCCGTCGGGAAGCGGGCCGGTGCCCGCCTGCCAGAGGATGTCGCCCGTGTCGAGGTCGAGGGCGTGCAGCGTCGGCTGCTGCGGCAGGCTCGGCGGGTCCACCTGTCCCTGCGCGGTCGCCAGGTAGACGCGCCGCGCCCGCTCGTCGACCGCGGGCGTGCCGATCACTCCGCCCTGGATGCCGCCGGGGACGAGGTTGCGGAGCCAGTACGGGAGCGCGAGCGGATCGTTCGGGTCGAAGCCCTCGCCCGTGAGCTCGTTCACGCCGTCGCGGTCGAGGACGTAGTAGCTGCCGTCCTTGCCGCCGATGCCGACGACGTCGACCTTGCGCTTGCCGAGCTTCAGCGTGAACAGGTTCGGCGTCGCGCCGAAGGCGAGGTCGTCGTTGTCGACCTCGCGCGGGCGCCAGCGCCAGGCGGGCGTGCCGTCGAAGCGCAGCGCGGTGAGGGCGCAGTCGTGGGGCGGCATGGGCGGCGGCGGCACCGGGGTGCCGTCGTCGTCGTCGGTGTCGCAATTGCTGGAGCCGAAGAAGACGAGGCCGCGCTCGGCGTCCACCGCCGGCGAGGACCACACGTTCCCGCAGCCCGTCGGCGTGCGGTCGAAGTCGCAGCCCGGGCGCGCCAGGAAGCCCGCCGGCAGCCCGAGCTCGAGCTCGGAGTGGTAGCCGTCGAAGCGCCGGATCTCCTCGCCGGGCGCCGGCGTGCAGGTGGAGGCGCTCTCGAGGTCGAAGAACCAGGCCAGCCGGCCGTCGTCGGCGTCGACGGCGTAGAAGCCGCCCTTCCCGAGCGGCACGTCGTTCACGTCCATGCCGAAGAACACCTTGCCATCGGCGACGATCGGCGAGGTCTCGATCTGGTTGCGCTCCCCGTCGAAGGCGCAGAGGCCCGGCGGCTCGCCCAACCCGTCGGCGCAGCCCGTTCCCGCCGTGAAGCGCCACACCTCCTCGCCCGTCAGGGCGTCGAGGGCGTAGAGCACCTCGCCGAGCCCGACGATCGTCAGCTCGCGATCGTCGACGCGCGCGATCGCCGGCGACGACGTTGCCGGGAACTGGGCGCCGGGCTGCAGGTCGGCCGTGAAGTGCCAGAGCTTGCTCCCGTCGGAGAGGCGCACGGCGTAGACGTTGTTGTCCCAGGACGTGAAGTAGACCAGCTGGACGCGGCCCTCGCCGGGCACCTCGAGCGCGGCGACGCTCGGCGAGGCGGTGACGATCGCGCCCGTGCGGAAGCGCCAGCGCTCGCGGAGCTGGCCCAGCTTGCCCGCCTTGAGCTTCTTCTCCTTGGCGTTCAGGAACTGCCGCAGCGGGCCGCCCGCGTAGGCGCGCCACTCGGTCTTGCCGTTTCCGCCGGCCTTCTTGCGCTCGAGGTCGCCGGGGAGCACGGCCACGGCGTCCGGAAAGGCGAGGCCGTCGACCACCACCTCGGGCGGCAGCGGGTCGCCGCGCTTATCGAAGCGCACGCGCCAGATCTTGCCGTCGTCGCCGGTGCCGACGTCGTCCGGGAAGGTTCCGACGAGGTTCAGGTCCGCGTAGTAGAGGGTGCCTTCCGAATCGAAGGCGAGGCCCTGCGGGTTGCCGGTAGGCGTCGGGAAGCTCGGCGGCAGCGGGGGCGTGCCCGGGTCCACGATCAGCCGCACCAGGTTCCCGTCGAGGTCGTACTCCGCGATGCGGCCGGTCGCGACGGCGCCGGCGAAAAGGTGGCCGTTCGGGCCGAAGGCGAGGCCCGTGAAGCTCAGCATGCCGTCGAGCAGGCTGGCGGAGGCGAACGTCTCGCGGCTCACCGCGTCGGCCACCGGCGAGCCGAGGGCGTCCGTTCCGCCGCAGCCGCCGGCGGCGTCGGGCCCGCTCGGAAAGGGCGGCAGGAAGCGTTCGATCTTGCCGAGGCCGTCGGCGCTGGCGGACGCCACGTAGACGCGGCCCTCCCCGTCCACGGCCACGGCGCCTGCGGTCGCGACGTCGCTCGCGATCTTGCAGAAGTTCGTGCTCGGCGCGTCGGTCTCGGGGAAGGCGAAGGGATCGCCGGGGTAGACGTCGTAGGGGGGGAACCAGAGGAGGAGCTGGCCGTCGCTGCCGCTGATGGTCTCCGTGCCGACGTCCGTCGTGAAGAGCGGCGGCGGCAGGCCGTCGTCCGGATCGGGGTCGGGGGCGAAGGCGCAGCCGTGGGGCTCCCCCGGGTCGGAGAAGAAGGTGGGAGTCAGCTTCCCCACCTGGAGGCCGCTGCGCTCGAAGACGCCGAAGCCGGGGGGCGGCGAGGGCTGGCGCGTGTCCTCGCCCATCAGGAAGCGGCCGCTGCCGTCGGGGAAGCTGCACAGCATCCCGTTCACGTCGCGGTTCGGCGCCAGGAACAGCAGCTCGCCGCCGCCGCTCTCCTCGCCCGCGTTCTGGATCGGGACGTCGCGGAGCAGCGGGCCCTTCCCGCCGATGGTGTCGATGTCGACCCGATGCAGGCGATTGCCTTCGGGGAAGTGCAGCAGCTCGCCGGCGCGGCCGGGCAACGGCAGGGCGAAGGCCGCGGCCAGCGCGGCGAGAGCGAAGCGCATGCGTCGGGCCTCCCGCTCCGCCGGTCTACCGTGCGCGCAGGGGGAAAGTCAAGCTCAGTCGCCCAGCCGGCGGCCCTCGCGCGCGCGCCGGCGCGCCTCCTCGAGCTCCTCCGGCGAGACGGCGTCCATGCGGGCCATGCCGGCGCGCAGCAGGCGCGGAAACACGAGGCGCAGGAAGCGCGCCACGGTCAGAGCCGGGTTGCGGCGCGGCACCACCAGCTCGTGGATCCGCCGGTCGACCGCCTCGAGGATCGCGTCGGCGACGGTCTCCGGCGGGTACTTGCGGCCCGTGAAGCGGTTCGGGTGGTCGCCCTTGTCCCAGATCTCCGTGTCGATCGGCCCCGGGTGCACGAGCGCCACGTGGATCCCCGAGCCGCGCAGGTCGTTCCAGAGCCCCTCGCTGAAGCCGTTCATCGCGCACTTGGTCGCGGCGTAGAGGCTCTCGTGGGTGGGCACCACCTTCGAGGCGAAGGACGACACGTTGACGATCGTCCCGCTTCCCTGGCGGAGCATCAGCGGAATCGCCGCGAAGCTCGTCCACAGGCACGAGAGGAAGTTCACGCGCAGCGCGGCCTCGGCCTCTTCGACGCTCGTGCGGTAGAGGAGCTTTCGCATCGGCACGGCGGCGTTGTTCACCAGCACGTCGACGCGGCCGAGGCGTTCGGCGCTCTCCGCGACGACGCGCTCCGCGAAGTCGCGCTCACCGAGGTCGCCCGCCAGGGGGAAGCTGCGCGGCGCGCCCGCGCGCAGCTCGTCGACGAGGGCGTGCAGGCGGTCCTCGCGCCGCGCCACGGCCACCACCGTGGTGCCGCGCCGCGCGAAGGCCCGGGCGGTGGCCCAGCCGATGCCGGAAGACGCCCCGGTGACGATCGCGACGCGCTCCTCCCCCGGGCTCTGGCTGGCCATGGCGGGAGCATACCCGCGCGCCGCTCCCTACCCCGCCTCCTGCTTCCCGCCCGTCAGCTCCGCTACGAGCTTCTCCTCGAGCTCTTCGTGGTGCGCGATCTCCCCCACGAGGTCCGCGAGGGCGTCGCCGGCGTCGGCGAGCTCCCCGGCGTCGAGCCGCTCCTCGACCCCTCCGAGCGCCTCCCGGATCCGGCGGTGGTCCGCGGAGAAGGCCGCCAGATCCGGGGTGATCGAGGGCCGCAGGCCCCGCAGCGCGGGGAAGTAGAACTCGTCCTCCAGGCCGGTGTGGGCGTCCCAGGCGTCGAGGAAGCGGTCCAGCGCGTCCCGGCACTCCTCCGGCCGGCCGCGAGCGAGCGCCCCCAGAATGAGCCCGTAGAGGGCGTCGAGCTGCCGGTGCTGGGAGGAGATGCGCTGGGCTCCCCCTCGCATTCTCATTCGGAGGCCCGGCTGGGCCCTCGGGTTCTGGTCCACGGCTCTCCTTGGTCCGGGCGCTTCCCCTCTGGACTGCATGCGCCGTGCCAGCCGCCGCCTTGACAGGATACCCGGCGTCGCTCGACCCTATGCTCGATGCCCGACCGCGACGGGAGCCTGGAGGAGCTGCTCTCCTATCTGGACTACGGGCCGAGCGAGCGCGCCCTGCTCGCGGAGCTGGCCCCGCTGCTCGAGAAGAGCGCGGACACGCTGGTTTCGGCGTTCTACCGGCACCTGCTCTCCTATCCGGCCACGCGCCACCTGCTGCGCGACCCGGGCGTGAAGGAGCGCCTGCTCGGGCTCCAGCGCCAGTACCTGCTGAGCCTCGCAGGGCCCGACGTCGACGAGGATTACGTCGCCCACCGGCGCCGCGTGGGCGAGGTCCACGAGCGCATCGGCCTCGAGCCGCGCTGGTACCTCGGCGCGTACGCGCTCTACCTCTCCATGCTGACGCCGCTCGTCGGCGATCACTTCTCCAGCGAGCCCCAGCGCGGCGAACGCGCGCTGGTGGCGCTCCAGAAGCTGCTGATGCTCGACGCCTCGCTGGTGATGGAGACCTACATCGGGCGGCGCGAGCGCGAGCTCGAGTACCTGAACCGGGAGCTCTCGCGCTCCGGCCGCGAGCTGGCCCACGACCTCGAGGCCCAGGGCGCCAAGCTCCGCCAGACGACGGAGCGCGCGCGCAGCGCCGAGCAGCTCGCCTCGATCGGCACGCTCGTGGCGGGCCTCGCCCACGAGATCGGCACGCCGATGGGCGTGATCCAGGGCCACGCCAAGCTGCTCGAGACGAAGCTCTCGGACGAGCAGGCGCGCTGGCGCCTGCAGACGATCCAGGAGCAGATCGCGCGCATCGCGAAGATCATGCAGAGCCTGCTGAACATGGCGCGCCCGTCGCGCTCGGCGCGCCTGCCGGTGGCGCTCGACTCGCTGCTCGATGCCACCCTCGCCTTCCTGCGCGAGAAGTTCCAGCGCCGGGGCGTCGAGGTCCGGCGCGACTTCGCGCCGGTACCGAGCGTGCGGGGGGAGCCGGAGCGCCTGCAGCAGCTCTTCTTGAACCTGTTCATGAACGCCGCCGACGCGATGCCCGAAGGCGGCGAGCTGTGCGTCCGGCTGCGCCCGCTCGACGACGGGGTGGAGATCGAGGTAGCGGACACCGGCGGGGGCATCGACGAGAAGGACCTGCCGAGACTCTTCGAGCCGTTCTTCACCACGAAGGCCGCCGGCGAGGGCCACGGGCTCGGGCTCGCGGTGTGCCACGGCATCGTGGCCGATCACCACGGGACGATCGAGGTCAAGAGCCGGCTGGGCGAGGGCACCACCTTCCGGATCGCCCTGCCCCTCGCCACCAGTCCGGGCGCGAGCGGGACCCTTTGATCTGAGGCAAAATGCCCCTGGCCTCTGGGGCTCGTTGACCCGACCCGCCCCCGGAAGGCCGCTCCCCGAAGGCGGGCCCTTGGCATGCCGCGTGCTTTGCATCCGGGTATGGAAAAACGCAGCGTCCTGGTAGTCGACGACGACCTCGCCATGCGCGAGATGCTGGTGTCCCTCTTCCGCGAGCACGGCTACCGCGCCGAGCCCGTGGCCCGGGCGGACGAGGCCCTCGCCCGGCTGCGCGACACGGAGTTCGACGCCGTTCTCTCCGACATCCGCATGCCCGGGAAGTCGGGAATCGAGATGGTCGGCGAGGTGAAGCACATCCGGCCCGCGACACCGGTGATCCTGATGACCGCGTTCGGCAGCATGGACTCCGCCGTCGAGGCGATGCGCGCCGGCGCCTTCGACTACGTCACCAAGCCCTTCGAGCCCGAGGCGGTGTTGTTCTCCCTGGAGCGCGCCGTCGAGCGCCGCGCCCTGGAGGAGGAGAACCGCACGCTGCGACGCGCCGTGGAGCGCACCGCCAACCTCGGCGACCTGATCGGCTCGAGCCCTGCGATGCGGGAGATCTCGGCGCTGATCCGCAAGATCGCCCACAGCCGGAGCAGCGTGCTGATCACCGGCGAGAGCGGGACCGGAAAGGAAGTGGTGGCCCGCACCATCCACTTCCACGGCGCCCGCGCGGCGCGGCCGTTCGTGCCGATCAACTGCGCAGCGATCCCGGAGGGCCTGCTCGAGAGCGAGCTGTTCGGCCACGTGCGCGGCGCCTTCACCGGCGCCCACGCCACCAAGCGCGGCCTGCTGGAGCAGGCCCAGGGCGGCACCCTGTTCCTCGACGAGATCGGCGACATGGGCCTCGGCCTGCAGAGCAAGCTGCTGCGGGTGCTGCAGGAGCGCGAGCTGCGCCCGGTCGGCGGCACCCAGTCGGTGCGCGTCGACGTCCGTGTCGTCGCGGCCACGCACCGCGACCTGCCGAAGGAGATCCAGGAGGGACGCTTCCGCGAGGACCTCTACTACCGGCTGGCGGTGATCCCGATCCACATTCCGCCGCTCCGCGAGCGGCCCGAGGACGTGCCCGCGCTGGCCGAGGCCTTCCTTCGCAAGCACGACGAGCACGGCCGGCACCGGCTGACCCCGGAGGCTCTCAAGCGGCTGGTGGGCCAGCCCTGGCGAGGAAACGCTCGGGAGCTCGAGAACGTGATCGAGCGCGCCATCGCCCTGGCCGACTCCGAGGAGATCGGCCCCGACGACCTCCCGATCGGCAACGGCGCGGCCTCGCCCGCGGAGGTTTCGGCCGAGGAGCTGGCCCAGCTCGGCGCCCGCCGCGAGCTGAGCCTGCGCGAGCTGGAGGATCTCTACATCGACGCCATCCTGCGCCGCACCGGGGGGAACAAGGTGCGGGCCGCGCACCTCCTCGGCATCGACCGCAAGACGCTGTACCGTCGTGCCGAACGCAGGACCCGCAACGCCACGAAGGAGTAGCGACTTGATCCAGCTGGGCACGATCCTGGTCCCCCACGACTTCTCCGCGCACTCCGACGCGGCCCTGCGGCGCGCCGTCGCCCTGGCGAAGACCGCCAAGGGGCGCATCCACTTGCTGCACGCCTACGCCTGGCCGGTGCGCGGAGTGATGCCCTACGACATGGCGATGCCCGCCGGCGTCTGGGACGCCATTCGCGAAGGCACCCAGGAGAAGCTCGAGGAGATCCGCGCGGGCGTCGAGAAGCAGGGCGTCGCCGCCGAGGCCGAGGTGAGCGGGCAGCTTCCGGTCGAGTCGATCCTCGCCACCGCCGCCCGCGTGCACGCCGACCTGATCGTCGTCGGCACGCGCGGCCTGACCGGCCTGAAGCACGTGGTGCTCGGCAGCGTGGCGGAGCGCACGGTGCGCATGGCCCCCTGCCCGGTGCTGACGGTCAAGGAAGACGACGCCGGCGGCGCGGTCCGGCGCATCGTGGTGGCCACGGACTTCTCGGCCGGGGGCGACCACGCCCGCGACGTCGGGGTTTCCCTGGCCAAGCAGCTCGGCGCCGAGGTGCACGTGGTGCACGCCTTCGACATCCCGCTGGCGATGGTGACGCCCTACGAGGTCACCGTGCCCGACGGCCTGATCCGCGAGGCCCGCGAGGCCGCGCGCAAGAAGCTCGACGCCGCCCTCGCCGCCGTCCGCCAGGCCGGCGTCACGGCCACGGGCCACCTCGGCGAGGTGCCGGCCGCCCCCGCGGTCGCCGACGTCGCGAAGGAAGTGAAGGCGGACCTGGTGGTGATCGGCACCCACGGCCGCACTGGCCTCAAGCACGTGCTCCTCGGCAGCGTCGCGGAGCGCACGCTCCGACTCGCTCCGTGCGCAGTGCTCACCGTGAAGCAGGGGAACCACCAGCTCGACTGAGCGCGGCGGGTCCGCCCCGTCTGCCGCGTCGCGCCCCACGACGGGCGCGATCCGCCCCACGCACGGGCGCGCGAGCGGCTCGAAGAGCCCGGAGGGCTCTCGAGGGACGTGGCACGTCCGGTGCATCCACTCCGGGAAGCTCCAACTCACGGGGCACCAGGAGGAAACGATGAGCAAGGCGAAGGACGGCAAGGGCGATCGCAGGGCCGAGGCCATCCGACTGACCCACGTGGTCCAGAAGAACATCGACCAGGGCGCGACCTCGGTCGAGGAGATCCACCGGCAGATCGCCGCGATGCCGCTCGACTTCCTCGAGCGGCTCGATCTCTTCAAGGACATGGTCAAGGACGTGCGGAAGGTCCAGGACGCCTCGATCGGCGCGATCTACGGCGTGATCCACAAGGTCAACGAAGAGGCCGCGAAGCTCGCGACCCAGATGCTCCGCGAGCGCGGCCCGCGCGCGGAAGCCCCCCGGAAGGCCGCCGCCCCCCGGAAGGCCTCGCGGCCGCCGGCGCCCCGCGCGCACGCGCGGCCCGCCCCTCGCTGAGCCGCGGTCGCGGGCGCCATGTCTCCGAGCGAGGGTGGCCTGGCTGCGGTCAGGACCCTCGCCCGCGAGGCCGAAGCGCTGGGGCGTCTCGCCCGCTGGGCCCTGGCGATGCGGCGGCGCGACACCCGACGCCCGAGCCCGGTGCCGGAGAACCCGAAGTTCGCGAGCGCGCGCGAGGCGGTGGCCCGGATCCCGGACGGGGCCGTGGTGGCGGTTTCGGGGCTCGGCGTGCAGCAGCGCGCATCGCTGCTGTTCGCCGCGCTCCGCGAGGCCTTCGAGGAGACCGGCCATCCGAGGGGTCTGACCCTCGTGAACGTCGGCGGGCACGGGGGCCGCGGTCGGCTCCCGGGGTCGATCGAAGAGCTGGCGCGCCCCGGCCTCTGCACGCGCCTCGTCTCGAGTCACTTCGAGACGACGCCGGCCTTCCTCGAGCTGGCGGCGGCCGGGCACTGCGAGCTGCAATGCCTTCCGTTGGGAGTGATCGCGGCGCTCTACGACGCCCAGGGCCGCGGCGAAGATTCGGTGCTCTCGGACGCGGGGCTCGGGACCTTCCTCGACCCGAGCGTGGGCCGCGGCTCGCCCGTCCAGAACGGGCGGCGCGAGCAGCTCGTGAGCGTCGAGGGAGACCGCCTGCGCTACCGCCTGCCTCGCATCGACGTGGCGCTCTTCAACCTGCCGGCCGCCGACCGTCGCGGAAACCTCTACACGACCCACTGCGCCGCGGTCGGAGACAGCCGCGAGATCTCGCGAGCGGCCCGGCGGAGCGGCGGCCTCGTGATCGCGAACGTCGGCCGCCTGGACGCGCCTCGCCGCCAGCGGCCGTTCCTCTCCGCCGGACGCGTCGACGCCGTCGTCTTCGATCCCGACGCGGAGCAGACGCCGGGCTACTTCCACCGCGACCCGTGGTCGGCGGTGACCACCCGCAGCCGGGTGCCGATCGGCGCGGCGCTGGAGCAGTCCCGCGTCGCGAGCTGGCTCGCCTCGCTGGCCGGCGGCATCGCCCGGCGGACGGACGCCGACGAGGTGCTCTTCCGGCTGGCGGCCGCCACGCTCGCGGGCCAGGTGCGGAAGGGCGCGCAGATCGCGATCGGCGCGGGGCTGCCGGAAGAGGTGGCGCGCGTCTTCTTCGAGAGCGGACGGCTCCGCGACGTGACGTTCCTGGTGGAGAGCGGAGCCGTCGGCGGGCTGCCGGGATCCGGCGCGTTCTTCGGCGCCGCGTTCTCGCCGCGCGAGATCGTCTCCGTCGCGCAGCTCTTCGCGCGCTGCCGGCGCCGGCTCGACGCGGCCTGCCTCGGCGCGCTCGAGGTGGACGCCGAAGGCAACGTCAACGTCTCGCGGCGCGGCCGCGGCGTGCGCCGCTTCGCCGGGCCCGGCGGCTTCATGGACTTCGCCGAGGCCGCCCGCACGCTCGTCTTCGTGGCGGGCTGGATGCGCGGCGGGGCGCTCGCGGTGAAGGGCGACGAGCTGCACGTGCGGCGGCGCGGCGACCCCAAGTTCGTCGAGCGCGTCGCCGAGGTGACCTTCCCCGCCAAGCGCGCCCTCGAGGCCGGGAAGCGGGTCTTCTACGTGACGCCGGTGGGCGTCTTCCGGCTGACCGATCGCGGCATCGAGCTGGTGGGCGTCGTGCCGGGCGTCGACGTGCGCCGCGACGTGCTGGACGTGACCCCGATCGACATCGTGCTGCCCGCCTCCGGCGAGGTCCCCACCCTGCCGGCCGAGATCGTGAGTGGGCGCGGCTTCCGCCTGCCCGCCTGGGGCGGGCGCCGCCGGCGCTAGATCCGGAGGGCTCAAGCGCCGTGCCAGGCCTGCTCGAGGAGCTCGACCAGCTCGCGGACCAGCGGCATGCGCGGGTTGGTGCGCAGGCTCGGATCCTCGAAGGCCACCCGCGCGAGCTCCGGAAGCGCCGCCTCGAAGTCGGAGCGGGCGACGCCCGCGGCCTCCAGGGAGCGCGGGATGCCGACCTCCGCGAGCAGCCCGTCGATGCGCGCGAAGAGGCGCTCGCGCCGCTCGGCCTCTCCGTGCCCGCCCACCGCGAGCACCCAGCCGAGCTGCGCGTACTTCTCGGGCGCCACGTACGCCGAGTAGCCGGGCGCGGGCATGAACTTGGTCGGGAGCGCCGCGTTGTAGCGCAGCACGTGGGGGAGCAGGATGCCGTTCGCGCGGCCGTGGGAGATCCCGAACCGCGCGCCCACGGCGTGGGCGAGAGCGTGGTTCACGCCGACGAACGCGTTCGAGAAGGCGAGGCCCGCGAGCGTGGCGGCGTTGGCCATCGCGGTGCGCGCCGCGAGGTTCGAGCCGTCAGCGACCGCGACGGGCAGGTTGTCGAGGATCAGCCGCACCGCCTGGACGCAGAACGCCTCCGTGTAGGGCGAGGCGAAGATCGAAACCGCCGCCTCGAGGGCATGGGTGAGCGCGTCGACGCCGGTGTCGGCGGTCAGCCCGGCCGGCATGCTGAGGGTCAGCAGCGGGTCGACGATCGCCATGTCCGGCACCAGCGAGTAGTCGACGAGCGTGCGCTTCCGCCCGCCCTCGCTGATCACGCTCGCCGGCGAGACCTCGGAGCCGGTGCCGCTCGTCGTCGGAATCGCGACCAGCTTGATCTGGTGGCTGAGGCGCGGGTAGCGCGCCACGCGCTTCCTGGCGTCGAGGAACGGCAGCGAGAGCTCCGCCACGCTGAGCTCGGGGCTCTCGTGGAACAGGCGCATCGCCTTGGCGGCGTCGAGCACCGAGCCGCCGCCCACCGCGACGAGCACGTCCGGCGCCATCCGGCGCAGCGTCTCGACTCCGGCTCGGATCTGGCGCTCGTCGGGCTCGGGCTCGAGCTCGGAGAACACGTGGACGGTGCGCGCCCGCAGCGCGTGCCGCACCTCTTCGGCGACGCCGCGCCGCTCGCCGTCGGCGTCGGTCACGATCACCGCGACGTCGCCCGGCACGTCGCGCAGGTTCTGGAGGGCGCCAGGGTTGAAGTAGGTGTCCGCCGGCACGCGGAACCACTGCGGAGGGGTGGCGCGGTGCGAGACCGTCTTCAGGTTCAGCAGGTTGTCCACGTTGACGTTCTCCGTGGTCGACGAGCCGCCCCAGGTGCCGCAGCCGAGCGAGAAGGTCGGCGTGAGCGAGTTGTAGATCCCGCCGAGGGCGCCGACCGCCGTGGGCGCGTTCACCAGGATGCGCCCCGTCCGGATCGTCAGCGCGTAGCGCGAGACGACGTCGGGGTCGGTCGCATAGACCGCCGAGGTGTGTCCCAGGCCACCGCACACGGTGACGAGGTCGCAGGCGGCGAGCGCGTGCTCGACGCTCGGCGAGCGCACCATCGAGAGGACGGGCATCAGCTTCTCGCGCACGAGCGGGTGGCGGGCGAGCGCCTCGAGATCCGAGGGGAGCGGCGCCAGCAGCACCTTGTCGGTGGGCTCCGCATGGAACCCCGCCTGCTCGGCGAGGGCGGCGGGCGAGCGCCCCACCGCCTCGATGCGCGGCTCTCCCGCCGGCGTGAAGGCGATCCGGGCGATCGCCTCGACCTCCGCCGGCGCGAGCAGCCTCGCGCCCATGCGCTGGAACTCGGCGAGGGTCGCCTCCCAGATCGCCTCGTCGACCACGCAGGTCTGCTCCGCCGGACAGATCACCGAGGCGTCGAAGGTCTTCGAGATCAGGATGTCGACCACCGCGCTGCGCAGGTCCGCGCTGCGGTGCAGGTAGACCGGCGCGTTGCCGGGCCCGACCGAGAGCGTCGGCTTGCCCGAAGCGTTCGCGGCCGCCACCACCTTCGGCCCGCCGGTCGTCCAGACCAGGTCGATCCCCGGATGGTGGAAGAGGTAGTGGGTGACCTCGCGCGGCGCGTCCGGGATCACCTGCAGCGCATCCTTCGGCATGCCCGCCTGCTCGCCCGCCTGGCGAAGCACCTCGATGCTGCGCTCGGCGCAGCGGATCCCGCGCGGCGAGGGGCGGAAGATCATCGCGTTGCGCGTCTTGGCCCCGACGATCGCCTTGAAGAGCGCCGTCGAGGTGGGGTTCGTGACGGGCAGGATCGCCATCACCACCCCGATCGGCTCGGCGACGACCTGGATCCTCCGCTCGGGATCCTCGCGGATCACGCCGACGGTCTTCTTGTCCTTCACGTAGTCGTAGAGGAACTCGGTGGCGACGTAGTTCTTCACCACCTTGTCCTCGAACACCCCGAAGCCGGTCTCCTCGATCGCGACCTGCGCAAGCTCGACCGCC
>Ga0105107_10001943_pt1 | contig 13568 bp, 11 predicted proteins | sample PPLLaktember2015_6_FD_79335 | JGI IMG/M metagenome (GOLD analysis project Ga0105107, IMG submission 79335) | Freshwater sediment microbial communities from Prairie Pothole Lake near Jamestown, North Dakota, USA - PPLs Lake P8 Core (1) Depth... | ecosystem: Environmental > Aquatic > Freshwater >...
CAGCCCACGCTGACCTGGACCCAGAGCGAGCTTTCGCCAAGCACTTCCCTGACCATGAAACGGGCCAGGTTTCTCTTGTTTGGAGAGATCATCCCCGGCAAAGTCAAGTACTTCGTCCAGACGGAAGTTGTCGGCTCGCCATCGCTGCTGGACATGAAACTCCAGTTTTATTATCTTCCCAAAACCGAGATCGCCATCGGGAGATTTCTGCCGAGCTTCACGCATTATATGCCCATGTCCACGGCCAAGCTGGACTTGATCAACTACCCCCTTATGGTTTTGAAGTACGGCATGTGGCGCCAGGTGGGCATCCAGACCACGACGACTACGCAGTACGTGGACTTCAACGTCGGGTTGTTCAACGGCTATCCCTCCAACAACTGGTCCGACAACAATGATGCCAAGGACATACTCTTAAGGGTCGCGGGCAAGCCCAACAAGGCCTTCGTTGTTTTCGGGAATGCCTGGCTGGGGAACGCGTTGGGGGACAAATCCGGAGTCTTGGGCAAAGACCTTTATGGCGGCGGCATTTTATTCGACAAGGCCCTTTCCGAAAGCAATCTGGCCATCAGTTTCAGGGGAGAGTGCCTCTGGGGAAAGGAAGATACGACCGACGGAAAGGTCGACAGCCTGGGTCTCTACGCCAACGTCGGCCTCAAGATCAACCCTCAAGTGGAGTTCCTCGTCCGGTACGACCTTTTTGACCCCAACACGAAAACCGGCGACAACAGGCTGGACTGGATCACCGCCGGGGTGAACTATTATCTTCAGGGCCAGAACGTCATGTTCTATCTCAACTACATCAAGAAAATCAATCAAGTGGGGGCGGGGCTCAGCGACCCGAAGGACGATGAGATCATTTTGCAGGCGCAAGTGTTTTTCTAATTGAAATCTAAAAAAAAGGTCCGCCTGACCAGGCTCTCCCCTCGGGGCCTGGTCCGGCTGGACGATATCGTCGCCATCGAGGAGCCGTTGGTCGTCTATCTCAACGGGAAGCCCTTCGTTTCCCTTTTTTGCACTCCTGACGCTCAACGCGCTTTAGCCGCAGGCTTCCTCTACGGCTCAGGGATTCTGAGAGACAAGACCGATGTGGCCTCAGCCGAGATCGAGGTCAAGGACAAGGCCGTTTGGGTCAACGTGGACAGGCGTATCCCCGAAAAACTCGGCCTTGGCATCGGTTCAGGATGCGGAGGAAGTCCCCTCTTCGGTCCGACCGGGCTCATCCCTCCCCTGAAGGGCGGACTGCGGATTTCGCCGGAGACGATTTTTCCCCTGGTCGAAGAATTCCAGAGCCGCGCCCTGATCTTCAAAGAAACGGGGGGGACTCATTGTGCCGCCGTTTGCCGGCCCGAAGAGATCCTTTTTTTCTCCGAAGATATCGGCAGACACAACGCGGTTGACAAAGTGATCGGACAAGCGCTCCTCGCCGGTATTCCGCTCGAGGATAAGTTGCTCCTTCTTTCCGGTCGGATCGCCTATGATATCGCGGTCAAAGCGGCGCGGGCGGGGATCCCCGTGTGCATTTCCCGTGCCGCCCCCACCTCAGCCGCGCTCGCCTTCGGCCGGAGGATCGGCCTGTCCATCGTTGGATTCGTCCGAGGAAAACGCATGAACATATACACTCACCCGGAGAGGATCATCCCGTGACCGCCGTCATTTTAGCGGGGGGCAGGAGTCGCCGCGTCGGAGAAGACAAGCTCCTCCTGAAATGGGGCCGTCTTACCCTCATCGCCCACGCCGCGGAAACGCTTTCCCCGCTCTTCGAGGATGTGCTGATCGTCGCCGGCCGACAAAATGTCAGGGCCCTGAGGAAGCTGTTCCCCTCACACCCGCGAATCGTCTTTGACGTCGTTGAAGATAAGGGCCCTTTGGGAGGGATTCACGCCGGCCTGATTTCCGCCGGCTCATTTGCCGCCTTTGTCATCGGCTGCGATATGCCCTTGCTGAACCCGAAACTCATCACCTTCCTAAAAAGCCTGAGGCCGGGGTTTGATGCCGTGGTTCCGAGGACGCCGAAGGGTTTGGAACCCCTGCACAGCATCTATACAAAAAATTGCCTCCCCGTCATCGAAGGCCGGCTGCGCGAATCCGACCTGAAACCGACGGCCGTCTTTTCCCGCCTCAAAGTCAGGTATGTGGAGCCGGAGGAAATGACGGCCTTTGACCCCGAGCTTCTTTCCTTCGCCAACATCAATACGCTCAAAGACTATCGAAACTTGGCCGGCCGGTTCGCTCCCAAAGAAGGCCCGGTCCGTTCAGCCCGGGCCGGCTCTGGTGACGCTGAGGAGAAATGCCGCTGACGGGATCGAAATAACCTCCGACTTCTTGACATCTCTTTGAGCCGTGTTTTATACTGCATGACTCGTGGCGAAGTATCGAACTCACGGCGGATCCCCCACGAGGCGTCCGAAGCGGAAAGCCATTTATAATCAGTAATATGGCTTCGTTGTGGTGGTTCGCAAGTGTGAAAATTCTTGGCTGAGGAGGTCACCAGTGAATCATGCCCAAAGCAACATATACAGTCCGCGTCCTGTTTCGATCGCTAGGACTTTGCCTCAGATCACCGACCACCGCTTGTTCCAATTGAAACTGGAAGACGGGACTTCCTGGGAAGATTTCGGTCATCAGCCGGGCCAATTCATCGAGGTCTCCATATTCGGCAAAGGCGAGGCCCCCATCAGCATATCTTCGCCCCCAACGCGCTCCGAGCATCTTGAGATCTGCGTCAGGCGGGCAGGGTCACTAACCGATGAACTGTTCAAGTTGGCCAAGGGTTCCTCCCTTTCCATTAGAGGTCCCTACGGAAGGGGCTTTCCTCTGGACGTCCTGAAGGGCCATAATCTCCTCTTGGTTGCCGGCGGTCTCGGCCTGGCTCCACTTCGCTCTCTTTTGCTGTATGCCCTGGACAGAAGAAGCGAATTCAAAGACCTTGTCTTAATGTACGGAACAAACAGCCCTGATAATGTTCTTTTTAAGTATGAACTGCTGAGTTTCTTTGACCGCGATGACATTAAATATCTCTACAGTGTCGACCGGGACGAAGAGGGCATCTGGAAACAGTATGTGGGTGTAGTCACGGGTTTATTCGACCAGGCCGAGTTATCACCCGATGATACCTATGCCGTGCTCTGCGGCCCTCCCGTTATGTACAAGTTCGTCCTGCAGAAGCTTCTGAAGCTGGGATTCCCCAAAGACCGAATCTATATGTCGCTTGAGAGAATGATGAAATGCGGTGTGGGCAAGTGCGGTCATTGTGCCATCGGCGATAAGTATTGCTGTGTGGAGGGACCTGTTTTTCTGTACCCCGAGATTGAAAACATCAGGGAGGCCATCTGACCATGAACAAGACGATTTCGATATGTCCCTTCTGCGGGTGCGGCTGCAGCTTTTACCTGGTGACCGAAGGGAATAGAGTCATAGGTATAGAGCCGAGTCCCTTGCATCCGATGAACAAGGGAATGCTGTGTATCAAGGGCTGGAATTCATATGAATTCGTCAATTCTCCCAAGAGGCTGACCTCCCCGCTGGTGCGAAAAGATGGCCATCTGGTCGAAACGGGCTGGGACGAGGCTTTGCGGACGGTCTCGTCCAAGCTGAAAGAGACGCAGGCTGCGTACGGTCCGGGGGCACTGGCTTTCTTGTGTTCGGCCAAGGTGACGAACGAGGAAAACTTTCTGATGATGAAATTGGCGCGGGCGGCCTTTAAAACAAACAATGTCGATCACTGCGCCCGGCTCTGTCACAGCTCCAGCGTGGCCGGGCTGGCCTTAACCTTTGGGTCTGGAGCCATGACGAATTCTATTCCTGAGTTCGAGGACGCCGACCTTTTCTTGATTGCGGGCACGAACACCACCGCCCAGCACCCCCTGATCGGAACCCGGATGATCAATGCCGTTGAAAAGGGCGCCCAACTCATTCTCATGGACCCGAGAGAAATACCGCTCGCCCAGTTTGCCGCTCTCCATCTGCGGCATAATGTGGGCACCGATGTCGCCGTCCTGAACGGCCTGATGAATATCATTATCCAAGAGGACCTGTACGACAAGGAATTCGTCGCCTCGAGGACGGAGGGGTTCGATCAGCTCAAGTCCGTAGTCAGCCGCTACACGCCGAGAGTAGTGGAAAACATCTCGGGAGTCAGCGCCGGGGCGCTGGAGAAGGCGGCCCGCATGTATGCCGGGGCACACAAGGCCATGCTGGTTTTCGCCATGGGGATCACCCAGCACACGACCGGCACGGACAATGTGAAGTCCTGCGCCAACCTGGCGATGCTCTGCGGAAATATCGGCCGGCCCTCCACGGGAGTCAATCCCCTGAGGGGACAGAATAACGTGCAGGGAGCTTGTGATATGGGTGCTCTGCCCAACGTCTTCAGCGGCTACCAGAGCGTCGCGGATAAAGGGCTGCGGAAAAAATTTGAAGATGCCTGGAAGGTGGAAAATCTCGATGAAAAACCAGGCATGACCATTACCGACATGATGATGGCGGCGCAAAAGGGAAATATCAAAGCCATGTATATCATGGGGGAAAACCCCGCCCTGAGCGATCCCGATTCTTCCCATATCGAATTGGCACTTTCAAATCTGGATTTCCTCGTGGTGCAGGATATTTTTCTTTCCGAAACGGCGGCCCTGGCCGACGTTGTTCTTCCGGCCGCCTCCTTTGCTGAGAAGATGGGCACGTACACGAGTACAGAGAGACGGGTCCAGCTATCCCATAAAGCCATCGACCCTCCGGGCTCGGCCAAGGCGGACTGGGAGATCATCTGCGCGATAAGCAGCCTGTCAGGCTATCCGATGCCCTATGGTTCCCCGGCAGAAATCATGAGCGAGGTCAACTCACTGACGCCCTCCTACGGAGGAATCACCTATCCGCGACTGGAGAAGGGTTTCGGCCTGCACTGGCCCTGCCCCAAGGAAGACCATCCCGGCACGCCGATTCTTCATAAAGACAAATTTACCAAGGGGTTGGGAACGTTCATGCCCTGCGAATTCCGGCCGTTGGCGGAGGCTCCGGATGAGGAGTACGATTTTCTCCTGACGACCGGGCGAATCTATTACCAGTATCATACCGGAACGATGTCCAGACGCGTCAGCGTCCTGGAGAGAGAAGCCCCGCAGGCACGCATTGAAATCCATCCTGAAGATGCCAAGAGGCAGGGGATACGGAATAACGACATGGTGGAGGTGATATCAAGACGGGGCGCCATGAAGGCGAGGGCGGAGGTCAGCACCATAGTTCCGAGGAAAGTGATCTTTACAACCTTTCATTTTGCCGAAGCCCCTGTCAACATGCTGACCAACCCGGCGCATGATCCTATTTGCAAGATACCCGAACTCAAAGGCTGTGCCGTCAAGATCAGGAGGAGCGCATGAAATCGATAAAAAAGGACCATCTTGTGCCGGTGCTCAATAGCTGGGCGCAGCGCTTTCGCCTTTTCGCCCCTGTCCGAGGAATAAACGGGGAGTTCATCCTCAGCCATTTTCAGAAGCCGAACTTTGACCTTGATTATAAGAAGCCGAGTCTTCCTCCGAAATCCACCTTGATGCCGCAGAGTGAAGTCATTTTTGAGGTGGAGAACAACGGCTACCGCGAGGTCGTAAACGCCCCGCAGACGATGCTCTTTGGCATCCGCGCGTGTGATGCAGCGGGACTGGTGCAGTTCGCCCGTTTTATGAGCCGGGACAGGGAAGATGTCTATACCAAGTCAAGGACGGACGAGACGATCAAGGTGGTGATGGCCTGTGACGGGCCTCAGACCGAGACCTGTTTCTGCACCACGACCAAGAGCGGACCCTATGCCAAGAAGGGCTTCGACCTCCAGTTCTATGACATAGGAGATGTCTTCCTGGTGGAAACGGGGAGTCCTCGAGCCGAGGCGCTGCTGGCGGAGAAGAGTTTCTTTGACCAGGATGATGGCAAAGCGGCGAAGCAGATCAAAGGATTCAAAGAGAAGGGAGTCCGGGCGATACCGGTGAGAGAGACTGTTCAAAAAGCCATGGATCGGCTCAAAGAAGGCAAGGCCGTTGAGAATGTCTGGGAGCGCTTGGGAAAGAAATGCATCGCCTGCGGCGGATGCGTCTATGTCTGCCCCACCTGCACGTGCTTCAACGTATATGACGAGGTCTCGGGACCGGGTCGAGGACATCGGATGAGATCATGGGATACCTGCCTCTTTGGGGGCTTTACCCGGGAGGCGTCCGGACATAATCCTCGCCCCGATCAGAACTCGAGACTCCAAAGACGGCACGAACACAAGCTGCTCTATTACCATAGAGACGATGTCGCGGATATGCTTTGTGGCTGTGTCGGTTGCGGGCGTTGCTCCGATTATTGCCCTGTCCATATCGGCACGTTGGAGGTTGTAGACGCCATTTCCGGACAATGATCATAAAATAAATCAGGAGGCGCATAAATGCCGGAGAAAAATATTCTCATCGTGGATGATGATAAGGATTTCGCGGATGCCATCAGTATCGTTCTGAAGAACAACGGCTATCAGGTGAAGTACGCTTCAAGCATTGCCGAAGGCCGTGATGTGATCACCAAAGAAAGGCCCCATCTGATCATCCTGGATGTGATGATGGATAAGCATACAGATGGTTTTGATTTCTGCCGGTTTTTAAAACAAGACGACCACTTCAAGAACATACCCGTGCTGATGGTAACGGCTGTTACCGAAAAGACCGGTTTCAAATTCTCGCCCAAAACGGATGGCGATTATTGTCCGGCAGATGATTTTATATCGAAACCCGTCTCTGTGAGTTTGCTTCTTTCGAGAGTCAACAAGCTGGTCCAAAGCAGCCAAGAATAATGACCCGTGTCACGCCTGCGGCGCCAAGCTCTGCCGGGTGACAGGTCCTGATCATCAACCTCTCAGACCAGGGCAGCCCGCCGATTCGGCAGCGTAAAAGATAACTTGCCCGGAAGGCCCCGGATTCAGTAAAATGACGGAGGGCAGTCCGGGCATGGAGCTGCCTCCTCAGACTCGAATGCGTTCTCGACAATTTTCCTTGCGGACAAAGCTTATCCTCAGCTTTCTCGCCGTCATTGCCGTCGGAGGATTGATCTCGCTCATCATCGGCCGTCGGCTGGTCCGGAATACCCTCATCAGCCAGGCCCAGGCCAAAGTCAATCATGATTTGGCCTCTGCCTGGATGGTCTTTAACGAAAAGCTCCAGGACATCAAGGACACAGTGAGCTTGACCGCTGCCCGGGAAAGCCTTCACGAGGCGATCAGGAATAACCGCACGGAAGTCCTCCTCCGGTACTTGAACCGGGTCAGAACTCAATACGGTCTCGATATACTGACGTTGACTGACAGCCGGGGACGGGTGATCGTCCGAACCCGGAACCCCGGAGTCATCGGCGATGACCAGTCCGAAGATGAGGTCGTCCGCCGGGCCCTTCAGCCGAATGTCCTGGCCTCTCCCCAGATTGTCCCACGGGAAGAACTTCTCAGAGAGGGGCAGGATCTGGCCGAGCAAGCTTATTTGGAATTCATTCCAACTCCCAAGGCGGCGCCGAGGCCGGAAAACGAAGAAACAAGCGGACTGATGCTCAAAGCCGCCGCCACCGTCATCGACGAGTCTAACGAACCCCTGGGCGTGCTTTACGGAGGCATCCTTCTGAACCGGAAATATGAGATCGTAGACCGGGTGAAAGAGATCGTCTTCAAAGAGGAGAAATACAAAGGGCGGGAAACCGGAACGGCCACGATCTTCCAGGGAGATCTCCGGATCTCGACGAACGCGACCGACCAAGAGGGAAAGCGGGCCATCGGGACGCGGCTTTCAGAAGAGGTAAAAAAGGCCGTGCTTGACAAGGGCTGGGCTTGGAACGACAGAGCTTTCGTTGTCAGGGACTGGTACATCACAGCGTATGAGCCGATCAAGAACATCGACGAGGAGATCATCGGGATTTTATATGTCGGCACTCTGGAAAAGCCGTATATCGACACCGCCAACCGGCTGATGTTCACTTTTACAGTCATCGCCCTTCTTTGTGCCGTTTTCCTTCTGATTGTTTTGTATTTCGCTACCGCTCGCATCATCAAACCGCTCCAGAGTATAGTCCTCGCCACACAGGAGATTGCCAGGGGAGGCCTGGATCACAGGGTCGAAGTCCAGTCCCGGGATGAAATCGGGGACCTAGCCGCCTCCTTCAACCAGATGACCGAACGGCTCAAAGCCGCCAACGAGAAGCTCGTCGAGTGGGGGACTACGCTGGAGAAAAAAGTCAAGGAGCGGACGAGAGAGCTTGAGGAGATGCAGGCCCATCTCATCCAGTCGGAGAAGCTGGCGGGCCTGGGGAAGCTGGCGGCCGGGATCGCCCACGAGATCAATAACCCACTGGGCGGGATTCTCATCTACAGCCACCTCCTTCTCGAGGACGCCAAAAAAGACACCGTCCAGTATGATAATCTGAAGAAGATCGTCAAGGAGACGACCCGGTGCAAAAACATCGTCAAGGGACTCCTCGAGTTCGCCAGACCCAAAGAGCCGGAGATGACGCCGACAGATATCAATGACACCGTCAAGCGGGCCCTCTCTATTTTCGAGCGCCAGGCTCTCTTTCAAAACATTGAAATTCGCCTGGATTTTTCTGAATTGCCCAAGATCGTGAGCGACGCGGCCCAGCTTCAGCAAGTCTTCACCAACATCATCGTCAACGCCGCCGAGGCCATGGAAGGGAACGGCGTCCTGACCATCAAGACCTACGTTAACTGTGAGGCTGAGTGCATCCGGGTCGAATTCACCGATACCGGGCATGGGATCAAGGAAGAGTACAGATCGCGGCTGTTCGAGCCCTTTTTCACCACCAAAGAAGTCGGCAAGGGAACGGGACTGGGGCTGGCCATCAGCTACGGAATCGTCCAGAAGCACCAGGGGAGCATCGAAGTCCGGAGTGAAGTCGGCAAGGGTTCCACGTTTACAGTTATCCTTCCCTTGAACAGGAAAAATGCCGATGAATGACCCGGCCGGGGTCCTGGTCATCGACGACGAGGAATCCATCCGGGATTCCATGAGTCAGGTCCTGCGCAAAGAAGGCTACCGCGTCAAAACGGCCGTGGGGGGCCGGGAGGGGCTCAATATTTTCGGCAAGGAAACCTTTCAGGCCGTCTTTCTCGACCTCAAACTGCCCGGAGTCAAGGGGATGGACATCCTGACCCGGATCAAAGAGTCCAGCCCGGAGACGCCGGTCATCATCATCACGGGATACACGTCCATGGAGTCCGCCATCGAGGCGATGAAGCGCGGCGCTTTCGACTACATGGCCAAGCCGTTCACCCCGGAAGCGGTCCGGGTGGTCACCAAAAAAGCCCTGGAGAGCCGAAGGCTTCTCTATGAAAACCTCTATCTCAAGCGGGAGCTGGAAGCCCGGACAGGATTTGAGATGGTGGTGGGGAAGAGTAAGGCGATGCTCAGCGTTTTAAACATCGTCGAGCGGGTGAGTCCAACCGAGAGCACGGTCCTGATCATCGGAGAGAGTGGCACCGGGAAGGAGATCATCGCCCGTGAGATCCATCGCCACAGCCTCCGCAGCGACTCGCCGTTCGTGGCTGTCGACTGCGGCGCCCTGGTCGAGACTCTTTTCGAGAGTGAACTCTTCGGCCACGTCAAAGGCTCCTTCACGGGTGCCCACGAAACCAAACACGGCCGGTTCGAGGTGGCCAATGGCGGCACCATTTTCTTCGACGAAATCAGCAACATCGCGCTCAACATCCAGGCCAAACTTCTTCGCGTCATCCAGGAGAGGGAGATCACCAGGATCGGAAGCTCCCGACCGATCAAGGTCGACGTCCGGATCCTGGCAGCAACCAATGAAAACCTGGCCAACGCGGTCAGCAAGGGAACATTCCGGGAAGATCTCTTCTACCGGTTGAGCGTGGTCCCCATTCACCTGCCGCCGCTGCGCGAAAGGAAGGAGGATATACACCCCCTGGTGCAGCATTTTCTCCAGAAATACAATAAGAGAGCCAAGAAGAATATTTCCGGGATCTCGGCCCGCGCGGTCAAAGCCCTGACGGAATACGACTGGCCGGGGAATATCCGCGAGCTCGAAAACACCATCGAGAGGGCCGTGGTTCTTTCCAAAGGCGGCGGGATCGATTTGGAAGACCTGATGTACCATGGAATCCCTGCCGTTTCCTCGCTACAGGGCCTCAGAAGCGGGAAATTCAAGAGCCTGGAGAAAATGGAAAAAGAATACATTACGGCCGTCTTGCGTGCCCATTATGGAAACAAGAGCCGGGCAGCGGCCATTCTGGGTATCGACCGCAAAACGCTTTGGGCAAAAATTAGAAAATACAAGACGCCCCTCTAAAAAACACCCACGGGGCCTTCCTCCCGGCCAGAATCCAAAGATAACCGGTAAGAGGGATTTCTTCAGACAAGTTGCCTTTTTCCCGCGTGTTGGGGAAAAATGCCACAGCGGGAATTGAACTGGTTTTTATGGGCCCACGGGATAATCTCATATCATATTTATTATTAATAAGTTAGATATTTGTTCTACGCGCTCTCTCGGGCCCTGAATCGGCACAGAAATTGCATTCTCTTAGAGGCGGTGAGTGTTAAGTTTTTTATCTTTCCTGCAGGCTATCGAAAATTCTGGAAGAGATGAGAGACTAAATCGTCCGGCGGTAATAAAGGCGGAGTGAGCCTTATCCGGCATCACTAAACCCGCCTTGCTATCCTGCATCAATCAATCCCCCGCCGAGCGATCTCGGGAACGGTTCCTCGAAGGAGTCGTTCCCGATTTTTTTTGGGGGCGACGATTTACAGCCTACCTGGGGCCGAATCACCGCTGCGTCAAAAAACCTCTTTAAAAATCCTTTGCCCCGAGCGAAATAAAGTGCTAGAATTTCGGCGGCTTGAGAGTGAGCGATGAGGAAATGAGGGAAGCTGAAATTGGACGGTGAAAAGGCCTTCGAGCCCTAAAGGAGGGATACAATGAATAAAAGCGCAAAGATTCTAGTCATCGACGATGATCCCGACTTCCGAGCTGCCTTGACACCCATCCTCAAATCGGCCCTGTATGATGTGGTCATGGCTGCGAATCCCCAGGAAGCAAAGGTAAAGATCTTCTCGGAAAAGCCGGACCTCATCCTGCTCGATATCATGATGGACAGCCTGTTCGACGGATTTTCCCTTTGCCATGCCATCAAGACCTCTGATGACTACGCGGAGTTCAAGAATACACCCATCATCTTTGTTTCCGCCGTCAAGGAGGTCGCGGGAACACGCTTCCAGTTCAAGCCCGATGAGGAAGGGATGGCCGGCCCTGATGATTATATCGACAAGCCGGTCAAGCCGGACGACTTGCTCGCCCGCATCGAGAAACTGCTCAAGAAATAGGATTCCTTGACCCTGCGGTCTTTCCCCTGAATGTCCAGATGAATTCTCGCTTCGCCGAGTTTCTTGGCCAGGCCGGATAATATTTGCCTGTTCTCTCCAGGTTTTCAGCTCCTGTCCCCTTGAAGATTCGCCCGACGAACTGGAAACGTGAAGCGCTTTAAATCAGAAGGGGTTTTAGGATAAAATGGGCGAGGAGAGTTTATCGTGATCAAGAATAAACCCATCATCCTAGTCGTCGATGACGAAGAAGCCATGAGGGACTCCTGCTCGATGATCCTGAGCAAAGACGGATTTCAGACGGAGACGGCCGAAACCGGCCAGCTTGGGTTGGACAAGGCCCGGGAACTCAGGCCAGATCTTGTCCTCATCGACCTCAAAATGCCCGGCATCAGCGGGTTCGAAGTCCTGGAAAAGATCAAAGACATCGACCCCCAGATCATTTCCATCGTCATCACCGGATATGCGACGGTGGAATCCGCAGTCGAGGCCATGAAAAAGGGGGCCTACGATTTTCTTCCCAAGCCGTTTACTCCCGACGAACTGCGCATTGTCACCCGGCGGGCCCTGGAGAGGCGCAAGCTCGCCCTTGAGGCCGAGAGCCTGCGGCTGGAAAAGAAGATGCTCGAAGAAAATTTTATCACCCTGGTTTCACATCAACTCCGCAGCCCTCTGGTCGCGATCCAGCAGTATTTCGAAGTCATCCTGGCCGGTATGGCGGGCGAGGTCGAAGCTTCTCAAAAAGAGATGATCATCCGGGCCCGCGAGCGGCTGGGCAGCCTGCTGAATCTGATCAACGACTGGCTGGACCTGGCCAGGATCAGCCGGGGACAGATCGTCGACAAGCTGAAGACTGTCGCTCTGGAGAAACTCTTGGAAAGACAGATAGAATTCCTGAAGCCGCTGGCCAGTGAATTCGGCGTCAGGCTGGAGCTTGAACCGGTGGACCGGCCGGCCTTGGTCTTGGGGGACGAGCAGACTCTCGAGCAGGTTTTCGGAAACCTGATCAGCAACGCCATCAAGTTCAACAAAGCGGGCGGCTCGGCGACTCTTTCCATCAACCAAGAGGGCGACTTCATCATCACGAGAGTGAAGGACACGGGGATCGGCATTGCCAAGGAGCACCTGCCTTTTATCTTCGATCAATTCTTCCGCGTCAGCCGGAGGGAGGACCAAAAAATCAAAGGAACCGGGCTGGGCCTGTCCATCGCTAAAAAGATTATCGATCTCCATAATGGAAGCATCCAGGTGACGAGCGAGCCGGGCCAGGGAACGACATTCTCGGTCTGGTTGCCGAAGGCTCAAGCGACACCGTAGGGTTTCTTTATGTATCTCGACTTCAGCTTCTCTCTGAGGCCGCTTCGTTGACAGAAATTTATCCCCATGCTACAAGATGGGGCCGGGATCATAGAAAGGAGCTTCCATGGCACTCAAAGACAAGAAGATACCTGAAGGTCGTGAAGTCGATCCCTCCCTGGCCGACGCGATCAGGGCTCGATTGAGGGAAGGGAGGCTCGACTGTGCCGCGGCCTTCGTGCTGGCCAAAGAGAGGACCCTCGCTCCGTCCGCCGTGGGCGAGGCGGCCGATTCTCTCGGCGTTCACCTCAGCCGCTGCCAGCTGGGGCTTTTCGGCTATCCCGGACGGGCCAAGGCTTGGGAGAATCCGGGCTGGAAGGGAACCGAAATCCCCAAGGATCTCGAGCCCGCCGTTCGTTCCGCGGTCGGCCAGGATGGGATTCTCTCCTGCGCCGCTGCCTGGGACGTTGCTGACCGCTTCAGCGTCGGAAGGGCTCAGGTCGGTTTCCTGGCCAACCGCTTGAATATAAAGATCAAGCGGTGTCAACTCGGAGCTTTCTGACTATCTGGTGATCCGCTCGAAGCGAAGAAGCGTCCTCTCGCCTCCGACCTCCATCGGGGGGAGAAAAGTGAGCCGGAAGAGACGCCCCCGAGAGTTCAGGGGCCGGATCCCGGCCCGGACCGGGTTTACGAAGAGATGTTCAAGAGTCTCCCATCCGCCTTTTTTTCGCAAGAGAGCCAGGCAATCATCCCCAGTAAGCGCATCCGGAACGGCTAGCACGGTCTCCAGAAAACCTCCCGCGGCCAGGCGCTCCCAGGGTTTCCGGAGCAGCCTCCCCATCGTCTGCCGCCGCTTGCGCATCTGGACATCCTTGCGCCTCCGCGTGCAAAGATGGACCCGCAGGGGGATTTTTTCTC
>Ga0105107_10001947_pt1 | contig 13553 bp, 10 predicted proteins | sample PPLLaktember2015_6_FD_79335 | JGI IMG/M metagenome (GOLD analysis project Ga0105107, IMG submission 79335) | Freshwater sediment microbial communities from Prairie Pothole Lake near Jamestown, North Dakota, USA - PPLs Lake P8 Core (1) Depth... | ecosystem: Environmental > Aquatic > Freshwater >...
ACACGCATGGTACCAAGGAAGTGGACATGCCGGCGCTTCTCGGTGGTCCGGTGGCGCAGATGTTCGATTACCTGGAGAGGCGCTACAACGACGGCGTGAACTATCGTCTGCATTATGTGACAGCCCGAGAGATGTACAACATTGCTCGGGCAGCAGAGTGCAAGCTCACTGGCGATCCGGGACGCTTCCGTGACTTGGTCATTCCGCGCCCACCGTTCTCGGTGGGTGCGACGCTTCAGCGAAATTCAGCGACGTGATCCGGACGCTTGCGGAGCTGGGCTTCTGGTTCGCGGCAGGCCTTCTGGTCTACGCATACATTGCGTTTCCAGCAATTGTTCTGACGGCGGCAAGACTCAATCGCAACAAGCGCGAAATTCCGGTCCACCGGTCCTGGCCCGACGTGGCGGTCGTCATCGCGGCACACAACGAGGAAAAGCACATTGGAGACCGCATACGGAATGTGCTCAGCCAGGATTATCCACCGGAACGCCTGGCCGTCCTGGTCGGCTCGGACGGCAGCACGGACGCAACGGTTGAAGTGGCCAGGAGCGCCGGCAATGAAAGAGTCGTCATCAGGGCATTTCGTCAAAACAGGGGCAAGGCCAGCGTGTTGAACGACCTGGTTGCGGAGGCAGGTCATGCCCTGATTGTCTTCAGCGACGCCAATACGCACTTTGAGCGCGACACCGTCAAACATCTCGTTTCCCGGCTTGCCGACCCCGAGGTCGGTGCGGTTTGTGGAGAGTTGGTGTTGACTCCGCCGGAGACGACAGGAAATGAGGATCACAAGTACTGGCTGATCGAGCGTCAACTCAAGGCTGCGGAGTCTGTCATCGATGGCTTGCTCGGCGCAAACGGCGGCGTCTATGCAATCCGCAAGGCGCTGTACAAGCCCCTGAGACCCGAAACGATTTGCGACGACTTCGTGATCGTGATGAATGTCGCCGCTGCAGGGCTGCGCGTGGTGTACGAGCCCATGGCGCGCGCGCACGAGGAAACGCCGCAGGACATGGAGGTCGAATTCTGGCGTCGGGTGCGGATCGGTATGGGAAATTATCAGGTCCTGATCAGCTACCCGGCCTATCTGACCTCGACCAATTGGTCCCGTCGGTGGACCTATGTTTCGCACAAGGTCTTGCGGTGGATGACCCCGCATCTTCTCGTCGTCATGCTTGTGGCATCCGTCGTGGCGCTGCCGCGGCAGCCCTTCGCCTTGCTTCTCGGGATTCAGGTGATTGCGTACTCAGCCGCTTGCTTGGTGTACGCAACGCGGCGGGCAATCCCGTGGCCTGGAATTTTGCGGATGTTGTCCTTGTTTTTCGTGGTCAACCTGGCGTTCGGGATCGCATTTGTCCAATACCTGCGTGGCGATGCTTCCGGCGGTTGGCGGCGCACGGAGCGATGAATGACTGAGAAACCCGCGACGAGGCGGACCGATTGGCGCGCCCGGACGCGAAAGCTCATTCGCAGGTCCTGGATGAAATACGCCATGAAGGGCGTGGCCGGAGCCGACGCCTATGATCGCCTCGACCGCGCCTATGCCCTGGAGGACCCGTGGAACCTGAACTGTGAACTTGAAAACGCCCGTTTTGAATGGACGAACAGCGTCATCCAGAGCCGGGTTGGAGCGCTCGACAGCATCCTGGAGATCGGCTGCGGAGAGGGGCACCAGACGATTCACCTGCAGCGACTTTGCCGGAGCATCTACGGATTGGACGTCAGTGCGCGCGCCATTGACCGCGCGCGGCCGCGCGTGCCTGCTGCACAGTTTGCGGTGGCTGACTTAAGCAGTCAGCCGTGGGGCGACGAGCGGGGCCGGTTTGACCTGATCACGGCGTGCGAGCTTCTGTACTACGTGTCAGACATTGGTGCGACGCTTGACCGGATGAGTCACCTGGGCAAGCACTGTCTCGTCACGGTCTTTGCGCCGGCGGCACCGCGGGTCTGGGGCGCGCTTCGGGAGCGTATCGCGGATCGTCGTGACTGGTTTTGCTTCGGCCATACCGTATGGCTTGCGGGCTGGTGGTCAAATGTCTGATGGGCCCGCGGCGCCATCGTGGGCACTCCCCGATTCCCTGTTGGGTCTCGGCATCCTGTATTTCGGCAACAGCTGGCATACGGAGAATCGGACGAGCAGCCATCACATTGCAGCACGGCTGTCCCGACTCATGCCGGTCTTGTACTTGGATTCACCGGGGATGCGAGCACCCTCTGCAACAGGCCGGGACATCAGGAAACTGATTCGCACCGTCTCTTCTGCGGCATCAAGACCGTCGAAAATCCGGGACAATCTCTGGCACGGCACCGTGCCTCAGTTGCCGTACCGGCGTGTTCCGGGCGTGGGGTGGATCAATCACAAATTCGGAATGTGGGCTGCAAAACAGGCGATGGCCTATATCGAGTGCAAAGGGTGGATTTCCTGGTTCGTGGTTCCACACCTTGGATCCATGGCTGGAGGTTTCGGCGAGCGGCTTTGCGTTTACTACTGCGTTGATGATTACGCGGCGCATCCTGGGGTGGATCAGGAGGTCGTGACACGGCTGGACCGGCATCTGACGTGCACAGCGGACCAGGTGTTCGTCGCGCCCCCGGCCATCGTCGAAGCGAAGAAATCGCTGAATCCCCATACGGCATTTTCCCCGCATGGGGTGGACGCCGACCTCTTTGGGCGTGCGCGCGACGCAGCTACTCCGATGCCGGAAGCCGCAAAGCGATTGCCGCATCCGGTAGTCGGATTTTTTGGATTGGTGGCCGATTGGATCGATGTGGAGCTCATCGCATTCATGGCGAGGGCCCGGCCCGCCTGGAGCTTTCTTCTCGTCGGCCATGTCTACACGGACACCAGGCTGCTGGATAGCCTCGACAATGTAGCGATGGTCGGGGCGCAGTCGTACGAGAGTCTGCCTGGCTGGGCGAAATCGTTCGACGTGGCCATCATTCCTTACCGCGACAACCGGCAAACACGCAACGCCAATCCCCTCAAGCTGAGAGAGTATCTCGCCACCGGGTGCCCGGTGGTCGCCACGCCGAATCCTGAAGTGGAGCGATTCCGCGAATGGGTGCGAATCGCCCGGACCGGCCCCGAGTTTCTGGTGCAGATCGAAGCTGCACTTGAGGAGGAGTCGGTTGCCGGGGCCGCCGCAAGGATGGCGGCCGTCCAGACCATGACGTGGGCGGCCAGAGTTCAATCCGTCCTCGACATTGTCGGCGAGCGGCTGGCCGAGCGGGCCGACGGGCGGCCGCAGGTCTTGGCCAACTAGGGGTCCGGCGAGTGGACGCAAATCGCGGGCAAGTACTCAGGGTAGTCGTGATTGGCGCCGGCTATGTCGCGCGGCATCACCTTGCCGCGCTCAAGGCGCTGCCGTTTGTAGAAATCGTGGGCCTCGTGGACGTGAACCTGTCGGCAGCTCGCTCCCTCGCCAGGGAATTTGGAATCGGGACCGTCGCATCGACGCTGGCGGAGATTGCTGGCCAGTCGCCCGATGTCGCCTATGTTCTCACGCCGCCGGAATCACACTGCGTGTTGACCCTGCAGGCTCTGGACTATGGCTGCCACGTCCTCGTAGAAAAGCCGATGGCCGAGACCATTGAGGAGTGCGACGCCATGATCAGGGCGGCGTCGCAACGAGGTCGAGTCTTGTCGGTAAACCACTCGGATCAATTCGATCCGGTGGTTAGTCGTGCACTGAATCTCATTAAGTCCGGTGCATGCGGGGAGCCGGTCATCCTGGACATCCTTCGCAGCTCGGAATATCCGCCATACGGAGGTGGGCCATTGCCGGCGTTGGTGCGCCAGGGATCGTATCCGTTTCGCGACCTCGGTACGCACGGTCTGTACCTCATCGAGTCATTTCTGGGCCCGATCACCGCGCTCGACGTCGTGCGCCGGGAGTCCGGCAGGAATCCCAACCTGAAGTTCGATGAGTGGTACGCGCTCGCCACCTGTGAGCGAGGGATCGGGCGCCTCCAGATTTCATGGAACGTGCGGCCGATGCAGAGCCGCTTGATCGTGCAAGGAACGCGCGGAATCGTCGAAGTCGATCGCTTCCTGCAAGTGTGCCGGTTCAGCCGCGCCTTGCCGGGGCCGAAATTCGTGGGCACCGTACTGGCAGGATTCATGAACGCCGTGAAGGAGGCCTTCCAGATCCCCTTCAACGTCATCAGGTTCGCGACATCCCTGCTCAAGCCGTCCCCGGGAATTCGCATCGGGTCCACCGAATTTGCCCGGGCAATTTACGAGGGAAAGGCTCCGCCGGTCAGCGCCGCGGAAGGCTCGAGAATCGTTGCCTTGATGGAACCGGCTTGCAGGGAAGCGGACAGGGAACGAACGGCGGAGCTGGCGACGCGGCTGTTGCCGATCCCGCCTGTTCCGATTCTGGTAACAGGCGCCACCGGGTTCCTTGGCAGCGCCCTGGTTCGGCGCCTTCGGGCAAATGGCAGCGAAGTACGCGTGCTGGTTCGCAGGCCGCTTCCCTGGATGCAGCGGGATCCCGGAATTCAACTGGTGGTCGGCAATCTCGGAGATCCGGAGGTGGTGTCTCATGCGGTGAAGGGCGTCGATGTCATCTACCACGTCGGGGCAGCCATGCGCGGTGATGCAAGTGAGTTTTCGGCCGGAACTGTTTGGGGGACCAGGAACGTGATCGCTTCCTGCATCAAGTGGCAGGTCAAGCGCCTCGTCTACGTGAGCTCGCTGAGTGTGCTGGACTACGCAGGACGTGATCCGGACACACCGGTGTCGGAGACGTCAGAACTGGAACCACATCCGGAGCTCCGCGGCTTCTATACGCAATCGAAGCTGGATGCGGAGCGGCTGGTTGTCAACGCGGTGCAGAACGAGGGCCTGCCAGCCGTCATCATTCGACCCGGCCAGATCTTTGGGCCAGGCGCCGAGAAAGTCACACCCAACGGCGTGGTTGCGATCGCAGGGCGCTGGATAGCGGTGGGCCCTGGCGCCCAAACGATTCCACTGGTCTATGTGGAAGATGTTGTGGACGCGCTGATGCTGGCGGCCGCGAGGCCCGACATTGTCGCCCGTTGTTTTCATGTCGTGGACCCGCGCCAGTCACGCCAGGATGAGTACTTGGCCGCGGTCCGCAGACACTTCGGGAGCGGCCTGAAAGTGCATCGGGTGCCATTTGCGGTGTTTCTGGGTCTTGCCGCGGTTGTCGAGCTCCTGGGCAGGATCCTGCGGCGACCCGTTCCCTTGACGCGTTACCGGGTGCGTTCGCTGCGTCCGCTGGCCAACTTCCAGCATGATGCGGTTCGGCGGGACCTCGGCTGGGAGCCGAGCGCCGGCGTTGAGAACGGGCTGGCGCGAACGTTTCCCGCGCAGTGACAGCATGCATGGCCGCGCAGTGCCGGAAAAAACGGGACGCAAGGCCGCGTGTGAAACTCAGGCGGCCAAACGGGCAACTTGGCGGCTCTTCCAGGCGCCGCGAATCGCCCGCATTGCAGGGCGCTCAATGAGAAACGTCAGAAGAACCGCGAGAGCGGAGGTTGTGACGATCGCCGCCAATGCGGCCTCGGTACCGGAAAGACCCAGCGCCTCCAGCCGCCAGATGATGGCAAAGCCGATGGCTTGGTGGAGAAGGTACATCGAATAGGAAATCGTGCCAAGAAAGACGAAAGGGCGCAGCCGCAGCCATTGCAGCCGCCCGGACACGAACAGCCAGAATGCAGCGATGCAAAATGCGGCAACCGTGAGATAGACGAGTGGCAATGTAATCCCGATCACCACCAGGCACGCAAGAATCAGCAAGTAGTCGGTACGCACCTGCGCGGGCCGGGACCAGATCCGGTAGAAAAGGATCCCAATGGCGAAGAATGGTATGTAGCGCAGGATCAAGATCTCGCGCAGTGTGTAAGAGAAGGGCTGTCCGGCGACCTTCTCCCATATGCCCGAAGCCAGCGACAACAGGAGCCACCCAATGATTATCCACCGGACCCGGTGAAGCTGACCGGTGGAGAACCAAAACAGCATCTGGATGTAAAAGAACAGTTCTAGTTGCAGCGTCCAGTAGGAACCATCGAGATGTTCACGACCAAGAATTTGCTGGATCATGGTGAGATTCAAGACCAGGTCCCATCCCGTGAGCATCTGCTGCGGCATGCCGATCGTGTAGACGACGGTAGCCGTGAGGAGGATTGCAGCCCAGTAGGCCGGGAACAGGCGTGAAAAACGTGACACGACAAAATCGAGAGCGTTACGGGTCCGCTCAAGGGTCATGAAAATCACGAACCCGCTGATCAGGAAGAACAGCTGTACGCCGTAGTTACCAGCTGGAAATCCGAAGATGGGAGGCTCGGTATGTCCGATTTCGTTGCCGTAGTGATTGGTGCAATGAAAAACGGCCACACCCAAGGCTGCGATGCCGCGCAGGGCATCCAGCTCGAGAACACGACGCGGCGGCCCACCGACCACTTTTGGTTCCTCTCGACTCGACGAAAGGAATGTGGGGAACCACTTTTTCGCGCTGACCACAAGCGAGTCTAATCTAGTCGGTTCGTACAACTAAAGAAGGCCGAAAAAAGAATGGCTGCTGCAATCCGTCGACCGCAGGGGTTGGGAGGGGCGGACTAGGCAAGGCCGCGTCACATGCGGGATTGTTATGTCACATTCAGTGCGCATCCTCATAATACCCGCGCAGCTGCCAGTTGAACTTGCGCGGTGGATTGACGCGATACTTCGGCAGGTAGTCGGTGGTGCGTGTCCAGTTTTCAAAGTCGCGTTCTGCGCAAGCCTGCATCTGAGCATAACGAGCCTGGATCGCCGTGAGTGATTCGGCGCGCCGCTGTTTTGCAAACAGCGCGAACTTCAGCAGGCCGCCGACATCGAGACAGTGGCCCATGTTGCCTTCGTCGTATCCCGCATCGCCGATCAGTGCGCCAGTCAGGTAGCGCGGAAACACAAGCCCGGAAAATTCAGGATGGGCCAGCGCAGCGTTGTAGAAGCAGTTACTGTCACACCAGTCCGCGTACTTACTGGCCTGCGCCAGCACTTCGGCGTTACTCGTGATCGCGTAGTAGCGCCGTGCCGCCTGGAAATAGAGTGCCGACATCCACGGTGAGTTAGTGAGGTCTTGCGGAGTCGTTCCACCGGGGCCTCCCCCTTCATGTTGGGTATAAGTAACAAGTGGCGCACCCACCGAGCCGCTCGCGACCGTCCACTGATTCACAATCGCGCCCGCACGGTTGAGGGCTGCGGCGTCGCCGGTGATCTCAAACCAGCCCAGTGCCGCCTCAAGTGCAAATGCAATCTCGCGTTCGGTCCATAACTGGGCACTAGGCCCGGGCAGGAAGCTGGGCGACCACTCACGAACCCACGAGTCATAAATACGTTTCGCAATCGGACGATATTGCTGATCTCCAGTGAGGCGTTCATAGAGCACGAATGGCGTTACATATCCATATTTCGTGTCATCCTCGCCCTTCGGCGTGAAGATGCCTTGCGCGTCAATATGCGCGCGGTAGTAGGCGAAGTCGCTGAGGAACTTGTCGCGCCATCGAGTGTTGCCACTGAGCTCGAACAACCGATATCCGACTGTCGCTCGATCAAATAGCCACGGTTCATAGGTCGATTCCGTGTAGTCCCATTTGCCGTAGTTCTCGTCAAACGCCGACGTGACTGTGTGCCCGCCGAAGTTCCAGTTGCGGTCCCAAGTCTCCGCGAAGTTCAGCAGCTTCCCCAGCACGTCGCCTGGCGGCGGGGGCGGAGGTGCTGGTGGCGGAGGCGGCGGCGGTGCGGGACTATCCGCGACGAAGGTCGCGGCGATGTTCAAGGGCCCCGCGACGCTTACGGAACACTGCTGTGCAGTCGAACAGCTGCCGCTCCAGGTAGTGAAGTGCGCACCGGCAGCGGGCTGCTGCGTCAGATTCAGCGTGCGGCCCGCGGCAAATGTGTAGTTGCAGGTCGCGTTACAACTGATGCCATTGCCGGAATCCGCGACCGTGCCTGGGCCGTTGACCGTCAGCGAAACCTGATAGCGCGTGACCGCCTGTCGCACGTCGATCGCGAACGCCGGCAGCGAAGCCCTCTTGCGGCCGTCGCTAACGCCGATTCGAATATCGATGTACTGACCGACATGTTTCGCGCCTGGCGTTCCGAACAGGCGCCCGGTCGAAAAGTTGAATGATGCCCAGGCCGGCCGGTTAACGATGCTGAACCTCAGCGCCTTGCCCTCCGGATCGGATGCCTTCGGCTTGAATGAATAATATTGTCCGGCCACCACGGAAACCGGCGGCGAGCCTGAAATGATCGGCGACCTATTTGTCGTTCTGGCTTCCGCGACCGAAGCAATTGCCAGAGTCGCTGCCAGAAATACGATTACCGCGGCACTGCGCGCGGCAAACCCCAATGTGGACTTGTGGTAGAACACGCCGACCATCCTTTGTCGAGTGACCGGGCTGTCGCTCTGGCCACAAACAACGGTTGCCGCGCGTACACCGGAGTGCAGGCCTAAGTGGCAACCCCCGCTATCGTGGGCCGTGAGGCCGACAGACCGGTGGTTTTGCGTCCCCGCCTTTCGACGGGTTTGCCTTGATTCACTGTCGGCACCACTATTTGCCTGAAGCTTGGCCGCAAACAAGCAAGGGTTGTCGCAGTCGGCCGACACTGCGTCACGTCAACGGTCGCATTGAGTGAGATCACATAACGTTCAGGCGGAGCGCGTGCAGCGTGTTATGCCAGCGCGAGCAGCGTCTCGCGCGCTGCGTATGGCCGCGGGCTCGCGACGGGACGAATTGCCGACACTGCAGCCCGTATTCAGCGCACGCAGAATCGGTCGCTCCGAACCGTGCGCACGCGGCTGCGCGCGGAGCTCGCAGCCGCGGAACGCAGCGAGTATCCCGATTACCCCACCGCCGAGCAGGTGGTGCTGACCATCTTCCTGCCCTGCAATGCTGCTGCTTGCCGCCGATTCAATCCGACGCGTTCACGATCGCGGCGTACCACAACGAAGTCGTGATCCCTGCGGCCAGCGCCGTAACGATCGCATGCACAAAGTGGTCCAATGGATTGTCGAGTCCCGAGTGGGCCCAGGCCACAGTACGCAGGATGATCATCCCCAGTACCAGCCACGGCAGATTTGGAACGAAATTCCGGATGGTTCCAAAGAGGCGATCGAACATGCCTGTACCGGTGGCCCGCGAGCCAAGGACCAGCAGGACCAAGCTGACCAGCGTGAATAACGTGAATACCCTGGACCATTCGTTGCCCTCGGTATTCAGATAGGCCCAGCCGTGTCCACCCCACCACCAGAGGTAGCCGAACACGCCAAAGAGTACCCAGGAAACTGCTTTCTTGACCATTGCGATCCCCCCTCTTGCTTATGTTATGTACAGCGGCAGGCGAGCTTTGCCCGACCGCTTGAGGATAGTTTATCGCGCTTGGGGTCCTGCGGGAAAACCGCTGATCAGACCGTGCCTAAACCTGCACCAGGGCCCTGACCGCGAATCGCCGCTAGAGCGAGTCCTCATAATACCCGCGCAATTGCCAGTTGAACTTGCGCGGCGGATTCACGCGGTACTTCGGCAAGTAGGTCGTGTCACGGGTCCAGTTCTCGAAATCGCGCTGCCCGCAGGCCTGCATATGCGCGTAGCGGTTCTCAATCGTGGTCAATGGCTCTCCACGCTGCTGTTTGGCATCGAGCGCAAACTTCAATAGTCCACCGACATCCAGGCAATGACCCATGTTGCCTTCGTCATAGCCGGCATCACCGATCAACTCGCCGGTCAGGTAGCGCGGGAACACCAGCCCGCTGAACTCGGGATGGGCAAGCGCGGCATCGTAGAAGCCATTGGCGTCCAGCCAGTCAGCATAGCGGCTGGCCTGGGCCAGTACTTCAGTGTCATTGGTGAGCGCAAAATAGCGTCGAGCGGCCTGAAAATACAAGGCGCTCATCCACGGGCTGTTCGTCAAATTTGTTGGTTCGGTGCCGCCGGGTCCGCCGCCTTCGTGCTGTGTATAGGTGACAAGCGGAGCGCCAACCGTTCCTGAAGCCACCGTCCACTGGTTCACCAAAGCCTGCGCACGAGTCAGCGCGGCCGCATCACCAGACATTTCGTACCAGGACACGGCGGCTTCCAGGGCGAAGGCGAGTTCACGCTCGGTCCAAAGCGCTGCATCCGGATCGAAGTCATCCGGCCACTCGCGAATCCACGAGTCGTAAATGCGCTTGGCAATGGGCCGGTACTGTTGATCGCCGGCCATTCTCTCGTACAGCAGGAATGGCGTGACGTAACCGTATTTGGTGTCGCTAAAGCCTTTGGGCGTGAAGATGCCCTCTGCGTCGATGTGCTCCCGATACCAAGCGAAATCGGACAGGAACTTGTCGCGCCAGCGCGTGTTGCCGGTCAATTCATAGAGACGGTATCCCACCGTAGCGCGGTCGAAAAGCCAGGGTTCGTACGTGGTATCGGTGTATTCCCAATACCCGTAATCCTCCGTGAACTCTGACGTGACCGTGTGTCCGTCGAAATTCCAGTTGCGGTCCCAAGTCTCAGCGAAGTTCAGCAGCGACTCCAACACAGCGCCTGGCGGCGGCGGCGGCGGAGGCGGGGGACTATCCGCGACGAAAGCGGCGCCGATGTCCAAGGGCCCCGAGACGCTAACCGAACACACTCCCGCGGCCGAACAGTCGCCGCTCCAGGTGGTGAAGTGAGCGTCGGCGTCAGGGCGCGGAGTCAGGTTCAGTACGAGGTCTTCCGCAAGATTGTAGTTACAGGTCGCAGTGCAATTGATGCCGTTGGCAGCGTCTTCCACCATTCCTGGGCCGGTGACCGTAAGCGAGACCTGATGCGTGCCCGGCGGAGGTGGGGGACCATCCGCGACGAAAGTGGCGCCGATGTCCAGGGGCCCCGAGACGCTTACGGAACACGGTTCCGCGGTCGAACAGGCACCGCTCCAGGTGGTGAAGTGAGCGCCGGCGTCAGGGCGCTGGGTCAGGTTCAGTACGCGGCCTTGAGCAAAAGTGTAGTTACAGGTCGCGGTGCAATTGATGCCGTTGTCGGAGTCCTCCACCATTCCCGGGCCGGTGACCGTAAGCGAGACCTGATGCGTGACCGGCGGAGGTGGAGGTTCGCCGTCAGGTCGGGGGCTCTGTTGTTTGCAGCCAGCGAGAGCGACGGAAACCAGCGTAAGCAGCAGCAATGTGTAGGTACGCATTTGTGGACGCGCCTTTCGAAATTGAGCCAAGTCACGACCGGCGGCCATGGCTAAACGCCTTTCACGCGTGAGATGAATATTGAGGGATCGGGGGGCACCGTTGAAAACCAAATCGTCGTCGTATGCAGACATTTCAACGCCGCTTCAGTACCGTGATTGCGGACTTCGTCACAGTGTTGGAGTATTCCTCAATGCCCTGCTGGATCATGGTGCCGGATCTCCATGGAGTCGTGTAGCCGGCGCTCACATTGCCCAGTAGGATTCAAGCGTCGAATATGACGTTCTGAGCGCCTGCAGCGATCGCGAATGCATCATCTGTTTCTGCCTCATCTCTTGGAAATTGCGTCGATCATGACTGGCAGGCGGCTAGCGACTCGGCTACCGCGGCGCTCCCCAACTCTCTATCTAACATTTGACGATGGGCCAGATCCACAGGAGACACCACGCCTGTTGGAGGCACTGGGCAGATTTGACATAAGAGCAACTTTTTTCGTTGTCGGCCGGGCGGCTGAACGGCATCCCCATCTGACCAGGGCGATTTCGGATGCGGGGCACGCCCTTGCGAACCATTCAATGACTCACCCTTGGTTCAATCGTCTATCCGTGCGGCAGCAGCTCGACGAGATCAAATCGGCAGACACAGTACTTGAACGCATTGACGGCAAGTCCCTGCACCCATTTCGACCGCCACATGGCAAATGGACCGTATTCTCCCTAATCGCTTGCCTGGTTCGGTCACAGAAACTGGTCCTGTGGTCTCATGACAGCCTCGACTATCGAACGTCAGCGGATGAAGTTGTCACTCATATGCGATCCAGGACGATCAAGAGCGGTGACATCCTGCTGTTTCATGACGACGGCCCGGTTGCAAGGGAGGCGCTTAAACAGCTGGTGCCCGATTGGAAGGCGGCGGGATTCGGGTTTTCCACGATTGCCTGAACCAGATTCGTCGCCGGATCAGCAACTGCCGTGAGAAAGAAAGAAGTACTCGCCAGGCTTCTCAGGGTCATTGGCGGGATCCGTGTGGCCACGTCAGTGCGCGGGCGCTCAACCAGCGAACTGCTCGTGCTCGCGTATCACAGAGTGCTACCGGATGTGTCGGAAACAGAATACCCCTTCGATCTTGATTTGGTCAGCGCTGATCCAGAGCAATTTGACTGGCAGATGTCGTGGATCTCAAGAAATTTCACTCCGCTGGCCGTCTCCGAAATTGTCGATCGCCTGGACAAAGGGAAGGCCCTGCCCGCGGGCGCAGTCGCCGTTACGTTCGACGATGGGTTCATGGACAACTACACGTACGCTTACCCGGTGCTCCGGAGTCGAAACATCCCGGCATGCATTTTCCTCTCCACCGATTACGTTGGAAAAGGCACGCCATACTGGTTCGAGGCGATCGCACAGCTCCTCTTGAGCGCACCGGTTGGATCGATTCGCCTGCCGATAGTTGAGGGGCTCCTCCCACGAGCTGACGACCGGAGGATCCGACGCCAGGACATACAATTGGTGTTGTCTGAGCTAAAGCGGCTGCCGGATGAACTTCGCCGTATCAACTTGAATGCACTGAAGCAGCAGATGAGTGACCTGGTCGATGCAAGGGTCGGGTTCGGAGCGTACGCGATGGATTGGTCGCATGTCGGGGAAATGTTTCGGTCCGGCATCGAGTTCGGCTCACATGGCGCTTCACATGCCGTTCTCTCCAGGCTGAATGCAACAGACTTGGCGCGGGAACTGACAGAGTCGCGGCTGGCGATTGAACGAGTGACGGGCGCACCGGTCACGGCAATCGCATACCCGGTTGGCGGCGAGGATTCCATAGGTGACCGCGTTGTCGCAGCGGCTCGGGACGCGGGCTATCGCATGGGTTTCACATACTTGCGCGGAACAAATAGCGCGGACCCGGCTGACCGCATGCGGCTAGCCAGGCAGCACGTCGAACGTTACACAGGCCGGGCCTACTTTCAGGGTCTGCTTGCCTTCCCATCAGTGTTTGACTGATCGTCTGCAATTGCGCCAGTCTCGACGGGCGAGCGCGGCCCGCGAATCTGAGTCTTGACCATGACGATCAACTCATTCACGGTCTGGCGCGCAAAGATCCAGGCGCCGAGACAGTAAGCAACGCCGCCGGCAAGGACCTCGGCAGCGAGCTGGGCAGCGGCAGGCATGGCGGCGCCGCGATCGAAAGCGGATCGCATCGCAATGACCGCCGCAACCAGGACAATTGCGGCAATGACGGGGCCGCGAGCTTGCAGGAGCAGCTCGCGGATCGGGAAACCCGATCGGCCAAGCACATAGACGAGGAAGGCTGCTTGCAGGCCCATCGCCAAGGCGACTGACGCCGCGCTGAAGAGTTCGCCAAATGAAGAGAGCGCCCACATCGCCAACAACAGCA
>Ga0105107_10001948_pt1 | contig 13553 bp, 6 predicted proteins | sample PPLLaktember2015_6_FD_79335 | JGI IMG/M metagenome (GOLD analysis project Ga0105107, IMG submission 79335) | Freshwater sediment microbial communities from Prairie Pothole Lake near Jamestown, North Dakota, USA - PPLs Lake P8 Core (1) Depth... | ecosystem: Environmental > Aquatic > Freshwater >...
ACGATAATAATGGCTTATTCATTTGAAGAAGCAAAGCAATGTTACGCCATGAATAAAGAAATCATGATGCAGATATTCATTCCCACCCCTGCAAAGGTCCTGGAATTTGATCAGACAGGTGTTCCATGGTCAAATGTGGTTGCATTTGTCAGCCATCAGTTGCCGGCAGATGAGAGTGTTTTCGACATGGTCCACAAAAGAGGAGCACTATGTATCCTGGGGACATCGAGAAATCTCGACGTGGAGGTTACAAGAGGAAAGGTTGCAAGTATTTATGAGCTTGAAAAAGGGTATAACGCATTGTACCGTAAAGGGATTGATATTCTTGAAACAGATATTCCGGTTGAAGTTAGCAAGGTTATCGCCAAAAGGCTTTCTTCTCCGACTTATAAGGCAAAATTCGTAAAATAGAGATGTTCATTGTTGTTGTTTTAATTGATATTTTAACACACCTGACCAGAAGAAAATCTCACTACCCAAACGACAACGCTAATTAATTTACTATTTGCAAATGAGGAAATTCATAAAAATCCTTGGACTTGGAATTGGGGCAGCTAATATTCCTGCATTTGCATCGGCGCAGGAAGTGAAGCCAAATATCCTGTGGATAATTGCCGATGACCTGGGGACCGACCTTGCCTGTTATGGAAATAATATCGTAAAGACACCTAATACTGACAGACTGGCATCTGAAGGAATAACTTTTACAGGTTTGTTCTCTGTAACTGCTGTAAGTTCCCCCAGCAGATCATCTCTCATGACAGGAATGTATCCTGTTTCGATAGATTGTCATCAGCACCGTACCCTGAAGAAAATGCCACTTCCGGAAGGCGTTCTTCCGGTGACAGATTATTTCCGTAAAGCCGGATACTGGGTCGCGAATGGCGATGGTACAAGGTTCGGAAGAGCCGGTAAGACTGATTTCAATTTCGAATTCCAGGCTAAAACTATGTTTGATGGTCCCGACTGGACGGGACGGAAGCAGGATCAGCCGTTTTTCGTCCAGATGCAGATCCATTATCCCCACAGGCCTTTTGAACCTGATAAATTGAATCCAATAGATCCGGCTTCTGTGACCATCCCTCCTGTTTACCCTGATCACCCCGTTACCAGGGCCGATTGGGCACAATATCTTGAATCGGTCCAGCATGCAGACGAAGCTGTGGGAAGCATCATGGAAAGGCTGGAAAAAGATGGATTACTTGATAATACAATTGTTATGTTTTTCGGGGATCAGGGGCGCCCGATGGTACGGGCCAAACAGTTTGTCTATGATGAAGGTACAAACACACCCTTGATTATCAGGTTCCCTGATAAAAGGCAAGCAGGGACCAGAGTAGATGATCTCATCAGCAATATTGACATACCAGCCACATCGCTGGCACTTGCAGGTCTGGAACTGCCCGGAAAAATGCAGGGCAGGAATATCTTTTCAAAGAAGAAAAGGGAATTTGTATTTACGTCCCGCGACAGGATGGATGAGACTGTGGACCGTATCCGGGCAGTAAGGAACGAAAGATTCAAATACATCAGGAACTATTACCCCGACCGACCCTATACCCAGTTCAATACCTATAAGGTTACGATGTATCCTGTACTTACCCTTATGAAAGTATTATATAAAAGGGGAGAACTGAATCCGGCTCAGGCCATTTTTATGGGACCAGGTAAGGAGAAGGAAGAACTGTATGATCTAAGGAGTGATCCATACGAGATGAAAAATCTTGCCACAGATCCTGCCTTTTCCAAAGATCTCAAAAAGCTGAGAAAAGCCATTGACAAATGGGTGGCTGAAGCGGACAAAGGATTGTATCCCGAATCGGTGGCAGAGACGGATTACTGGAAAGATGATGCATCAAGGGCATATATTCAGAAAATGAAATCATATGGCCTGCCTGCTGATATTTCCGATGAGGACTATCTGAAATGGTGGGAGAAAAATCTTCTGAAAACCTCCTCTAAGGGACGGACATTTTATATTAACAGTATCACGGGAAATGATGCAAATAGCGGCCTCTCGATCAATGCGGCCTGGAAAACCCTCGAACCGGCAGGTAAAGTAATTTATGCCCCGGGAGACAAATTGCTTTTATGCGGAGGGTGTACATTCCATGGGAAATTGGAATTGAATGGCGGAGGAGATGCGGATAACCGGGTGCTGGTTTCTTCTTACAATCCGGGAGAAACTAAAGCAGGCAGGCCTGTGATAGATGCAAAAGGTTATCTGGCTGCAATTCAGATAAGAGATGGAAAGAATTTTGAAATAAATGATCTGGAACTCGTTTCCGACGGGGGCGATGCAATTGAATCAGCCGCCCTGACAGCGCGATATGGAGTACTTGTGACAGCCACCCGGACGGGAGTATATCCCGGTATCATTTTAAAGAACCTGTATATTCATCACATCTTTTCCACAGTAAGTGTGAAAGACGAAGGAGCGAATCCAACCTCTAACCGTGGCATGGGAATCGGTATCTTCATGGAAGGTAAAGGCGCTTTAATCAAAGACATCCGTATTGAAAACAGCAGTATTGAAATGACCGGTCACACAGGAATAAGGATCAATGGCAACACCTCCGGATACCTCGACGGCGTAAACATAATAAATAACCGGCTAAAAAATATAGGAGGGCCTGGCATGGTTCCCTCCCGGTGTCAGAATGTTGTGGTAAGCAATAATGTGGTTGATCATTCCGGTTATTCCGGGGATCCCCGCATACATGCCCGTGGAAGCGGTATCTGGCCATGGACATGCAATAATGTTTTGATAGAGAAGAACAAATTTATGCATGCCCGAGGGAGAAACGATTCGCATGGTGTACATATTGATTTCAATTGCAAAGATGTTGTGGTACAGTACAATCTGATGATTGATAATGAGGGGGGATTTGTAGAGATACTGGGAAATAATACGAATTGTACATATCGTTACAATATAAGCATCAACGACGGATCCAGGATAAGGGGAGTCAACGGGGCAAATGCACCGGGAAGAGCAATATGGATCTTCGGATATGCAGGCAGCGGGAATAAGAGAACCGGACCTTTCAATTCATACATCTATAACAACACAATTTATGTAAAGGAGGAGATTAATTCAGGCTTTACATTCGATACAACGGCGAGTGGAATTTTTATCGCCAATAATATTTTCTATATGCTGGGAAAACCGGGAAACTTCAATGTTGGAAAATCAGCTAAAGAGGATATGATCCCAAATGTTGTTTTCAATAATAATTTGTACAATAAGGCTGATCTTCTCCCGGCATCGCTTAAGATTAAAGACAGAAGCCCATTGACCGGTGATCCTGAGTTCAGGAATCCGGGAGGAACGGATCCGGAAGATTATATCCCTGCTAATGTTGCAGTTATAAAGGATAAAGGCATCAAAATAGGAAAAATCCCCGGAGATGATATCGGATTAAGAATCGGACTGGAAGTGAAGACTGATTTTTTTGGCAATCCAATAAAGGATCTGCCGGATATTGGTGCAATTGAGATTAATTAATGCTGAAATTGATGATCCAGGATGAATGGAGGCAGTTTAGGATCTGATTTATGAATATTTTAAAAAATACAGATATTCAAAACTTGATCTCAAAGAACAACTCTTATTTTCTGCTGGCAGTAATATTATTATTTTGCGCCGCGAAAGTGAAAGCCTCAGAAGAACATAGTCTGAATGGCCCCTGGCAGATTATTTTTGATTTAAAAAATCAGGGCAGAAGCAGAAACTGGCAGGTTAAAGAAAACTTCGATAATAATTATAATCTCAGAGATATAACCGTGCCTTCATGCTGGGAAACAATAGAGCAGGACTATGAAGGCGTTGGATGGTACGGCAAGGAGTTCAGAGTTCCCGGAGAATGGAAAAACAAGACTATCAGAATTCATTTCGGAGCTGTAAATTATCGTGCAGAGGTTTGGATTAATGGTGAACCGGCAGGTTATCACGATGGTGGTTATACGCCATTCGAATTCGAAATTGAAGATCTTCTTTACACTGACAAAGAAAACTTCCTTGCCGTAAGAGTCACCGGGCCAATTGTGAATAAGGACATTGAAATTGATGGTTTTGGGAGAGATGATACACCACACTGGCGAGGAGCAATTACCGGTGGAATATGGCAGGGTGTAAAACTTATCGCAACTGACAGGATATATATTAAGGATGTATTTATTGAACCGGATATTCATTCAAATAGTGCCAGGGTTCAAGTTACTCTCCAAAATTCAGGAACAGCACGGCAGGAAGTAAACGCCGGTCTGACCATCTTTCCGAAAGAAGAGCCGGAAGTGAAAACGTCTGGAAAAAGCCAGATGTTTTCCTTCGATCCGGGGGAAAGTAATTTTTCAATAACACTACCGGTAAAGAATGCCAGATACTGGTCGCCTGATGATCCTTTTCTTTATAAACTGAACCTGAAACTCAGTATCTCCGGAAAAGTAGCTGATGAGAAGACGATCCATTTCGGCATGAGGGAATTTACCTTAATTAATGATGATTTTTACCTCAATGGTAAAAAAATATATCTGAAGACAGGATTCTGGGAGGGATTCTATCCCAATACGCTGGCATTCCCTGAAAATGAAGAGATATTAAGAAAAGAATTTAAGCTGGCAAAGGAAATAGGATTTAATTGCCTGAGACCCTGGAGGAAGCAGGTTCCTTCCATAACATTGGATCTTGCGGATGAGGTCGGAATGTTAATAATTGCATCACCTGCTATTGAATGTATGGGCCAGTGGCCAACAGCCACTCCCTTTATTGAGTCGCGGATATTCAACGAATTTACCGGTCTGGTCCAACGCGACAGAAACCATGCTTCAGTAGTAATGTGGGAGCTCTACAATGAGATCCACCGCAAATCAGTGGGTCGTCTCAAACACAAAACAGCAATAATGGTAAGGAATCTTGATCCTTCAAGGCTTATAATTGACGAATCCGGAGGATGGTATGGAGGATCTCATGTCTATCTGCCATATTCGTTCCAGCCTTTAACAGTCAATGAAATACATAGTTATAAAGCGGCGCCGGTACATTCCAGCACATATAATGATTTTAAAAACCTGGGCAAACCAGATGAAGAATTAGTCAAACTGGGATCGAAACCGGGTGGCGGCCGGAATAAGATCGTTCCGGGAAGATTGTTGTTTATCTCAGAGATCGGGTTCGGAGGATTACCTGATCTTGACAGCAATATGGTGCAATACGAAAAAGACGGAAATCCTTTAACTCCTGATTATCGTTATACAAAAAGATTGCAGGTCTCTTTCGAAAAAGCTCTGAGTGAGATGAATATTACTGATATATTTCCTTCCGTATCTGATTTTTGTCAGGCTACGCAGGAGATACAGGCCATTGGAAATAAAATTCAGCTGGAAGCAGTCCGTATCAATCCTGAAGTCGACGGTTATTGTGTACATGCCTTCACGGATGGTGATTGGGTTTTAGGAGCGGGTATTCTGGATATATTCAGAGATAAGAAGAGGACATTCAATACAATAAAAGAAGTTAATCAGCCACTTTATCTTGCTGTCAGATCGGAGAAACAGAATTTGTACACAGGGGAGAATCTGGTATTGAATGTCACCTCTGTAAATGAAAGGGAGCCGCAGAGAGGTAATCTTTTCATCACCATCATTGACGGTGAAGGACAATCTGCCTTTGAATACAAAAAACAAATTACTATACCCTCCGGTATAAGTGCCATTTTCAGTATGAACAACAACATTAGTATTAAACCCGGCTCTTATACCGTAAATGCCAGGTTTTCTGCTGAAAATCAGACAGAATCGGAAAACAGTTATCCCCTTTGGATTTACGCACGTGAACACACTGTATCGGATGTACGACTCACACTGGTGAACCCCCAGGGAAAATTGCAGCAATTTATTAAAGACAGCGGATTAAATTATTCTGAACCGGATTTTAAGGAAACGGGGCAAAAACAGGTAATCGTTGTGGGAAGAATTGATACTTCTTCAACCGGGAGCAGGGATGTTCTTTTGAAAACCATTGAATATGTAAAGAACGGTGGAACAGCAATATATCTGAATGCCTTAAATGTAAATCCCAGAGGCAATAATTTTGCTGTTGAAAAATCAGGATTCCTGCCGTTCGAACTTACGGTCAGAAATGCAACAGGCCACTGGATATCTGTGAGTCATGCTATAAAACCACATCCTGTATTTGATGGATTACCATCAGGAGGGCTTATGGGGCAGGAATATCAGAATGTTTGTGCTGTAAAAACTTTCACAGACCATAAGGAGCAGAGTGTGCCGGTTGTATGTTCTGTATCGTGGGATATCGGCATCCCTGAGAAGTGGAATTATCTGGGACCGACCGAAGCCTGGTGGGGAAGTGATCTGGCTGTTATTCCTTTTGGGAAAGGCAGGGTAATAATCAGTGCTTTGAGATTGGTCGAAAACCTGGGGACTGATCCTGTGGCAGATAAGATCCTGCTCAATTTAATTAACTGGGCTCATGGTAGTATCTGAAAAGAAAGTCAGCCATATTTTCTCCCGCTGTTATACTGATATATATGCTCAGCATCTTGATTATCAGTCTTTTCCGGAAGTTTTGTATGAACAGATATCTGAAAATATAAGTCTGAAGATCAAAAAAATAAAAAAAATAATTTGGAAATATAAAATTAGATTTTATATTTGTCTGACAACATACAACAGATATCAGATCATGCTGAAAAATTTAAAAAGTTCAACATTAACCGAACAGGCTACAGAGATGCTGTTTGATTATGTAGTTAAGAGCAAATCACTTAAAATCGGAAACTTTCTGCCTTCCGAACATGAACTATGTAAAAAAATCGGAATAAGCAGAAGTACTCTCAGGGAATCTGTCAGGATACTGGAATCCAAAGGATTGGTTAAGCGAATTCATGGCAAAGGGATTCAAATTGTCAACGAGAGTCAGCGGGCAGCTTCAGAAATGCTTCAATTAACGATTGACAGGCGTGGATCAAATATGGAAGACCTTATTGAAATCAGGAACATTCTTGAGGTTAAATCAGCAACATTGGCAGCTGAAAGAGCAACCGATGATGATATTGATATGATAGAGGGGCCCCTTGAAAAAATGAAGTCAACTACAGTTATTATTGATTACATACAGGCTGATGTAGATTTCCATATTTCTATTGCAAGAGCTACGCATAACAGCATAATTCCCCTGATTCTTGAAACAATAAGACCCTTATTGCAAAAAGCTGTTACCGGAACGATACATTCAGAAGCATTGCCTGAACAAACCATGCATTACCATGAGGAAATTTTTAAGGCTATAAAAAAACATGATGTTGCCGGAGCTTCAAAAGCTATGGTCAATCATTTAAATGCAATTGAATCTATGATAGAAGTTAAAGTATAAGACACTGATGAATAAAAATTCTAAAAAAATCCTGATGGCAGGAACCATAATAACAATTTTTGCGTTCCTCCTGATGTCGCTCACAACTATTCCCCGTTTGCAGAGAGTAAACCCTGCTGATAATTCTGCAGTAAATCCTGTAATACAGGGAACGGGACATGTAATCTGGGGCTCATCGTGCTCACCTTTTCCAAACGAAAAAGGAGTTGACGGAGCTGCAGCATGGAAACGTTTGAATGATAAGATCAAAACCCTTAATGGCGGGTATGGATTGCATGCCCGAAGATCATATGACAGAGCAATTCCCGCATCATTTGCAGCTTCTGCAATGAGCTCCGATATAAACAATTGTCCTGTTTCGATTGGGTCCTTCAAACCATCCTGGAAAGAAACCGCTGAAGGTACCAATCATGATGCTATTAAAAAATTCATCCTGTCAATCCCTGATGATCATGTAGTCTATCTGGTATTCCATCATGAACCGGAGGATGAAGCTCTGAGCGGTCGTGCTAATTATAGTCCCCAGTTATTGCAGGCAGCTTTTGCCAAATTCGTTGAAATAATTGTAGAAACAGGGAAACCGAATGTTCATCCCTGTTTTGTACTTATGTCATGGACTTTCAATCCAAAATCAGGCAGGAATCCTGAAGATTTTAATTTGGGTGCAAAGCTAAAACCTGAACATTTCAGCAAGGTTATCGCAGGTCTGGATGGATATGCTGATGTGCCTTCTAAATCATCGGCTGAGGGAATCTTTGAACCCAATTTCATAAAACTTGCTTCGTGGGGATTTTCGCGCTTTGGCATCTTTGAAACTGGTACGCATGCTGTTGATAATGAACATGGTGAAAGAGCCTCATGGATAGCCGGATTGGGTAATTGGGCCAATAACCGGAAAAATATTGAATTGGTCTGCTGGTTTAATTCGGGGGTGGGACAACATGCCGGACCTAAAGGCTGGTTTCTGGGGGAATGGTCGGCAAATCCTGATGGCACCTATAATTTCACGGACATAGATGGTTCTGTGGCAGCATATGCAAAACTTCTTAAAGCGAATTAAAATTTTCTATTCCTGTAAGTTAATGATCAACATAAAAAAATATAAACATATTCTGTGCATGATATTTCTTGTTTCCTTTCTTTTCAGTTTTTCGACAGCCTGTCAGCCAAAAACTGAACTTCCGGTTAATGAAAGGGAATATTCCATAAAACTCAATAAACAGGAAATGGAGCCAGTCAGCCGGCTTCTTTTAGGATTCAACGTTGTTTATGCGCATGAATCGGATATTACCTGGGGAGAGGGAAAGATCGAAGGATACCTGAAGGAGGTAAATGCCAGTGTTATTCGTTATCCGGGAGGTACTGTTACAACATTCTACCACTGGAATTCTTTAACAGGCGAAGGTTGGAAGGATAGCTGGGATCCTGATAATCCTGTGACACCTAAACCCGGGACAGAATTTATGGATCTGGATGAATTCATTGCCATGGCACAACGGACAGGTGTAACTCCGCTGTTAGGAATAAATATGAGTTCAGGAAGGAGATGGCAACGCGGGGAAGACGGGATTCAGGAGGCTATTAACCTGATGAAATATTGCAGGGACAAAAACTTCATGGTTAAATACTGGTACCTCGATAATGAACCTTATCAGCCGGATGGTAATGGAGGCAGCAAAACAATTGAGGAATATGCCGGAATGGTCAACCAGTATGCAATTCGCATGAAGGAAATTGATCCTGATATTAAGATCATTATTAACTGGAAAGCATCCTTCAAAAACAGAAGGGATGACTATATGAAATTACTGGAAATTGCCGGGGCGAATATCAATGTTATTGATGTTCACTGGTATTGGAATTGGGAGAACACAACATTTGAAAATTGGCTGGCGAAAACTCCAATGGCATTATGGACTGGCGATAGCTATATTTCAGAGATCGCTTACTTCCGTCAGATGGTAAATGATTTCGGATATCCCGATATAAAACTGGCATCCCTTGAGTGGAATGCAGGCCCTGTTAAAGAAAATAATGTTAATCCGTACCAATGTGCATTTATTCAAACTGAAATGCTCATGCAATTTATTACAGGCGGCCTGGATATATCTGCTTTCTGGCCATTGCAATGGCCGTCGGATGAAGTAACAACGAGGAGCTTTGTAAGAAGAAGCGATAGAGGTGTACAACCTGTCTTCCATACCTTTAAGTTTCTGGGGAAAATCCAGGGTGATAATGTTATAAAGAGTGAAGTTATTACTAACCAGGCACATATATTGGACCTTGTCACAATTAATAATGATGAATCGACTGTAAGGTTATGTATTTTAAACAAGAATAGTGATGCTATAAAGATAAATGTAAATTCAGATCTGTTTAATAATTTAAAACTCACCGAAGCAGCTGCTTTTGTCTATGATGGCAAAGCAGGTAATCTTGAAAATTTAAATCTGACCGGTCAGAATAATGAGGGTATTTCATTTACCGCTCCCGGTACTTCTATAGTAATGCTGACATTTACAAGAATTTGATTAATAATTTAATTATATATGAAAAATGAGTAAAATTTTAGAGTAAACTATCGATAAATATTGATCAAACCTGAAACAATTAATTAATCTATGAAAAGAAATGCTGATCAGTTACTTTTACGAAAGAGTCATTCTCTTATAGTAAAATGCTTTTTAGTTGGAATTTTCCTTTTATTCCGGCTAAATGCTTCGGCACAGGAAAGAACAATTTCCGGTACCGTAACAGGAACAGATAATGAACCGGTTATCGGAGCTACAGTACTCGTTCAGGGAGCATCCGTTGGGACACTTACTGATTTGAACGGTAAATTCACCCTGTCTATTTCTCCTGCCGCAAAAACGCTTATATTCAGTTTTGTTGGTATGGATCCGAAAGAGATTGCAATTAGTGCAACAAATGTATATAATGTTGTGCTTACCGAAAGTACTGTAGGTCTTGAAGAAGTTGTTGTAATAGGATATGGTACGCAAAAACGGATTTCTGTAACCGGAGCAATTGTGTCTGTTGAAAGTGATTTTCTGGTTAAAAATCCAAGTGCAACTGTTGCCAACTCTCTTTCAGGCCGGGTTACCGGACTGACAACAGTTCAATACTCGGGACAACCGGGAGCTGATGCTCCCGATATCTATGTGCGAGGCATTGGATCACTTACTACCTCCGCTTCAAGACCGCTGATGCTGGTCGATGGAGTTGAAAGATCATTTACACAACTCGACCCGAATGAAATTGAGAGTATCTCTGTTCTGAAGGATGCATCAGCCACTGCTGTTTATGGTATCAGGGGTGCAAATGGTGTAATTATTGTCACAACAAAGCGCGGTATTGAAGGAGCTCCCAGGATAAGTGTTTCTTCTTCCACGGGTCTTCAAATACCGACCAAGCTAGTGGATATGGCTGACAGTTATCAGTACGCTTTATATCATAACGCCACGACATTAAGTGATGATCCGACAGCAGCTGTAAAATTCACACCGGATGCAATAAAAGCTTTCAAGGCAGGTGGTACTTTAATATATCCAAATACCGACTGGGATAAATACCTTACAAAACCGGCTGCACTTCAGACTCAGCATAATATAAACATTACAGGAGGTAGCAGAATTGTAAAATACTTCGTATCCTTTGGATATCTGAATCAGAGCAGTATGTTCAAAACTCTGGGCACTGAAGATTCATATTCCTTTGGTTTCCAGAGATTTAACTATCGTTCAAACATCGACCTTGACATAACGAAATCAACAAAACTATCATTAACAATTGGTGGCAGAAGCGAGTTACGTCAAAATACAGGAAACGCTGCTTCCTTTACCAATCTTTATTGGGCTGTCCCATATTCAGGAATGGTACATGAAGGTAAGCGTATAGTTATAGGTAATTTCTATATCGGTGGTTCAGAAAAGAAAGACGGACTCGAAGCTATCGGATGGGGTTCAGGATATGCCAGGGACCTGGATAATGTAATGAATTTCGACATTGGACTCAGACAGGAACTCGAGTTTGTTTCGAAAGGTTTGTCATGGAGATTTAAAGTTTCAAATAACAATACTATAAGTCACGATAAAACAAGAAGCACATCAAAAGCTACTTATGATCCATATTATAAATGTGATACTGATCCTGCCGCAATAGGTGATAGTACGATTGTGTTCAGAAGAAGTGGTTCCGACGGTCTTCTTGGTTATAGTGAATCAGGATCCAAATCACGAAACTGGTATTTTGAAACAGCTTTTGCATATGATCGTTCATTCGGAAAGCACAATATAACAGGACTACTGCTTTATAACGGAAGCAAGTCATACTATCCGGGAACAAACAGTGACATTGCGACCGGTTATGTTGGACTAGCTGCAAGAGGTACTTATAATTACCGGTCAAGATATCTGTTCGACTTTAATCTTGGTTACAATGGTTCAGAAAACTTTGCACCCGACAAGAGATTTGGTTTATTCCCTGCATTTTCTGTAGGATGGGTACCAACTGAAGAGAATTTCTTAAAAGGTAAAATTGCCTTCCTTGACTATATGAAAATCAGAATTTCTTATGGAATTGTTGGAAATGACAACCAGGGTGGCAACAGATTCCTTTATTTACCTGATAGTTATAACGCAAGTGATGGATCATATAGTTTTGGGACCATTACAACTTCCAACCGAACTGCAGCATCAGAAGGAAAAGTAGGTAATCCGGATGTAACCTGGGAAAGATCCAGGAAACAAAACTATGGAATAGATTTAAAATTTTTAAGCGGAAAACTAGGAGTAACCGGTGATTATTTTTATGAATACAGAAATAATATCCTGACTACCAGAAATACAGTTGCGGTTATGCTCGCATACGAGCTACCTGCAATTAACCTTGGAAAAGTCCAGAATCAGGGCTTTGAACTGGAGCTCAAATGGAGAACAAGGGTCGGTAGCCAGTTTAATTATTATCTGACCGCCAATACATCTTTTGCGAGAAACAAGATTATCTTCATGGATGAAATACCAAAAACTGAAGATTATCTTATTCAGACCGGGCAACGCGTTAATCAGAGATTTGTATATCAATTTGATGGCTTCTGGACACAGGATGATATAGATCATCTTTCAGATTTCCCTGATGCAGCGTATATTCCCAAACCAGGTGATGCAAGGTATAAAGATCTGAATGGTGACAATGTTATAAATGCATTTGACCAGAAAGCAACCGGTTATCCTGACTACCCTGAATATAACTTCAGCTTAGCAGGCGGATTTGAATGGAAAGGGTTAGATTTCAGCATGTTGTGGAATGGCGTAACAAATGCGTCAAGACAATTAAGCGATACATGGAGAGTTGCATTTGCTGATGTTGGTGACCGTGCCCTGTTATTATGGCTTGCCGAAAACAGCTGGACACCTGAAACTGCTTCCACTGCTTTTCTTCCACGTATGTCATTCACGGGTCGTATTAATAATTCAAGGACTTCTGATCTGTGGCTGAGAGATGCAAGTTATATCCGTCTGAAGAACCTCGAGGTAGGATATTCAATTAATACAACATTCCTGAAACGGCTTGGAATTTCGAGGGTAAGATGCTATACCAATGCATATAATGTATTGACATTCAGCTATTTTAAATTCATAGACCCTGAAGCAAGAACAAGTTCTCCTGACTATCCGCTGGTAAGGATTGTCAATTTAGGAATAAATGTCACTTTCTAATAAAATCCAAAAACTAATTAGTATGAAACGATATATTGTTATTTTATTCTTTATAGGATTAGTTTTAAATATCGGGTGCGAAAGATTGCCTTTTTCCGATCAGTTCCTCGAGAAAGCTCCCGGAGTAGACGTAACAAAGGATTCTATCTTCAAAAACCTCGAATATGCTGAACGTTTTCTCTGGGGGGCATACAATACATTACCCTATGGAATCAATACTGCCCGAAATGGCAGGACTACAAAAATGTCCCACGATCTGATAGAGAATATGACAGACCTTGCCAGTACAAATCTGAACTGGGGAGGAGTTTATACATTATACTATTCAGGACTTTATAATGCAGCAACAGAAGGAAGTAGTGCTGATGCTGTTAAATATGGTTATACCAGCGAATGGCAATGGGATGGAATAAGAAGATGCTGGATCTTTATAGAGAACATCG
>Ga0105107_10001949_pt1 | contig 13552 bp, 12 predicted proteins | sample PPLLaktember2015_6_FD_79335 | JGI IMG/M metagenome (GOLD analysis project Ga0105107, IMG submission 79335) | Freshwater sediment microbial communities from Prairie Pothole Lake near Jamestown, North Dakota, USA - PPLs Lake P8 Core (1) Depth... | ecosystem: Environmental > Aquatic > Freshwater >...
CTTTCATCAGCAACGACAAGTCGCGTCCGGTACCGTTGCATTTACGTAACGCGCCGACCAAGCTGATGAAAGAATTGGGTTACGGACATGCTTACCGCTACGCACACGATGAGCCGGAAGCGTATACCGCAGGCGAGGAATATTTTCCGGAAGACATGCCGAAGGTGCGTTTTTACGAACCCACCCCGCGCGGACTAGAATCTAAAATTGCCGAGCGTTTGGCGCATTTGCGCGATCTCGACACAAAAGCTAAACGAAAGAAATAATTATGTTAGATGTTCAATTGCTTCGAAATGATTTGGAAGGCACCGCGCATCGTTTGAAAGGGCGAGGTTTTGAGCTGGATGCGAGCCGCTTTCAGGAGCTGGAGCGAGAGCGCAAAGGCGTTCAAATGCGCACTCAGGAACTGCAGGCCAAGCGCAATCAAAGCTCGAAGCAAATTGGGATTGCCAAATCCAAGGGTGAGGATGTGTCGGCGATTATGGCCGAAGTGGCAAACTTGGGGGATGAACTGAAAGCGGCTGAGGAAAAGTTGGCTGTGATTCAGAATCATCTCAATGAGTTGTTAATGACCATCCCCAATTTGCCGCATGAAAGTGTACCGATTGGAAAATCAGAAACAGACAATGTCGAGGTTCGGCGCGTTGGTACACCGCGCACTTTCGATTTTCCGGTCAAGGATCATGTGGATGTGGGCGAAAGCTTGAAGCAGTTGGATTTTGAGACTGCCGTGAAAATTACTGGTGCGCGTTTTTCGCTGATGAAAGGCCCGCTGGCGCGGATGCACCGTGCGCTTTCGCAATTCATGCTGGATGTGCATACCCAAGAGCATGGCTACACAGAAGTGTACGTACCATTTTTAGTCAACGCTGACAGCATGCGTGGGACCGGACAATTCCCAAAGTTCCAGGATGACCAATTCCATATTTGCGCCGACGATTTATATCTGATTCCAACGGCAGAAGTCCCGGTCACCAACATCGTGCGCGATGTGATTGTTGCATTGGAAGATATGCCCGTTAAGTTCGTTTCGCACACTCCCTGTTTTCGCCGTGAAGCGGGTTCCTATGGCCGCGACACGCGCGGCATGATCCGTCAGCACCAGTTTGAGAAAGTGGAATTGGTGCAGATTGTCTCACCCGAGCAGTCTTACGCGGCCTTGGAAACGCTCCTGGGTCACGCCGAGACCATTCTGAAGAAGCTTGATTTGCCCTATCGGGTGATGGCCTTGTGCAGCGGCGATATGGGATTTTCTGCCGCCAAGACTTACGACATCGAAGTCTGGCTGCCGGCGCAAAATACCTATCGCGAAATTTCTTCATGCAGCAACTTCGAGGCGTTCCAAGCGCGGCGCATGCAAGCACGCTACCGCAACGAGAAGAATAAGCCGGAGCTTGCACATACCCTCAACGGATCCGGCCTGGCAGTGGGACGCACGTTGGTGGCGATTCTGGAGAATTATCAGAATGCCGATGGTAGCGTGGCGATACCTACTGTGCTGCGACCCTATATGGGCGGGTTAGAGAAAATCACGCGCGCGAGCTAAGACGCGAGCTGCTTACGTTTCGGTGATTGATTCTCGCGTACCTGCGGCGTAAAGAATGGCCGGTGCGGCTTTTCGAATTTCAGTAAAATTTCGTAATAGGTGCGAATGTTCTCGGTGAAGATCACCGGCTCGCCACCGCGCGCATAGCCATGCTTTGCGATGGTATGAAATTCCGCTTTGCTCAACAGCGGTAAAGTTCTTTTCAAGTCCGGCCATGCATTGGGATTGAGGCCTTGGCGCTGCGCCAGAACGCGCGCATCCTCCAAATGCCCATAGCCGACGTTGTAAGTGGCCAGCGCAAACCAGGTGCGATCCGGTTCTGCAATGCGCGGTGGCAGGTTTTCCTGCTGACTCAATAAATATTTAGCACCCGCGAGAATGCTTTGCTTGGGATCGAGCCGGTCAGTTACGCCCATGGCATCCGCCGTGTCCTCGGTCAACATCATTAATCCGCGCACATTGGTTGGGGATGTGGCCAAGGGATCCCATTTCGATTCCTGATAACCCAGTGCTGCCAGCAAGCGCCAATCGATGCCAGTCAGATTCTGTGCTTCTTGGAACATGGCGCGGTACTTGGGTAGTACCGTATTCATTTTAGACAGAAAACCCATGACGTCAGCTTGTTGCAATCGTTCAAGATGACCGTAATAGCGGTCTTGCAAGCGCTTTAAAGTGCCGTCGCTCTGTATTTTGGCAAAGAATTCGATGGATTTTTTATACACCCAAGCATCCCCGTCCTTGGGGAAGGCCCAAGCCAGATATTCGGGCCGGCCCACATCAAATGCGACTTCGAGCTCGGGATAAAAGATATGCGATAACTGAAAGATGTTTGAATCAGTAATCACATAGTCGATTTCGCCATCGGCCAAACTGGCGAGCAGATCTTCAGTCTGTTGATTCTTGATTTCCTCCCATGTCAGGGTAGGGTATTTGCGCTTCGCTTGAATCAGGCGTTCTGCATAGCTAGTACCGGCGACAACTTGCAATTTTTTACCAATTACGTTCTTGAAAGTAGTGGGTTTATTTTGCCCTGACTTATAGATCAATTGTTGCTGCACCGTTTGATAGGCTGTACTGAATAACATGCGTCGCTTGCGGTCTTCGGTTATCGTGATTCCTGCCGCAGCGAAATGTGCCTGACGTTTGAGGACGTTGGGAATGATTTCGTTATATTGATCGGCGACCACAAATTTAACTTTAAGCCCCACCTCCTTGGCGAACAGCATTACGAGATCATGCTCCAAGCCTGCGAAATTACCTTGAGCATCTTCGTAATACGTAGTGGGGCCATTGCGCGTGACGACAACCAACTCGCCCGTTTCGCGCGCCGGTGGAATAGGCGTGCTTACCATCCCACAAGCGGATAATCCAGCGCAAAAAATGAGGGTAATGAAAACGCGCATGACATGAGTTTGGCGAACGAATTCAATTTTGTCTATGTGTCAGTGTGAAATGTGGCCGCGCTTCTGTTAAAATCGCGCCCTTCGGAGAGGTGGCAGAGTGGTCGAATGTACCTGACTCGAAATCAGGCGTACGGTTTTCCGTACCGTGGGTTCGAATCCCACCCTCTCCGCCAAGTAAAAATGGGAGCCTAATGGCTCCCATTTTCATTTGGTGGAGAGGGTGGTTACGAAGAGAAGCCACAAGGGTTCGACTAAGCGAGCACTGCTCGCTTGGACGCGCAAAGCGCGGTCCCGGAGCGAAGCGTAGGGATTTGTGGATCGCCGTAAGGCGAGACGCAAACAATCCCACCCTCATCAAAATAAAGTGCATCCAACCATGTGGTTTCATTTTTGTCCTTTGTTGCCGGCAAGGATGCCGGCGCTACAGAGATCAGCTTCGTTTAAAATTGCTTCAAACCGGGCGATCTGTAGCGCCGGCTTCCAGCCGGCAACACTAATGCCAAAACTCCCTTAAAATGGCAATATGCAACTCATCCCCGAAATCAAGCCCGGCCAATCCATTGCGTTATTAAAGGAGCTGCACATCCTGACGCGCGATGGCAAGATGAACCAGGACAGCCGGCGCAAGCTGAAGCAGGTTTATCATCTGTATCAATTCATCGAGCCGTTGCTGCAAGAAATTCAGCATGAGCGTTCCGAAATTCAATTGGTTGATCATGGTGCGGGTAAGTCCTATTTGGGATTTATTCTTTACGATCTGTTTTTCAAGACGCTGAGCAATGCCTCGCATATCTACGGCATCGAGACGCGCGACGAGCTGGTGAAAAAATCTCAAGCGCTCGCCCAAAGCTTGGGTTTCGCGCATATGACTTTCTTGAATTTGTCGGTGGCGGCATCAATTACATCGGATCGCTTGCCCGCGCAGGTCGACATGGTCACCGCCTTGCACGCATGCGATACGGCCACTGACGATGCGATCCATTTTGCGCTCAAGAAGCAAGCACGCTTCATTGTGCTGGTGCCCTGTTGCCAGGCCGAGGTGGCGGCCGTGTTGAAAAAAAATAAGGCACAAGCTTTGCGTGACCATGCGCTGGCCGAGCTTTGGCGACATCCGCTGCATACACGGGAATTTGGCAGCTTGGCCACCAATGTGCTGCGTTGCTTGCAACTCGAAGCGCACGGTTATCAGGTGAACGTGACCGAACTCGTGGGTTGGGAGCATTCGATGAAAAACGAACTCATTATCGCCAGTTACAAAAATTTGCCGCGCAAAAGACCTGCGGAACGTTTGCACGAAGTGCTGCAAACATTAGGCCTGGAAGAAATGCAGCAGCGCTTTTTTACCGCAGCGCAAAAATCACCAAAATCATTAGGCGCGCAATAACAAATCAATCATGGGTCATGCTCTGTTTTGACGCTGGCGTGCCTAGTATTGACAAGCTGTTGTCCCTCGGTGAAGCTAAAGACTTCCCGAGCAAAATATAACGCAAAGAGGAACACATGGCGCCTTATGTATATTGGTTTTTGCTGGCTTTAGGTTTGGTGGTACTGGAGTTGGCGACCGGCACTTTTTATATGTTGGTCTTGGCGCTGGCTCTAGCCATCGGCGGGGTTGCGGCATTTTTCGGGTTGAGTGAATCCATGCAGTTCACCTTGAGCGCCGTTGCGGGGATTGTGGGCACCTTGATTTTGCAACGTGTGCGCCGTGGTAAATCGGCCAATGAGCCAAATCAAAGTTTGGATATCGGTCAGCCGGTGCAAAGCGTCAATTGGCACAAGGATGGAACTGCGCGGGTTTTTTATCGTGGCACAGAATGGGATGCCGTGCCTGAGAGCAGAGACACGCCACGTGAGGGATCGTTTTATATTAAAGAGCTGCGCGGCTCTACCTTGATAATCACACATCGCAAACCTGAAGCCTAACCGGGAGTATTTTGAATATGGAAATTGCACTGTTTATTTTGTTCGTCGCCGTTGTGTTTGTGTTCAAGGCGGTCAAGGTCGTGCCGCAGCAGCACTCCTGGGTGGTCGAACGGCTCGGGCGATTTCATTCCGCGTTAACACCGGGACTGACGATTGTATTTCCCTTCATCGATCGCATCGCCTATCGCCATATGCTGAAGGAAGTCCCGCTGGACGTCCCAAGCCAAATTTGCATCACCAAGGACAATACCCAGCTGCAAGTGGACGGCGTATTGTATTTTCAAGTGACCGATCCGAAACTGGCATCCTATGGCACCAGCGACTATGTGGCTGCCATTACGCAGCTGGCCCAGACGACGCTGCGCTCGGCTATCGGCAAGATGGAACTCGATAAAACCTTCGAGGAGCGCGAGCACATCAATACCGCCGTGGTTGCCGCCTTGGATGAGGCGGCATCGAGTTGGGGCGTGAAGGTGTTGCGTTACGAGATCAAGGATTTAACGCCGCCGAAAGAAATCCTTCATGCCATGCAAGCGCAAATTACCGCCGAACGCGAAAAGCGCGCCTTGATCGCCGCCTCCGAAGGCCGCAAGCAAGAGCAAATCAATATTGCGACCGGCGAGCGTGAAGCTTTTATTCAGCGCTCGGAAGGCGAAAAACAATCGCAGATCAATTTGGCGCAAGGCGAGGCCGAGGCTATCAAGGCGGTGGCCGATGCGACTGCGCAGGCTATTCGCAAAGTGGCGGAAGCGATTGAATCGCCCGGCGGCATGAATGCCGTGAACCTCAAGGTCGCGGAGAAATATGTGGAAGCCTTCGGCAATGTGGCCAAACAAGGCACGACCTTAATCCTGCCGAGCAATATGGCGGATATGGGCTCCATGATTGCCACGGCGATGACCGTGATCAAAGGGCAGAAATAAAATCGGCGCTTTGGTTTACTCCACGGCACACGGGAAAATGTGTCCCGGTTGCGGTCAGCCGATTGCTGCTTGCACGTGCAAACAAGCTATAGTTCCTGCGTCAGATGGCATCGTGCGCGTGCGTTTGGAAACCAAAGGCCGCAAGGGCAAAGGCGTGACGGTGATTAGCGGTGTGCCGCTGGCTGAGGACGCCTTGATCGATCTCGGCAAGCAGCTCAAACAACGCTGCGGTTCAGGTGGAACGGTGAAGGATGGCGTGATCGAGGTGCAAGGAGATCACCGCGCCACGGTGATGGAAGCACTCAAGAAACATGGTTGGGTTGTTAAAGGTTAAAGCTTGGCAAAGCCACAAAAAGGCTTTCGATTTGAATGTCTAGTGTGGGCAAAAAAGAACGGCACCGCTAAGCACTAGGTGTCAACGGGCCGTTTGCAATGCCCCTAGAAAGGGGCGGGGAGTCATCAAAGCTTCCTTCAGTACGGTCATCCCCCTCAGTTTCCCGAGGGTTGCATAAACTTAAGTTGATAAATGCGCGCCGATTTCGGCTTCTGCAGCCAACCAATCGTCCAGTGGATTGCCACCCTGAAAACCACGTTGCTCGGCCCGATAGTAGGCGGCAATTTCGATCATGTGGTGATGTAACTCCGGTTCCAGCTCGGCGGTGATGACCTCATGTTGAGGATCATCGGTCTGAGTTCCCTTTATCGCTGCAATCCTTTTTCCCGATTTGGACTTAACGTTGATAGGCGCTTTGGATGCGGCGTTGCTGGATTGCGAATTCGTATGCTTCGACACGGCTTCATCTCCATGGACTGCTCATCTATTTTTTATAGTCAAAATTTTTTCAAACAGAACGATTAAATTAAATTTTATCTTCTGCAAGTATTTGGATTTTGCGAGATCACCGGGCAATAAAATCACCATGTCGCATTCGGGTCTATGTTTTCAATCACTTAATTCGGCATGACGAAAGATGGTGTGTGTGAAATATAAATATTCGAATACCTATAATTTAGTAGCGATAAATATCGCCCACTAAAAAAGCTAAGAAGGGATAGGTAGAGAACAATTCAGATGAAGTGTGTAAAGGAAAAAATACGAAATAGCGGCAGGTAACTCAAGCATCCAGCCGCATTATTTCAATATCGTACCCGAGCGCTGCAACATACTTAACGCAACTGCTTCAGCAACCTTAATTCCATCCACCGCCGCCGACAAAATTCCACCGGCGTAGCCAGCCCCCTCGCCTGCGGGATAGAGGCCTACTGTATTGAGACTCTGATATTCCGCATTGCGCTTGATGCGGATAGGGGATGAGGTACGCGTTTCCACCCCGGTTAGCACCGCATCGTGCATGGCGAATCCTTTGATTTGTTTGTCGAAGGCCGGTAGCGCTTCGCGGATCGCCGCGATGGCGTAGTCCGGCAAGGCGCTGCTGAGGTCGCATAGATGCACGCCGGGGGTGTAGGAGGGTTGCACCGATCCCAGCATGGTGGAGGGTCTACCGGCCAGGAAATCCCCGACCAGTTGTCCCGGCGCATCGTAGTTACCGCCGCCCAGTTCAAACGCGCGCGCTTCCCAACGGCGTTGGAAAGCAATGCCGGCGAGCGGATCGCCGGGGTAGTCCTCCGGCGTGATGCCCACCACGATGCCGCTGTTGGCATTGCGCTCGTTGCGCGAATATTGGCTCATGCCGTTGGTCACCACGCGTCCCGGTTCCGAGGCGGCGGCCACCACGGTGCCGCCGGGGCACATGCAGAAGCTATATACCGAGCGGCCGTTTTTGCAGTGATGCACCAGTTTGTAATCGGCGGCGCCGAGCACGGGGTTGCCGGCATAGTCACCGAAGCGGCAACGGTCGATCAGCGATTGCGGATGCTCGATGCGAAAGCCGATGGAAAAGGGCTTGGCTTCGATGTAGACGCCGCGCTCATAGAGCATTTGGAACGTGTCGCGTGCGCTATGGCCCACAGCTAAAACAACGTGGCTGGTGGCGATGCGTTCGCCGCTGGTGAGTACCACGCCGCGCACTTGGCCCTGGTCGATGTCGAGATTCTCGACGCGACTCTGGAAGCGGATTTCGCCGCCCAGCGCTTCGATGTTGGCGCGCATTTTTTCCACGACCCCCACCAGGCGAAAGGTGCCGATGTGCGGCTTGCTGACATACAGAATTTCCGGCGGCGCGCCGGCTTTGACGAATTCGTTTAATACCTTAAAGCCATAGTGTTTCGGGTCTTTGATCTGGCTGTGCAACTTGCCGTCGGAGAAGGTGCCTGCGCCGCCTTCGCCGAACTGCACATTGGATTCCGGGTTGAGCTGGTGTTTGCGCCACAGGGCGAACGTATCTTGGGTGCGCTCGCGCACCTTTTTTCCGCGCTCCAAAATGATGGGTTTAAAGCCCATTTGGGCGAGGATTAAGCCGGCAAACAGGCCGCAGGGGCCAGTGCCGATCACCACGGGGCGTGTCGCGAGACCGGCTGGGGCTTGCGCGACAAAATGATAGCTGCGGTCCGGGGTGCGCGTAATGTGTGGATCCTTGCGTGCCAGTAGCGCCGATTCATCTTTAACTTCCACATCTAATGTATAAACCAAGGCGAGTTTGCTGAGCTTGCGCGCATCGTACCCACGACGCGCAATGGCGTAATGCAGAAGTTCGTCTGCCGCAATGCCTAAGCGCTGCAAAATGGCGGCTTGGATTGCGTCATCGGGATGATCGAGCGGGAGTTTGATTTCAGACAAACGCAACATGCGCGGTATTCCGGTAAATAAAATGTAATCTGCAACAGCTTGAGTCGGGACTATAGTGCAATTTGAGCTTGCGGCGTAGCCCCGCAATGCCATTGAATGGGGAGGGCCGGGGCGAACTGTACCACCGTATGCCGCTACGGTTAAGAAATTAAAGTTTTATCAAGACACGCCGATCACTGAGACTAAATCTGTCATTGTTTTTGCGGATTTGACATCTGTAACGGGCAAACCCATTGAAAGATGGGGACGCAAAATTTCCGGTCTAAGGGGTTTACGCCCTAGGATAGCGGGATTGCTGGATGTGCTAAGCGTACTTTCGCTTACCGAGTTATCCATCAGTCGCGCACTTTTCCCAAGCCGGATTAGAACCGCTTTAAGGTGTTATGCCTAAAGCGTTGTAAAGGAAAAGATCATGAGCGACACCGATCACGACAAACTTTTAAATGCCATGACGCAATCGAGCCAAGGCCCTACGCCGGCAGATATGCGCATTATCGAGCGTTGCCGCGATATCGCGGTCGGCAGCTTGTCCGGCACGCTAAAGGGCATGCTGGAGAACCTCGTCGTTGAATTCTTTATGCTGGCCGACAAGGCGGTGCTGAACGAAACGCAAAATCTTTACTTCGAGGCCATGAGTGTCGCCCGGGATCAACGCGAAAAAATCGAGAACGGTTTTCGCGATCACTTTATTCGCGGGTTTAATACCGCCGTGCGTGGCGAAACCGATACCCTCAAAAACTCGAATTTCGATGAGGACGGCGAATTCGATTTAGTCGATGCAGATTCCTTGGAAGAATCCATTGCCATCCAAGAAATGACGGCCAAGATGAAAGCGGGAAGCCGTGAAGAGTTGTTTGCCTTGGATAAACGCATGGGCGTACTGCTGCACGATGAGGAATTGAAGCAACACAAAAATCCACTCGGTGCCGAGGTGATGGCCAATGCGTTTATTGCCGCCTGCGGCGAGACCGATGCGCGACTCAAAGTGCGGTTGTTGCTGGTGACCATGTGGGATCGCCAAATGCAAAATGGCGTGCATTCGATGTATCACGAAATCAATCAATACCTGGTGGAAAAAAATATTCTTCCAAAAATTAAACACGAAATTAAGCGCAAAGATTTTAGCCAAGTGGAACAAATCGCAAGCGCTGCGGCACATGCAGCAGTGCAAGCCATGGCCATGGCCGAGGAAGATGGTGATGTATTTGAAACGATGCGGCATCTGTTCTCCGCAGCCGCTGCACGCGGCGGGGTGCCGGGCGGACCTGGCATGACCGGGATGATGGGTGGCCCCGGTGTTGCAGGCATGGCTGGGATGTCAGGCATGATGGGAATGCCTGGATTTTCCGGAATACCGGGTGTGCCAGGTGTAGGCATCGCAAGTGACGGGGCATCGACGGGCGTAGCGGGTTCTAATAATGCGCAGGTAAGCAATGCTGGCGTAGCTTACGCTTATGCGCATAATCCCATGTTGTTAACCCAACTAACCCAATTGCAGCATGGTGATACCGCGGTATTGGGTGTAGGTGGCGCCATGGATGGGGCTGTGGTTGCGGTCGGCAACACCAACGTGCTGCGCGAGTTGAAAAGCAGTGAACTGGCGACATCGCTGGGCTCGGCGGATGCAATGACCATCGACATCGTCGCCATGTTGTTCGATTTTATTTTCGACGATAAGCGCGTTCCAGATCCGATCAAGGCGCTGCTGGGGCGCTTGCAAATCCCGGTGCTCAAAGCAGCGATGTTGGATCAGGCATTCTTCTCCAAGAAAAGCCATCCCACGCGGCGCTTGTTGAATGTCATGGCGGAAGCCGCCAATGGCTGGGATGAAAAAATTACCCACGATTCGCCTTTATACCAAACGGTCGAACAAATCGTGCAGCGCATCAACGCCGAATTCGAAGATAAGCTAGAAGTGTTCGAACAAGCGCTGGATGCGTTTCAACAATTCATGGCGGAACGCGAAAGCGCTGCCGATGCATTGGCCGAAGTCAGCATCGATATGATCGAAGCGCGTGAGCGCGAGCAAATCAAAGAGGAAGATGCGCAACACGCTGCCGAAGATGCGGTGCGCTCGCGCGCTGCGGATATGGAAGTTCCGGACACGGTGCGCTTGTTCTTGTGCAAGGAATGGATCAACCCCTTGCGCGATGCTTACCTCAGTGGGGGCAGCGAGAGCCATCCTTGGTTGAAGGCGGTTGGCTTGATGGACGATTTGATCTGGAGCGTGCGGCCCAAGATGACGCGCGAATCGCGCCAGTACATGGTCAAAACACTACCGGCCTTGCTGCGGCGCCTGCAGGAAGGCATGCAGCTAGCGGAAATTCCTCAAGCAACACGCGATCAGTTCATGAGCCAGTTGGTGCATTGCCATGCCGCGGCAGTCAAAGCGGGATTCCAAGCCGCGGTCGAGCAGCAACCCATGCCGGAGGAGGCTTGGAAAGCGGCTGTGCTGGCGCGTCAAGCGAGCAACAAGGAGCAAACCCAAGAATCTGCGATTGTATTGCCTTTTACACGGTCGGAGCGCATCAAGGATGACGGCGATGTGAAACTGGAAATCATTAAAGCGCAATCTGAAGAAGGCAAGTTGGAAGTTGAGGAAATTACCATCGGCAGCATTGGTTGGAATGATCCGAATGAAGTCGACGAAAGCGACGAGGCGATGTTGCAGGATATAACGCCTGAAAAGGAGGTGCTGAACGAATCGTCTGCCAAACATCTGGTCGCTGAATTGAAACCCGGTGCGTGGGTCGAATTCCGCCATGAAGGCGAAGAGACCATGCATGCGAAGCTTAAATGGATCAGCCCATTGAAGAGCGCTTATCTATTTACCGACCGCCAAGGCAAACGTGCTGCGACCATGCCGATCGATAAGTTGGAAGCGGCGTTCCGTATCGGTAGCGCGCGCATCGTTGACGATCTGCCCCTACTTGACCGCGCAGTCGGCAATGTAATCGAGGCGCTTAAAAAAGCCGCGGCTTAAATCTGTAGGAATCTTGACGTTCGGGTCGAAGACTCAACGCCCGTGGGATTCTTTTAGCCAGCGCAAATAGTGCAATCCATAGCGGTAGCCGAGTTGCAGTCCGACCGCATAATCGTCGCTCGCATCCAATTCGCCCTCGGGTGGCGTTAATTGCGCCACGCGATAGGCGTTACCCTTCAAATAGCCATGCGCCATTTCCAGACCCCAGCCCGTGCGGCGTGCCAAACGATATGCTGCCAAGTGAATAATTTCTGCCATAAAGCCTCCTGATTAACTTAAAAGCAAACAACAGGCCAACTTCGTCAATGGGGCAAGAATAGGCCTGGGCTAAAGCACCATGTATTGATTTGGCATAGTTCGCTATACTGGCGTCAAAGCTGTATTCAGAGCGGCTGCACTAAACGCGGTTCTATAAATTCAATTTCCGGGCGCTCGTTTATTTTTTCGGCAAACGCTAGAGGATGGGGAGTCCATGGCAAAAGTAAAAAAGAAAAGCAAAATCAAAAAGCGCTTAACTCAATTGGCGGCACTTTTGGCCTTGGGCGGCCTATTGGCGTGGTTTTTCATGCCGAGCCCGATCGCAGTGAAAGTCGATGAAGTGCGTGTCGGCAGTTTCAGTGCCACCGTCGAGGCGGAGGGAATGACGCAAGCCCGCGATCGCATTGTCGTATGGGCGCCGGTTGCGGGTATAGCGCAGCGTATGCCCTTGGCGCTTGGCGATCCGGTCGTCGTCCAGCAGATTGCCGCGCGTTTTGTGCCGGACGCTGCAACTTTGCAGAACCCGCAAACCATCCGTTATTTGACCGAACGTGCCAGGGCCGCCGCAAGCGCTAAAAATCGCATCCTGGCGGAGCGCGAGAAAGCGGCAGCGGTTGTGAACCAGGCGCGCGATAATTTGCGTAACGCCGAACAACTCGCCGCGACCGGTGGCGCGAATGCGATGCAACTGGAACAAGCCCGCGTAGCGGTGAAACTCCTTTTCAAGGAACTGGAATCACTGGATGCGGCCGCTCGATCTGCGGCATACGATGTTTCCGCAGCAGAATCCGCGTTGCAGAAAATTAGGAATGAAGCACCACGCGAATGGGAGATGCATGCCCCTGTGAACGGCACGGTACTGGCCGTCGCAGACAACGGCAAGCCAGTCGCCATGGGTGCCCCGCTGATTGAAATAGGCAATCCGATGGACTTGGAAGCGGTTGTGGAAACGAGCGCAAGCGCGGCAGCGCAAGTTTCCGCTGGACAGCGCGTGGAATTGAAACCTGCCCGTGCAGATGCGCTCGCTGGGCGCGTGCGGCGAGTTGAAATCATCCAGCCGCCTGCAAGCAGCGGCGAAGTTGCGGCACCCAGTAAGGCGCGTATCGCGATCGAATTTACCGACCGACCGTCACAATGGCGCAAGCTGGGAAACAATCATGCGCTAAATGCGCGCATCACTATAGCCACGATCGACAATGTTTTGAAAATCCCCGCTAGCGCGTTGATAGCGGGCAGTCAGCAAACGGCGGTTTTTGTCATCGAAAACGGCAGGGCGCAAAAACGCGCGATCACGCTGAGCGCACGCGACGCGGATACGCTAGTCATTGAAAGTGGTTTGAAAGAAAGCCAGCGCGTGATCTTGTCGCCCAGCCCGAAGATCCAGGACGGCACGCGGGTGAAGTTGATATATTAAACAGCTTGTAGGGGTCGGGCATGCCCGACCCGCATTCGATGTCGGGCGAGGCATGCCTCGCCCCTACGGCTGATCCAGATTCTCGTAGCGTACTTCCAGCACTTCCAATTCCTGCGCGCCGGTGGGCGTATGCACCGTCACCGTGTCGCCTTCCTGTTTGCCGAGCAGGGCTTTGGCCAGTGGCGAAATCCAACTGATATGGCCACGCGCCAAATCGATTTCATCCATGCCGACGATGGTGTAGGTGTGATCTTTGCCGTCTTGATCGCTGACCACAACGGTCGCGCCAAAATAAATTTTTTCATGCGGCTGCTCGGTCGGATCGACCACTTGGGCAGAGCCGATGCGTTTGGTGA
>Ga0105107_10001950_pt1 | contig 13549 bp, 13 predicted proteins | sample PPLLaktember2015_6_FD_79335 | JGI IMG/M metagenome (GOLD analysis project Ga0105107, IMG submission 79335) | Freshwater sediment microbial communities from Prairie Pothole Lake near Jamestown, North Dakota, USA - PPLs Lake P8 Core (1) Depth... | ecosystem: Environmental > Aquatic > Freshwater >...
CGAGCCCGGCGACGCCGAGGCCGACCGGATGCAGCGCCGGGCGCTCGCCACCTTCCTCCCGCGCCGCGTGGTCCGGCGCCTCGCGCCCGGCACCGCGGACCTCGCCACCCTTCCGGAGGCGATGCGCGGGATGCTCGAGGCCGCGTCCGGCCCGCGGGCCTACGCCTGCGTCGGCGCGACCTGCCATGCCCCCGCGGCGGACGACACCGCGTGGGCCGCGGTGCTCGCCGAGCTGGGGCCCAGGTAGTCGCAAGTCGCGAGTCGCGCGGCCCATTCACCGCTTACACTTCTCCCGTTCCCCGTTCCCCGTTCCCCGTTCCCCGACCCCCATGAAGACCGCAACCATCACCACCTCCGAGGGCGTCATCACCGCCGAGCTGTACGCCGATGAGGCGCCCGGCACCGTCGCCAACTTCGAGAAGCTCGCCAACGACGGCTTCTACGACGGCACCCGATTCCACCGCTGCATCCCCGACTTCATGATCCAGGGCGGCGACCCGCTCTCGCGCGAGCCGGATCACCCACGGGTCGGGACCGGCGGGCCCGGGTACACCATCAAGTGCGAAACCGCCCGGAACGTGCACAAGCACGTGGCGGGTACCCTCTCGATGGCGCACGCCGGCAAGGACACCGGCGGCAGCCAGTTCTTCATCTGCCACGGCCCCCAGCGCCACCTCGACGGGGTCCACACCGTCTTCGGCCAGGTCACCGACGGGATGGACGTCGTGAAGCGGATCACCCCGAAGGCGGTCGTGAACTCCATTCGCGTGGCCTGACCCCTGGAGATCGCGTTCGCGGTCGTCGCCGACTATGCGCTGATCGACCAGCACGGGAAACTCTCCGTGCTGGGCGTCTTCGAGCACGTCTGGGCGGCGAAGTTCCCCACCGAGCACCGGCGGGCACACCTGGTGGTCCGGGTGCGCGGTCGCCGGACCGAAATCGGGACGCACGTCCTCCGGATTCGCTTCGTCCGGGAGAATGGGGAAGTCCTCATACAGGGCGAGGGCACGGTGCAATTCGGGGAGCCGCCGGCCGGCGTGCAGCACGTCGAGGCCACGGCCGTGCTGGTGTTCGACCTGCCGCTGCCCGGCGCGGGCCGCTACGGGTTCGAGATCGAGCTGGACGACGGCATCGACACCGCCCGCATCCCCCTCACCGCGGCCCAGCCGGAGCCCCGTCCACCCGCCGGAGAGTGAGCCACTTCGCTGGACAGGCCCCCGCGCGGGGACGTAGGTTGCAGGGTCTTTCCGCTGGGCGTCCGCCCGGCGATTTCCCGTGAAGTGATCTCTTCGGAGAGGTCTATGCGACGCTTCCAGTTGGGTCTGACTGCGGCGGTCGCGGGCGCGGCTTTGCTGGCGCCCCGCGCGGCCACGGCGCAGGGCTACGGCGTGTACGAGCACGGCACCTGCGCGATGGGCCGCGCGGGCGTCGGCGTGGCCGCCCCCTGCACCGACGGCTCGGCGATCTTCTACAACCCCGCGGGCCTCGCCGCGCCCGGGCTCGAGCTCCGCGGCCGGCAGACCGCCACGGCCGGCGTGACGCTCATCCTGCCGCGCGGCACGTTCACCGACGCCGCCACCGGCGAGCAGCAGAAGTACAAGCCCAAGACCTACCCGGTGCCGCACGCCTACCTCACGTCGGGCGTCACCGACCGCATCGCGGTGGGCATCGGCCTCTTCGCGCCCTACGGCCTCGCCACCGAGTGGGCCAACAGCTCGATGGGACGCTTCCTCGGCTACCACTCCGAGATCCAGGGCATCTACGTCCAGCCGACCGTCGCCGCGCAGGTCACCGACTGGCTCTCCGTCGGCGCCGGTTTCGACTACTCGCTCGTCAAGGTCCGGCTTCGCCAGCGCGTCGACCTCTCGCGGCAGGAAGCGATCCCGGGCGTCTACTTCGGGAACCTCGGCGTGCCGGACCAGACCGAATTCGCCGACCTCGACCTCGAGGGCACCGGCAACGGCACCGGGTTCCATCTCGGCGCCATCATCAAGGCCACCGACCGCCTCTCCTTCGGCGCGCGGTACCTGAGCCAGCAGGAGATCGACATCGACGACGGCGAGGGGGACTTCACCCAGATCCCGACCGGGCTGGTCCTCGCGCCGAACAACCCGCTCGGCCTCCCGGGCGGCACCCCGATCGACGCCGTCGTGGCGGGGCAGTTCGCCGACGGTGGGGCGCTGGCCGACCAGGGCGGGACCACCACGATCTTCTTCCCCTGGCAGTTCGTCCTCGGCACCTCCTTCCGGGCCACCGACCGCCTGACGCTGCACTTCGACTGGCAGTACGTGAACTGGTCGGCGTTCGAGAAGCTCGAGATCAACTTCGAGAACGCCGGCACCGCGACGGTCCCCGAGAACTACGAGGACACCAACGGCTTCCGGCTCGGCGGCGACTTCGCCGTGACGCCGACCACCGTGGTGCGCGCCGGCTTCCTCAAGCACGCCGCCGCGGCGCCGGACCAGACGGTCACCCCGAACCTCCCCGAGGGCGCGCGCGACGAGTTCACCTGGGGCCTCAGCCACCGGTTCAGCCCGCGCTTCGGGCTCGACTTCGCCTACCAGTTCATCGACCAGCAGAGCCGGCAGGGCCGGACGGTCGAGCCGCTGCCCGGCGACGAGCCGACGGCCGCGCTCAACAACGGGCTCTACACCTTCTCGGCCCATCTCATCGGGCTGACGCTCACCTACGAGTTCTGACCCGGGGAGACGCCACCCTATGCAGCTTCGCACCGTCGCGGCGGGCCTCGCCCTGGCCCTTCCGCTCCTCACCGGCGCCTGCGTCGAGAACGACCGGCTGGTGACGCCCAACACCGCCCCGGAGAACGCGATCTTCGAGCGCTACGTGGCGATGGGCAACAGCATCACCGCCGGCTTCCAGAGCGCCGGCATCAACGACAGCACCCAGCGCCGCAGCTACGCGGCCATGCTCACCCGCGCGAGCGGCTTCCCCTATTACTACGCCTCGCTCCAGGGCCGGGGCTGCCCGCCGCCGTTCACCAACAACGTCACCCAGGAGCGGGTCGGTGGCGGCGGCCCGGCGGATTGCGACCTGCGCGCCCCCGACCATCACCCCTGGCTCAGCAACGTCGCCGTGCCCGGCGCCACCAGCTTCTCGCCGGTGGACAACCTGAGCCCGGGCGCGAACAGCAACGCGCTCACGACGTTCATCCTGGGCGGCCGCACGCAGGTCCAGGCGATGCAGGACGCCCAGCCGACGCTGGTCACGGTCTGGATCGGCAACAACGACGTGCTCGGCGCGCTGACCAGCACCGCCAACCCCGGCGACCCCGCCCTCGTCACGCCCCAGCTCGCGTTCGAGGCGAACTACTCGGCCATCCTCGACGCCGTCGAGGCCACCGGGGCGCCGGCTGCGCTCATCAGCGTGGAAAACGTGGCGGTCATCCCCTACGCCTCGCGCGCCGCGATCTACTACTGCCTCACCTATGACGACCCGGTGTGCGCGGCGCCGCTGCCCGAGGACCCCGACCCGAACTTCGCGGGCCTGGCCGGCCTCGGTGTCTGGACCGTGACCGCCTCCTGCTCCCCGGCGGCCGCCGGCCTCGGGACCCTCGTGCCCTGGCCGGTCATCCTGACCAAGCTCGGCGCCGCGACCAACCCCGGCGGGCCGGTGCCGCAGACGCTCGACTGCGATGTCGACACCGAGGTGGTCACTCCCGCGGAGAACGCCGGGATGCAGGCCGCGGTGGCGGGATACAATGCCTACATCGAGGCCCAGGCCACGGCGCGCGGCATGGCCTACCTCGACATCAACCCGACGCTGCTCGCCCGGGTCGCGGACGGCACCATTCCCGCCCTTCCGGACCTGCTGCCGGCCCTGGCCGGGCAGCCGGTGACCTTCGGCCCGCTCTTCTCCCTCGACGGCGTGCACCCGTCCACCGAGGCCCACGGGGTCGTGGCCGACCTGCTCGCCGCACTCATCAACCAGACCTACGGAACCACCATCCCGGTGCCGGTCCCGCGCTGACCGATCGGCCGGACCCCCTTCCCGCGCGCCGCGGCCCACCCGGGTCGCGGCGCGCGGCCTTCCGGCCCCCGCCCTCCCGCACCACTTTTGACCTTCGACCCTCGACCTTCGACCCTTGACCCTCGGTCCTCGACTCTTGACCCTCACCCGCCCCGACGCCCTCGCCCTCGTCCACGAGTACACCGCCTCCGAGGCGCTCCGCCGGCACATGTACGCCGTCGAGCTCGCGATGCGCGCGATGGCCACCCGGGCCGGCGAGGATCCCGATCGCTGGGGCCTTGCCGGCCTGCTGCACGACTTCGACTACGAGCGGTTTCCCAACGCCGCCCGCTCCCCCACCGAGGAGCATCCGGGCGAGGGAGTGCGCATCCTCCGCGCCCGCGGCCTCGACGAGGAGACCTGCCAGGCGATCCTCGGCCACGCCGCCTACACCGGCGTGCCCCGCACCTCGGCGATGGCGCGCGCCCTCTTCGCCGTGGACGAGCTGGCCGGCTTCCTCGTCGCCTGCGCGCTCGTGCGCCCGTCGCGGAGCCTCGCCGACCTCGAGCCGCGCAGCGTGCTGAAGAAGCTCAAGGACAAGGCATTCGCCCGGGGGGTGAGCCGCGAGGACGTCTATCTCGGCGCCGAGGAGCTCGGCGTCCCCCTCGAGGAACTCGTGGCCTTCCTGCTGGAGGCGCTCCGGCCGCACGAACGGGTCCTCGGCCTCGGCCCCGCGGCGTGACCGGCCTCGACCCGCGGCAGGTGGACAGCGTGCCCGCCGACCTCGCGGTACGTGTGCTGGAGCGCACCACCGGAGGGCGGGCCATCCCGGGGAATGCGGTGCGGCTGCTCCACGACGGCCCCCAGGTCTTCCCCGAGATGCTCGCGCTCATCGAGGGGGCCCGGCGGTGGGTGGCGTTCGAGAACTACATCATCCGCGCCGACGCCACCGGCCGGCGCTTCGCCGCCGCACTCGAGGCGGCGGCGCGGCGTGGGGTCCGGGTGCGCCTCCTCTACGACTGGCTCGGCTGCAAGGCCACGCGGCCCGGCTACTGGCGCGCGCTCCGCGCGGCGGGCGTCGAGGTCCGGGCCTTCAACCGGCCGCGCCTCACCGACCTCTACGGCAGCCTCGCCCGCGACCACCGCAAGCTCGTGGTGGCGGACGGGCGGGGCGCGGTGGTGGGAGGGCTCTGCATCGGTGACGAATGGGAGGGCGACGCGGCCCGCGGCACCCTGCCCTGGCGGGATACCGCGGTGCTGGTGCGCGGGCCGGCCGCCGACAGCCTCGCCCTCGCCTTCACCCACGCCTGGGTCACGTCGGGCGGCTCCACCGAGGAGCCCGAGGAGCCGGCGGGCCCGGACGTCGACGAGGGCGACGCGGCCGTGCACGTCATCGCGACCGTGCCCGGCCGGGCACGCATCGCGCGGCTGCTCGAGGTCCTCGCGGCGGGCTCGACCGAGCGCATCTGGCTCACCGACGCCTACACCGTCGTCCTGCCCCAGCTCCGGAGCGCGCTCCAGGACGCCGCGCGCGCCGGGGTGGACGTGCGGCTCCTCGTGCCCGGCTCGAGCGACCTCCCGCTGGTGCGGAACCTCACCCGGTTCGGCTACCGCGACCTCCTCCGCTGCGGCGTGCGGATCTTCGAGTGGGACGGCCCGATGCTCCACGCGAAGTCGTTCGTGGCCGACGGCCGCTGGGCCCGGATCGGGTCGAGCAACCTCAATCCCTCGAGCTTCCTCGGGAACTACGAACTCGACGTGCTGGTGGACGACGAGACCTTCGCGTCCGCGGTCGAGCTCCAGTTCCGGCGCGACCTCGCGCGGAGCTCCGAGATCGAGGTCCGGCCCCGGCGCCTCGCCGCGGCGCTCCCCGGGCTGGGCCGGATGCTGCCCACCGCCTACGAGCGGACCCTGCCGGAGGAGCGCGTCCCGTTGCCGCCGCCCCGCCTCCGGGAGCGGAGCTACCGCGCGGGACGCACGCTCCGGAGCGTGCTCGCCGGCGCCCGCCGCTCCGTCTTCGGCCCGCTGGCCGGGGCCCTGCTCGTCGTCGCGGGATTGTTCCTCTTCCTCCCCCGCACCATGGCCACGATCGTGGCCGTCCTCTCGGCCTGGCTGGCCCTCTCCGCCGCGCGCGAGGCCCTCCGCCGGCGGGGGGATTGAGCCCCGCAACGCCGGCCACCCCCCGTGCGTACAACTGACGTGGATGACGCCGCCCTGCGGGCCGCCGCGTCCCGCGGGGACCGGGAGGCGTTCGGCCGGCTCGCGCTCGAGCTGGCCCCGACCGCCCGGCGCGTGGCCCGTGGCATCCTCGGGAGTCCCGAGGACGCCGACGACGCCGTGCAGGACGCGCTCCTCTCGGCCTGGCGGGCCATCGACCGCTACGACCCGACCCGGCCCTTCCGTCCCTGGCTGCTGCGGATCGTGGTGAACGCCGCCACCGACACCCTGCGCCGGCGGGCCGCCCGCCGGGCCGTGGCCCTGACGCCCGACCTTCCATCGGGCACCCCCAGCCCGGAGCGGGAGGCGGGCCGGGCCCTTCTCGGCGACCGGCTGCTGGCAGCGCTGGCCACCCTGCCGGAGCGCCAGCGGACCGCGGTGGTGCTCTTCGACGTCGAGGGCTGGTCCCACGCCGAGATCTCGGAGTTGCTCGGGGTGGCGGAGGGGACGGTTCGGTCCGACGTGTTCCGGGCGCGCCGCGCCCTCCGGCCCGAACTCGAGCCGTACGCGGGAGAAACTGGATGACCGAGATGACGCCTTTCGACAGCCACCCCGACCCGGAGCTCGGCGCCGCCCTGCGGACCGCGCTCGGTCCCTCGGGCGATGCGGCCTTCGCGTCCCGCTTCCGGGCCGCCCTCGCCGCGGACACTCCGCTCGAGGTGCTGGCCCGCTGGGTGTGGCCGGGGCTCGTCGCCGCCGCGGCCACGCTCCTGCTCGCCGCCGGTCTCTGGTCCGCCCGGCCCGACGCCGCGCCGCCCGCGAGCCTCGACCAGGCCTTCGCTTCCGGCGGGGTCGAGGCGATGGTGGCCGCGGCCGACCGGCCCGGCCCCGAGGTCGTGCTCGTCGCCGCCATGGGAGAGACCGAATGATGATGCCTCCGCGGCGGAGCGCGCTCCTGCTCCTCCTCGCCGCCTTCCTGACCGGCGGCGGCATCGGCCTCCTGGTGGGCCGCCAGCTGGGCGACCAGGACCACCGGCCCCGCCGGACCGCGGACGCGGGCGGCTACCTCACCCGGCTCACCCGCCAGCTCGACCTCAGCGCCGAGCAGCGGGACAGCGTGCGGGCCGTGCTGGACCGGTACCAGCCGGGCTTCGACTCGGTCTGGGCGGAGTCCCGCCCCCGGTATGAAACCTTGCGGACGCGCGTCCGTTCGGACATCCGGGCCCAGCTCAGGCCGGAGCAGCAGGCCCGCTACGATTCGATCATCGGACGCCGGGACGCCGAGCGCCGGCGTCGGGAGAGATAGATGCACGTGCGATACCTGGTCCTCGCCCTCGCGCTGGCGGCGGCTCCCGTCGCGGCGCAGGAGCGGCCGGCCTTCACCCTCGACGAGGCGATCCGCCTCGCCGAGCAGTCGCGCCCGTCCGCGGTGCGCGCCTTCGGCAGCGTCCGGAGCGCGGAGGCCTCGCGCCGCTCCGCCTTCGGGTCCTGGCTGCCGAGCCTCAGCGCCTCGGCGTCCACCGGGAGGTCCTTCACCGCGGGCGAGGCCCGGGTGGACCTCAACACCGGGCAGGTGATTCCGGGCGACAGGACGTCCGACAACGTCAGCACCGGCCTGAGCGCCAACTGGGATGTCTTCACCGGGTTCCGCCGCGGCGCCGAGCGCCGCGCCGCCAACGCGGACCTCCTGGCGGCGGAGGCCGGGCTGATCGACGCGCGCTACACGGTGGCGCTGGAGACGACCCAGGAGTTCCTCAACGTCCTCGCGGCCGAGGAGCTCCTCCTCGTGCGGCAGGCCAGCGTGCGCCGGGCGGAGGAACAGCTCAAGGTCGCGGTGGCCAAGCTGCAGAACGGCTCGGCCACCCGCTCCGACTCGCTGCGCTCGCTGGTGCAGCTGGGGCAGGCCCAGGTGAACGTGCTCTCGGTGCAGGCCGAGCTGGCGCGCTCCGAGGCCAACCTCGGGCGGCTGGTCGGGCGGGAGGGGCGGGTCGGCGCCGTGGCCGACTCGTCGGTGACCCGCGTCCTCACCACCGTGGACACCGCCGCCGTGCTCCAGGAAGCGCTGGCCAACTCGCCCCGGGTGCGGAGTGCTGCCGCCTCGTCCGACGCGGCACAGGCAGCGGTGGCGCAGGCGAAGTCCGCCTACTGGCCGACGCTCAACCTCGGCGGGCGGGTCAACTGGTCCGGCTCGGCCCAGTCGGACGACCCGCTCCGGCTCAGCCATTCACGCTCCCTCTCCCTGTCGGGCAGCTGGGCCCTCTTCAACGGCTTCAGCCGCGAGGAGAACGTGGTGCGGAGCGGCGTCGCCGCCGACAACGCCGAAGCCGACGCCGCGGACGCCCGCCGGCAGGTGTCCTCGGCGCTCATCGGCTACCTCGCCGACCTCGAGGCGGCGCGGCTCGGGCTCGAGATCGCGCGGACCTCGGTCCGGGCGGCGGAGGAGGACCTCCGGGTGCAGAACGAGCGGTACCGGCTGGGGGCCTCCACCATCATCGACATCCTGCAGTCGCAGGAATCCCTCACCCAGGCGGGCGTGGACGAAGTGAACGCCCGCTTCACCTATCTCCGGGCCAAGGCACAGATCGAGGCCCTGATCGGACGGCAGCTGTGAGCCGAGACCTGCTCGACACCGGGGAACGGATGGCCCTGCTCCCCGCGGACGTGCCGCGGGACGCGATCATCGTCACCCGCGGCCTCAAGCGCGAGTACGACATGGGCGGCGAGATCGTCCGCGCCCTCCGGGGGGTGGACCTCACCATCCGGAAGAACGAGTACGTCGCCATCATGGGGCCCTCGGGCTCGGGCAAGTCCACCCTGATGAACGTCATCGGGTGCCTCGACACGCCCACGGAGGGCGAGTACTGGCTCAACGGCTACCGGGTCTCCGACCTGGGCGACAACCAGCTGGCCCGCATCCGGAACAAGGAGATCGGGTTCGTCTTCCAGACCTTCAACCTGCTCCCGCGCGCCTCGGCGCTGCACAACGTCGAGCTCCCGCTGATCTACGCCGGCACCGGCTCGAAGGAGCGGCGGCAGGCCGCCGAGCTCGCGCTCACCCGCGTCGGCCTCGGCGACCGCATGCACCATCGCCCGAACGAGCTCTCCGGCGGCCAGCGCCAGCGCGTGGCCATCGCGCGGGCCCTGGTGAACTCCCCCAGCATCCTGCTGGCCGACGAGCCGACGGGGAACCTCGACTCGGCCACCAGCACGGAGATCATGGCCCTCTTCGACGAGCTCTACCGGCAGGACCAGACCATCATCCTGGTCACGCACGAACACGACATCGCCGCGCACGCCCGGCGCCAGGTCCACCTGCGCGACGGCACGGTCGAGAGCGATTTCGCCACGGAAGGAACCGCCTGATGCGCCGTACCGCCATCGCCGCCCTCGCGCTCGCCGCGGCGGCGTGCAAGGAGGAGGCCCCGCCGCCCGTCTACCAGGCGGTCCCGGTGGAGAGCCGCGACATCGTGGTCTCGGCCCGGGCCTCCGGCTCGATCGAGCCCGACACCCTCGTCGAGGTCAAGTCCAAGGCCTCGGGCGAGATCACCGAGATCCACGTGGAGACCGGCCAGCTGGTCCCGCGCGGCACCCTCATGGTGCAGGTGGACCGCCGCCAGGCGCGCAACACGGCCGCCCAGGCCCAGGCGAACCTCGAGGTGGCCCGGGCCCGGCTGCAGAACGCCGAGGCCCAGCGGCACCGCTCCGTGGAGCTGTTCAAGTCGCAGTCCATCACCCAGACCGAGTACGAGACGGCGGTGCTGGACCACGCCAACGCCAAGGCGAACGTGGTGAACGCCCAGGTCGCGGTGGAGAACGCCCGGATCCAGCTGGGCGACACCGAGATCCGCGCGCCGATGACCGGCACGATCATCACCACGCTGGTCGAGCGCGGCGCCGTCATTTCGTCCCCCACCACCGCGGCGAGCGGCGGCACCGTGCTCCTCACCATGGCCGACCTCGGCCTGGTGCGGGTACGCACCCTCATTGACGAGACCGACATCGGCAAGATCCAGCCGGGGCAGCGCGCCACCGTCACGGTGGACGCCTTTCCCAACCAGCCCTTCGACGGCGAGGTGCTCAAGGTCGAGCCGCAGGCCGAGACCCAGCAGAACGTGACGATGTTCCCGGTGCTGGTCCGGATCAACAACCGGAACGGGCTCCTCAAGCCGGGGATGAGCGCCGAGGTGGAGGTCCACATCGGGCGCCGGGAGGGGGTGCTTGCCGTCCCCAACACCGCGCTCCGGACCGACCGCGACGTCGCGTCCGCCGCCGAAGTGCTCGGCCTCTCCGCCGAGGACGTCCAGGCGAAGCTGGCCCAGGCCTCGGCGCCGGCGGCCGCGCCCAACGGCAGCGCGTCGCTCGGCGGCGCCCCTGCCGACACCGGGGCCGCGAAGCCCAAGAACACGATGACCACGCCCGACGGGCGCGAGATCCCGCTGCCGGAGGGGATCACCGAGGCCCAGGTCCGCGCCGCATTCGCGAAGCTCCGCGCCGGCGAGGAGCTCAGCGCCGCCGAGCGGGCGGTGATGCAGAAGATGCGCTCGGCGATGGGGAACCGCGCCGGCGGGCGGGCCCGGGCCCAGTCGAGCGACTACCAGTTCGGCGGCCAGTACATCGTGTTCATCCTGAAGGACGGCACGCCCACCCCGGTGCGCATCCGGACCGGGCTCACCGACCTGGAGTACAGTGAGGTCACCGAGGGCCTGGCGGCGGGAGACTCCGTGCTGACCCTGCCCAGCGCCAGCCTGATCCAGTCGCAGCAGGAGTTCCGCGAGCGGATCAACCGGATGACCGGCGGCGGGGCCGTGCCGGGCATGTCGTCCCAGCAGTCGGGCACCACCCGGACCGGGACCGCGAGGTAGCGATGCTTCTCGACGAGATCCTGCGGGTGGCGTTCCAGTCCATCCGCGCCAACAAGCTGCGGTCGATGCTCACGATGCTGGGCATCATCATCGGCGTCGGCGCCGTCATCACCATGGTGGCGCTGGGCACCGGGGCGCAGAAGGCCATCGAGGAGCGGATCAATTCCCTCGGGGCCAACCTGCTCACCATCTTCCCGGGGCAGTCGTTCCAGCGCGGCGTGGCCTCCGGCAACCGGGTGAGCCTCACCGTGGACGACGCCGAGGCGCTCGAACGGGACGCCCGGCAGCTCAGCGCCGTCGTCCCCGAGATGCAGAGCAGCCTGCAGCTCAAGTACGGCAACAAGAACCTGAACGTGAACGTGGTCGGGACCACGCCCAACTACGCCACGGTGCGGAACTACGCCGTCACCCACGGCCGCATGTTCAGCGCGGGCGACAACGAGGCGCGCCAGCGCTACGCCGTGCTCGGCGCCTCGGTGCCGGGGATGATGGAGATGAACCCCGCGGCCCTGATCGGGCAGACCGTCAGCCTGCGCGGCATCCCCTTCGAGATCGTCGGTGTCCTGAGCGAGAAGGGCTCCCAGGGGTCGTGGAACAACCCCGACGAGCAGATCCTGATCCCGCTCCAGACCGCCCGCTTCCGGGTGTTCGGGTCCGACCGGATCCGGTCCCTCTCGGTCCAGGTGGCCGACGGCGTGCCGCTCGAGCAGGGGATGGTGGACATCGAGCGGGTGCTCCGCCGCGAGCACAAGATCCGGCCCGGGGGGGACAACGACTTCCAGATCCGGAACCAGCAGGAGATCCTCGCCACCCAGCAGGCCGCCACGCAGGTCTTCACCATCCTGCTCGCGAGCATCGCGGGGGTGAGCCTGATGGTGGGCGGCATCGGGATCATGAACATCATGCTGGTGTCGGTCACCGAACGGACCCGGGAGATCGGCATCCGGAAGGCCCTCGGCGCCACGCCCGGCAACATCCTGCTCCAGTTCCTCATCGAGGCGCTGGTGCTGTGCCTCGTCGGCGGCATCATCGGCATCCTGCTCGGCAGCGGCGCGTCCATCCTGCTGGCCAGGTGGCAGCACTGGAACATGTCCGTCTCGCCGGGGGCGGTGGCGCTGGCCTTCCTGTTCAGCGCGGCGGTGGGGCTCTTCTTCGGCATCGTCCCGGCGCGCCGGGCCTCGAAGCTCGACCCGATCCAGGCGCTGCGGTACGAATAGCAGTCGAGGGTCGAGGGTCGAGGGTCAAGCGAGGCTCGGGGTGTGAGGCCGTCGCCCACCCTCGACCCTCGACCCTTGACCCTCGACCCTCGACCCTCGACCCTTCTGCCCGTGCTCACCCTCCTCCTCCTCGCTGCCCTGCAGGAGCCCCAGGCCGCCGCCGCCGGCGAGGCCGGCGTGCCCGGCGCGGGCGCTCCGCAGGTGGTCATTCCCCGGATCGAGGGCGTCGCCGCCGAGTCGCTCACGGTGGACGGCCGCCTCGACGAGCCGGCCTGGAGGGCCGCGGCCCGGCTCACCGGCTTCCACCAGTACCGCCCGTCCGACGGCCGCCCCGCGGAGGAGCGCACCGAGGTCCTGGTCTGGTACTCCCCCCGCGCCATCCACGTCGGCATCCTGGCGTACGACTCCGACCCCGGCGCCATCCGCGCCACCGTCGCCGACCGGGACAACCTCGGCAATGACGACCGGGTGTCGCTCTTCATCGACACCTTCAACGACCGCCGGCGCGCCTACTTCTTCGCCGTCAACCCGCTCGGCGCCCAGGCCGACGGCGTCCGGAGCGAGGGCACCGGCAGCGCCGGCAACCTCTTCGGCGCGTCCGACGACTTCAACCCCGACTACTCCTGGGAGTCGAAGGGCCAGCGGACCCCCGACGGGTACGTGGTGGAGCTGCGGATCCCCTTCAGCAGCCTCCGCTTCCCGGGCAGCGGGGAGCAGGTCTGGGGCTTCAACGTCAGCCGGATCACCCAGCGCACGGGCTACGAGGACACCTGGACCGACGTCCGGCGGGCCAACGCGAGCTTCCTGACCCAGAGCGGGTCGCTGGCCGGCCTCCGCGACCTCGAGCGCGGCCTCGTGGTCGAGGCCCAGCCGTTCCTCACCACGAGCTGGCGCGGGGCGCGGGACGGGAGCGGCGCCTTCCGCCGCGAGGACCCCGACCCGACCGTCGGCGTGAACCTCAAGCTCGGGTTCACCAAGCTCGCGTTCGACGCCACGGTGAACCCCGACTTCAGCACCGTCGAGTCCGACGTCGGGCTGGTGACGGTGAACGAGCGCTTCGCGCTGTTCATCCCGGAGAAGCGCCCCTTCTTCCTCGAGGGCATCGAGCTCTTCTCGACCCCGAACCAGCTGGTCTACACCCGGCGCATCGTCGAGCCCGACGTGGGGGCCAAGCTGACCGGGAAGTTCGGCCGCCTCGGCCTCGCCTACCTGGCGGCGGTGGACGGCAAGGCCGAAGGGAACGCCGTGTTCAACATCCTCCGGCTCCGCGGTGACGTCGGCAGCAACTCGCTCGTCGGCCTCACCCTCACCGACCGGAGCGAAGGCAGCCGCTTCAACCGGGTCGCC
>Ga0105107_10001953_pt1 | contig 13546 bp, 9 predicted proteins | sample PPLLaktember2015_6_FD_79335 | JGI IMG/M metagenome (GOLD analysis project Ga0105107, IMG submission 79335) | Freshwater sediment microbial communities from Prairie Pothole Lake near Jamestown, North Dakota, USA - PPLs Lake P8 Core (1) Depth... | ecosystem: Environmental > Aquatic > Freshwater >...
CGCGGCGACCAGCGGCAATCCGCTTTTCCCTGAAATGCTTCGAAGAAGGTCTAGCCTGGCGCGATCGTTGGGCCCGCAATGCAGCTCGACCGCAATCCGCGCCTGCTTTTCGAAAACATCCCGGATCCAAACGGCGGGCGAGACATCGTCTCCGGGCACCCAGAGCGCCAGCACGCCCTTCCCCGCCACGGCTTCGAGGTCGGTGCGGGAAAGCGAGTACGTGCCCTTCTTGCCGCGCCGCCGGCCGGCGGTAATGAGCGAGGAAATGGCGCCATAGGCGCCCCGATCGCTCGCCAGCAATACCAGCTTCAAATCCTTTTCGATGGTGATTTCCGTACCGAGGATCAGCTTCAGCCCGCACTCCTTTGCCGCCTGGTGCGCGCGCACCGCGCCGGCAAGCGAGCACTCGTCGGTCAGCGCGAGGGCCCGGTAGCCGAGCGCCTTCGCCCGCTCGACCAGCTCGCCGGGATGCGAGGCGCCGCGCAGGAAGCTGAAGTTCGACAGGCAGTGCAGCTCGGCGTAGTCAGGCAAAGAGGCCATGCAGGTACCATTCGCCGCCTTCGCGGTAGACCCAGCCGAGCGACGCTGCAGCAAGCTCGGCAATGAAGTAGTCGCGCTTCGCGTCGTCGCCGTCCCACCAGCCGCATTCGATGCGCTCCGGCCCGGCAAGCAGGCCGAAGCTCGCCTGCTCTAGCTTTCTCGGTTTCAGCAGCCACAGCGGGCGCGGCCCAGGCGGCTGGAACTCGCGCGGATCCCATTCGCCCGGCTCGACGCGCTGCCAGGCATGCTCGGGGCGATGGTCGGGATAGGGGGCGAGCCCGCAGACGCCTTCGTGCCCGAGGCGCTGGCGCAGCCGCTCGAGCAGCCTCGCCCAGTCTTCGGCCTGCGCCGCCGCGTCGCCGAACATGCCCGCCGTGCGGCTGCCGAGCGGCTCGAAGCCGCCCGCCTGGAGCCGTACCTCCTCTACCGGCCGCTCGAGCGCCATGGACGCGAGCTTCTCGCGCAGGAGCAGCTCCATCCGCTTCGCATCCCGTGACGGAGAAGCAAGCCCGATTTTCAGTTCAATAAAATTTTCCAGCTTCAATGAAAAACTTCTGATGCCTGCGTGACGCGCCGCCAGCAGGCCCTCGAGCTGCAGGAGCAGCCGCCGCGCGGCGAAGAGCAGCCCCTCGGCGTGCGCGACCGGCGCGGGAAGCTCGAGGCGCGCATCGAAGCGCGTCGGCGGCATGAAGAACTGGCGCGCTTCGGGCAGGATGCCGAGCGCCCGGTCGAGCTCGTCCACCAGATCCTGCCCGCAGCGCTGCGCCAGGCCCTCGCGGGGCAGAGTCAGGAGTTCTCCGATGGTTGAAACTCCAATGCTCTTCAGAAATTCAAGATCGCAGTCCATGACTTCGAGCGGCAATTTCCCGAGCTCGCCGCCGCCGCCGCGGGCGAGCCAGAGCGCGGCACGCGCGGTCGGCGCGACGGCGAGCGAGGCTTCGACGCCGAGCAAGTCGAGGCCGTCGCGCCATCTGGCCAGCAGGATCTCGGGGCCGCCGAAGAGCCGCAGGCTCGCCTCGAGCTCGGCGACGAGCGCCCGCGGCGGCTCGAGCGAAACCCTAGGCGTGAACTGGCAGGCCCAGGCGGCGATCGGCTCGAGCGCTTCCGGCGCCAGGCCGGGCAGATGCAGGGCAACCCAAAGCATGGACGGGCCTTTTCACCTGCAAGAGGAGCGGCGCCCCGAGGGGCGCGCCGCGGCGCTTGAGGATTCGCACGGCGAGCGCTCCGGCGGCCGGCTCGAGGGCGAGGCGCAGGCAGGCGGGCGTGGATTCATGGAGGGCTTCGATGGGCCGCCAGAGCGCGACGAAGGCGCGCCCGGCTTCGGCGGCGACGGCGAGGCGGCGCAGTTCCGGGTAGCGCGCACGCGGCAGCCAGGCGAGCAGCGCATGGCAGCTCGCCGCGCGCAGCACCTGCTCGGCGGCCCAGAGCGCATCGCGCCTGCCGGGCGCCCGGATCACGGCGAGCTGGGTGAGGTCGATCCCGGCGGCGGCCAGCGCCGGTGCATAAGGCAGGTGCGGCGGTGAGAGCCACACGACGCGCTTGCCTGCGCGCGTCAGGGCGGCGAGCGCCGGCAGCAGCAGGCCGAGCTCGCCGATGGCCTGGTGATTGCAGAGGATTTCGGTGAGCGCGCCGGTCGGCCACCCGCCCCCCGGGAGCCCGGCGTCCAGGGTGGGAAAGCCGGTGGGAAGGGCCGGCACGAACCTGGCCGGCGCTGCGCCGCGCCAGACGCGCTGCTGCTGGAAGAGGTGTTCGAGCGATTCCAGGCTGTACGACATGCTGTACTTATATACAGTATTATCTTCCGCCCTTCAACCTCCGCAGCTGCGCCTGGTAGGCGCCCATGAAATCGCGCCCGAAGACCTTGCTGAAGTCCTCCTCGGCGTCGCGCGAGAGCTTCTCCTGGTGGGCGACGAACAGCTCCCAGAGCTTCGCCTTCCGGCTGCCCAGGCTGAACCCGCCCGCGGATTTCTCGAACGCGCGCTCGAGGGCGTGCGGATCGAGCCGCCGCACCGCGCCGAGGATCGCGGCGCGCATCGCCGCCATCAGCGCGATCTCGTGCGAGCGCAGGTCCTCGCAGGCGTCGCCGACCGCCTGCACCGGGTCGAGGAAACCGTCGGTGCGCTCGGCGGGATCGAAGAGGTATGCCATCGCCTCGTGCGGATCCGACATGAGCTTGAGCGGGTTGTTGTCGCGGGCGGCAACCATGGTCCGCTCCTCGGCCTGGAACTCCTTGCGCATCTCGGCCCGGGCGATGAGCAGCATCATGAGGCCCTCCATCGCCGCGCGCAGCACCGCCCCGCAGTCGCGCAGCAGCCGCTCGGCCTCGGCGGGCGAGAGCTCTCTCTGCGCCACGCCCGCGCCTTCGAAGAAGGCGCGCAGCACCGCGTCGCCAGGAACGGCCGCGGCCGGCGCGGCGGGCTTCGCCGCGGGTGCGGCGGTCGGCTTTTCCTCCTCCTTCGCCGGACCGACGTAGGTGGGCTCCTCGAACACCTTCGCTTCCTCGGCCGGGTCGGGCAGCAGCACCTGGACCTCGTACTCGCCGATGTCGAACGAGTCGCCGGACTTCATCGTCAGGCGCGTGGCCGGGCCGTAGCGCCTGCCTTTCACCATGACGGGATTGACCTTGGAGACGACCGACATCCAGTACGTGCTGCCCTCGCGCTCGATCTCGACGTGGAAGCGCGAGATGTGCTTGTGCGGGTCGTCGAGCATGATGGTGCAGGCATCGTCGCGGCCGATGCTGATGGGAGAGACATCGAGCGTGCGGCTCGCGTAGAGGGTCGGCCGTCCGCCGGCGCGGGTGAAGATCTTGACGGTGACGGACATGCGCTTAGTACCCGCTCCAGCCGTGCTCGACCCAGCGAGCGTCCATCATCGCGCAGTACTGCTCGGCCGCCGGCAGCCCCTCGCAAAGAAGCAGGCAGCGCTCGAAGCGGTCCGAAGCCTCGGTGAGCCAGGCGGCGCGGGTCTCGGCAAGCCCCGGCGCGGCCCAGCGCCGCCTCGGCATCGGCGCGCCCGCCGGAACCGTCGCGTCGCCTTCCGAGGGCCGCTGCAGCCAGGCGCCGCGGAAAGGGCGCCGGATGATCCCGGCGTCGATGGTGGCGGGATTGGCGCCGGGGGTCAGCGCCGACAGCGCGATGGTCTCCATGTCCTCGAACCAGGAGGCCGCGGCGAGCAGCGTCCCGACCGTGTCCAGGGCTTCCGGCGGCAGTGCGCTTGCCACGGTGAGCGGGAAATAGCGGCCCACGGAGTCGACGCTCGGCACCATGAGGCCGGCCCAGGCGTTGCGCGACACGACGCCGGGGCCGAGCACGAAACGCCATGCCGGCATGCAGAGGAAGGCGTCCTGCCAGCCTTCGCCGAGCCGCTCGCGGCTGCCGGCCATTGCCCTCTGCAGCCAGCGATCCCAGGGTTCGCTGAAGGACGCGGAGAGCCGGCGGGCGATGAAATCGCCGGCGGCGGGCATCTTGCCGTACCACCCCGGCGAGAAGGCCTGGGCCGTGGGCGCGCCGCGCTCGATCATGTCTTCGCGCCGCCGAGCTTGCGGCGCGCGTGCTCGATCAGCGCCTCGTTGCGCGCGCGCGGCAACGCGAGCGGCCGCTCGGCGAGCGCGAGGCGCAGGTGCCCCAGCAGGTCGGCATGCGCCTTGTCGGTGAGCCGCCAGACTCGCAGGGCCCCCTGCTCGATGGCGCGCGAATCCGTGCCCGCCCCGTCATGCAGGGCGACGTACGCCTCGAGCGTCTCGCGCTGCGCGCCCGTGCGCAGCGCATCCTCGAGGGAAAGGGCGAGATGCGGTACGAGCGTCTCGCGCAGCGCATTGCGATAGGCGCGCCCGGCCTGTGCGCCGAGCTTGTCGCCCTGATAGAGGCCGGCGTGCAGCAGCCACGAGCCGCCGCCCTGTCGCGGCGGCAGGTCGCGCAGGCGGCCGAGCACTGCGAGCAGGCGCGCCTCGTCGCCGGGGCGGATTGCCGCCAGGCTTTCCAGCGCCTGCTTCGCGGCGGCCGCGCCAGCCTCCGCTTCGGCAATCAGGCGCTGGTTGGCGAGGTAACTCGCCGTCCATGCCGCGCCCAGGCCGGCGGTCGCGATTCCCAGGGCGGCGAACGCCGCCGCGCGCGCCAGGCGGCGCACGTTTTCCTGCCGCGCGTCGACGCCAGCCACGCCCGCCTCCGCGAAAATCACCTCGCGCAGCAGCCGCTTGAGGAAAAAGCTCTTGCCGCTGCCGAGCGACGGCGGCTGCACTTTGCGTTCGAGGTTGAAGCTGCGGGCGAGCGTGCCGAGCACGCGGTCGATCGGGCTGCCTTCCTGGGTTCCGCTCGCGAAGTACACGCCGCGCACCAGGGGCTGCTCGCCGCTCCACGCGCCGCAGAACGCCGCGTCGAGGAAAGCGGAGACGAGCGGCCGCGTCACGCGGAACTGCTGCGGAAAGCGGTAGATCGCGGCGCGGCGCTGCAGGTCGCGCTCCTCGTGCAGCCGCGCCGGCAGCGTCGCGTACAGGCGCCCCTCGAGCCTGCCGAACTCCGACTCGAAGCGCGCGACGAGCGAGCGCGGCGCCTGCGATACCTCGGTGAGGTCGAAGGTCGTGCCCCAGACCTGCGATCGGCCTTCGGCATCGAGCTCGGCGAAGAACTCGTTGAATCCGGCGAGCAGATCCGCCTTGGTCACCAGCAGGTAGACCGGCAGGCGCACGCCGAGCCGCGTGTAGAGCTCCTCGGCGCGCTCGCGCACGTGGCCGGCATAGCGCGCGAGCTCTTCGTCGTTCCAGTGCACGAGGTCGGCGACGCTCAGCGTCACGATGGCGCCGTTGAGCGGCTGGCGGGGGCGATGGCGCTTGAGGAGGTCGAGGAATCCGAGCCAGGCCGCCGAATCCGCATCGCGGTCGCTCTCCTGCGTCGTGTAGCGCCCGGCGGTATCGAGGAGCACGGCGTCGTCGGTGAACCACCAGTCGCAGTTGCGCGTGCCGCCGACGCCCTGGAAGGTGTGGCCGGCCCGCGGATCCCCGAGCGGGAAGCGCAGGCCGGCATTCAGCAGGGCCGTGGTCTTTCCCGAGCCCGGCGCGCCGATGAAGATGTACCAGGGCAGCTGGCTCACCGTGCGCCGCTCGCCGTCCGCGCCGCGGAACCGGGCCCGGCGCAGCGTCGCGAGCGCCTCCTCGAAGCGCTTGCGCAGCACCGAGAGCTCGTGCGCGGCGCGCTCGGCGGAGTCCTGCTCGGCGATGCCGCCCACCAGCCCCTCGAGCAGCTTCTCGTTTTCCTGCAGCGTGCGGCGCGCCCGCCACAGCTCCCAGGCAAGCCACGCCACGCCGACGGCGACGACGAGGGCGAACCGCTCGAAAGGTCCCTCGAGCGGCCGCAGCGCATCGCCGGCGAACCATACCGCGAGGGAGAGCGCGCCCCACGCCGCCGCGCCCACCGCCCAGCGCCCGGTCAGCCAAGCGCTCATGGTCCGGTCCTCAGGATGATCTCGACGCGCCGGTTCTTGGCGCGATTGGCGGCGCCATCGTTGGGCGCGATCGGATCGGAGTCGGCGAGCCCCTCGGCGCGCAGCCGCGCCGGCTGGCGCAGCTTTGCCGCCATCAGCGCGACGACGGAGCGCGCGCGCTCGGTGGCGAGCTCCCAGTTGGACGGGTAGCGCGCGGTGCGGATGGGCACGTCGTCGGTGTGCCCGGTGACCACGATGGTCCCGGGAAGCCCGTCGAGCGCCCCGGCAATGCGCTCGATCACGGGGTGCAGCGCCGCATCGAGCCGCGAGCTGCCCGAGGCGAAAAGCTGGTCGGTGTGCAGGACGATGACCGCGCCGCCCGCGATGTCGGCGACCGAGACTTCGCGCCGCCCGATGGCTTCGGCGAGCTGCTGGCTGATTCCCGGCCCGGCGGGCTTCGCCGCGACCGGCACGGCGACGAGCGGCGGCGGCTTCAGGCGTGCGAGCTCCGTCGCCACCGGATCGGAGCGGCTGCCCAGCGCGACGCTGTAGCCGAAGTAGAGGCCGGCGAGGAGCAGCGCGCAGCCGGAAGCCGCGGCCCAGAGCGCCAGCGCGCCCGGCACGCGGCGCGCGCGCACGGCAGCGCCGCGCCAGCGGGCGGAGAGCTCCGGCGCGCCCTTGGCACGCGTCCCGGCGAGCTGCTCGTAGAGCCTGGTCCTGACCTGCGCGAGCGCCTGGCGCCCGCCCTCGCCGGTGCGGTAGCGGCCTTCGAAGCCGAGCGCGAGGCAGATGTAGAAGAACTCGAGCAGATCGCGGTTCTCTGCCGGGCGCTTCACCGCCTCTTCCATGAGCGTGAAGAACTTCTCGGGGCTCGCGCCCTCGCCCTCCACCTCGGCGAGAAGCCCCCGGCCGCCCCACTGGCGGCCCCACGGCGTGGCGGTCGCGGAGTCGTCGACCAGCGCGCACAGCGCGAAGCGCGCGATGGCCAGGCGTTCCGCGGGTACTTGCGCGCCGCGCGCGGCGCGCTCGAAGGCGCCGAGCTGCTCGCGCAGGCGCGCGCGCAGGCCAGCGGGATCGGGATGGCGCAGCGCGTGGCGGATCTGCGGTACCGCGGCGAGGATGGGGTTGGCCGCCTCGACGAGCGCGCTGAGGCCGCCGAGCGCCGACAGGTCGGCGGGCATCGCCTGCCGGTCGAGCAGGTGGGAGTACGGGGTACGGCGCCGGCCGGGGGTCGGCAGCGCGATCGTCGCCTCGGCATCCTGGGCGTCGGTGAGGCGCTCGTTCATGCCTCAGCGGCTTTTCTGCAGATCGACCTCTTCGCCCAGCACCCGGGCGGCGTTGTACCACTTGAGCGACTCGGCATAGTCGCGCGGCACGCCGTCGACGCCCTTGGTGTAGATGTCGCCAAGACGCTTCGCCGCCTTGCCGCTGCCGGCGCGCGCCGCCTGCGTGTAGAGCTTCACGGCCGCGCGGTTGTCTCCTTCGCCTTCCTTTGCCGCCGCCTGCTGGAGCAGCGCCTCGACGTTCGACGGAGCGCGCGCGACCTGCGTCCTTTGCCGCTCCAGCGCTTCCTTCTCCTTCTCCAGCCTGGCGCGCTCCTGCGCCAGCTTCTCGGCGGTCTCTTTCTGCAGTCTGTCGCGCTCTGCGGCGAGCTTGTCGGCGGCTTCCTTCTCCAGCCTCGCGCGATCGGCGGCGAGCTTGTCGGCAGCCATCTTCTCGGCCAGCTTCCTCGCCTCGGCTTCGCGCTGCTTCCTCGCCTCGGCGTCCTTCTGCTGCTTGGCAATGTCGTCCTGCTGCTTCTTGGCGAGGTCGGTCTGCTTTCTCGCCTCCGCCTCGCGCTGCTTGGTCACTTCGGCCTGCTTGCGCGCCTCGGCCTCGCGCTGCTTGGTCTGCTCCGCGAGCTCGCGCTGCTTGGCGATGTCGCCCGACTTGCGCGCCTCTTCCTCGCGCTGCCGCGCGAGCTGCACCTGCTTCTGCAGCTCGGATTCGCGCTGCTTCGCCTTTTCCAGCTCGGCTTCGCGCTTCTTCGCTTCCTGGAGCTGCGCCTGCAGCTCGGCGACCTTCTTCGCCTCGATCGACGGGTCGGGCTTGGTGAACCACCACACGCTGCCGGCGATCACCGCCACGACCACGCTCGCGACGATGGCCGTGACGCGCGATGCCTTGGTCTTGCGCGCAATGACGGTTTCGTCCCCGGCCAGCACCGCCTGGGCTTCGGCCTCGAGCTTCTTCAGCTCGGCTTCGCGCCTGGCGATCTCCGCGTCGCGCTTCGCCTTCTCCTCGGCTTCGCGCTTGGCCCGCGCCTCGGCTTCGGCCTTCGCCTTTGCCTCGAGCTCGCGCCGCGTTTTCTCTTCCGCCTCGCGCCGCGCCTTTGCCTCGGCTTCGGCCTTCGCACGCGCCTCGGCTTCGCGCTTCGCCTTCGCTTCCGCCTCGGCGCGCGCCTTGGCCTCGGCTTCCAGGCGCGCCTTGGTTTCCGCCTGGCGCTTCGCTTCCTCCGCCTGGCGCTTCGCCTCCGCCTCGGCCTCGCGTCGCTTGTACTCCGCCTCGCGCTTGGCGAGCTCGGCGGCGGCTTCCTGCTTCGCTTTCTCGATCGCCTCGGCGCGCGCCTTCTCCGCCGCCTCGGCCTTCGCCCTGGCTTCCTTCTCGGCGGCTTCCGCCCTCGCCTTGGCTTCCTTCGCCGCCGCCTCGGCCTTCGCCTTGGCCTCGGCTTCGCGCTTCTGGTATTCGGCCTCGAGCTTCGCCTTCTCCTCGTTCAGCTTGGCGAGCGCGGCCGCCTCGCGCTTCGCGGCCTCTTCGGCTTCCCGCCTTTCCTGCTCCTTGATCTTGGCGCCGGTCTCTTCCGGCGCCACGCCCCTCAGCTTCTGGATCTTGCGCTTGGCCAGCGCCGCGTAGATGCCGGTGGGAAACTGCTGGACGTAGAGCTCGAAGTCGTCCGGGTCATTGCCGTCCTTGATCGAGCGCCAGAACTCGAGCTCGACCTCCTGGCTGCTGCTCGTCTGCGAGGAAGTGCCGCCGCCGCGGGTGCTGTCGGCCCGCGGATCCGCCGCGCGCGGCGCGGGCCGCGGCGGCGGCATCACCGGCAGGTCTTCGCCCACGATGGTCCGGTCCGCGTCCTCCTCGTCGGCCTTCCCGTCGAGCGCGCGCTTGAGCGCGATCGCGAAGTCCTTGGCGGACTGGAAGCGCTGCTCGGGGTCCTTCGCGAGCGCCTTGTTCACCACCGCGTCGAAGAGCGGCGTCACCGCGTTGTTGAGGGAGGACGGAAGCGGCGGCTCCTCCTGGATGATCTTCTTCGCGATGGTCCAGGCGCCGCTGCCCGTGAACGGCTTCTCGCCGGTGAGGAACTGGTAAAGGATGATGCCGGCGGAGAACACGTCCGTGCGCCGGTCGATGTTGCCGCCGGTGATCTGCTCCGGCGACATGTACGCCGGCGTTCCCACCATGGTGCCGGCCTGCGTGCGCTCGACCGCGGTCTTGTCGGTGTCCTGCACGCGCGCCACGCCGAAGTCGGTGAGCTTGGTGCGCGCCTGGTGGTCGAGCATCACGTTGGCGGGCTTGATGTCGCGGTGGACGATGCCCGCGTGGTGCGCGAAGTCGAGCGCCTCGCACAGCTCGCACATGATGCGCACCGCTTCCTTGATGTCGAAGCGCTCGTTCGCGTCGAAGAAGTTCTTCAGCTCCTTGCCGCGGATGAACTCCATGACGAGGTAGGCGATGTCGGCTTCCTCGCCGAAGTCGTAGACCTGCACGATGTTGGGGTGGTTGAGGCGGGCCACCGCCTGGGCCTCGCGCACGAACCGCATGGCGAAGTCCTTCGCCGTGTCGTCGTCGAGGTGGCTCTTGAGGATCGTCTTGATCGCCACCCGGCGGCCCAGCCTGGGGTCGACGCCCTCATAGACGACGCCCATGGCGCCCTTGCCCAGGACGCGCTCGATGTTGTACCGCCCGAGCGTCTTCAGGTCAGGAGCCGCCATGCCTCATCCGGAAATGTCTTGTTTTTTGCGTGCGCGAAAACACGCAACCCCCATTGATTAGCCGAAGGATTATCCCGGCCCGCGCCGGGTAGTGACAAGGCCAAATGTCGCGTTCACGCAACCGCTCGTCGTGGAGCAGTTCGGACCGGTTGCTGCAATGCGTCAATGACCCTTGGTGAAGGCCGGCGGCTTCGGAATGGGCACGCCCTGCGCGCGCGCCTTCTCGTACCACTGCAAGGCGGTCTGATAGTCGCGCCGCACGACCGGCCCATTCCTCGAGTAGATGTCGCCCATCTTCTTCTGGGCATGGCCGTGACCGTTCTCCGCGGCCTCGAGATAGGCGACGAAGGCACGCCGCTGGTACCCCTCGCGCTCGGCGTTCGCGCCTTCCTGGTAGCGCTGCGTCGCCTGCTGCGGCGTCAGCCACGGCGGCTCCGGCTTGACCGGCTGGGCCTTCTTCGCCGCTGCCTTTTTTTCCGCCTGCCCGGGTTTCGTTTTCGTCACCGGAGTCGATTGCGCAAAAACGAAACAGGGCAGCGCGAGCACCAGCAACAGGAGCGCCCGCCTCACCCTAAGCACCTCATTCGCAAAAGAATTCGACGACGTCCGTCGCCGTCGCGCGCGACTGGCCGAAGGCGATCCAGCCGTGGCCCCGCAGCGTGAATTCTTCACGCCGCAGGACGATCTCGCGGTCGCCTTCGATCGTGACGAAGGTGCCGTTGGCGCTGTGGTCGGTCAGGATGAACTTGTCGAGCCGGCGCTCGATCTTGCCGTGCGCCCGCGAGGCCATGCGCTCGCGGATCACGAGATCGGCCGCCTGGTCGCGCCCGAGCGCCACCATCGGCCGCTCCGAGGAGAGCACCACCTCCTCCGAGCCCTCGACCTTGAGCCGCAGCAGCGTGTTCCTGGGCTTGAACACCGACTTGTGCGAGGCCATCGTCGTGGCGTCCTCGCTCTGCTGCCACATCAGCTCGTAGACCTGGATCTCCTGCGCCTTGCCCTTCACTTGGATGGTGGTGATCGCGCGCGTGGAGGACTTCAGCATCGGCGACATCAGCATCACCGTCTCGCGCGCCGTGATGATCTGCGCCTTGGTGGCGACGTGCGACAGCCGCGAGGCGAGGTTGACCGCGTCGCCGAACACGTCGCCTTCGCGCTCGACGATCGGGCCGTAGTTGAAGCCGATGCGGATGCCGAGCTGCGTCTTGCCGACCGGCGGCAGGTCCGAGATCGCGAGCTGCATCTCGATGGCGGCGTCGGCCGCGGCGTCGGCGGTGGGGAACTGCGACATCACCTCGTCGCCGATGGTCTTTATCACCTTGCCCTGCGCCTTGACCGTCTTCTCGCGCATGATGCCGATGCACTTCTCGATGGCGGCGTGCGCGACCGCGTCGCCCGCGGTCTCGTACAGCTTCGTGCTGCCGCTCACGTCCGCGAACAGCACCGCCGCTTCGCTCGCCTGCTCAGCCATCGACCCGACCAGCCCTCCCGTTATTGACGCGGATTGTACCCGGCCGAAAAAAAAGCGGGGCGCCGCAGCGCCCCTCGGTTGCTACAGGGTTCTTCTACTTGCAGGGCACCCCTTCCCGGCTCTCGTTCAGGCACGCCGGCACCGAGATGCCCGTCTCGTCGAGACGGTGATCCATCGGCGGCGTCGTCCCGACGTCGCCCGCGAAGCCGTATTCGACCTGCTCCGCGACGCTGTCCGTGCCGAATGTCTCGTTCGCCTCCTGCACCGTCGCCGCCGCCGCGCTCGTCTGCGCCGCCGACGCCGCCTGGCCCGCCTGCAACTGCGCCGCGTTCGCCGCGAGCAGAGTCGGCGATCCGTTTATAACACCCGTCACCGACGATCCCGCCGGGAATACGAGCGTCGTCGGAATCGCCGATGCGCTGAAGAACATCGTCGTCGCCGACAACAGCTGCAAGCCCGCCGGCACGACGGAGAAGACGAGCGGGCTGAGGCTCGAGGTGCCAACCTGCGTGCCGCCGCCGAAAATGACGTTGCCCGTAGTCGAGACCGTTCCCGGCGACGTCTGGCCGGCGTTGAAGACTTGCACAGTGCCGCCGCCCGTGCTGGTGAACGTCAGCCCCGCTGCAGTCGTCGAATCGTTGAACAAGATCGACCCCGTCGTCGTCACACCGCCGGCCAGCGACGTCGTGCCACCGGCATCGGTCGTAATACTCGCGAGCGCCGTAGAGCTGCCTATCGCGCCGAAGAAGCTCGTCGCGCCGGGACTATTGGCCGTCAGGGAGAATCCACCGTCCACGGGCCCGTTGAACGTGATTGCACTGCCACTCACGGTCGTATTCCCCGCAAGCGTAGTCGGGCCGCCGTAGTTCTGCGTACCGCCCGTGGTGATCACGCCGCTCAAAATCGCCGTATTGCCGGCGTCTGCGAGGCTACCGGTGATGTTCGCACCGGTAATCGTGTCGGCGCCCGTGCTGAGCTGCCAGTTCGCGAAGTTGCCGAAGGACAAGAGCGTGCCACCGCTCGCTTGGTATGTCCCCGAGTTAGAGCCACTCGATGACCAGGTCGCATCGGTCGCCGCGATGCCGCTCAGCGTATTAACCGCAGTCCCGCCCGTTACCGAATCGATCTCGCTGAAACCGCCGGTCACGGGCGCCCCTACTGTACCGGAGTACCCGTTCGCAGCTGAAGCGGTCAGCACTACGTTCGTCGCGGCGGTGTAGGCGGAAAGATTAAGGGCATCGCTTCCAGTACCGCCAGTCAGGGTACCGCCGATCGACGCGCCGTCGCTGAAGACGAAGCTATCAGCCGCCGTACCCCCTACGAGGTTCGTCATGGCGGAGAAGCTCACCGTGCTATTAATGTTGCCGGTGCCCGCGCTGGTGACGTTCCAGGTATTGCCGGTATTCGGACCAGTCAACGTATCGGCGCCGCCACCCCCCACCATGGATCCTGTGCCACTCCAGCCTGAGAGGACGAACGCATTGGCACTGCCACCCCCGGTTAGGGTCGCGGACTCCGTGTTCGCGAGAGTCAACGTCGCTTGACCACCGGTGCGCGCGAGGCTTGTATCGGTCAGCGTGAAGCTCACATCGTTGCTGGCCACGACGGTGTCGCCCGTTCCACCCTGCCCATCAATCGTGCCGCTACCGGTCCACCCCGAAACGGTGAAACTATTGTTCGATGCACCGCCGATAAGGTAGGCAACTTCAACGCCGGTCAGGGTATCGGTACCCTCGGCGCCAATCACAAGGCTTGCGCTAGCCAACGTAAAGTTCGCGTCACGCGTCTCGGCAACAATGTCGCCGGTTCCAGTGCCAGCATCCAGGCTATCGGCACCCGCACCACCTGTAAGCGTGTCATCGCCTGCCCCAGAGCTGACGTTGTCCGCTCCGCCACCACCCGTGATCGTGTCGCTACCGACGTCGGTGGTGATCGTCACGCCCGCGGTAACGTAGCCACCAACGTTGATAGTCGAGGCATTGCCCGCTGCAGCATTCACGGTCACCACCCCAGCGGCCTCAGCCAGCGTCGCCAGCGTCACGCTCTGCGACCCCGTGCCCGCCAGGAACAGCGTCTGCACCCCAGTCACCGCCGTGAAGTCCGCGTCCACCACCGTCGCGTCATCGGTAATGCGGATCTCGTTGGC
>Ga0105107_10001954_pt1 | contig 13544 bp, 14 predicted proteins | sample PPLLaktember2015_6_FD_79335 | JGI IMG/M metagenome (GOLD analysis project Ga0105107, IMG submission 79335) | Freshwater sediment microbial communities from Prairie Pothole Lake near Jamestown, North Dakota, USA - PPLs Lake P8 Core (1) Depth... | ecosystem: Environmental > Aquatic > Freshwater >...
GACCGCGGCGGCGGCCGCCCGCACCCCTTCCCAGCCGCCTTCCCGGAGCGCCTCCCGGACCGCCCGCGGCGCGTGGGTCGCGAGCGGGCTCCCGGTCATGCGCCCGCGGGCTCGGCGGGCGGCGCGCCCAGCACCGGGGTCGGCCGCGGGGCGGACGTGCCGGTGCGGGGGCCGGCGGCCGGCGCCGCGGGGGCGGGGCTCGGCCGGGGCGGCAGGGCCTCGCCACGCGCGAGCGTGTCGATGTCCTCCCGGTCGATGGTCTCCCGCTCGAGCAGGGTCTCCGCCAGCCGGTCGAGCAGCCCCCGCTCGGCCACCAGGATCTCGCCGGCCCGCGCGTAGGCGGCATCCACCAGCCGCTTGATCTCGGCATCCACCACCTCGCTCATCCGCTCCGACACCTCGCGGCGCTGCGAGATCTCGCGGCCCAGGAAGATCTCCTGCTCCCGGTCGCCGACGGCCACGACCCCGACCTTCTCGCTCATCCCGAACTGCGTCACCATCCGGCGGGCGATGGTGGTGGCCTGCTCGATGTCGTTGGTGGCGCCGGTGGTCACCTTGTCGGGCCCGAACACCAGCTCCTCGGCCACGCGGCCGCCGAAGGCCGCCGCCAGCCGGCCCTCCAGCCACGCCTTGGTGTAGTTGTGCCGGTCCTCCTCGGGCAGCCAGGTGGTGAGCCCGAGGGCGCGGCCGCGCGGGATGATCGTCACCTTGTGCAGGGGGTCGCTGCCGGGGATCCGGAGCGACACGATGGCGTGCCCCGCCTCGTGGTAGGCGGTGAGCCGGCGCTCGTCCTCGGTGAGGACCATGCTCTTCCGCTCGACCCCGAGCATCACCTTGTCCTTGGCGTCCTCGAAGTCGCGCATGTCCACCTGGGTCTTGTTGCGCCGCGCGGCGAGGAGCGCGGCTTCGTTCACCAGGTTCGCCAGGTCGGCGCCGGCCAGGCCCGGCGTGCCCTTGGCGAGCTTCTCCAGCGCGACGTCGGGCGCCAGCGGGATCTTCCGGGTGTGGACCCGCAGGATGCCCTCGCGGCCGCGCACGTCGGGCGAGTCCACCACGATGGTCCGGTCGAACCGGCCGGGCCGGAGGAGCGCGGGGTCGAGCACGTCGGGCCGGTTGGTGGCCGCGAGCAGGATCACCCCATCGGCCGACTCGAAGCCGTCCATCTCCACCAGGAGCGCGTTCAGCGTCTGCTCCCGCTCGTCGTGGCCGCCGCCGAGGCCGGCGCCGCGGTGCCGGCCCACGGCGTCGATCTCGTCGATGAAGACGATGCAGGGGGCGTGCGCCTTGGCCTGCTCGAAGAGGTCGCGCACCCGGGAGGCGCCGACGCCGACGAACATCTCGACGAAGTCCGAGCCCGACATCGAGAAGAACGGCCGCCCGGCTTCCCCGGCCACCGCCTTCGCGAGGAGGGTCTTGCCGGTGCCGGGCGGGCCGATCAGCAGCGCGCCCTTGGGCAGCCGCCCGCCGAGCCGGGTGAACTTCTGCGGGTCCTTCAGGAACTCGATGATCTCCTGCAGCTCGACCTTGGCCTCGTCGGCCCCCGCCACGTCGGTGAAGTTGAGCTTCGGCGTGTCGGGGGTGAGCAGCTTGGCCTTCGACTTCCCGAACGAGAAGGCGCGGTTCCCCCCCGCCTGGAGCTGGCGGAAGAGGAAGATCCAGATCCCGATGATGACCAGCCAGGGGAGGGCGGTCACCAGGATGGAGGTGAGCCCGGTGCGCGGCTGCTTGGCGCGGATCACCACGCCGGCGTCCTCCAGCCGGCCGAGCGCCTCCTCGCTGTTCGCGATCGGGAGGAGCACGGTGAAGTGCCGCGCCTGCCGCCCGTCCACCGCGACCGGCGCGCGGAACTCGCCCTCGAGCTGCTTGCCGTCGAAGACGGTCACGCTCGCGACGTTGCCCGCCTCGAGCTGCCGGCTGAACTCGGTGAAGGTGAACTCCTCGAGCGCGCGCCGCTGGCCGTTCATCATCTGGACCAGCGCCACGGCGAGGAGTGCCAGGACGATGTAGAGCGCCGCGGTCTTGCTGCGCCCCCCCCAGGGGGAGCCACGCGGCGGACGGGAAGGGGTCGGGTCAGGCATCGGTCAGGCCAGGTCCGCGATGAACGGCAGGTGGCGGTAGTTCTCCGCGTGGTCGAGCCCGTAGCCGACCAGGAAGGCGGGCGGCGCGTCGAAGCCCACGAACCGGACCTCGGCCCCCACGTCCGCGATGAGCCGCTTGTGGAGGAGGGCACAGACCGCGAGGCTCCGCGGGTTCCGTTCCCGGAGCAGCGCCGTGAGCTGCACCAGGGTCTTGCCGGAGTCCACGATGTCCTCGACCAGGAGGATGTGCTTGCCCTCGAGGTCGGTGCAGGGATCGTAGGCCAGCCGCACGTCGCCGCTGGACACCCTGGCGGCGCCATAGGAGCTCGCCACCAGGAAGTCCACGGTCACCGGCCGCTCGATCTGCCGCACCAGGTCGCCGAGGAAGATGAAGCTGCCCTTGAGGAGGCCGAGGACCAGCAGGTCGCCGTCCGGATAGGCCGCGGTGATCTCGGCGCCGAGCTGGCGGACGCGCGCGGCGATCTGTCCCTCGTCGAAGACGATGGACTTCACCGGGTGGCCGCCGGTACGGCGCAGGACTTCAGGCATGCGCGACATCCACTCGCAAGGCGTCGGTTCCCCGGGGCGGGAGGGCGGCCGCCGCACGGCAGACCCCCGGCACCCACAACAGTTCGTCGTTCCGTACCAGCACGGGCCAGGCCGCACGGCGCGAGCGCGGGACCTTCCGGTCCTGCATCTCGCGCACCACCAGCCGGCGGCCGGTGCCGCCCAGCGGGTGGAGCCGATCGCCCGGCGCCGGTGCCCGGAGGGTCACCGCACCGGGGATGACCCAGGCGGTCCAGCCGTCGCGCGGCTGCGCCATCGGCGCGGGCTCGGTCCGCCACGAAAGACGCCACGCCCCCCACGCGAGTTCCCCCGCCGCGCCGCCGAGTGATTCCGCCGGCGGCGCCGTGACGGGGCGGCGCACCAGCCGGAGCCGGCCGAACGCGACCTCCGCGAGCCACGCGCCGCCGAGCGGCAGGCTGGCACCGCTCGCGGCAGCGGGCACCCAGGCAACGACTCGCGCCGCCCGGGCCGGCCCGAGCGGGCACCCGGCGCGGCGCGCCAGCCCGCGGAGCACCGCGCGAGCCAACTGTGAATCATACCCCGCGAGCACCTGAGCGACAACGGACGCGCCGCCCGGTTCCGCCCTCGGCGCGAGCCCCGGAAGCAGGTCCAGCGCGGCGTCCCAGGCCTCGCAGTCGGCGGCGGCGGCGGCGGCCACGCGCACCAGTGCGGCGTCGGCCGCCGGCACCCGCTCCCGGATCGCCGGGAGCAGCCCGCCGCGGAGCCAGGAGCGGAGGTGCGCCGGGTCGGCATTGGCGGGATCGTCCCACCAGGGGAGGCCGCGGGTCGTGCAGTGCGCCCGGAGCTCCGCGCGCGAGGCACCGAGCAGGGGCCGCACCAGCCGCCCGCGCTCCGGCCGGATGCCGGCCAGCCCGGCGGGGGCGCTCCCGCGGAGCGCCCGCATCAGGACCGTCTCGGCCTGGTCGTCGGCATGGTGCGCGAGGAGGATGAGGTCGGCACGCACCCGCCGGCGGGCGCGCTCCAGCCAGCGATGCCGCCGCTCGCGCGCCGCGGTCTCCCCCGCCCCGGGGCCGAGCCGGAGGCGGCCTCGAACCAGCGGCACGCCGACTCGGGAAGCCAGGGCCGCGACGCCGTCGGCCACGGCCGCGCTCTCGGGATGGATGCCGTGGTCCGCGTGCGCCGCCACCAGCTCCAGCCCGTGGGCGTCCCGGGTGGCCACGAGCAGGTCGAGCAGGGCGACCGAGTCGGCGCCGCCGGAGACGGCCACGAGCGCACGCCGCCCCGGCCGCGCCAGATCGGTGGCGGCCAGGGCGGCGAGGAGGCGGGCGGCGAGTGTCACCCGGGAAAGATAGCGGCGCGCGCCCCGGCCCGGCCGCGGGCGCGAGGGCGCCGGCGAGCGCCAGGACGAGCCCCGCCGGGCACACCGGCTCAGCCCCCCGCGCGGCGACGGTCGAGCTCGAGCGCCACGCGCGACTGCAGCATCTCGATGCCGACCCGGTTGTGGCCGCCCTCGGGCAGGATGACGTCGGCAAAGCGCTTGCTCGGCTCGACGAACTCGAGGTGCATCGGCCGCACCGTCTCCAGGTACTGGCGGATCACGTCCTCGACCGCGCGGCCGCGCTCGGCGAGGTCGCGGCGGAGCCGGCGGATGAAGCGGACGTCGTCGGCCACGTCCACGTAGACCTTGATGTCGAGCAGTGCCCGGAGCCGCGCCTCGGCGAAGAGCAGGATGCCGTCCACCACGACGACGTCCCGCGGCTCGAGGCGGACCGTCGGAGCCGCGCGGGTGTGCGCGGCGAAGTCGTACGTCGGCTTCTCGATCGCGCGCCCGGCGATGAGCTCCTCGAGGTGCGCCACGAAGAGGTCGACGTCGAACGCGTCGGGATGGTCGAAGTTCACCCGCTTGCGCTCCTCGAGCCCGAGGTGCCCGAGGTCGCGGTAGTAGGCGTCCTGGTCGAGGAAGGCCACCTCCACGTCGAGCCCCGACTCGATGGCGCGCGCCACCGTGGTCTTGCCGGAGCCGGAGCCGCCGACGACACCGATGGTGAGGGGGCGCCGGATCATCGGGGCGTCACCGGGCGAGCACCACGACCGCGTCCTCCGGGCCAAGGTCGAGGGGCACCGCCCGCCCCGGGTTGAGCTCGATCGTGGAGCCGCCGCCCGGCCCGGCCCGGCGGATCCCGATCGCGAGGTCGCCCCGTGCCGCCAGGGCGCGGGAAAGCGCGGCGAAGCCGAAGCGCCCGGGCGCGAGCCCGCAGGTCTCCAGCGGGCGGAAGGCGATCTCCGAGCCCCGGGGGCCAAAGAGCTCGTCGAACACGACGCGGAGCTCGCGGCGGAGCGTCACCTGGGTCAGGCCGTAGCTGGTCATCAGCGGGCTCTCCAGCAGCTCGTCCCCGGGCCGGAGCGGCACCAGCGCCGCGTTCTCCTCCTCCAGCACCTCGATCACCACGCGCGGCCCCCCGCCCTCGCGCGGGAGGAGCTCGCGGACCACGAAGTAGGCCAGGAGCGTGCGCGCGTCGGCCTCCTCCGGCGACTCCAGCCAGTCGCTCGCGAGGATCACCACGGTGTCGTACCCGCCGAGGTCGAGGCGCCCCACGTCGGCGAGGGACGTCTTCTCGCCCTCGAAGTGCCGGAGGCGGATCCGCCTCGGGAGGGCGTCCTCGGCCCGGAGGTGCCGGTGCTGCGCCTCGGCATCGATCCGCGCCACGATGTCGAGCGCCACCGGCTCCGCCTCGTACGAGTCGAACTCGCGCACCAGCGCGGGAATCTTCCGGTTCCATCCCAGGAGCAGGAGCCGGCGCTCGGCCGGCGCCGCCGCGGCCCGTGCGGCGGCGAGCGCGACGGGAGGCGTGGCGTCGGGCACGGGGGCGTCCCGCGGGACCGAGTCGCGCTCGTTGTCCGAGAGCACGATGCAGCGGTCCCCCGCTGCGAGCCGGAAGTCGTCAGGCGGGTTCAGGTGGGGCACGTCGTGCCCGGCCCGCTGGCGCACCACGCCGAGCAGCACCGCGAAGGGGAAGCGCTCGCGCGCCTCGGCGAAGGTGAGCCCCTCGAGCCCGGCGGCCTCGCGCACCCGCACCTCGTTCCCCTGCTCCTCCGAGAGGAGCTCGCGGTAGACCGCGGAGAGGCCGGGGTGGCGCACCACCTGCGCCACGAGCCGGCTGATCATCAGGTCGTTCGCCAGCAGCTCCAGCGGCCCGCCGTACACCCGGCGCGCGAGCGGGGCCTTCCGGGCGTCCTGGATCTCCACCACCATCGGCGGCGGCGTGAGCCCCTCGGACCGGGCCACCGCGTCCACCGCGAGCAGCGCCTTGAGGACGTAGCCGTCGGCGGAGAGCGTGGCCCCGTCGCGCACCGGCGGCGCGGGCAGGATCACCGCCCCCGCGTGCAGCACGTCCACCCGCCGCAGGTGGTCCTGCCGGAGCGGGGTCCCGCTCCGGAGGGTGAAGAGGCGCTCGTCCCAGTCCTCGCCGAGCCGGTCGCGCAGCTCCTGGCGGTGCTCCGGCGTGACCTCCTCCGCCAGGATGGCGACGTGGAGCCGCCGGGCGCCGCCGAGCAGGAGGAACCGCTCGACCCGCTCCTCGGACCAGAGCAGCTCGCGCACGATGATCGGCGTCAGGCTGGACCAGCCGAGCACCACGACGTGTCCGTTGCGGGCGATCGGCGTCAGGCCGAGCTGCAGCCGGGCGATCGTGGCGTTGAGCCACTGGGTCATGATCGCCACCAGCGCGCCGAGGAAGAGCACGTAGCCGAGGACGATGAGGGCGGTGCCGATCACCCGGCGCGGCCCGCCCGTGTCATCCCCGAGGTACCCCGGGTCGGAGAGCCGGAGAAAGGCCCACCAGATCGCGCTCCAGGGCGAGTCGAACGGCCCCGCCACCTCCCAGGCGAGGAGGCCGGCCCCGAAGGTCAGGAGGAGGAGGAGGCACGCGATGAAGGCGAGCCGCGCCAGCGGCCCCTGGAGCAGGAAGCGCTCCAGCGCGGAGGTGGCGCGGTCCCGCCAGCGGCCGATCACCCGGCGCGCCACTCGGTGCCGGTGGCGCCGATCACGAGGATGGACATTGAGCCCTCCGGGCATCGAGTCGCGCCCGAAGTTACCGGCGGCGCGTGCGGGGGAAAAGGAGGGCCGGAACGCGACACCGGCCCGGAAGCCGAAGCTCCCGGGCCGGTGCGCTTGCTGCCGGTCGAGCGGACTTACGGCATCCGCTTGAGCTCGACGCGCCGGTTCTGCTGGCGGCCGGCGACCGTGTTGTTCGAGGCGATCGGCTGCTCTTCGCCGTAACCCTTGGCCGTCACCTGATTCGAGTTGACGCCATTGGCGATGAGGAACGCCATCACCGATTCGGCCCGCGCCTGCGAGAGGCGCTGGTTGTACGCATTCGAGCCGGGGCTGGAGGTGTGGCCACCGACTTCCACCTTCACGTCGGGGTTGCCGGCCAGCGACTGCGCGACCGTCAGCAGGATCGCCTTGGAGGCGTCCGTCAGGTCGGCCTTGGCGATCGCGAAGGTCACGCCCTCGAGGATGAGGGTGGGCTTGTTGTCGCGGAACAGGATCGGGCAGCCCACCGCGTCCACCTGCGTGCCGGCGGCCGTGTTCGGGCAGCGATCCTTGTCATCCGACACGCCGTCGCCGTCCGAGTCCATCGGGCAGCCGTCGGCGTTCACCCGCATGCCGGCCGGCGTGCCCGGGCAGCGGTCCTTGTCGTCCATGACGCCGTCGCCGTCCGCGTCCTTCGGGAGCGGGCAGCCGTTGGCATCGACCTTCTCGCCGCGCGCCGTGTTCGGGCAGCGGTCCTTGTCGTCGGTGACGCCGTCGCCATCGGAATCGAGCGGGCAGCCCTCGGCGTTGACCCGCACGCCGGCAGCGGTGTTCGGGCAGCGGTCCATGTAGTCCGCCACACCGTCCTTGTCGCTGTCGATCGGGCAGCCGGCCTCATCCACCGTCACGCCCATCGGCGTCCCGGGGCAGGTGTCGTCCTTGTCCGGCACGCCATCCTTGTCGCTGTCCTTCGGCTTGTTGTTCAGCATCAGCGACAGGCCGGCGCGGGCGCCGTAGATGAGCGCCGACTCGTCGGCCGCGGTGAACAGCTCGTCCACGCTCGAGATGTAATCCACCGTGCCCTCGAGCCGGATGTTCACCATCCCGCTCGGCGCGAGCCGGAGGCCGACGAGGCCGCCGAAGCCGCTCTCCGAGGCGTCAGCCGCGTCGAAGCCGAAACCTTCCTTGATGTCGAAGCTGGTGCGGGTGTAGCCCGCGCCCAGCAGCAGGGAGGTCCACTCGCCCAGCGGCGCGTTGTACACCAGGCGCGCGCTGATCGGCATGTAGGTGAGGTCCTGGTCGGTGGGCTGGAACGTCGTCCAGATGCCGGAGACGTCGGCCTCGATGGCCAGGTTCTGCAGGACGAAGAAACCAAGTCGGCCGCCGACCCCCCAGCGATCCTTCGTCTGGTAGAGGTCGTCGAACCAGGACCCGGAGCCGAACGCGCCAATCTCGATCGCGCCAGCCCGCTGGGCCGAGACGGACGCCGGCGCCGCAAGCGCGACCGTCGCGGCGAGTGCTCCACCCAACAAACGTTTCATTGTGAACTCCGGTTGATGGGAATAGCGTAAGTGTAATCGCGACCTGCGACTGCATCCTCGCTGTCGGTCACGCTCCGGCGCCGGGGGCCATTCCGGCGGGAACGAGATATGGATGCTTCTTTAACGCCCTCCAAGTTTCGCCGGTGCGGGAGTTAGCGCAAGTGTCCCGCATCACGAAACGGCCAATTGGGCGTGAATTCTTGCAGAAGATTCAGCGGGATCCGGGGGCCCGGGAGGGGGTCGCGGGCGTCAGTCGTGGGCTGCGGACGGCGCCCCGGGAGCTGGCGGGGCGACCAGGCGCACCCCACCGGGCACCAGAACGATGGTCGCGCCGGCGGGTACCTCGACGAAGAGGTCGCGGCCGGTGCGCGAGAGGGCCGGGTAGCGGCGGCCCACGTCGCTCATCACCATCTGGAGGATGTCGTCGGGGACCCGGGTGCCCCCGATGAGCACCTCGGTCAGCCGGAAGCGGTAGGCCCGCGGGTTCTCCCTGGAGAGGGCGACCAGGGCGTCGAGGCGGGTCTCGGGATCGAGGAAGGCGACGAACGGCCCGATCTCCCGCACGGCCTCGGGGGGCAGGTCGGCCACCCGGCCGGTAAGCCGGAGCACGGCGGTGTCCGGCACCACGCGGAACCGGAGGTCCGCCGGGATCGGCACCACCCCCAGCCGGGCCATGAGGTAGGAGGCGAAGTCGCCCGCCCCCACCACCCGGTCCGGGGCCTGCCCGTCCAGCAGGACCGAATCCACTGCCGCGGACGCCCGGACCACCCCCTCGTTGGTGATCGGCTCACCCGACGGGAGGGGATCACCCGAACTCTGCGCCGCGGCCGGCAGGACTGCGGCCACCGCGGCCACCATCCCGGCCAGCAGGCCCAGGCGTACTCCGCCGGCCAGACGAGCCATCAGTTCCGTCCGCCCCGCTCGCGGTCGGCCCGGTCGATGTCACCCGCCACGCCAATCACCACCATGAGGAACGACACCAGGCTCGCCACCACCACGAAAATCGGACCGATGAACCGCACCGTCTCGACGCTCATCCGGGTCGCTCCGCTCACTTGAGAGATGACTTTACTTCAAACATGTCAACACCAACGTTTACAACGTTTTCCACAAGTTATACACGTGCTGCTCAGTCCAGAATCACCGCCGTCCCCGAGCAGCTGACCATGAGCATTCCCGTCCCCGCCCCGCTGGAGATCGTCTCGTAGTCGAGGTCCACCCCGACCACGGCGGTGGCTCCCAGCTCCTTCGCCTGCCCCACCATCTCCTCGAGCGCGAGCGTCTTGGCCTCCCGCAGCTCCCGTTCGTAGGCGGCCGACCGGCCACCGACGATGTCCCGGATGCCGGCGAAGATGTCCTTGAAGATGTTGGCGCCGAGGATGGCGTCTCCGCTGACCAGGCCGAGGTACTTGCGGATCGGGTGGCCCTCTATCGTGGGGGTGGTCACGATGAGCATCGGAGATCCTCCGTTGGATGTGGAAAAGCGGGGCGCGACTTCATCTCGGCCGGACCTCGAACTCGGCGCGGCAGCCCGAGGTGACCCAGATCCTGCCTTCGTCCACGTCCCAGCTGCTGCCACGGGAGCAGGGGGACCGGCTGAGCTGTCGCACCAGGACCACCCGACCGACCCCTGGGACGGGGCACTCGGCTCGCCGCCCATCCACCGACTCGCAGAGTAGGTGCAGGGGGTCGACCGGGCCGGGGCCGGCCCGCGGGGCCACCTCGAATTCGGCCCGGCAGCCCCCCTCGGTCCAGATGGTGCCGGCTTCGTAGCCCCAGGTCCGGCCCCGGACACAGGACGCCTGCCCGACCTGGCGGACGAGGACCACCTCCGCTTCGGTCAAGGTCGGACACGACCGCCGGCCGGGATCGGCGCTGCCGCACACCACGAGCGTGCGCGCCGCGGCCGGCACCACGCTGAATTCGGCGCGGCAGCCACGGTCCACCCACAGGACGGCGCCCTCCCGTCCCCAGCTCCGGCCGGCCTCACAGGCGCTCGGGCCCAGCCGCCGGACCAGGCGCACCGTCGCGTCGACCGGGACGACGCATTCCCGGCGCTGCTTGCGGATCGATTCGCAGGTGACCAGCTGCGGGGACACAAATGCCTGCGCCGCCCCCGGGACCGGACGCACCATCAGGGTGCCGAGGGAGCAGAACAGGCCCGCGAGGCCGATCCGCAGGGCCGATCCGGGGCCGCGCGGCGGAGGGCTCGAATTCACGCCCGGCACCGGTGGCAGGTGTCGTGCCGGATCAACCGCGGGCCTTCACGGCGGGCCGGGCGGGGGCGCGGCGACGTGCCTCCGCCTCAAGGGCCTCCAGCACTTGGTGCATCTGGCGCGAGTGAAGCGCCGGCAGGTCCAGCGCCTTCGAGGCCAGCGCGACGAGCCACCGGTCGGACCTGACGTGCATCTCGTAGCGGACCAGCGCGCCACCACCCTTCCGGCGCAGGGTCCACTGCCCCTCCCCCTCCAACCAGTCCCCCTCGTAGGCGAGACCGATCCGCCTCGGCGCCTCGGCCTCGACGACGCGCAGGGCGAACGCGCGGCCGCCGCGGGGGTCGAGCGCGAGCTCGCTCCCGACGAGTCCCGGGGCCGCCCGGCGCACGCGGACCCCCACGTCCTCCGGCCACCATCGGGGGTAGGCGTGGACGTCGGCCAGCACCGTCCAGGCGGCGTCGACCGGGTGCGCGAGCAAGCGCTCCTCGGCGGCGGAGATGAGGGTGGCTCGAGCCATCGTGCCGGGAATGAAGGAGGGCGCGCCATCACGCGCAACCCGCGCCGCGGGGATCAGGCGGGAAGCGAGGCGGGACCGGCGAGAAGGTCGAGGAAGGCGAGGCGCTCCCCGGTCACGGCGGCGGCCACCGCGCGCCCCGCCAGTGCGCCGACGACGTTGCCGGTGCCGCCATAGCCGCCCACGCCCCACACCCCAGGTTGGACTTCGCTCGCGAGCGGGATCCCGTCGGAGGTGTAGCCGACCAGGGCGGCCCAGCGATGGGTCACCGGGACGGAGACGCGGAGATGGCCTCGCAGGAAGCGGTCGAGCAGCGCCTGCACCCCGGCCGACGGCTCGGCCACCTGCGTCCATTCCTCCCCGCCACCCAGGTCCCGGAAGCCGCCCAGGGCGAGGCGTCCATCGGGGAGCTGCTGCCAGTACTCGAACCCCCAGCGGTAGTACACCGGCCGGGTGAACACCGTGCGGTCGATCGGCTCCGTGGCGAGCATCTGGAGCCGGGCCGTCCGGACGCGGCCCGCGAGCACCGGCAGCACCCGCTCCAGCCCGCCGTCCACCATCACGAGGACGGCGCCGCAACGCACCTCACCGGCGGGGGTGCCCACGCGACCCGGCGCGATCGAGATCGCCGGCGAGCGCTCGAAGAACCGGGCCCCCTCGGCGATCGCCGACCGCGCCAGCGCACGGCACCGGGCCAGCGGCTGGAACGCGGCGTCGGCCGGGAAGAGGAGTCCGTGCCCCTCGGGGCCGTCCCACGGCTCGACCGGCAAGCCATCAGCCTGCATCGCCTCCAGCTGGGCCTCGCAGTCGGCGAGTTCCTCGGCATCGGAGGCGATCCGGAGCGAGCCCGTGCGGCGGACCGCCGCCGGCGCCTCGGCGGCGATGCGGTCGATGCCGTCGAGGGTCGCGCGGTAGAGGGCCAGCGCGCGCTCGCGGCCGAGGGAGGCCACGGTCTCGTGGTAGAAGCGCGCGAGGCCGCCGAGGAGGAAGCCGCCGTTCCGCCCCGCGGCGCCCTGGGCCACCTGGCCGGCATCCAGGCCGACCACGCGCCGGCCGCGCGCCAGGAGCTCGAGCACGGCGCTGAGCCCCGACCCGCCGAGTCCCACCACGCAGACGTCGGCCTCGACCGCACCCTCGAGCGGGGGGAGCCCGAGCGGGTGTCCGTCCTCCCAGACCGGGGGCGTGGACGCGGGAACCGTCATCGGAAGAGGTGGGCGAAGCGCCGCTTGAACGATGCCTTGCGGGCGGCCCGGGTGGCGCCCTCCACCCCGCCGCAGCGGTGCGCCGCGTGCGCATCCCAACCCTCGGGCCAGGACGCGAACACGGTCTGGCGGCAGCCGGGACAGAGCACGCGCTCCCCGACGACCTCCTCGGCCGTGAGGTCCACGGCGTTGAGGATCTCCCCGCCCTCGCCGCGGCGGATGCCGGCCAGCGCGCCGGTGAGCACCGTCCGGGCGCGGAAGCAGGCCTCGTGGCACCAGTACTCGTCGAGGTGGCGTCCCCGTTCGGCGGACCCGCTCTCGAGCAGGAGGCGGCAGGGTTCCGTGGCCGCATTGCGGATGGGCAGCCCGCAGAAGCAGCAGGGCTCCCAGTGATACTCGCCCGGGCGCGGGCGCTGCGCCCGCAGGGCCTGGAAGAGGTCGGGGTCGGGACCCTCGCTCGCGGGTGCCAGGACGCCTCCCGGGTTCAGGCCGCAGCCGCGGGCGGCCGGAGGCGGGGCAGCAGGAGGCCGGTGCGGGCCTTCCACTCGGCCCACCCGGGGTGCCGCGCGAGCGACGCGTCCTTCACTAGCATGTTTGGAAGGAATACGCCGAGCCACACCCAGCCGAGGATCGCCCACGCCGCCCAGTGTGCCGCCAGCAGGCCGTAGCTGCCGTAGATCATCATCTCCCCGAGGTAGTTCGGGTTGCGGGTCCGCGCGAAGAAGCCCCCGGTGATGAGGCCGGGCCGCTGCCGGAGGGTGAAGTACTTCTGGGCGTCCGCCCCGAGCATCAGCGCGAGCCCCACCGTATGCGCGGCCACCGCCAGCGCCAGCAGCCAGCCCGGACGCTCGGGCCGGCCCGCCGCGCCCGACACCAGGAGCCAGGGGATCACCCAGTAGAGGCCGAGGACGGCGGCCACGGTGACCAAGGCGCCACCCAGCGTAATCCTGACGTCCCAGCGCGGGTCGGGGAAGACCCGGTCCTTGAGCAGCCAGCAGAGCCCATAGGCGCCGTGCAGCGCCAGGTAGATCCAGGCCGCTGCTGTCCAGGTGTCGAAGGCCCACATGAGCCCCACGACGAACGGCCCGGTGGCGGCCTTCTGGATGTCGATCACCGTGGCCATCCGGACCGGCCGCGGTCCGCCGAGGAAGCCGGTGGCCAGGTGGTTCGTGGCCCGGTGCAAGCGGAGCGCCCAGGCGGGCGCGGCGGCCGCCGTCAGGGCCACCGGGCCAGCATCTGGCGGAGCTCGTCCCGGTGGTGGGTCTCGTCGGTGATGAGGTCGTCGAACTGCGCGGCGAGGCCGTGCTCCCCGGCCTTCTCGGCCTGGGCCCGCCGCTTCACGTAGCGCGCGATGGTCTCCGACTCGGCGGCCAGCGCGGCCTCCAGCATCTCCCGCGCCTCGAACACCACGGGCACGGGCGCCGGCGCA
>Ga0105107_10001958_pt1 | contig 13535 bp, 13 predicted proteins | sample PPLLaktember2015_6_FD_79335 | JGI IMG/M metagenome (GOLD analysis project Ga0105107, IMG submission 79335) | Freshwater sediment microbial communities from Prairie Pothole Lake near Jamestown, North Dakota, USA - PPLs Lake P8 Core (1) Depth... | ecosystem: Environmental > Aquatic > Freshwater >...
CGGAATCCTACCCGATCGGTGGTAACCTATGCGGTCGACAAATCCCCCCGGGAGCATCGCAATGACCACTGGAACGAAGGCTTTCCGCGCGGCGGCGCTCGCCGCCGTGTTGCTGGGCCTCGCGGCCTGCGCCAGCCAGAAGGAGCCCGCCGAGGCGGCGCTGGCGGACCTCGAGACGAAGTTCACTCAGGCCGGTGCCGAGATCCAGAAGTACCTGCCCGAGCGCTACGCCGAAGTGGAGTCGCGCATCGCGTCGCTGCGCGAGTCGATCGCCAGCAAGGACTATGGCGACGTCGTCGCCGGCGCCTCCGCGGCGGCGGATGACCTCAAGCGCGCGGTCGCCGAATCGCGGATCCGCCGTGCCCAGGTCCTGGTGGAGATGGAATCCGAGTGGACCGAGCTGTCGAAGTCCATGCCGGCGATGATCTCGGCCATGGACAAGAAGATCACCGCGCAGCGCGGCCGCCCGCCGCAGGGCATGACGGCGGAGGCCTGGAAGCAGACCATCGCGGAATATGACGCCGCGCGCGATACCTGGAGCCGTGCAGCCGCGGAGATGAGCAACAAGACATTCGAGGCCACCGTACTCGCGGCCCGCGATGCCAAGGCGAAGATCGTCGCCATCATGGAATCACTCGGCGTCAAGGCGACCTGAGGCTTCCCGTGAACAGCCGTATCCTGCTCGCCGCCCTCGCGGCCACGATCGCCCTCGCCGCCTGCTCCCAGAAGGATCCCGCCGCGGAGGCCATTGCCGCGGCCGAGGATGCGCTGAACGCGGTTTACGAGGACGCGGAGAAGTACATTCCCGAGCGCTACGCCGAGGCGAAGACGGGACTCGAGGCGGCGCGCACCGCCTTCAACGAAGAGCGATATGCCGACGCCATCGCCGCGGTCAGGGACGTCCCGGCGCAGGCCGAGGCGCTGGCCCGCGACGCCGCGGCCGCGAAGGAGCAGCGCATCGCCGAGTTGAACGCCGACTGGGCGCGCATCTCGGGCAGCCTGCCGGAGCTCCTCGCGGGCATCGGCGGCCGGCTCGAAGATCTCGGCAAGCTGCGCAAGCTCCCGGATGGAATGGACAAGCAGCTGCTGGAAGAGGCGAATGCGGCGCTCGCGAGCGCGCGCAAGGCCTGGGAAGAGGCCGGCGCCGCGTACGCGCGCGGCGAACTCGAGCCCGCGGTCGATGTGGCCCGCGGCGCGGAAGGCATGGCCCAGGATCTCGTCGGCCGCCTCGGGATGCCGGCCGCTTGAACCCGCTCGACCTCTACGACGTCAGCTCAGCGCTGACCGACGACGAGCGCATGGTGCGCGATTCCGTCGCGCGCTTCGTCGACGAGCGCGTCCTGCCGATCATCCAGAAACACTTCGAGGAGCACACCTTCCCGCGCGACCTCGTGCCCGAGATCGCCTCGCTGGGGCTGCTCGGCAGCTCGATCGACGGCTACGGCTGCGCGGGGATGAACGCCGTGTCCTACGGGCTCATCTGCCAGGAGCTGGAGCGCGGCGACTCGGGGATACGCAGCTTCGTCTCGGTGCAGGCGGGCTCGTGCAAAAACACAATCCACGAGTACGGCAGCGAGGCCCAGCGCGAAAAGTACCTGCCGGGCATGGCGACGGGCGAGCTGATCGGCTGCTTCGGCCTGACCGAGCCGCACGGCGGTTCCGATCCGGCGAACATGAAGACGCACGCCAAGCGCCGCGGGAAGGACTGGGTGCTGAACGGCGCCAAGATGTGGATCACCAACGCGCCGATCGCCGACCTCGCCATCGTCTGGGCGAAGACCGCGGATGGCATCCGCGGCTTCATCGTCGAGAAGGGCACGCGCGGCTTCGCCGCTCCCGAAATCGAGCGCAAGTTCTCGCTGCGGGCCTCAGCGACCGGCGCCCTGTTCCTCGAAGACGTCGTCGTGCCGGAAGAGAACATGCTCCCCGGCAGCACGATCGGCCTCAAGGCCCCGCTCTCCTGCCTGACGCAGGCGCGCTTCGGCATCACCTGGGGCGTGATCGGCGCCGCCCAGGCCTGCCTCGCACAGGTCATCGACTACACGAAGACGCGCGAGCTGTTCGGGCGGCCGCTGGCGCAGAACCAGGCGATCCAGATCCGTCTCGCCGAGATGGCGCGCGGCATCACCGGCGCGCAGCTGATGTCGCTGCAGCTCGGGCGCCTGAAGGATGCGGGCAGCATGCGTCCCGCCCAGGTCTCGCTCGCAAAGTGGAACAACTGCCGCATGGCGATCGACGTCGCCCGCGACGCCCGCGACATGCTGGGCGGCTCCGGCATCAGCGCCGAATACGTGCCGATCCGGCACGCGCTCAACCTCGAGAGCGTGATCACCTACGAGGGCACCGAGACCATCCACCAGCTCACGATCGGGCGCGCATTGACGGGTATCAACGCGTTCTGAGGCCTGGTTCACGCGGGTCGCGAGCGTACCCGCCCTAGACTGTTGCGACCCACAGCACGGGAGGGACGCCGTGAACAGGTGCCACTTCTTTCGGGCAGCAACGCTGGCGACGTTTCTGGCGTGCCTCGCGGTGCCACACGTGACCTACGCCGATCCGCCTTCACACGCGCCTGCGCATGGCTGGCGCAAGAAGAACGATCCCTACTATGTCGGGTACACCGGCCGCCACTGGTCGGATGATTTCGGCATCCGCGGCGGCCGCTGTGACCGCGACCGCGTCGGCACCGCACTCGGCGCTGTGGTCGGCGGGGCGATCGGCGCGGCCGTGAGCGACGGCGACGACCGCCTCATCGCGGTCCTTGCGGGCGCCACGATCGGCGCGGTCATCGGTCGCGAGATCGGGGACGAAATGGACGAGCGTGATCGCGCATGCTTCGGTCATTCGCTCGAGCTGCTCGAGGACGGCCGCCGCGTCATTTGGGACGGCGGGCGGCGCGGCCTGACTTACACGCTCGCGCCGGACGGGCGCTTCAAGCGCGACGGCCGGGTCTGCCGAAGCTTCTCGCTGCTGCGCCAGTCCGACGGCCGCCAGGCCACGAAGCGCGGCAGCGCCTGCCGATTCGGCGAGGGCGACTGGCGAATGGTCGCGTCCTGACCGGCTGTACCGCCGCCGGATAGGCTACGCTGCGTTCCCTGGGGGACGCAGCATGAAGAAGACGGCGGCGCGCCTCGCGCGCGAGGCGCTCGAACAACTCGGGGTCCGGCACACCTTCGGCATCCCGGGCGTGCACAACACCGAGCTCTACGACGAGCTCGGCGCCTCGGAGTCCATCACGCCCGTGCTCGTCGCGCACGAGGGCGGCGGCGCGTTCATGGCCGACGCCGTCAGCCGCACCGGCGCCGGGCTCGGCGTACTCGCGATCGTGCCTGCAGCCGGCGTCACCCACGCCGCGAGCGGCATCGGCGAGGCCTTCCTCGACGGCATTCCCATGCTCGTGATCGCGGGCGGAGTGCGCCGCGACCTCGGCCGCGCGTACCAGCTGCACGACATGGACCAGCACGCGCTGCTCGCCCCGATCACGAAGGCGCGCTGGCGCATCGAGCGCCACGCCGACGTGATCCCGGTCATCCACGAGGCCTTCCGCGTCGCGATGGACGGCGAGCCGGGCCCGGTGTTCGTCGAGATCCCGGTCGACCTGCAGCTGATGCCGGGCGATGCCGGCGACAGCCCCGCCTTCACACCCGCGCCGCAGGCCGGCCATCGCGCCGGGGCGGCCGACCTCGCGCGCGCGGCGGCGCTCCTCGGCGCTGCGCGGCACCCGGCGATCTTCTGCGGCTGGGGCGCGGTGGACGCGACCGCGGAACTCATCGCCATCGCGGAACTGCTCGGCGCGCCGGTGACGACGACGCTCCAGGGCCTCTCGGCATTCCCTGGCAACCACCGCCTGCACGCCGGCTTCGCGCTCGGCCGCGCCGCGGTTCCTGCGGTCGAGAACGCCTTCCGGGACTGCGATGCGCTGCTCGCGGTGGGCACCCGCTTCGCGGAGATCCCGACAGGAAGCTATGGCTGGGAGCCTCCCTCGAACCTCGTCCACGCGGATATCAACCCGAAGGTCTTCGGCGCGAACTACCCCGCGGCCGTCGCGCTCGAGGGGGATTCACGCGCCGTGCTCGGGGCGCTTCGCGACGCGCTCGGCACCGTACCCGAGTCCGCGCGCGCGAACGCCGTCGCGGCGGCGATCGCCCGGGACAAGCAGGCCTACCGCGCGGAATGGCTGGCGCACGATTCGAAGGGCCGCGTCAATCCGCAGCGATTCTTCGGGGCGCTTCGCGCCCGTTTGCCTGACGACGCGATCGTGGTCGCGGACGACGGCAACCACACCTTCATGGTCGCCGAACTGATGCCGATCCACGCGCCGCGCGCTTTCTTCTCGCCCTCCGACTTCAACTCGATGGGTTACTGCATCCCGGCCGTCATCGGCGCGAAGCTCGCGCGGCCGACGCGCACCGTCGTCGGCATCGTCGGCGACGGCGCAGCACGAATGACCGGCCTCGAGATGGCGACTGCCGTCGCGCAGAAGACGGGTGTCGCCTGGTTCGTATTCAACGACGGCGAGCTTGCGCAGATCGCCCAGGCGCAGGAGACGCCCTACAACCGCAAAACCTGCACCGTGCTGCCGGAGCTCGACTTCGAGGGTCTCGCGCGCGCGAACTGCGTCGGGTTCCTCCGGATGCGGGACGATTCGGAGGTTGACGGCGTCATCGCGGACGCCCTCGCGGCCGCCGCGCGCGGCGAGCCCGTGCTCGTGGACGTGCGCATCGACTACTCGAAGCGCACGCGTTTCACCGAAGGGGTCATCAAGACCAACCTGAAGCGCTTCGGCCTCGCCGACCAGGCGCGGCTCGTCGGCCGCGCGCTATGGCGCCGGCTGGCAGGCTGAGGGACTGCCGCATGACACCGGGGTTCGCCGAGGCGTTCGGGTTCGCGTCCTACTGGGCCGTCGTCGGCATCACGCTGCTGGTCGTTTCGGTCGCGGTGGGACTGCACTACGAAGTGCTGCAGAACCTCAACCGCCGCATGCCGCACTGGAAGCTGCCCCGCCACCCGCGCATCTACGTGATGATCCTGTGCATCCTCGGCGCCCACATCCTTGCGATCTGGCTGTTCGGGATCACGATTTTCGCCCTGGTGCAGTGGCCGCATTTGGGGACCATGGCCGGCGCCGACCCGGTCCGGTTGCTCGACGCGGTCTACCTGTCCGCGACGACCTATTCGACCCTCGGCTATGGCGATATCGTGCCAAAGGGTCCGATCCGCTTCCTGCTCGGCACCGAGGCGGTTTCCGGGTTCGTGATGATTACCTGGTCGGCGTCCTTCGCCTACCTCGAAATGGCCCGTTACTGGAAGGGCGGCGATTAGCGGGCCGCGCCGACCGCCGGCATGACGCTTGACGCGGAATCCGTGCGGACTCTGCTGCGGGCTGAAGCGTTCGACCACCCCGTCGAACGGACGCGGCTGATCGAGACGCACGTCTCCTGGGTCGTGCTGACGGGCCCCTACGCTTATAAGCTGAAGAAACCGGTCGATTACGGCTTCCTCGACTTCTCGACGCTCGAGCGGCGCAAGCACTTCTGTGAGGAGGAGGTCCGGCTCAACCGCCGCTTCGCGCCGGACATCTACCTCGACGTCGTGCACGTCTCCTCAGCGGACGGCGCCTTGCACATCGGCGCAGTCCACGGCGAGCTCGTCGACTATGCGGTTCGAATGCGCCAGTTCGACGACTCCGCCCTCCTAAGCCAGGAAATTGACGTCGGCCGCTTCGGGCTGGCGGAGGCGCTGGAACTGGGTCGCTGGCTCGCAGCCTTGCATCGGGGGCTTGCGCCCAGGGCGCCGCCGCGTGCCGGCGATGCCGGCAGCCCGGAATCTTTTTTCGCGGCACTGAACCAGAACTTCTCGCAGATCCGGTCCCGGCTGGCGGATGAGCCGCGCAGGCAGCGGCTGGCCGAGACGGAGTCCTGGGCAACGGCGCGCCATCACGCGAGTGCGTCATCATTGCGACGCCGTGCGGCGGCAGGATTCGTCCGCGAGACGCACGGCGACCTGCACCTGCGCAACATCGTTCGCCTGGATGGCCGCCTCCTGGCGTTCGACTGCATCGAGTTCAACGAGCACTTCCGTGTGATGGACGTCCACGCGGAGCTCGCCATGCTGGTGATGGACATCGAGAGTCATGGCCGTCGCAGGGATGCGAGTGCCTGCTTCAACGCCTATCTCGAGGACTCGGGCGACTACGATGGCGTCGAGGTTACGGACCTGTTTCGCTGCTACTACGCTTTGGTGAGGGCAAAAGTCGCGCTCCTGGGGACGAATCCACCGGAAGCGGACGGCTACCTCGACCTGGCGCGGGCCTACGCGGAGCCGCGCAAGCCGGCGCTCTGGCTGATGCACGGTTTTTCCGGGTCCGGCAAGACGACGGTGGCGCAGCAAATGCTGCTTGAGCTCGATGCGGTCCGGGTCCGGTCCGACGTCGAGCGCAAGCGGCTTTTCGGCCTCGCGGCGGCGACGCGCAGCGGCAGCCGGGAAGTGCGGGAGGGAATCTATTCCGATGCGGCGACGCGAGCAGCCTATGAGCGCCTTGCCGGTCTGGCGAGCCTGATACTGCGATCGGGCAGGCACTGCATCGTCGATGCCGCCTTCCTGGATGCCGGCATGCGCGACCGGTTCGCGGCAATCGCGGCCGTGCTCGGCGTTCCCTGTCGCATTGCCAGCTGTGAAGCGGCGACCGACACGCTCCGTGCGCGGGTCGCTGAGAGATCGGCGCTGGAAGCGGACGCGTCCGAGGCTGGCCCGGCGGTGCTCGAGGCCCAGCGCGGCCGCCACGATCCGCTTCGCCCGGCGGAACTGGCCGGCGGTATCGTCGTGCACACCGGGACACCGGCCTGGCGCGAACGGCTCGCGGCCGATCTACGGCGCCTGTACGACTGAGCCGGCGGCTATCGGGACGCAGGATACGCCGGCGGCGACGAGCCCCGCGCAATGGGCACGCGCCGTGGCCTCGTCGAACGGCCCCGCGCTCAGCCGCCAGAGTGCATCGCCTGCCTCGCCTGGCCCCGCGAGGCGCAATCCCGCGCCGTTGAACACGGCGGCGTGGGTGTCGATGAACCGGTCGAACCCGGCGCGGGCGAGCGCCTCGTCGGACCAGGCTCCGAGCTGGATCTCGAAGCTGACCGCCGGCATGGCTGTCCCCGGCGCCTGCTGCGGCAGCGGGGCAGTCAGGGGCGCAGGCCGCGGCGGCGGAATGAAGGCGACAAGCAGCCGCCTCGCCTCGTCGGCATAACGCCCTTCCGGCCATCCGGCGAGATAACGCTGCCAGGCCTCGGGCGTGCCGAGCCGTTCGGCCCGCCCCCACGCCTCGGCCTCGCGGCGTGCCTCGAGCTCCGCGCGCGCCTCGACCTCGCGCTGCGCGTCGCGCCAGGCGGAATCCTGTCGGTCGCAGGCCGCCGAGACGAGCGCGGCGAGGACCCACGGCACGACTATACTTCCCCGCATGCTGCCCGCCATCGTCGCACACCGGGGCGACGCGGAACATTTCCCGGAAAACAGCCTGCCGGCGCTCGCGGCGGCCTGGCGGCGGCTGCGGTTCGCCGAATTCGACGTGCAGCTCTCCGCGGACGGCGTGCCCTTCGTGATCCATGACGCGAGCCTCGAGCGCACGACCCGCGGGACCGGCGATGTCCGGCTCATGATGTCGGGCCAGCTCGACGGCATCGACGCCGGCGAGCCGGCGCGATTCGGCCGGCTGCATGCGGGCACGGCCCTGTCGCGGCTCTCCGCCGTAGTCGAGCTGATGGCGGAGCTGCACGACGCGCACGCATTCGTGGAGATCAAGCGCGCGAGCCTCGTGCACCACGGCCGGCAGGGTTGTGTCGAGAAAGTGCTGGCCGTCCTCGCGCCCGTGCGCGACCGTTGCGTGCTCATCTCCTTCGATGCCGACGCCTGCCGCCTCGCGCGTGCGGCCGGCAAGCTGCCCATCGGCTGGGTGCTGGACGGCGACCCGGTGCAACTGCGCCCGGTGATCGAGCTGATGCAGCCCGAATACCTGTTCTGCGATCACCGGCGGCTGCCCGTCGCACGACCGCTGCCTTCCGGGTCCTGGACCTGGGTCGCCTACGAAGTGACAGACGCGGCGCAGGCCATCGAGCTTGCCGGGCGCGGCGTCGGCATGGTCGAGTCGATGGCGCCGCTGCGTCTCGCCGGCGAGCTCGCCGGGCGCGAGTCGCTGCGCGCATGAAGGGCGCCGTTTACGTCGCCATCGACCAGGGCGGTCACGCGACGCGCGCCAGCGCCTACGCCGCCGACGGCACGATCGAGGGCGCCGCGTTCGTCGCGATCGCCACGCAGCGCAACGCCATCGGCCACGTCGAGCACGACCCGGAGGAGGTCGTCACGAGCGTCGGCACGGCGCTCGCGGAGCTCGCGCGCATCGTTCCGCCGGCGCGCTGGACAGCCGCCGGTTTCGCCGTGCAGCGCTCGAGCATTGCCTGCTGGGACGCCGGGAGCGGGCGCGCGCTCGCGCCGGTCATCTCCTGGCAGGACACCCGCGGCGCCGCCTGGCTCCGTGGCCATGCCCGCCGCGCGGAGGACGTCCAGCGCCTGACCGGCCTGCAGCTCTCTCCCCACTACGGCGCGAGCAAGCTGCGCTGGTGCCTCGACCACGTGCCGGAAGTGCGCAGCGCCGCCGCGCAGTCGCGGCTGCGCGCCGGCCCGCTCGCCAGCTTCCTGCTGCATCGCCTGCTGCTGGAGCGGCCGGTCCTCGCCGACGCGTCGACGGCGGCGCGCACCCTCCTGTGGTCGCCATTCGAGCGGGACTGGTCGGACGAGCTGCTCGAACTCTTCGGCATTCCGCGCGCGATCCTGCCGCGCGCGACCGGCACCTCGCACGCATTTGGCACGCTCGCCTGCGGCGGTTGCCGGATACCGGTCAACACCTGCAACGGCGACCAGTCGGTCGTCCCGTTCGCCGCGGGGCCGCTCGATTTCGAAGCCGCCTACGTCAACCTCGGCACCGGCGCCTTCGTGCTGCGCCCGACGCCGGACGCGCTGCACGCCCCGCCGCTGCTCACGAGCGTCATCCGCGCCGACGACGAGCACTGCGACTTCGTGCTCGAAGGGTCCGTCAACGGCGCGGGCGCCGCGCTCGCCTGGCTCGAGCGGCACCAGGGCTCGGCGGCGGACCGGCTGCTCGCCGTGCTCGACCGTGCGCCGCTCGCCGACGACGACGCGCCATTCTTCCTGAACGGCGTCGCCGGACTTGCCTCGCCGTTCTGGCGGCCCGACTTCGAGTCGCGCTTCGTCGGCGAAGGCACGGACCTGCAGCAGTGCCGCGCGGTGCTCGAGAGCGTCGCTTTCCTCATCAAGGCGAACCTGGACGAGATGGACCGCCACCGCCCGGGTCCGGCACGCCTGGTCGCCAGCGGCGGGCTCGCCGAAAACCGCCTGCTCTGCAGGCTGCTCGCCTGTCTTTCCGAGTCGCCCGTGGACCGCGGCAGCGACCGCGAGGCGACCTCGCGCGGGCTCGCCTGCCTGGTCGCCGGGATGCCCGCGGGCTTCCGCGGCCCGCCCGTCGAGCGTTTCGAGCCGGAACAGGAACCGCGCCTCCTCGCGCGCTACCTCAAGTGGCTCGCTCTGATGCGCGAGGCCGCGGGCGACGGCTGATCAGTCCCGCTCTAGCTCGAAGGCGACGCGCCGGTCTATCCAGCTCGGGCCACGCAGCCTGTCCATGTACCCGCAGTGCCCGCCGCGCGGCGTCACGGTGAGCTCGAGTGAAGCCGGTCGCGCGAGCCGCGCGAGGTCGCGCTCCAGGATCATCGGGTCGTCGGCTGCGGTGATGAGCGCGGTCGGCGCCGCGAGCGATTCGAGCACTCCGCCGGTGATGGCATAACCCGACAGGTAACTTGCGAGATCCGGGTATTCCGTGTGCCTCAGCACCATGCGCTCCGTCATGCTGCGCAGCGAACCGTCGCCGATCATTGCGCCGAAGTCGTACACGTTGGGCCAGGCCTCCTGCTTGAGGCGCAAGGACCTCCGCCACTTGAGCAGGAAGTACTGGTGGTAGACCGCCGGCCCGTGCTCGAGTGCTTCGAGCGTCGTCCCCGGATCGATCACGGGGCAGACCGCGACGATGCGCGCGATCCTGAGCCCCGCCTCTGCCGCGCGAGCGCCGACGCGCAGGCAGAAATTTCCGCCCAGCGAGAAGCCGGTGAGCGACAGCCGATGCTGCGGGAAGAGCGACTGCAGGCGCACCGCCGCGCCCACCATTTCGGGCAGGCGGCAGGAATGGAACAGCTCGCGGTTCAGCGCATGCGTGCCGCCATGGTCGCGGAGGTTGAGCCGCACGACGTCGAACCCGCGCTCGTGCAGGTGCTGGGCAAGCGAAAGCAGGTAGAGCGAGTCGGCGCTGCCTTCCCAGCCGTGCAGCAGCACGGCCAGGCGCGGTGTTGCAACCGGGGTGCCGGCAGGAGGCGCGGCATGCAGACCCAGTAGGCGCACGCCGTCGCCGCAGTCGAGCACGAGCGGCCGGCTCGCCGCCCGCACGGCCTGCGCGCGGCGCTCGATCGCCGGCCGCCGGAACGGCAGGCTCGGCAGGATCGACTGCAGGTGCCGGTTCGCGATCCAGGCCGGCGGGCGGAACTCGCCGGGCGCGTCAGTCAAAGCGGACCGGCGAGACGCCGGGCAGCCGCGTGACGAAGTCGCTTCCCATCAGGCGCGCGGGCGTCGTGAAGCCGGCGGGTGCGGCGCCCGCCAGCAGCCGCTCTGCGATCGCGACTGCGGCATCCCGCGTGAGCGTGTAGCCGTTCGGCACGCGGACCCGCGCGGTCACGCGGCGCCCGGCCGCATTCTCCGCCTCGCCCCAGACGTGGACCGGCGTCTGCTCGCGCGCCGCCTCGTCCGGACCCGGAGCGCGCTTCGCGATGCGCGACTTCATGAAGTCCTGCACGAACCGCCGGCGCAGCAGCCAGCCGAGGCGGCCCAGCCGGCGCAGGTTCGCGAGCGCCCCGGGCGAGACCGGCACGTAGACCTCTATGTTCGGGATCCCGGTGGTGCGGAACGCCGTGCTGACGTCGCCCCAGGGAATCGCCGTCGCGAGCTTCTCGCCGGCGCCGAAGTCGATGCGCCGGCTGCGCGAGCCGAGCGGAATGCGCCGGAGCGCGCCGCCTTCGCGCACGCAACTACCGTGGCCGAGGCCCTCGACGCTGGTCGCCGCGGTGCCGCGGCTGAGGGTGCTGCGGCTGTCGAAGCCGAGCGCGAGCCGCGTCGCGTCCGGCAACCTGTCCGCGAGCGTGAGCGCGAGGCAGTCGGTCGGCACGACGTCGAAGCCGGTGCCGGGGCAAACAACGATGCCTGCGGAACGTGCGGCGGCATCCTGCCGGAACGCGTGTTCGAAGACGTCGATCTCGCCGGTGATGTCCGTGTAGTGGACGCGCGCCGCGATGCAGGCCGCAATCATCGGCGCCGCGGTCGCAGAGAACGGGCCGGCGCAGTGGATCACGACGCCGGAGCCTGCGAGCGCCGCCGCCAGCCGGGCAGGATCCGACAGCTCGAACGACAGTGACTCGCAGCCGAGCTCCATCGCGAGCGCCGAGACCGATTCGCGCGAGCGGCCGGCGAGCACGGGAGCTAGCCCGCGTTCCGCCGCCGCGCGCGCGATCAGGCGGCCCGTGTAGCCGTTCGCGCCGTAGATCAACAGGCGCGGCTTCATCGCTCGACGATGCTGATCTCGATGCGGTTGTTGGCCTGCGCAGCCGCGTTCCACTGCCCTGCCGTCGCCTGCTCGATCGGCGGGTAGGCGACCGCGAGCCGGTCGCGCTGTCCCGGCACGAGCTCGAGCTCGATCGCGCCGCCCGTCCGCTGGCGCACGGACGCGGCCAGGTTCGCGAATGCGATCGGCTGGCGCGCGGCGCCGGCCTGCGTGTCATCGAAGGGATTGCCGACCTGTTCACACTGCGCGGCGGGCGCGGTCGGCGGCGCGAGTGTGTAGCCGTCCTGCCCGGCGCTCGCAAGGCAGAAGCTGCCTGCGAAAGTCTCGATCCGCACCAGGCCGCTTATTGCCGCGCGCTCGAGCTGGGCCACGAGCGTGCGCACCGACTCGAGCCGAGTGGGATTGAGCGCCTGCTCGCCGAACGGCACCGCGAGCACGAGCGGGCGGAAGCCCTCCTGCGCCGCGGCGTCAGCCGAGGCGTCGCCCGCGATGCGCCACTTCTCTATGGCCTTCGTCAGCGTGTCGTTGGAGGCGGTGAGCGCCTGGACGGCCCGCTCGGCCTGCTGCGCTTCGATGCGCGCCTGCCAGTAGAGGATGCCGACTGCGGCGAGCGCGAGGCTCGCAACGCTGGTCGCGACTATCCAGGGCCAGGGCCGCGCAGGCAGCGGGCCGGCCAGGGTCGGCGCTTCGTCGCCTTCGACGACGACCCCGTCCCTGGGCCGCAGCTCCGCCACGACGCGTCGCACGGCTGTGTCGAGCGTGGTTACGACGAACTTCCGCAGCTCGAGATTCTGCTCCTTCAGGAGCGCTTCCACCGACGCCGCAGCGGGAATCGGGACCTCCTGCTGTGCGGCTTCCGGGACGGCGGCCGCACCGATAGCCTCCAGTCCGGTCGGCTCGCCGTCGCGACGGTCCGGCAGGAGCTGCAGCTGGTAGAGGGCTTTCGTCACGTCGATCGGGCGGATGGACTTCGGCAGCACGCCGACGGCTCCCGAGGCCTTCGCCTGGCCGCTGTAGATCTCGCCCTCCTGCGAGGTGTACATCATGATCGGGATGTCGGCGAGACCGGGATTGGCCTTGATCTCGCGCACCGCCTGCAGGCCGTCCATCCCCGGCATCAGGTGATCCATGAAGATCACGTCCGGGCGGTGGTCCTTTAGGTACTCGAGCGCGGCCTCCGCGGACTCGGCCGAGTCGACGAGGATGCCGTATCGCTCGAGCATGCGGGACAGCACGACCCGTGCGGACCTCGAATCATCGACCACCAGCGCTCGCTTGCCCGGGATCATCCAGCTCTCCTTGCCTGCGGCAGAGTATCGCAGGGGCAAGTCACAGCGTCACGGTCTGACCATGGCCGGCAACCTGGCCCGGTCCGGGCAGCCATGCAAGCAACGCTGTCCGGTCGGCGTGGGCGGAGAAGCTGTCGAGTCTCGCGATCTTCGCTCGCACCCGGTCAGCCGGTTCAGGGCCTTGGATTCCTCGACGCTCGCCGTGATCCGCGTCACCTCGGTGGCCATCGGCGAATCCATGAACACCCGGGCCGAATGCCCCGGGACGCCTCGAGCGCCGACTGCAGGATCGCGGCCAGCTCATCGAGTGTCCGCTCCATCGGCGGGTGCTCGCGGTCCCCGTAGTTGGACTCGAGCAGCAGGACGTCGCATTCGGGCCTCGGCTCGGGATCGCGCACGAACGGACGGCCGGGCTGGCCGAGCGCTCCCGCTCCGTCAGCCGTAACGTCACGAACGCAGAGCCAGGAATGTGCCCGGCGTCCTGCAACGTCGCCGCGACGCCGGGCGCTGCGGCGATCGTATGCCCATAGGGCTCGGGTTCGACCTGCCGCAGGATCGTGCGCGCGGCCTCGGCATTCAGCACG
>Ga0105107_10001959_pt1 | contig 13530 bp, 6 predicted proteins | sample PPLLaktember2015_6_FD_79335 | JGI IMG/M metagenome (GOLD analysis project Ga0105107, IMG submission 79335) | Freshwater sediment microbial communities from Prairie Pothole Lake near Jamestown, North Dakota, USA - PPLs Lake P8 Core (1) Depth... | ecosystem: Environmental > Aquatic > Freshwater >...
AAGCACGTGAACCTTCCCGTCGTCGCACCCGATCACCGTCTCGAGCGTATTCGACTCGTCGGCATCGAGATTCACGATCGCGGGGGAGGAGTGGAATCCGTACCCCGTAAGAGCGGGCCAGCCCGGTTGCTCCGGGAAACGCCACGAAATGGCGTACGGTCCGGCTCCGTTATTGCCCTCGTCCGTTTCGAGAACGGCCATGTCCGTGTCGATCCTGAACCAGCTGAGCCACGCCTCGAAAACAGCCGCTGTCTCGTAATCGGTTACCCATACGAGAGAATCTCCCGCGGCGAGGGACGCCACGAAGTACCTCTGATCGCCGGCCGTGCCCGCCGGAGGCAGGGTATCGCTCGCGATGTAGTAGTCGGCATAGAAGTTCTCGGCGGGAAGATCCCCGATGTTCTTGAGGATGACGGTGGCCCTGACGCTGTCCCCGAATGCCGGATGCATATCGTTCCAGACGACGCTCGAGATCACGAGATCGATGCTCCTCGAGCACGCGGCGCCGAGAGCGCCGATGAGCTGGGCGCAGGGGCTCGCGGACGGGTCACAGGGAGATTGCGTCGCTATCGTGAGGTTGGGAGGCGAGGTCCCCGGCCCGCAATAGAGGGGATCTTCCGAGATATTGTCGTCGATCCCCGTCCTGTCGGCAATCGAGCCGCCGTAGTTCACGCCGTTGCCGTAGACATCGCAGCAAGTGATTGAGGCTGCGACGCCCGTGGCTCCATAGATGCCGCCGCTCGTATTGGAGGTGACGAGACATCTCGTGAGCGTCGGGTTGCCGCTCGTGCCGATAAAGACGCCGCCGCCGTTCGTGCCGGCCGCATTGGCGTTCACGGTGCAGTTGCGGAATTGAGGCGCCGCGTTGATGAGGCCGATGCCCCCTCCCGCGCCGACGGCGATGTTTCCGTGAACGACGCATGAATCGAAGACCGATGTCGACGATGACAGATAGATGCCGCCGCCGTCATAGGCGGCCGAATTCCCGAGAAAGACGCAGTTCATGACGGCCGGCGAAGCGTTGATGACGGCAATCCCGCCGCCGTAGTAGGGCGAATAACAATTCTCGATGACGCAGTGATCGACGGTCACCGAGGAGTTGCTGCAGCTTATTCCGCCTCCGAGGAGCACCGAGGAGCAGTTCTTTATGGTGAGACCCCGCAGGAGAATCACCTTGCTCGCGGCGGGGAAGGTGAAGCCGTTCGCGCCGAGACCGTTTCCATCCATGATCGTGAGGGCGGCGCCGTCGACGCCGATAATGACGACCGCTTTCGCGAGTGAGATGCCGGCTTCATAGTAGGTGCCCTGATGCACGTATATCGAATCCCCGTCGACCGCGGCGTTCGCTGCGGCGGCTATTGTCGGGGCGTCGCCGGAACCGTCTTCGTACACATGCCACACGTGATTCCGCTCGCCGCCCGAGACGATGAGCGACACCTTCTGTGCGACACCGAGCGCGCCCTTGTGGGTGATCCTGACGGCGTACACTCCCGCCGCAGGGGACGTGACCGCGACCTGCTCGACGTTATCGAAATTGTTGTCGCTCTTCGTCGCGGCATTCGATGGATTGAGCCTGTCGAGCCGCCACGGATAGTGCGTATCGACGGCCCTCGCTATCCTCAGATCGAGATCGTTCACGAGCATCCGCGTGCTCGGATCGATCGCTGCCGAGGGGGGAGTTCCTGCGGGATCGGTCCAGCAGATCGTAGCCCTGAGCTCGGGCGTCCCTTCCGGGACCCGGTACCAGTACTCGATCGTCTGGCCGTTGCTCAGGGTGAGCTCTTCGACGAAGCCTTTGGCATTGTTCAGGTAATCCTCGTTGAGCAGGCGATAGGCCGCAATCGTATTCAGGAGCCCCCAGCCGAACTGGTAGTCGGGGCCGGGGTTATCGCCCGCCTCGAGCGCCGTATGAATCGCGAGCCCCTTGAGCGTGGATGCCCACAGCGCCGTGCCGCCGTGCGTGTCCTTGTAATAGTCGGCGAGAAGCCCAAGGGATCCGCACACGTTGGGAGAAGACATCGAAGTGCCGCTCCCGGCGGCATACGAAGAATCGTTTGAGGAGTACGACGACAGGAGCTCCATACCGTTCCCGACGATATCCGGTTTTATCCGGCCATCATCGCAGGGGCCCGTGCTGCTGAAGGGGGCAAGGACGACACTCGCCGGCCCCGTATAGCTCGGAACGTCATACACCGCGCCAATCGTGAGCGTGTTCTTCGAAATCTGGAATCCGTCCGGGAGACAGTCGTAGTTCAGAGGCGTTCCGTCAGGATTGCGCGTCTTGGTGCTGAAGCGCCACGTCCCAAAGCGGGAATCAAAATAGTAATGCTTCGTTCCCGGCGCGGGACCGGCGTCGTCACGATCGTTCGCGGCCGAGACGACGGGAAGATAGTTCGGCGCCGAGACGACGATCTGATCATAGGTTTGCGCCCAGGAATCATAGAATCCGAAACTGTAATCCTCGGTCTGGCTCACGGCGGTATCGCCCCACCAGTACCAGTAGCTGCTGCCGGAATCGTAGTACCAGCCTCTGACATTTCCGTACGAATGGTTCGAGAGATTCGCGCCGCCGGCCGCCTCGCTCGCCATCTCGCTCGCATCGTTGTTCCACTCGAACGCCCGTATCGTCGCCGCGTACGACATCCCCTTCGCCTCGGGCCGGACGCCGCTCGCGATCATGGTGCCCGCTGTGTGCGTGGCATGCCCCGCGACGGTGCTCGGATTGACATCGGCCCAGGTGATCCGGCCGCCGAACTCGCGGTGCGTCGTCCGCGGCTTCCCCCCGTCCCAGAGCCTGAGGACGAATCCGCTCCCGCCTCCGATTATCGCATTCACCGAATCGGCGCGCGTCGATATCGCGGCGTTCGCATTGAATGTCGAGTAGTAGCGGGGAATCCCGCCCACGATCTTCTGGAGCTCAAAATAGCTCCCATCGGCATCGGTCCATTTGACCGGCAGGCCGTGCGCCGCGGCAAAGGCATGCGCCGCCGCTCGGTCGGCAGCATCCTTCGCGGCCAAATCCCTGGCCATCTGCATCAGGTCAGGCTGCTGGGCGCTCAGCCCAAAGGAGGTGGCGGCAAAGAGAACGATGAAGAGCCCGGTTGCAAGGAACGCCTTTCTCATCGTAAGCCTCCATTCACGGAACCAGAAAAGGACTTTCTCGGGCTAAATACTAATAATTACGAAAAAGACCAATAATGTATTATATTATCATAATTTAAGAAGAATCGCAAGCAAAAACTGGGCGGCCCTCGGAGGCCGCCCAACAAATGAACTATAATTGCTTTATTGAAAAAGTGTTAGGCGTTTGCTCCTCTCAACGAAGCAGTACCCCTTTCCTTGTCTCGACGGTGCGGCCCGCCTCGAGCCTGCAGAAATAGACTCCAGAGGCCGCGGCGCGGCCGGCGCTCGTCGTTCCCTTCCAGGTCACCTCGTACCTGCCCGGCTCCATCTCCCGATTCACGAGAAGCGCCACCTCCCGGCCCGAGACATCATACATCGCGATCCTCACGCGCGAGCGCTCGGCGACGTCGAAGGCGATCCTCGTTACCGGATTGAAGGGATTCGGATAGATGGAACGCAGGCTCGTGATCGAGGGGTTCGCCGGCTCATCTTCTTCGTCGACGCTGCTCACGGGCTCGTATCCATAGCACGCCGTCCGCTCGGCGTTGCGGCGCAGGAGCGGCCACCAGAGCGCATCACCCGGGTACGCCGCGGAGCAGAGCTCGAAACAATGAACCGAACCGCCGCTCGGAGCGACGAGCTCGACCCATCCGTCGCCGTCGATGTCGCCGGCCGCGGGAGCGCAACGAATTGCGCCGCCGGGCTTCAGGGGAAATCCAAAGCCATCGGCGTGAATCGCGCTGTCGGGAGCCGCCGTTATCGGCATAGGGGGATCTCCGATGATAATGGGCGAGGCGAGGGGACCGCCCAGCATGAGTTCATTCTCCCACTCGACGAACTTCTTTGTGCTCATGGTCGTGCCTTCGCTGGTGATGAGGCTCAGATATCCTTCGCCGCGCCACAGTTCCCCCTCGAACACCATCGTCTGTGAATAAACGACGGCATCGAGGTAGCCGTCCCTATCGAGATTCACGAGGATGGGCGATGTCCTTACAACCCCGGGCACCGGCGACGGCGCGTATCTGAAACAGGGCAATCCGTCCCAGGCCCAGGCATACACTCTGCCGTTCTCGCCCGCGACGACGACTTCCATCTTATCATGACTCGGAACGATATCCCCGATGACCGGATCCGCCGATATTTCCGTTTCCACTTCAACCGGCCAGGCGCCGGGATACTCGATCCCGTTCGCCCTATGGAGGTACACATGCGAATGAGCCGGATTCGCGACGCTCTTGGCAACGACGGCGATCTCGGGATTTCCGTCTCCGTCGACATCTCCCACCGCGGGGGAGCGCGCGTCGGCGCCGTCGGGGAAACCAATGAGTGAGGGAACATGAGGACTGCCGTCTCCTTCGAACAGATAGATGGCGTTGCTGGCGGCGACGAGAACCTCGAGTTTGCCGTCCCCATCGAGATCGGCAAGCACGGGGTTGATTCCGGTGTATACGCCGGCACTTCGGCCTGCCAGAGCTCGGCGCCGGAGAGATCGAACGCGTGCACCGTCTCGTCGCTGCTCCTCATGACGACGATCTCTTTCCGCGAGTCCCCGGTGATATCTCCCGCGGCCGGCGCCGCGTTGGTCCCGCCGCTCGCGAGACTCGCCGGCCAGCCGGGAAGCGCCTCGCCCTCCGAGTTCCACGCGTAGAGATTCGTTCCCCAGCAGCCGACGACGACCTCGAGCGTGGCGGGGTCATCGTCGAGGTCGACGAGGAGCGGCGAGGACTGGCTGCCCGCCCCGATCGCGACGGGCCAGCCAGGCTGCGCCGGGATTCCCCATGAAACGACGTATGGGCCGCTCGCGTTGTCGCTCTCGTCCGTTTCGACGACGCGTCCGTCCGCATCAACCGCGGCCCAGCTCGTCCATTGGCCGATGGTATCGCTCCGCAGCGGTTCCAGATTCCAGATCACGGAATCGCCTACGGCAAGCGACGTTACGAGCAGGCGCTGATCCCCGACCGCGCCCGCTCCCGGCGCCTGCGCTCGGTTCGCGAAGAAATCGATGAAGAAGGTGTCCGCGTCGGCGACGCCGTCGTTCCGCACGGTGACCGCGACGGCAATGCTGTCATGGGCGGGAACTGTCGCGGCGCCAAAGACCACACTCGAAACGACGAGATTCGGTGCGATCCGGCAGCCGACTTCGAGGGCGCCGATGAGTTCGCCGCAGGGGCTCCCTCCGGGAGCACAGGGGGACGTGTCGTAGAGGCGATAATCGGATGATCCGCTGTCGCAGAACGCGGGATCGGTCGAGATGTTGTTGTTGATTCCCGTCTGATCCGGCGTGCTCCCCGCGTAGTTCCCGCCGGCGTTGCTGAAGACATCGCTGCATGAGATTGCCAGCGTGTTGTAGATGGTATAGATTCCGCCGCCGTTCTCGTTGAGAGCGATGATCGAGCGCTCGACGGTGTTCTGGGTGCCCTGGAGGATCTCGAGGCCTCCTCCGTAGTAGACGGCAGAATTCTTCACGATCGTGCAGCTGCGCATCGTCATGTTCGCGGAGCTGTATACGCCCCCGCCGCCGTTTCGCGCGCTGTTGCCGCGGATCGTCGAATTCGTGAGGCTGCAGACGGCATTCGCCCCGTTATAGACGCCGGCGCCGAAGCTGCCGGTATTCGCGAAAACGGTGCAGGAGTCGATCCGGGCGATTCCGGCTACATTATAAACGCCGCCCCCCGATTCCGCCGTCGCCAGGTTGTCGCCTATCGTACAGCCGATGATATCGACGTTGGCTCCCGTCGATACGGCGATGCCGCCGCCGAATTTCGCCGCGGAGTTTCCGAGCAGAGTGCAGTGCGCGATGAGAGACTCGGATTCCTTGCAGAATATGCCGCCGCCGTTCGTGTCGACCCGGTTATTGGTGATCGTGCAGGAGAGAATCGACGGCGAGGCGCCCTCTATGTAGATCCCGCCCCCCCGCGCGTCTCCCGACGTGATACAGCTATCGATGACGCACCCTCGGATGATGGGGGTCGAATCGACGATGCGCACGCCGCCGATGCTCGCACGCTTGATCGTGAGATCCTCGATCACCGAGGACGAATCCTCGCCGCTATAGAAATAGAAGCCCCAGTGAACGCTTCCGTATTGGTCGCCGCAGTCGACGACGGTCGAATCGGGGCCGCTCTCGGACGTTATGACGAGGTTCTTCCCTCCAAAGGCGATATCGCGATTCCCCTCGCCGGAATATTTGCCCGGCGCGAGCATGATCGTATCCCCCGCGGAGGCGCGGTCGACCGCCGACTGGATCGTCGGGGCATCGCCCATGCCGTCGGCCTTCAGGAACCAGATTGTCTTTGTGTGGCACCGCGGGCTCAGGGCGCCGAGCAGCAGCCCGCAGGGATTCCCATCGGGCGTGCAGGGAGAGCCGTCTCCGATAGAGTAGTCGAAGGCGAGAAAATCGCAGAACTGCGGGTCGAGCGAGATGTTGCCGTTCTCGGCGCCTCGACCGGCCAGCGCGCCGCCGAAATCTCCGCCGCTGTTACCGAACACGTCGCAACAGATGACGCCGACGCCGCCGGCTAAACCCGCCTGGAACAGCCCTTCACCGATGAAGCTGGAAGCGACGATCGAGTACCATACCTCCGCATCGCACGACTCGGTGAAATGCAATCCGCCGCCGTGCCCCATTGCGGCATTGTGGCCCACGGTGCAGTTGACGATGAGCGGAGAAGCCTCGTCGCAGTGTATGCCGCCGCCGTCGACGGCCGCCGTGTTGCGAGCGAGAACGCAATGGTCTATCTGCGAGCCCGCCCGGTAGACGAAAATGCCTCCGCCCGATCCCGATGCCGCGTTCTCGAGAATGCTGCAGTTCTTGAGAAGAGAGAGTCCTTCGTTGATATAGATCCCTCCGCCGCGAACCGCCCTGCTCTGCGCAATGATGCACCCCACGATCTCGGCCGCTTCGTTCCCGCAGAGAAGCGCGCCGCCGTTGCCATCGCTCCCCTCTCCCTCCGCCCTTCCGCCTTTCAATGTGAGGCCTTCCAGCCGTATCGCGCCGCCTCCGGCGGGCAAAATGAAGCAGCGCCCCAGCCGCTCGGCGTTCACCCGGGTCGTCGACGGGCCCCGTATTCCCTTGATGGTCACCGGCTTCTCGACGACGATGTCGTGCTCGCGGTATTCTCCCTGATAGACGAAGATATGATCCCCGTCGCTCGCGGAGTCGACCGCCGCCGCGATTGTTGGAGCGTCTCCCGAACCGTCGCTGTAAACATGCCATGTCTTTGTCCTCACGGCGCCGGAAACGATGAGAGAGAAGTCCTGCGCGCCCCCCTGGAGCGAGCCTTTGTGCTCTATCCGTATGACATAGGTTCCCGCCGCGGGATTCTCGACTACAACCTGCTCGACGTTATCCCGGTAATTGTTGCCCCGCGATGCCGCCGCCGAGGGATTTGCCGGATCGAGCACCCACGGCTCGTAGAGAGCTCCGTCCTTATCAACGCTGAGGTCGAGATCGTTCACGAGCATGAAATCCGGAGGATCGAGGGCCGGCGCAGGCGGCGTCCCGGGGGGATCGGTCCAGCATATCGTGGCCCTCAGCTCCGGCGTCGTGCCGTCGCACTGGTAGAAGAGCTCGACCGGCACCCCTTCGGTGAGGGTGAATTCCTCGATGAGCCCCCGTCGATCGTCGAGATCGAGCATGATGAGCCGGTAGCCGGCATACGCGTCGAGGAGCCCCCATCCGAAGCCGTAATCGGGACCCGGCGCACTTCCCGCCTCGCGCGCCGTGTGAATGGCGAGAGCCTTGAGCGTCGCCGCCTTCAAAGGAATGTTGTAATGATGATCCCGGTAGTAATCCTGGAGCAGCGCGAGCGAGCCGCATACATTCGGAGATGCCATTGAGGTGCCATAGTAGTACTCATACGACGTATCGGATGTCGAGATACCCGAGTAGACCTCCCAGCCATTCCCGCAGATGTCCGGTTTGATTCTGCCATCGTCGGTCGACCCCCAACTGCTGAAGGAGGCCATTCGCACCGAATCGGGCCCCTCGTAGTCGAGCACGTCCTCGACGGCTCCAATCGTGAGAACATTTTTCGCGATGCCCATGCCGTTTGGGATGCAATCGTACCCGAGGGGAGCCCCGTCGTTGTCCCGGACCTTCGTGCTCCACGGCCAGGTCCCCGAGCGAGAGTCGTAATAGCGGTGAGGAGTGCCCGGCTCGACGGCGTCGTTGCGCTCGTTTCCCGCCGAGGTGACCACAAGATAGTTCGGAGCGGCGGAGGCGAGCTCATCGAGCTTACGAGAGTCTTCCGAATAGAAACCGAAGAGATAGTCCTCCGTTTCGCTGATCGCGGTATCGCCGAACCAGTACCATTCGCCGATCCATTGCCAGCCGCGGACATACCCGTATGAATGGTTCGAGATGAGGAGCCCGCGCGAGGCCTGATCCGCCATCTCCGCGAGATCATCGTCCCACTCGAAGGCCTTTATCGCGGCTTCCGGAGACATGCCCTTTGCCTGCGGCCTGACTCCCGAAGCTATCATGGTCCCCGATACGTGCGTCGCATGATCATCGGGGATCGCCGTCGCGGCGTCTCCCCAGCTGACGCGCGGAGAGAGCTCCTGGTGAGTCATCCTCGGGGCGTCGCCGTCCCAGAGACCGATCGTGAAACCGGCTCCCCCTCCTATATAGTGCTGCACGCTGTCGGTCCTAGTGGTCTTTGCGGCATTGAGATTGAATGTGCCGTAGTAAAACGGAAAACCCCTCTCGAAGCCCTGGAGCTCGAGCAGATTCCCGCGTTCCGTCCTGAGTCTGACGGGCCAGCCCTTTCCTCGCGCGAAGGCCTGAGCGCTGTCGCGATTCGCCCTGCTCGATGAGAGATAGTCGCGGGAGATTTGCGCGAGGTCCGGTTTCTCCTTTCCACTGACACCGCCGGAAAGGAGAGCGCAGAGCATCGACGCTGACATAATAGTTAGGATTATTCTCTTCAAAGTGGACCTCCCACGGGGCGAAGGGGATAGGCTGAGACTCTTTTCGTCTGCTCAGTGTAACTATATAGTATCAAAAGGGTTATTTCTATCGAAATATTTATTCCACGCCGGCGGTATATCTCACTTGTTGCGCTTTATCAGAGCCGTCCTTCCATGCCCTCGCCAATCGAACTATATACGATTGAAATCGTTTTCGACCTATGATATAATTATTCTCAGCCTCAGGGAAGAGGTCCTAAATCAGCCGGCTTTGTAACCAAGCAGAAACTCAGTGAAAGGAAGTGCAGCGTGAAGCTAACAGCATTGCTTGTTGTTATTGGTCTCGTGGCAATCACGGGGCCGGCTTGGGCACCGTGCTATTTCACCTCGTTTACGGGGAACGCCGATTGCGAAGGGTGGGTTGCGAGCGGCGCGGTCACCATTTGCGGGGACTATGACACGCTCGGATACGTCGTCACCCTCAGCAAGGGCGGCGAAGAAGTAGCGAGATTCGCCGATCATTTTCTCGTGACGGATGCGGTCCCCACGTTCAACTTCAATGTCCCCTGGGGAATGGATCTGTGCGGGGACTATGTCGTGAACGGGCATTTCTTCTATGTGGACCCGATTGAACCCTCGGAGCACTTCTTCGAGGTCCGGTTCACCTGCGACTGCGACGAGCCCGACGGCGAGTGCCACTACACCCCGGGATACTGGAAGAACCATCCCGAAATGTGGCCGGCCTCGGCGCTCCCGATGTCGCTCGGCGGCGTTTCGTACAACCAGGATCAGCTTATCGCAATTCTCCGTCAGCCGGTCAGGGGTGACGCGCTGGTCATTCTCAAGCATCATCTGATTGCCGCGATACTGAATGTCGCGAACGGCGCGGACGACTCGATCAATGATGAGATCGCGGAAGCGCTGGCCATCCTGATGGCGCCGGGTTCGTACACGAGGGACGAGATCCTCGCCGCGAAGGACGCGCTCGCCGACTACAACGAGATGATCCTCCCGGATTGCGAGGGATACATAGCGCCCCCGGTTCTCTTCAACAGGGCGCTCGGAACCTCCGCGGCGCCGAATACGGAAAGCGCCACGTGGGGAGCGATCAAGAACATTTACCGGTAACCGAACCGGAAGGCCGTGTCATGCGGATGTGGGCATGACGCGACGGTAGAGCTTGCGATCCCACATCGCAAAGAAAAACGAGGGAGCGCCGACGAGGACGCTCCCTCGTTTATTATGTGCCGGGAAGAGCCTACCTGAAGAGCACCTTGTAGCCGCTCGCGATGAATTCGATCGAGATCGCGGCCAGGATCAAACCCATGATTCTGGTCGCTATATTGATCCCCGTATGGCCGAGCACCTTCGAGATGCGAACCGAGAGCCGGAGCGCCCCCCACATCAGGGCTGCGACGACAATGCAGCTCAGCACGAGGAACCCCGTATTGACGACTCCGGTGATCTTCTCCGAATAGATGATCGCGAGGCTGATCGCGCCGGGGCCCGCGAGAAGCGGTATCGCGAGCGGCACCACGGCGACGTTTTCCTTCCCGTGCGCCTCCTCCTCTTCGGCTTCGGTTCGCTTGGCCGGGCTGATCTTCGCGTTCATCATGGCGATCGACATCAACATAAGGAGAATTCCGCCGCCGATCCTGAACGAGGCGATGCTGATGCCGAATATCTTGAGAACCCATTCGCCGATGAAGCACGATACGATGAGGATGACGGCCACCGAGAACGAGGCGACGTACGCCGTTCGCTTGCGCTGCGCATCGGTTTGCTGCGCCGTAAGGCCGATGAAGATCGGGATCGCGCCGAGGGGATCGATGATGACGATGAGCGCGATGACGATCTGGATATATTCATTCCATGCGAGCATGCGGTGCGCCTCAACCCTTGATCTTGGCGAGCCCCTGGTCGAGATCCGCCATGATCTCATCGACGTTTTCGATCCCGACGGCGATCCGCACGAGCCCCTCGGGAATGCCGGCATGCGCGCGGGCGGCCGCTCCCATCGAGGCGTGCGTCATGGAGGCCGGATGCTCGATGAGCGTCTCGACGCCGCCGAGGCTCACGGCGAGCGTGCAGAGGCGGAGCGAGTTCATGAGCGTCCTCCCCGCCTCGATGCCGCCCCTCAGCTCAAAGCTCACGACCCCTCCCCCGCCGCGCATCTGGCGCTTGGCGAGCTCGTGCTGCGGGTGGGAGGGAAGCCAAGGATAGTGGACACGCTCGACCTTGGGATGCTTCTCGAGGTGCCGCGCGATCGCCTCCGAGCTCGCGCAGTGGCGCGCCATTCGAATCGCGAGCGTCTTGATGCCCCGCGCCACGAGAAACGCATTGAAGGGATCGATGACGCCGCCGAGCTGATTGAGAAGCTTTCGGAAGGCCCGGTAATCTTCCTCGGCCTTCACCACGATCATCCCCGCCACGACGTCGGCATGGCCATTCAGAAACTTCGTCATGGAATGCACCACGACATCCGCGCCGAGAAGGAGGGGCTTTTGGAGAACGGGGCTCATGAAGGTGTTGTCGACGACGAGCTTTGCGCCGCGCCCGTGCGCGAGCTCGGCGATTGAAGCGATGTCGCTTACCGCCAGCACCGGATTGCCCGGGGTTTCGACAAAGATGAGCTTCGTGTTCGGCCTGAGGGCCTTCTTCACCGAATCGAGATCTGAGGTGTCGACGACCGTCGATTCGACGCCGAAACGCGACATGACATTCACGAGGAGCGTCTGCGTGGGGCCGTAGACGACCGACGAGCAGACCACATGATCCCCCGCGCCGGCGAGCGCCGCGAAGGCCGTGTGGATGGCGGCCATCCCCGAGGCGCACCCGAGACCGCCGAAGCCGCCCTCGAGAATGGTGACCGCGCGCTCGAGCGCCTGAATGGTCGGATTGGCCATCCGCGTGTAGATATACCCCTCGCCCTTCCCCTCGAAGAGCCTTGCCCCGTGCTCGACGTCCTTGAAGGCGAAGGTCGAGACCTGGTAGATCGGCGTCACGACGGAACCCGTCGCGTCCGGCTCGTATCCCGCGTGAACGCACTGCGTGTCGGTATGCGATTTTCGTATATCTTCCATCCCGAGACTCCTCTCCCGTGCGAATGTACGACTGCAAAATATGCACTCAAAATGGGTTCTTTACAATCGCTTTTGTATGATGGTATCAAGAGCTGGAAAGGGCTTTTCGACCGGGAGGTCATCGGATGAAAGGATCGTTTCTCCTTCGCGGCGCGCTCGCCGCGCTGTGCGTCGTCCTCGCCGCGACATCCGGCTGCGGCTCGAAAGTGGAGATAATCAAGATCGGCGCGATCCTGCCGCTCTCAGGCGACGCCGAGCTCGGCAATCAGCACTTGCACGGGCTGACGCTCGCGATCGAGGAGCTGAACGCCGCCAATCCCGCGATGCAGTATCAATTGATCGCCGAGGATGAGGGAAGCGATCCGCAGACCGCGGCGGCCGCGTTCAACAAGCTCCTTACCGTCGACAAGGTCTCGGCCGCCGTCACGGCGACGGATATGGCATCGCTCGCCGTCGCGCCGAAGGCTGAACAAGACTTCATCCCTCTCTTCGTCAACTGCGGGCATCCGTTCATCGTCACGATGTTCCGCGACATCTTCAGGAACTTCCCGGGCGTCGGCCTCGAGATCAAAACGACGCTCGCCTTCGCGTCGCAGTCTTTGGACGCCAAGACAATCGCTTTCCTCTACAGCGACGACCCATACGGAAAGACCGCGCTCGAGGCCGTCAAGAACGAAGCCGCCGACCGGGGCCTCTCTCTCGCGGGGCAGGAACCTTTTGATCCTCAGGGCGCCGACCCGAAGGCTTCCGCGCTCGCTATTCTCGCGCAGAAGCCCGATGCCGTGATCGTATACGGACCGGGGGAGGCCGGTCTCGGCGCCGTCGCCGCACTGCGGCAGGCGGGCTTCACGGGCGCCGTCTGCGCAGGCCGTCTCATCGCGCAGGGCGCGAGGCCGAAGCTCACCGCGCGCGCGCTGGCGGGACGCTACTTCGCCGCGACCGGATTCGAGACGTCAGGCAATGCCGCCTTCGCCGAGAAGTACCGTGCCCGGTTCAGGGCGGAGCCGACCCTGAGCGTCGCCGCGGCATACGACGCGATGATGATCATCGCCAAGGCGGCCAATATCCGGCGCGTTGAGGAAATAAACCTGGCAAACGCATTGAAGAAGCTCGGCGATCATCAGGGAGCGCTCGGCCAGTACCGTTACGCGGACCGCGAATGGGCTCCGTCGCTCAGCATTCTGCAGTACGGGGAGTAAAGGAGGCTCCTGCGATGAAATCACCTTTCGATCCGGGCGCCCGCTCGGCAGCGGCCGTGCTGGGCTTCTTCCTGCTCTCGACGTTCGCACCGGCCGGTCTCATTCCCGCCGGCGCGGCCGACGAGAAGGAAATCACGATCAAGACGAGAATTCAGTCAGCGACGATCTACGCCGACCAGGCCCAAGTGACGCGAGGCGAACGTGTGGATCTCAAG
>Ga0105107_10001960_pt1 | contig 13528 bp, 18 predicted proteins | sample PPLLaktember2015_6_FD_79335 | JGI IMG/M metagenome (GOLD analysis project Ga0105107, IMG submission 79335) | Freshwater sediment microbial communities from Prairie Pothole Lake near Jamestown, North Dakota, USA - PPLs Lake P8 Core (1) Depth... | ecosystem: Environmental > Aquatic > Freshwater >...
ACCGCTCCCGCGCCATTTCCATCTCCGGCAAGCCAGCCCCCGGCCGCGACGGCGCCCGCGCCCGTGACGCCTCCGCTTTCCGAGATTGCCACGATCAACCCCGCGGACGTTCTTGCTATCGAATATGCAGGCGGGCCTTTGCCGGATGGCTTCAGCGTCCTGACGCTGCGACTCCAAATCCTGCTCGACCTGGCGGGCATGTCGCCCGGCATCATTGACGGCATGAACGGTCGCAATGTCGCCAAAGCGATCGCGGGCGTCGAGACGCTGATGGGACTGCCGGTCGACGGCATCCTCGATGTGGAAGTTTGGCAGCGCCTGCCGCGCAATACACCGGTCCTTCTCGAGTATGAGATCACTCAGGAGGATGTCGCGGGCCCGTTCCTGCCGTCGGTACCGAAAGATTTCGGCGAGATGGCAAAGCTCGATGCGCTCTCCTACACCGGTCCGCTCGAAATGTTCGGCGAGCGCTTCCACATGGATGTCGAGCTTTTGCCGAAGCTCAATCCCGGCGCCGATTTCAACCGGGCCGGAACACGCATCGTCGTGGCCGGGGCGAACGCCTACGCGGTTACGACCTCTGTCGCTTCCTTGATCGCTGACAAGGTGAATGCCCAGCTCCGTGGCTTTGACGCCGAGGGCAAGCTCGTCGTCGCTTATCCTGCGACGATCGGCAGTGACGAACTGCCGTCACCTTCGGGGACGCATGCAGTGAACGGCATCGCTCACCATGCCGCGTACTACTACAACCCCCGTCTTAATTTTCAGCAGGGCGGCAACAAGCAGAAGCTGAAGCTTCCGCCTGGTCCGAACAATCCGATCGGCACGACCTGGATCGATCTGACCGAGCCGACCTACGGCATCCACGGGACACCCGAGCCATCGAAGATCGATAAAACTCGATCACATGGCTGTATCCGACTGACCAATTGGGATGTCGAAGAGCTTGCCGCACTTGTGAAGAAGGGAGTGCCAGTCGAATTTCGGTAGTGCGATATGGCGACTTCTTCAAGTTTATGGCGATAGCTTCCGCCGACGAGAAACCCCTCGGCGCTTAAGCTCGTAATCGATTTGCTCTTGAATCGCACCGATGTCCAAGCCGCGGATGCCTACGTGTTCGCGGGACAGTGCCATGTTGGCTCTCATCAACTTCACCGTCGAAGCAGAGCTGACACCTTTTCGCACCATAGCAGCAGCTCGCTTCTGTACTAACCAACTCACCACTCGCATTTCCATTGCCTCCTCTTATTTCCGCCGCGAACGACCTTAAGAGACCGCTCAGAAAGATTCACCAAATATCTTTAACCGTACTGACGATGCGTCGTTCTGCAGAAAGGGTTCAGAGCACGAGACAAGCGCACTCGCAGGCCGAGTTGGACCGGAAGCCGGCCGCCGGATCGGGCACCGGGCTGGACTTCAAAGTTCGACTCGGATCTCAAGGCTAGCATGACGTCCGGAAACGGCAGACGTGGTGATGAAGATTGCAACTTTCAACGTGAACGGGATCAATGGACGCTTGGCAGTACTGCTGCGCTGGCTCGCCGAAGCAAAGCCTGACATCGTCTGCCTTCAAGAGCTAAAATCTCCACAAGATCGATTCCCCGTCGACAAGCTTCGAACTGCGGGTTACGGCGCGATCTGGCATGGACAGAAGAGCTGGAATGGTGTCGCCATCCTTGCTCGGGGCAAAGACCCCATCGAAACCTCGCGTATTCTTCCGGGTGATCCTGAGGACACCCACAGCCGATACATCGAGGCGGCGGTAGGCGGAATTTTGGTCGGCTGCATCTATCTCCCAAATGGAAATCCCGTACCGGGCCCGAAGTTCGACTACAAGCTGCGCTGGTTCGAACGGCTAAACGAGAGGGCCGGGGACCTTCTTTCGCTTGCCGTGCCGGTCGCGCTTATCGGGGACTTCAACGTCATGCCCACCGATCTCGACGTCTACAATCCAGAGCGCTGGAAAGACGACGCGTTGTTTCGGCCCGAGGTTCGGGCCGCATTTCAACGCCTCGTTTCGCAGGGCTGGACCGACTCGGTCAGGAAGCTGCACCCAGGGGAGCGCATCTATACCTTTTGGGATTATTTTAGAAATGCGTGGGGACGGAATGCGGGCTTACGCCTCGATCACATGCTCCTTAGTCCGCAGCTTGCGGATCGACTCACTGCCGCGGATGTCGATAGAAACGTTCGAGGATGGGAACACGCGAGTGACCATGCGCCCGTCTGGATAGAGCTAGGCGACCGAAAAAACGCAAAGCCTCAAGAGGCGAGAACATCGATGCGCCGACGGCCGCGATAATTCCCAGCCTTGGTCCGATCCGCAGCTGTGGGAGAGGCACTGCGACTCCTTCGCCGCTCTGCGATCCAGATTGAGGCATGATTCCACATGAGCATCGGCTTAACCGCCCTTTTGGATGACGTAGCTGCCTTGGCGAAAGTGGCGGCCGCTTCGATCGATGATGTGGCCGGGCAGGCAGCGAGGGCGGGAGCGAAGGCCGCCGGCGTCGTCATTGACGATGCAGCTGTCACACCACGATACGTCGTCGGCTTTGCTGCGGATCGGGAGTTGCCGATCGTATGGCAGATCGCAAAAGGCTCTTTGCGAAACAAACTTCTCTTCCTGCTCCCGACTGCGCTGGCCCTCAGTTACTTCGCGCCGTGGGCCATCATGCCGCTTCTGATGTTGGGCGGCGCCTACCTTTGTTACGAAGGGACGGAGAAAGTCTATGAAGCAATCTTCCCCAATGCGGCGCATGCGCACGAGGCTCACTTGCCACCCCTAGTGGCCAGCGCGAACACGCTTGAGCAACAGAAAGTCGCCAGCGCCATCAAAACTGACTTCATACTTTCCGCTGAGATTATGGCAATCACGCTCGCGGCGTCACCTAGTGGTCCCTTCTGGCAACAGGCTGCTGTACTCGCCGTTGTCGGGATCGGGATCACCTTGTTGGTCTACGGCGGCGTCGCACTCATCGTAAGGGCCGATGATGCGGGCGTCGCTCTGGCTACAAACCGTTCATCGTCCTTTGCCGGCGCGCTCTTGCGAGGTGTAGGACGGGCGATAGTCCTCGGAATGCCCCTGCTGCTGAAGGCTTTGGCAATTGTCGGCACGGCCGCCATGATCTGGGTCGGCGGTGGGATCATTGTGCATGGCCTTGAAACGTTCGGCGCAACCTCGATAGCTCAGACCATCCATGCAGTCGCCGAGTCTGTCGCGCACGTTTGGGAACGAATGGCAAGCATTCTCGAATGGCTCGTCACCGCTAGCGGTTCGGGTCTTGTTGGCCTGACGGTCGGCGCTCTGATGATCCCAATGGTGAGTTACGTGATAGCGCCGGCTTGGAAATCTTTGACCAAGGCGCGCCGATAGAGAGCCCGCGTCCGTGGCATGCGCCGTCCCTTGCGCTTCCCGGCCAAGGCCACTTCAGCCAATTTTCACGGGGAAAGGTACTTCGGGCCGCTCAGAAACGCGGACCCTGCTTCATAGAAGCGCAGTCGCGCGTCAGCGTTCCTTGTTAGGCCAATACGGCAACTGCGTTTCACCGTCGCTGCTGCATTTTCATGTTCGCTCAAAAAGAGCGGCCCCGCAGCACAAAGGTCAAGGCCGTTGAAAGTGCTGTCGATCGCCATTGCTGCAGTCAAGCGTCCCGGACCCCGTGCCAAGTCTATGCGACGCGCCCCTCTGCGACGCGCTGTCATAATTTCAATTCCTGCCAAAGGCTCAAGCGCTCGGATCAAGACCGCCGCCCCGATTTCCGCCTGCTCGCTGACCACATTAACGCAGTAGGACGAACCGTAGATCAGGTACACATATGCGTGTCCGAGATTGAGAAACATGGCCTGAGCCCGGGGGACCGGGCCCTTGAAGGCATGAGAGGCGCTATCCCCGATTGGATAGGCTTCCGTCTCTACTATTCGACCGGTCGTAACACCCTCGATCGAGTTGCGGACCAGGCATCCTCCAATCAAGAAGCGAGCGAGTTCGACCGTGTCCGCGGGGAGTTGGGCTCTCGAAATAGGCTTCCACATTGAACATCTTTCGCGGTGATGAGACGAGGAGGCCCTCGAAATGATCGTGGCTCTTCCGACCACCAACATGCTTATGGGAACGAAGTCCGGAGACGGCCGTTTGACTCGCGCTGGCGGGCACCCTCCAGGAGGATCAGCCATGGGAATTTTCTTCAAAGACATAAAAACCTTCGATGACCTTTTCGTCCACATGCTTCGCGACATCTACTATGCCGAAAAACGCATCGTGAAGGCTCTGCCCGACATGATCGGCAAGGCGTCCGACCCGGCGCTCAAGGCGGCTTTGTCGAACCATCTCGATGAATCGAGGACGCACGTCGAGCGGGTTGAGGAGGTCTTCCGCATGCATGGTGTGGAAGCCAAGACCGAGAACTGCCCGGCTATCGACGGCATCATCAAGGAAGCAGAGGAGGTTAGCGGCGAGGTGGAAGACAAGGCTGTTCTAGACGCGGCGATTATCGCCTCGGCTCAGGCGGTCGAGCACTACGAGATCACACGCTATGGAACCCTCGTCGCGTGGGCCAAGCAACTCGGACGCCACGACTGCGCCTCGGTTCTCCTCGAGACGTTAGAGGAAGAAAAGTCCGCCGATGAAAAGCTCACCGATCTCGCGGAATCGGGCATCAACGCTGAGGCCGAGGTCGAAGCCGACGCATAACGCCAGATGCGATGCAGCCTGCGGCGAGGATAAATCTCGCCGCAGGCCGAAGCCAGGTTCGACTAGGCCATACCTTCCTACCCGCGTAGTCACTTACGCAGCCTTGGATCGGGCTATGATCGCGTCAATCAGATCCGAGACCGTGATCCCCACACCCAATTCGCATTCCAGGGCGAGTTCGAGCGCGGCCCGCAATTCTAGATCCTCATCATTTAGGAGTAAGTCGATACCCAGTGCCTGGCCCCTGCGAACCGGCCGTCCGCCGGTGCGCGCGATAACCTCAAGGATTGCAGGCGCCGGTGTCGCTGGCTTAGAAGACATGGCCCTCGGGTGCCCTATCCTTAATTTCGCACAGCTCCAACGGCGTCGCCGACCCAGTCGTTCCGGTGCGGGAACTCGGTCCCTACCGAAGGAGTTGGTCGGGCGCCCCTTGGTGGCAGACGAGAACGCCATGGAAGACCCGATAAGAGGCTTCGAGATCGTCATCCATTGTCCGGCCACGGGCGAATTGGTTCGGACCGGCGTCGATGTACTCTTCGGCAATCTCGACACGATCCCTCAGGAACCAATGATGGTCGCGATATGCCCGGCCTCCGGCCAGTCGCAATGAAGTTCAGCATTACCCTCGGCCCCCGATTGCTACTCGCACTGCCGCTTCTGCTGGCTGCAACCGATACGCTCGTTGCGCTCGACTGGCGCATTCTCGTCGATGCTCGTCACGCCACGCGGATCGAATATCCGCGGGACGTGTTCAGTGCGGCTGAGGAAACCCCTGACGGGATCATCATGACGGGGCCAGATGCCCGGTTCGAAATGTCCGCAATGAGGGTCGAGGGTGTTAATAACGCCGCAGATATTCGCGCACTCATTGAAGGTAGCGAAGACTACGAAAATATGACTTACACGCCAGGGGGGAGCCGATGGTTGGTCGTGTCGGGCTATCGGGGGCCGAACATCTACTACGAGAAGTTTTTGATCGGTTCCGACAAGGTCCGGGGCTTCAGTGTGCGATACCCAACAGCGAAGCGTGATCTCTATGACCCTGTCGTAGAAAGGCTAGAGGAATCATTCGGCGTCATGCGCGCCAACTAGAACGCTCGGCGCAAGGGGCTTGTCCGGCGCGGCCGGGGGATGATCGAGATGATCGACCGGGGGGACTCCAGATGAGCAAATGCAGTATCGCCTTCGGCTCGCTGGCATCTGAGAGATGCTCGCGCTCGAAAGCATGGCGGCCACCGCGCCGATCACGGCCATCGAGGCGGCGGTGATGAGAGCAGCGGCCGTCCGCGATATGCGGCGCGGACTGCTGCCGCCGGCCCTGACACCGACGCCACTTAGCACCCAGTTCCGGCGTTCGCCTCCGCAAGCACCCGGTCGCGCAAGACCGTGGGGCGACGTTCGCCGCGCCGGGCAAGTTCGATGACTCTCTCCGCGATGGTCTCGCGAGCCCAGGCGTCGCCATTGATGTGAAGGGCGTTGCAGACTTCCTCATACGCCGTGGACATCGCTTCAACATCGTTGGGATCGAATACGCCGGCTGATACGGTTGGAAGGATGGCACCCATGACCCGACTCCTCTGTTTATGGGACGCCTCTTGGTTCGACATCTCCATTGACCACGGAGCCTGCGCGCAGCTAGGCCGGGAGTCTGTACTTTACTGCACACCCGGCGGGCCCTCGGCGTGCTTTTTACACTGCGACCCAAGTACGCGCGTCTGGGGTTTTCCCGATGTTCGGTGCGCCCTAAAATACAAACTTGCTGAGAAATTAAAGGTAGGAAACGATGGCGAAGGCAACGAAGAAGCTCCCCTTCGACGTCAATGTGTTCCTGAACACGGTGGCGAGCGGGAGGAGCGTGTCGAAATATCGGAAGGGCAAAAAGGTGTTCTCCCAGGGCGATCAGGGCGATGCCGTCTTTTACATTCACGAAGGCAGGGTCAAGATCTGCGTCGTCTCAAAGCAGGGGAAGGAGGCGGTCGTCGCACTCCACGGGAACGGTGACTTCTTCGGTGAGAGTTGTCTGAACGGACATCCCCTGCGCGTGGCGACGGCCGTGACGGTGACGGAATGCGTCATCATGCGGATCGAGAGGGCAGCCATCGTGCGGGTTCTCAAAGATGAGCCGAAGTTCTCCGAGATGTTCATGGCATACTTGTTATCCAGGAACGCCCGAGTCGAGGAGGACCTGGTCGACCAACTCTTTAATTCCAGTGAGAAGCGTCTGGCGAGGGTGCTCCTCCTGATGGCGAACTTCGGCAAGGAAAGTAAGCCCGAGCCGATCATTGCGAAGATAAGCCAAGAGACACTCGCAGAGATGGTCGGCACCACGAGGTCGCGCGTGAACGTGTTCATGAACAAGTTTCGCAAGCTCGGGTTCATCGAATACAACGGATCACTAAAGGTCCATAATTCCCTACTGAACATGGTGTTGCACGACAATCCTCACCTCAGGGAGCGTGCCGAAAAGGAATAAATCTTGAATCTGGTCAGTGGGTGGGGCTGCAACATTTCGGGTGGGGCCCCTTCCAGTTCACAGCCACCAAGCCCGGCCCGACGCGCTCGGCACTGCTTCCCGCTCCTTCAATCCCGCTCGGCGTCGCGGTGTGAAGAGCATGGGGCCGATCCTCGCTTTCGTGCTGGCGGCGATGACGACAGGAATGTTCCGGCCTCGCTGCGGCACCGACCGGGTGCGTCTGTGATCGCCAGGATCACGTGCCCAAAGCTAGGGCCACGGGAGAATCTTTCGAAGTTGGGTCCGGAAAAGGCAAAATCTCGCCTTCAGACCGCCGTTCTCCGGTTGAAACCTCCGTCTGCCGGTCAGACGCGGAAATCTGATCGAGGGCTTGGATTAGCGACGATGCAATAAAATTGGCTTTCGTTCCTTCCAACGCAGTCTTTTCTTCGGCTTGTTCGAGGTGCGAGGCCAGAAACGCCACTTGAATTGGTATTGTCGGCATGAGGCGCCGGATTCTTCTGACGAGATAACGCGCATGGGCGGTCGAGCTCTCATTGAGATAGCTCAGCGACACCATACGAACGTCTCCAATCTTGACGAGAGGCAAGTTCGCGGGCGTCAGATCAATCCAGGATAATGCCTGAGCGCCAATCCCCCGGCGCTGGATGAGCTGGGCGGCAATCAACGCCGCGGTATCATCCAAGCTGCCTCGTGCTCCAAAGCAGAGGACCTCTCGCTCCGGGGGATCTGAATCCAGTGTCAAGGTCGGCGACGCCTGAGCCGGCGCCTCTTCCGACTGTGCGACGTCAGCTAAGTCTGAAGTTTTGTCTTCTGAAGGCTTGTCTTCGACGTCTGATAGATTGTCGATGAGAGTAAGCATGCTATCGACCACCAAGCCGCGTCGATCGTAGTCCAGTACCCCTCGCGCGCGATCCAACTCGACCAACGTTAGAGCGGGCACAGCCACCTCGCTATAAAACTGTTCTACTGAATGGTCCTCAAGGTACTTTTCCGCCTGTTCAGTCGCTTCATCGGCATCCAGAGCGAGAAGCCTTTGATAGAGGCGTTCATGGGGAGCAAGGACCGGCTCGCTTCCGAGCAGCACCTCAAGAAACGCCAACTGCGGTACGTGGCGGCCCAGAACAACCAGGCACACGGTCAGCGGCGTCGAGAGCAGTAGACCGACCGGCCCCCACAGCCAGGTCCAAAAGATCGCCGCAACGATAATGGCAATTGGCGACAGGCCGGTTTTGGCTCCGTATAGGAGCGGCTCCACGACGTTGTTGCTGACCAGCTCAAGGATCACGAACAGACCCACCGTCCACAGCAGCATTGTCCAACCTGGATCAACCGCAATCGACAGAGCAATTGGAAACATCGCCGCCAGGATTGGTCCAACGTAGGGAATAAATCGAAGGACGACGGCCAACATGCCCCAGAGCAATGCGTTCGGCACGCCGATCAACCAGAGACCGACTCCCACTGGGATTCCATAGGTGAGATTCACCACAACCTGCATCAAGAGGTACTTGGCGACCCGTGAACCGGCGTCTTCGAATGCGCGTGTCGTCCGATTGAGATCACCGGCGCTCACAAGTCGAATAAATCGATCGCGAAGATCCTCCCGTTGGAGGAGAATGAAAATCACAAAAACAATGACGATGCCGAATGTGACCAACGGCGCAATCAGCGGACCGATAAAGGTCTCGACCATCTGGCGCGGCGACAAATCTGGTTCAGCGATTTCAACCGGGATCGGCTTAACCGTATCCTCCTCAGCCTGGGGAGCTGAGGGCGCAACTTGAGGCCGTTCAGGATCAGCAGTTCCGTCGAGCTCGGCGGAGAGATCTTTGACCATCCCAGAGATTCTACCGAAAAGACCGTCCGTTCCGGCTGCGGGCTTGATGTCGCGAATCTTGGTTTGGATATTCGATTGGTAGTTGGGAAGGTTTTCGGCGAGCTCTGTCAACTGCCCGGCAACCACAAAACCAAAAGTACCGACAACGGTAAACGCCATGAACACGACCGCGACGACGGCTGGGATCCGCGGCAGACCGCGCCTTCGCAGCCAAGCCACGAGTGGTCCCAGCATAAAACTCAAGAGTACGGCGAGGGCTATCGGGACGAAGATCTCTCGACCAACATAAAGAGCCGCAATGGCAAGAACTAAGGCGAGCGCCGTAGAAGAGCTGCTCACTAACGGCAGCGTCGTGACGCCTGCCGAGGTTTCACTGCTGCGAGCCATTGGTTGACGACTCGAACTTCGAGAACGCCCCTTAGTTGGCGATGATTCGTTGTCTCCTGCGGCGATCAACGCGTTGTATTTCCCTATTGGTGAGGCGACCTGCCCACCATCGAGCGGGTTAGGCCAGACAATCGCGGCGACCGCACAAAGTTCCGTCTGGTACCGCACTAAGGTTCGGCCCGACCGGCCGGCACGAGCCCGTGCTTGCGTCACGGAATGAAACCGAGACAGCAGAAGGAACTTTTACCAAACCTTGGTTGTTGTCAGGGCCATCAAGCCGGTGCGATTCGCGGTGACGACATCTTCTGCGAGAAGTTCCTACTCCGAGGCGAGTTGGTACGCGGTTTCACGTGCAGCAGCCATCGTCGGCGGCCAATTGACGGGCGCAAACGTTTCGCGCGTAACACTGGAGACTGAGTGTCAGAGCAAAGTGAAGACTGGAGGGCCAGTATTGGAACTCCTACCGAAAGCACGTCGGTTGATTTCGTGCGCTCACGCGAAAGCGGCCGTGGACGCCAGGCGCTGACTCCCGAACAGATTCCCCCGCGAGGCTGGAATGATATCTTCTGGCGGGTATTTTGGTCCCTTGGTGAAGACAGGATTCTTTCAACTGCTGGCGGAGTGGCGTTCTTCACCCTCTTGGCAGTCTTTCCCGCAATCGCGGCGGTGGTATCGCTCTACGGACTTTTTGCCGATGCGAACACCATTGCGGGCCATCTGACGATTTTGGCGGGGCTCCTGCCATTCGGGGTTCTGCAGGTTATCTCGGATCAAATAGCTCTCGTCATTCAGCAGAGAAACGAAACACTAGGCACTGCTTTTGTAGGGGGGGTTCTCATCGCTTTCGTCAGCGCCAACTCGGGGGTTGCCTCCCTCTTCGATGCGCTCAACGTCGTCTACAACGAGCGCGAAAAACGAAGCTACGCACGTTTCTACGCCACCACTTTTCTCTTCACTCTGGCAGGGCTCGGCTTTGTTGTCGTAGCCATCGGAGCTGTGGTCGTCTTCCCTCTCATGCTGGATTCTTTGGGGCTTCGAGGCTCCACGGAGCGTTTGCTTTCCATCCTGAGATGGCCGGCGCTGTTTGCGACAGTGGGCTTCAGTCTCGCTTGCCTCTATCGCTTTGGGCCGAGTCGGAGGGATGCCCGGTGGCGCTGGGTCACGTGGGGCAGCATAATGGCGGCACTGCTGTGGATCGCCGCTTCCATGATTTTCTCAACTTACGTGGCCACTTTCGATAGCTACAACCGAATATACGGGTCCCTCGGCGCCGGTGTCGGCTTCATGGTGTGGTTGTGGATTTCAGCTGTCATCATCTTGGTGGGCGGAAAGGTGAACGCGGAGATGGAACATCAAACGGCCCGCGATACAACCACGGGGGAGTCAAAGCCTCTCGGCTTCAGGGGGGCTGTCGTCGCGGACCACGTAGGTGCGGCTCATATCTGAGGTCAGAAGCGTACGAATGCGCCTCGCAAACTGGGCGGTTGCCGCCACAAGGCTCCGTCGAGTTTCTATGGCATTCGGTACCTTCCCTCAGCGATTGACGTCTCCGCTCAGTAGTCCATCACGGTCGACGTCTCTGTCCTTTCTTCACCGGCTGGGTTGCGTCGCCATTTCCCGTTAAGACCATTGGCTTGGAGCCATGAGGGCCATTTGGATCCGCAGGGTTATTGCCGCTGCGTCGCCTGACAAATTTGGCCGCGCGCATCGGCTTTCACCGTAGCGGCTCGCGTCGGGGTTGACGTCTGTCGGCGGAGTTTTGGGTCCGCTGGCGGACCGGCGACTGGGGTCTGTTCTCTATTTCGATCCACGATCCGGTTATGATGTGCAGCGCCGCCCTCGGCGAGAAGCTTCACGCCGAAATTCCTGAGTTGATGCCGTGACAACGTACAGGAATCGGACTCAGAGCGTGGTTGCTAGGTGGTTGCTGTGACCAACGGCTTCGATCCAATTATCGATCGCAAAGCCGCGGAAAATATGGTGCCCAGGGCCGGAATCGAACCAGCGACACGCGGATTTTCAGTCCGCTGCTCTACCAACTGAGCTACCTGGGCGGAGGCAGCGGGCGGCGGCTAGCCGCTCGCGGCAAGGCGACGGGTTTATAGTGAACTCGTTCCGGGGTGTCCAGTTCGGCGAAGGCCGGCTTTCCGCCGTTCCGGTCACCCGTCGCCCTCGCCCTCGCCTTCCGGCTCGGAGAGCGGCTCCTCCTCCCTTGCGGGGATCGCGTAGGAGCCGGAGAGCCAGCGGTTCAGGTCGACGTCGGCGCAGCGTTTCGAGCAGAACGGGTAGGCGGTGCGTGCCGACGGCTTGCCGCAGATCGGGCAGGGCCGCGCCGGACGAAGCGGCACCACCTCGCCCGACTTCTCGCCCGCTTTCGCCGAACCGGCCATCTTCGGAGCCCCTCGAGCACGATCCAATTCGCTTGAGCCGGATCGTGCTCTCATTCTCTTGATTGACGCAATGTCGGACAGAAAAGTGGTGCCCACTTTTCCTGACATTGCTCTAACCTCCCTGACCGAGCCAGTTGAAGTGCACGGGAAATCCCTCGCCGACGAGGAGCGCCATCGTCTCGTAAAGCGGCAGGCCGACGACGTTCGAATATGAGCCGTTGATCTTGACGACGAAAGCCCCGGCAAAGCCCTGCACGGCGTAGCCGCCCGCCTTGCCGCGCCACTCGCCCGAGGCGAGGTAGGAATCGATGTCCTCGTGCGACAGGCGCTTGAAGCGGACGCGCGTCTCGACGAGCCGCTGGCGGATCTGGCGCCGCGGCGTCACCAGACAAACCGAGGTGTAGACGCGGTGGGAGCGGCCGGAGAGCCGGCGAAGGCAGGTCGCCGCCTCGTCGATCAGCTCGGCCTTGGGCAGGGTACGGCGACCGAGGCCGACGACCGTGTCGGCGGTCAGGATCAGCGCCGAGGCGAGTTCCTCGTCGCGTTTGGAAGCGGCGATCGCCGCTTCGGCCTTCTGGCGGGCAAGGCGCTTGGCGAGGTTGCGCGGCGACTCGCTCTTCTTCGGCGTCTCGTCGATCGCCACCGGCAGAAGGCGATCGGGTTCGACGCCGATCTGGGCGAGCAATTGCAGCCGCCGCGGCGAGCCAGACGCAAGAACGAGTTTCAGACGTCCGGTCATTTCGACTTCTTTGGAAAGAGCCGCGTCGCGGCAGCCATCGATCGCGGCAGCCTATTTGAAGCGGTCGGTGATGCGGCCCTTGGTCAGGTCGTAGGGAGTCATCTCGACCAGGACCTTGTCGCCAGCGAGCACCCTGATCCGGTTCTTGCGCATGCGGCCGGCCGTATGACCGATGATTTCGTGGTCGTTCTCGAGTTTCACCCGGAAAGTGGCATTGGGCAGGAGTTCGGTGACGGTGCCCGGGAACTCGATGATTTCTTCTTTAGCCATGCAGTCCCTTGAGATTGGCCCTTGAGATTGGCCCTGGCAACGGGCCCTTCAACGAGGCGTTAGCGGCGCGGACGGTAGCCGATTCAGCCGATCTTGTGAACCTGAAGATGGGCCCCTCACCCCTTCCATGCGAGGGCGCAGACAAGCGTGAAAAGCCGCCGCGCCGTCTCGAAATCGATTGCGACCTTGGCCTCGAGGCGCTCGCGGAGGATGGTCGCCCCCTCGTTGTGGACGCCGCGCCGACCCATGTCGATCGCCTCGATCTGACCGGGGCCGGCAGACCTCACCGCGTTGTAGTAGCTGTCGCAGATCATGAAGTAGTCCTTGATGACCCGCCGGAGCGGCGTCAGCGACAGGATGTGGCGGACGACGGGATCGCCTCCAGCCTCGGCGATGTCGAGCATGAGCTTGCCGTCGTGGATCGACAGTCTTATGCGGAATGCGCCGCCGGAGCGGCCGGTCGGCAGAAAGGTATTTTCCGCGATCAGGTCGCGGATCGCCGCGGCGCGCTCATATTCGATGAAGCTCCGCGCGGTCGCGAGCGAGTCCTCGTCGAGGTCGACGGCAACGAGGCGTCCGCCGCTTCCGCCCTTGGCGGAGCGCGCGGGCTCCGGCCTCTTACCGGTTGAGCCGGATCGCGACCGAGCGGGCATGGGCGTCGAGGCCCTCGGCCTCGGCAAGGGTGATCGCGGACGGGCCGAGCGTGCGCAATTGATCGGGACCGAGCTTCAGAAGCGTC
>Ga0105107_10001961_pt1 | contig 13523 bp, 12 predicted proteins | sample PPLLaktember2015_6_FD_79335 | JGI IMG/M metagenome (GOLD analysis project Ga0105107, IMG submission 79335) | Freshwater sediment microbial communities from Prairie Pothole Lake near Jamestown, North Dakota, USA - PPLs Lake P8 Core (1) Depth... | ecosystem: Environmental > Aquatic > Freshwater >...
CGGTGGAAGGTGGGTGGTCTGCCAGCGGCGGGGCCTCGCGCCCTTCAGGGGCGGGCTCGACGGCGGCGCAAGCCGTGCTTAAGCCTCGGTTTTCTCTTGTTTCTTTTCCGCGGGTTTGGCGTCTGGTGTCTTATCCGCGGCGGGTTTTTCGCTGTCGGCGGATTTTTCCTTCTCAGCGCCCGACTTGGCGCCGGCCGCAGGCTTCTTGCCTGTGTCCTTGAAGTCCGTCACGTACCAGCCGTTGCCTTTCAACTGGAAACCGGCCGCGGTCACCTGCTTGTCGAAGGTGGGCTTCCCACATTCCGGGCACTGCGATAGCAGCGGATCGCTCACTTTTCGCAAGTATTCGTTCTCGTAGCCGCACGACGAACAGCGATATTCGTAAATCGGCATGTTGGCCCTCGAAAGCAAAAAATCATTATACCTGAATCGCTTAGGAGCGATGCAGGGGGATGTGGGGACGCTCGGCGCGGATTGCAAGCGGGAAGACCTGGGGTCCGCGTGACACCGCGCGTCGGGTAGCGGCACAATCGGCTGGACCGGGAGCGGCACCCATGACCGACGACACCGAAAAAATCGCGATCCAGCGCGGCCTCAAAGGCGTGTATTTCGATCGCTCGCCCGTCTGCTACATCGACGGGCGCGCGGGCGAGCTGCGCTACCGCGGCTATTCCATTCACGACCTCGCGCAAGCCTCGACCTTCGAAGAGACGTGTTACCTGCTCTTCCACGGCGAGCTTCCCGCGCGCGAGGCGCTCACGACTTTCGATGCCGAGCTGAAGGGCGCCCGCGACCTGCCGTCGCCGCTCTACGACGTCATTCGGACCGTGAAGAGCGCGCACCCCATGGACGTGCTGCGCACCGCAGTCTCCGCGCTCGCTGCTTTCGACCCCGAGACCGCGGACAAATCGGCCGCCGCGACCTTGCGCAAAGGCCTGCGCCTCACTTCACAGGTGCCGATGATCGTCGCCGCCCACGAGCACATCCGCAACGGCCGCGAGCCCGTCGCTCCCGACCGCGATCTCGGCCACGCCGCCAATTTCCTCTACATGCTGAAGGGCGAGCGTCCGAGCGCGGACGCGGCGCGCCTCATGGACATGGACATGATCCTGCACGCCGAGCACGGCTCGAATGCCTCGGCGTTCGCAGCGCGCGTCGTCGCAGGCACCGAGGCCGACCTGCACGCGGCGATCACTTCGGCCGTCGCGGCGCTTTCGGGACCGGCGCACGGCGGCGCGGCGGAGAACGTGATGCGCATGGCGCAGGAGATCGGCAGCGCGGCCGCCGCGGCCGATTACGTGAAGCGCAAGCGCGACAACAAAGAACCCGTGATGGGCTTCGGACATCGCGTGTACCGCGCCGAAGATCCGCGGGCGAGGCACATGCGCGCCGGCGTCGAACGCCTCTCGCGCGAAATGGGTCAGCCGCAGTGGTATCAGATCCTCGAAGCGGTCGTGGCGGCGATGAAGCCTTACGCGCGGCACGGTGTGAACGTGAACGTCGACTTCTACGCGGGCGTCGTGTATTTCCTGAACGGGATCGCCGAGGACCTCTTCGTGCCGATCTTTGCAGTGGGGCGAGTGCCGGGCTGGACGGTGCAGGTCCTCGAGCAGATCGAGAACAACATCCTCATCCGCCCGCTCACGCTCTACAGTGGTCCGCCGCCGCGCGCCTACGTTCCGCTCGACTCGCGCTGAGCGAGCGCGAGCACGAGCGCCGAGGTGGCAACGATGTCCTCGACGCTCGCACCGCGCGACAGATCGCTCACCGGGCGCGCGAAACCCTGCAGCACCGGTCCGATCGCCTGTGCGCCGGCATACTGCGTGAGCTTGTAGGCGATATTGCCTGCATCCAGATCGGGAAAGACGAGGACGTTCGCCCGTCCCGCGACCGGTCCCGGCTCTTTCAGCTTCTTCGCCGCCACGGCCGGGCTCAACGCGGCGTCGGCCTGAAGCTCGCCGTCGATCGCCAGCTCGGGAGCGCGTGATTTCGCGATCTCGAGCGCACGCAGCACCTTGTCGACGTGCGCGTGTTTCGCACTGCCCTTGGTGGAAAACGACAGCAGAGCGACTCGCGGCTCTTCGCGCAACAGGCGCCGGCAGCTTTCGGCAGAAGCGAGCGCGATGTCGGCGAGCTCTTCGGCGCTGGGATCGGCGTTGACCGCGCAATCGGCATAGACGAGCACGCGCCCGGGCAGGACGACCAGGAAAAAGCTCGACGGCGTCTTCATCCCAGGGGCGAGACCGATGGTCATCATGCCGGCCTCTATCACGCGCGCGGTCGGGCTCGCCACACCCGCGACCATCGCGTCTGCGTCACCGGCCTTCACCATGAGGCCGGCGTGAAACAGCGGCTTCGAGGCGATGCGGCGCGCGAGGCTGGCGTTCGTGTCCGGACGACCGTCTCTGTACAGCGCGCTGTAGGCGTCGAGGCGCGGGCTCGCCGCGGGGTGCTCGAGGAGGATCGGCAGCGCAAGCCCGTCGTCCCGCAACCGCTGCGCCGCTGCGACGATGCGCCCGTCGGAGGCCTCGGGGAAAACCACGCGCAACCCGCGACCGCGTATCTGTGCGAAACACGCTTCGAGTACGTTCAGCGACATGTCCTGTCCACCACCCGCAACGGGCTTTAGCCTGCCTGCGGGAAGAATACGGCTACGCGAGAGAAGAGCTGATTACTGGTCGTCGATGCGCTACCAGCGCACCCTACGGATCGAGGCCGTGAGGCGAGCGCTGCGAGCCGAAAGGAAAGGAAGTTACGGAGGGAAACCTGGGTTTCCCTCTGTATCGTTATACGTCCCCGAGCGGAGCGAGGTTACGGAGGGAAACCATGGGTTTCCCTCCGTATCGTTACAAGGACGACATTCCGTTCGAGCGCGGCGGAGCCGCGCCTAGAACGGAATGTCATCATCCATCTCATCGAACCCCCCGCCTTTGCGTGCGGGGGCTTTGGCCGCCGCGGCACCGGCGGCGACAGGCTCGCGCGCTATCGGTTCGGAGCCGCCGCCACGCGCGCCCAGGAGCTGCATGCGGTCGCCGACGATCTCGGTCGAATAGCGCTCCTGCCCTTCCTTGTCCTGCCACTTGCGCGTGCGGATGCGGCCTTCGACGTAGACCGGGGAGCCTTTCTTCAGGTATTCGCCCGCGATCTCCGCGGTCTTGCCGAAGAAGGCGATGCGATGCCATTCGGTGTGCTCCTGCTTCTCTCCGCTCTTGTCCTTCCAGGTATCGGTGGTGGCGATACGGATGTTGGTCACCGCATCGCCGCTCGGAAGATAGCGGGTCTCCGGATCCGCGCCGAGGTTGCCGATGAGAATCACCTTGTTGACCGAGGCCATGTCAGCTCTCCTTCCCCTGCAATTGTGTTGCGCACATTGTGTTCGTCAAAGCGGGCGCTGTCCACTTTGAGGTAGGCCGTGCGCTCGTCGATCACGATCCGGGCTTCGCGCACGCCGGGCACCGCGCGCAGGTACGAAAGCAGCGATTCCGCCTGCTGCGCGTCCATGGGCGGTACGCTGTAAGTGCGCGTGCTCGGCAACTCGGGCACCCGCATGCCCGCCACCGCCATGAGCCACATAACGAGCAGCGCCGCGTCGAGGATGACAAGGGCGGTTAGACCCCAGCGGCCGTAGAGGTATCCGCCGGCTGCCGCGCCCACGAACGTGCCGAAGAACTGAACGCTGCTGTAGACGCCGATCGCAATGCCCTTGGCGTGGGCGGGCGCCATGCGCGAGGTGAGCGACGGCAGCATGGCCTCGAGGACGTTGAACGGCGTGAAGAAGAGCAGCAGAAAAACAGCCAGCGTCAGCACGCCGCTTCCGAGCCACGGCAGGGCGAGGTGCGCCGCGAGCAGCAGCGCGACCGATGCGGAAAAAACGATCTTCAGCCGCCGCGCGCTCCCCTGGCCCAGTATCGCCGGCACCATCAGCACGAAGGAGCCCAGCATCACCGGCAGATAGACTTTCCAGTGCTCTTCCAGAGGCAATCCCGCTTCGCGCAGCGAGAACGGCACCGCGATGAATAGCGCCATCAGCACTGCGTGCAACGCGAAGATACCGATATTGAGACGCGCGAGCTGCGGGTCACGCAGCACCGACCAGAACTCGCTCAGCGCGCCTGCCCTCGAGGTTCGCCGTGTCTCGGGCGCATCCGGCACGATGCGCCAGACCACGAGCATCGCACCGAGCGCGAGCACGCCGGTCATCGCAAACAACCCCGGCACGCCGATCAGCCCGTCGAGCCACGGGCTCGCGACCAGCGAGAGAGCGAAAGCGAGACCGATCGTGGAGCCGATCATCGCCATCGATTTGGTGCGGTGCTCGTCGCGCGTGAGGTCGGCGGCCATCGCCATCACGGCCGCGGAGATGGCGCCCGCCCCCTGCAGCACGCGGCCGGCGATGACGACGTAGATGTTGGGCGCGATCGCCGCGATGAAGCTGCCGGCGGCGAATACGGCGAGTCCGATGTAGATCACCGGTTTCCTCCCATAACGGTCCGACCACCAGCCGAACGGAATCTGCAGGACGGATTGGGTGAGCCCATAGGCGCCGATCGCGATACCGACCAGCATGAGATCGGCGCCTCCGGGCAGGCGCTCGGCATAGATCGCGAATACCGGCAGGATCACGAACATGCCGAGCAGCCGCAGGCCAAAGATCGCAGCGAGACTCACGCTCGCGCGCAGCTCGAGGGAACTCATGCGGTCGCGCGGCGGACTCAAGAGCGAAGGGACTTAAAGCGTTGGGAATACGACAGGGAGTCCGGTATATTAACAGGTTTGCTCTTATGGCTGCCGTCACCCCCTCGTCGGTCGTTCCGTTCTCCTCCCCGCGCGCGGGAAATGCCATTGGCGACAATGGCGCAAGCGCCCCGTCCAACGATGAAGGCGCGAGCGCAACCGTCGCCGGCCTCATCCGCATCCGCGGGGCGCGCACGCACAATCTGAAGAATATCGATCTCGACCTGCCTCGCAACCGGCTCGTCGTCATCACCGGCCTCTCGGGTTCGGGCAAATCCTCGCTCGCCTTCGATACCCTGTACGCCGAAGGACAGCGGCGATACGTCGAATCGCTGTCGGCCTATGCCCGCCAGTTCCTGCAGCTGATGGAGAAGCCCGACGTCGATCTGATCGAAGGCCTCTCTCCCGCGATCGCGATCGAGCAGAAAGCGACCAGCCACAACCCGCGCTCGACCGTCGGCACCGTCACCGAGATACACGATTACCTGCGCCTGCTGTACGCGCGCATAGGCGATCCGCATTGCCCCGATCACCACATCCTGCTCTCGGCGCAAAGCGTCTCGCAGATGGTGGACCACGTGATGACCCTGCCGCCGGACACCCGCATCATGGTGCTCGCGCCGCTCGTCGTCGGCCGCAAGGGCGAGCAGTCCGATCTCTTCGACGAGCTGCGGGCACAGGGGTTCGTCCGCATCCGCGTCGACGGCACCGTCTACGAGCTCGACGATCTGCCGAAGCTCAAGAAAACCGTGAAGCACACCGTGGAAGTCGTCGTCGACCGGCTCAAAGTGCGCGAGGATGCGAAACAGCGCTTCGCCGAGTCGTTTGAAACGGCGCTGCGCCACGCCGACGGGCGGGCGCTCGCGGTGGAGATGGACGGCGGCCGCGAGCATCTCTTCTCGGCCAAGTTCGCATGCCCCGTGTGCAGCTATTCGCTGCCCGAGCTCGAGCCGCGGCTTTTCTCGTTCAACAATCCGATGGGCGCCTGTCCGCGCTGCGACGGGCTCGGCGCCGTGAGCTTCTTCGATCCGCGACGCGTCGTCGCATTCCCCGATCTTCCGCTCGCATCCGGCGCGATCAAGGGCTGGGACCGCCGCAACCAGTTCTACTTCCAGATGCTCCAGTGCCTCGCGACCCATTACGGCTTCGACCTCGAGCAGCCGTACTCCGCGCTTTCGGAGCCCGTGCAGCAGGCGATCCTCCACGGCTCGGGCCGCGACAAAATACGCTTCCTCTACGCAGGCGAGCGCGGCCGCAGCCACGTGCGAGAGCATCCTTTCGAAGGCGTGCTGCCCAACCTCGAGCGGCGCTACCGCGAAACCGACTCGGCGGTCGTGCGCGAGGAGCTCGCCAAGTACCTCAACACGCAGGCGTGCCCCGAGTGCGCGGGCACGCGCTTAAGACGCGAGGCACGGCACGTCACCATCGCGGACAAGGCGATCTACGAGGTGTCGGGCCTGCCGCTCGTGCAGGCGATCGATTTCTTCGGCGCGCTGGAGCTTCCCGGAGTGAAGCAGGCGATCGCCGACAAGGTCGTGCGCGAGATCGTGAACCGGCTGCAGTTTCTCGTGAACGTGGGGCTGGAGTACCTCTCGCTCGACCGTTCGGCGGAGACGCTCTCGGGCGGTGAAGCGCAGCGCATACGGCTCGCGAGCCAGATCGGCTCGGGTCTGACCGGCGTCATGTACGTCCTCGACGAGCCTTCAATCGGCCTGCACCAGCGCGACAACTCGCGTCTGCTGGAAACGTTGAAGCGGCTGCGCGATCTCGGCAATACCGTGATCGTCGTCGAGCACGATCACGAAGCGATCATGAGCGCGGATTACGTCGTCGACATGGGGCTCGGCGCAGGCGAGCACGGCGGCCGCGTCGTGGCGCGCGGCACTCCGCAGGAAATCACCGCTCACGCCGAGTCGCTCACCGGGCAGTACCTGAGCGGCAGGCGGCGCATCGAGTTGCCCGGCCTGCGTCATCGCGTGAATCCGAAGCGTCAGCTCACGATAGCGGGCGCGACCGGAAACAATCTCAAGGACGTCACGGTGAGCATCCCCGTGGGGCTTTTCGTGTGCGTCACGGGCGTCTCGGGGTCCGGCAAGTCGACGCTCGTGAACGACACGCTGTACAGCGCGGTCGCGCGCCAGCTCTACGGCAGCGCCGTCGAGCCTGCGCCGCATCGCTCAATCGAGGGGCTCGAGCTCTTCGACAAAGTGGTCAACGTCGACCAGAGTCCGATCGGGCGCACCCCGCGGTCCAACCCCGCGACTTACACCGGGCTCTTCACGCCGATACGGGAGCTCTTCGCGGGTGTGCCGGCCGCGCGCGAGCGCGGCTACGGCACGGGCCGTTTTTCGTTCAACGTCAAAGGCGGCCGGTGCGAGGCGTGCCAGGGGGACGGCGTGCTCAAGGTCGAGATGCATTTTCTGCCCGACATCTACGTCGCGTGCGACGTGTGCCACGGCCGGCGCTACAACCGCGAGACGCTCGAGATCCAGTACAAAGGCAGAAACATCCACGAAGTCCTGCAGATGACGGTAGAGCAGGCGACGGAATTCTTCAGCGCCGTTCCGGTGCTCGCGCGCAAGCTCCAGACATTGCTCGACGTGGGTCTGGGCTACGTCAAGCTCGGCCAGAGCGCAACCACCCTCTCGGGCGGCGAAGCGCAACGCGTAAAGCTCGCGCTCGAGCTTTCGAAGCGCGACACGGGGCGCACGCTGTACATCCTCGATGAACCGACGACCGGTCTGCATTTCCACGACATCGACCTGCTGCTGCGTGTCCTGCACCGCTTGCGCGACCACGGAAACACGGTGGTCGTGATCGAGCACAATTTGGACGTGATCAAGACCGCGGACTGGGTGATCGACCTCGGCCCGGAAGGGGGAAACGGCGGCGGCCGCGTCGTGGCGGAAGGCCGTCCCGAAGACATTGCAGCGAACGAAGCCAGCCACACCGGGCATTACGTGCGCGCGGTGCTGCGGTGAAGTGCAGTCCACTCATGCACCCGCGCGTCACGTCGCGCGCTCGATGATGGCGCCGCGCGACCTGCTGCTCGGAAGCTTCCGCGCCGCGCTCGATGCCGCAGACCCGTTGCGGCTCGTCCCGCAGCACCTTCCCGATCCGCCCAAAGGCAGGACGCTCGTAGTCGGCGCCGGAAAGGCGGCGGCCTCGATGGCGCTCGCGGTCGAGCAAAACTGGCCCGCCGAAGCGCCGCTGGAAGGGCTGGTCGTCACGCGTTACCAGCACGGCCTGCTCACGAACCGCATCACGGTGATCGAAGCGGGCCATCCGGTCCCCGACGACGCCGGAGAGCGAGCGGCGCTGGAGATCGTCCGGCAGGTGAAAGCGCTCACGCGAGACGACCTGCTCCTCGTGCTCCTTTCCGGCGGCGGATCGAGCCTCCTGTCGCTGCCCGCCGAGGGCGTCTCGATGGCGGACCTGAGCGCGACGACGCGGGAGCTGCTGCGCTCGGGGGCGCCCATTCAGGACATGAACACCGTCCGCAAACACCTGTCCGCGATCCAGGGCGGACGGCTCGCCGCGGCGAGCCGCGCACCGGTCGTCGCGCTCGTGATTTCGGACGTCACCGGGGACGACGCTACGCATATCGCTTCGGGACCGTGTGCGCCCGATCCGACGACATACCAGAACGCGCTCGACGTACTCGAGCAACGTGAGGTGCGCGCACCCGCGACCGTAGTGGCGCACCTGCAACGCGGGTTGCGCGGTGAAACAGCCGAAACACCGAAGCCGGGAGACCGGATATTCGCGCGCGTCGAGAATCGCGTGATTGGTTCGGCGCGCCATTCGCTGGAAGCGGCGGCGGCTTACTTCGGCGAGAACGACATAAGCTCCGCAATACTCGGCGACTCGGTCACGGGCGAAGCGCGCGAGGTCGCGAAGGTTTACGGCGCGCTCGTGCGCGAGGTGAGCCGCCACGGCAGGCCGTGGCCGAAACCGGTCGCCCTGATATCCGGCGGTGAATGCACGGTCACGCTGCGCGGCAGCGGGCGCGGCGGGCGCTGCGCCGAGTTCCTGCTCTCGCTCGCGATCGACCTCGACGCCGAAGCTGGAGTCCACGCGCTCGCTTGCGACACCGACGGCATCGACGGTTCGGAAGATAACGCCGGCGCGGTGCTGTTTCCGGACACGTTGCGTCGCGCCGCCGCCAAGAAGCTCAACCCGGGGGCGCTGCTTGCGGACAACGATGCCTACCCGTTCTTCGCCGCCCTCGACAGCCTCGTCGTAACCGGCCCCACCCGCACCAACGTCAACGACTACCGGGTCATTCTCATCGCCTGAGCCTGCGGCCGTATCCGCGCGCGCCGCGCTTGGCTTTCACCGCCGGTTCGATCGCGCCGGAGTCGATAGACCGCGCGCTCGGCTGGCGTACTTCTTGCAACCTGCAGTCGTGGCCTGTTCCACTCTTCGTGACGCATGCGCGACGATTCCACTTCCAGCATCGAGCACCTGCTGCGCCTGCATTCGCAGCGGACCACCGACCAGTCGACCCTGCTGCTCAACGCGGAAGGCATCGTCATGTGGTGCAATCCGACCGCAGCGCGCACCTTCGGCTATGCGCCGGAGGAGCTCGTCGGCCTCGCGATCCATCGTCTGTTCACCGCCGAGGACGTGCTCGATGGCGTTCCCGACTACGAGCTGCGCGTCGCCGCGGAAAGCGCCGACATGAACAACGACCGCTGGCTGCAGCGGGCGGACGGTTCGCGGTTCTGGGCGTCGGGATCGACGACGGCGCTGCGCGGCGACAGTGGCGAGATCCTCGGCTTCGGCAAGACGCTGCGCAACCGCACCGACGTGAAGGAGCAGCTGGAGACGCTGCGCAACCGCGCGGACGCGCTCGTCAAGGCCGACGAGCACAAGAACATATTCCTGTCGACTCTTTCGCACGAGCTGCGCAATCCTCTGGCACCGCTCGTCAACGCGCTGCAGCTGATCCGCATGAGCGGGCCGACGAGCGCCGCGCTCCACTATCCGGTCAAGCTGATCGAGCGCCAGGTCGATTTCATTCGGCGCCTCGTCGACGATTTGCTGGATGTCACTCGCATCAGCTCCGGAAAGATCCAGCTCGAGCTCGATGCGATCGACCTGCGCGACGTGCTCGCGCGCGCCGTCGAGACGGCGCGCCCGCTGATCGCGCAGCGCCGGCATAGCCTGGCGCAGCTCGTGCTCGAGGTCCCCATCATCGTGAAGGGCGACGCCGGGCGCCTCGAGCAGGTCTTCGTGAACCTCCTCACCAACGCGGCCAAATACACGCCGGAAGGCGGCCGCATCGAATTGCGCGCGAGCCGCGAGCAGGACGAGGCCCTCGTGCACGTGCTCGACAACGGCATCGGCATACCCATGGAGATGCAGCCGCACATCTTCGAGCTTTTCACGCAGGTGGCCGAGAGCGCGCCGCATGCGGACGGCGGACTGGGCATAGGGCTGTCGCTGGTGAAGAATCTGGTCGAGCTGCACGGCGGATCGGTGCAGGTGCGCAGCGAAGGCGCCGGCAACGGCTCCGAGTTCACCGTGCGGCTGCCGCTCGCCTGAACGCGTCGGATCGCGCCGAACACGCGCTCAGTCGGGAGTACCCTCGTCGAGCCCGAGACCCCGTTGGGTATTGCAGTCGTAGATGAGACGCACGCCCATCCGGCGTGCTTCGGCGCGCAGCCGGTGTTCGCGCGGTGCGCTGGAGTCGATCAGGTGGCGCACCTCCACGCCCTGCGCGACAAGGTAATCGGAGATCATGTAGCGGTGGCACTGCCAGGGCAGCCGCTCGGCGCACATGATCGCGACGCGCGCGTGTCCCGACTGCTCGAGCAGCCGCTCGATGCCCTCCCGGAACTCGCCGGTCTCCATGTGATCGGCGTAGGCGCGAAAGCTCGCGTTGCGCAGCGCCACATGTGGCGAGTCGGGACGCGGTTTGCGGCGGCCGCCGAGACTCGCGCCCTCCCACGCGTACTGGACCCCGGCAGCCGGCAGCGAGCGCTCGAGCTCGCCGCGCCCGAAGTGCGGATGACGGCGGGATCCGGGAAAAGCGCGCACGTCGACGAGACATGCCATGCCCGCGCGCTCGAGCAGCGACGTGAATTCCTCGAGCGAACGATTGCCGTGGCCGATCGTGTACACCGGCGGCGTGTCGGAGTCGCCCTGCCTTGCCTGCATCATTTCATCGAGACGGCGTGCGGCGCGGGCGTATCCACGTTGGCCACGTAGCGATCGTAGATCTCCGCCATGCGCGCGAGCACCAGCGCCTTGCCGAGCGTGTCGCTGCCTTCGATCGCTTCGACGAGGACTTCGCGGGTGAGTGCGCCGAGCGCAGGCACCGAGACTGCCGCAAAGCTCACGTGCCACGGCTCCGGCCGCACGCCGCCGCGAAACGTGCCGTAGGGCCGGAAGTATCCGTAGCGCGCGAGGTTCGCGTCGAGCCAGCAGTGCAGCGGGTAAAACACCGCCCCCGGCGCGCACTCGGCCGGAGCGAGCAGTACCCGATAGCCTTCGGGGATTGCAGCGCGGTCGACGAGGTCGAGCTCGCTCCCCCAGTGATGGCGGCTCGCGCCAGGAACGGCGCTCCAGCACATGATCGCCGCTACACGCTCCTCGTCCGACAGCGCCGCCTGATCGAGCGCGTTTCCATGCTGGTCGTAAATCGGCCGCTCCCCGCGATACTTCATGTCCCAGATCCGCTGCTGCGCGGCGAAGTCGCGGAAAGCGCTCGTGATGGCGAGATCGATGCCGGCGTGCGCAGCATCGGCTTTCATGTCCAGAAAAGCGGTGAGCGCATCGGCGTGCAGGGCAGCGCGCAGATCGTCGCGCTGAAGAACGTGGGTACGGGCGCGTCCGGTGAGCTCGAGGGGGGTCAGCATGGGATAAATATTAGACCGCCAAGGCGCCAAGATCGCCAGGAAGGATCACAGGCAAGGTTTACTGCACCACCACAAGAAAAAAGCCGGCCCAGGGCCGGCTTCTTTTGCAAGAGGCCCGATTCGTCTCGTGGCGTCTTGGCGTCTTGGCGGTTCGTAATCTGGCGGTTCGTAGATTGTTACGCAGTCGCCTGCTCCGCCGGCTGTGAGCGCTTCGCCTTGGTGCCTTCACCGGCTTCGGTGTCGGTTTCCACGTCCGGGCGGTCCACGAGCTCCACCAGCGCCATCGGGGCGTTGTCGCCCTTGCGAAAGCCGAACTTGAGTATTCGCAGGTAGCCGCCGTTGCGGGCCGCGTAACGGGGACCGAGCTCGTCGAAGAGCTTGACCACCATGTCGCGATCGCGAAGGCGGTCGAAAGCGAGACGCCGGTTCGCAAGCGACGGCGCCTTGCCGAGCGTGATGATCGGCTCGACCACGCGCCGCAGCTCCTTCGCTTTCGGCAGCGTGGTCTTGATGATCTCGTGCTTCAGGAGCGAGCAGGTCATGTTCCGCAGCATCGCGAGCCGATGGCTGCTCGTGCGGTTGAGTTTACGTAAGCCGTGACGGTGGCGCATTGCAGTTCCTTATACTTTTTCGAGCCCCGCGGGCGGCCAGTTCTCGAGCTTCATGCCCAGCGTGAGGCCGCGCGAAGCAAGCACTTCCTTGATCTCGTTCAGCGACTTGCGGCCCAGATTCGGCGTCTTCAGGAGCTCGGTCTCGGTGCGCTGTATGAGGTCGCCGATGTAATAGATGTTCTCGGCCTTGAGGCAGTTCGCCGAGCGCACCGTCAACTCGAGGTCGTCGACCGGACGCAGCAGCACCGGATCGATCTGCGTCGCCTTCTTCTCTTCGATGAGGGCGGGCATGCCTTTCAGGTCGGCAAACACCGAGAGCTGCTCGACCAGGATGCGGGCGGCATAGCGCACCGCTTCCTCGGGCTCGATCGCCCCGTTCGTCTCGATGTCCATGATGAGCTTGTCGAGATCGGTGCGCTGCTCGACGCGCGCCGATTCGACCGAATAGCTCACGCGCCGCACCGGGCTGAACGACGCGTCGAGCATGACGCTGCCGACGCTGCGGCCTTCGTCACCGGTCTTGCGGCTGGTGGCGGCGATGTAGCCCCGGCCCTGCTCGACCTTGATCTGCATGTCGAGCTTGCCGCCCGCCGCGAGATGCGCGATGACGTGGTCGGGATTCACGATTTCGACGTCGTGCTGCTGCTCGATGTCGCCCGCGGTGACGACGCCTTCACCCGACTTCTTGAGCGTGAGCGTCGCCTCGTCGCGGCCGTGCATCTTCAGGACCACGCCTTTGAGGTTCAACAGGATGTCGACGACGTCTTCCTGCACGCCGTCTATCGTAGAGTATTCGTGCAGGACGCCCGCCATCTTCACTTCGGTCGCGGAAAAGCCGGGCATCGAGGAGAGAAGGGTGCGCCGCAGCGCGTTACCCAGCGTGTGGCCGTATCCGCGCTCGAACGGCTCCATCGTGAGCCGCGCGTGGAAAGGCGAGATGTTCTGCACATCGATGATGCGGGGCTTCAGAAAGGCGCTGCTGGCCATAGGTTCGGTACCTCTCGACAGATTGCTGGAGTACGGCTGGACGTTACTTGGAGTAAAGCTCAACGACTAGCGACTCATTGATGGTGGACGGCAGTTGCGAGCGCTCGGGCCGCGCCTTGAACGTGCCTTTGAGGGCGGCGGCGTCGACTTCGACCCACTCGGGATAGCCGCGCGATGCAACGGCCTCGGCCGCGCTCTTGATACGGAGTTGCGCCTTCGCGCCCTGCGCGACTTCGACGACGTCGCCCGGACGCACCTGGTAGGACGGGATGTTCACGCGCTTGCCGTTCACGAGTATGCCGTTGTGACGGACGATCTGGCGCGC
>Ga0105107_10001962_pt1 | contig 13523 bp, 10 predicted proteins | sample PPLLaktember2015_6_FD_79335 | JGI IMG/M metagenome (GOLD analysis project Ga0105107, IMG submission 79335) | Freshwater sediment microbial communities from Prairie Pothole Lake near Jamestown, North Dakota, USA - PPLs Lake P8 Core (1) Depth... | ecosystem: Environmental > Aquatic > Freshwater >...
AGCGGCTGGCGAAGCTGGCGGGCGGCGTGGCCGTGGTGAAGGTCGGCGCGGCGACCGAGATGGAGATGAAGGAGAAGAAGGCGCGGGTGGAGGACGCCCTCCATGCGACGCGCGCGGCTGTCGAGGAGGGCATCGTGCCCGGCGGCGGCGTGGCGCTGCTGCGCAGCCTGGCAGCGCTCGACGGCGTGTCCGCGGAAGGCGAGCAGCTCGCCGGGGTGAACATCATCCGGCGCTCGCTCGAGGAGCCGCTGCGGCGCATCGCGGAGAACGCGGGCGTCGAGGGCTCGATCGTGGTCGACAAGGTCAAGAACGGCAAGGGCGCTTGGGGCTTCAACGCGGCGACCGAGCAGTACGAGGACCTGGTGAAGGCCGGCGTGATCGACCCGACCAAGGTCGTGCGCGCGGCGCTGCAGAACGCCTCGAGCGTGGCGGCGCTGCTGCTCACCACCGAGGCGATGATCGCCGAGAAGCCGAAGAAGGAAGCCGGCGGCGGCGGCGGTGGCATGCCGGGCGGCATGGGCGGTATGGGCGGCATGGACGACATGTAGTCGCCCGGCCTTTTGCCTGACCTTCGGGGGCGGTCCTCTTTGTGGGACCGCCCCCTTTTCGTTGGTTCCCAGCGCGCAGATCGAGGCCGGGGCGGGATGGGGGGCGAGCCGGAAGGCCGCCGACTCGGGGCACACCCGAGCTTCCGGCACCGGAGGTCGTACACCGCGGGCGATGCCCGTCGGGGCCGACGGAGGCATTCCGGCTATGCGGGTTCAGGCGGGACTGCGAGCCTCTCTTCTCCACCGCCCAGGGGAGAGCGCCCCGTGGCTGCAACGGCCACGCCCCGAGGTGATGCGAGGCCTGGAGGAGCGCCCCCCATCCCGCCCCGGGGCTCGATGCGCTCGCGGCCGCCTCGGGAGGCGGCGTCCGCCCCTACTCCCCGGCGATGAAGCGCTCGAGCTCCGTGCGCGCCACGCTGTCGCGCATCTGGCGGGGCGGGTGCTTCATCGTGAAGGCGGAGACCGCCTCCAGCGGACCGCCGAGGCCGCGGTCGCGGGCGAGCTTGGCGCAGCGGATGGCGTCGATGGCGACGCCTGCGCTGTTGGGCGAGTCCTCGACGGAGAGGCGCAGCTCGAGGTTCATCGGCACGTCGCCGAAGCCCCGCCATTCCATGCGGATGAAGCACACCTTGTTGTCGTTCTGCCAGGCCACGTAGTCCGAGGGGCCGATGTGGATGTTCGTGTCGGCGAGCCGGGCGTCGAGCTGCGACTGCACGGACTCCGTCTTGGACAGGCGCTTCGACACCAGTCGGCTCCGCTCCAGCATGTTCAGGAAGTCGGTGTTGCCGCCGGTGTTGAGCTGATAGGTGCGATCGAGGTGCGTGCCGCGGTCGCCGAGCAGCCGCGCCAGGCTGCGGTGCACGATGGTGGCGCCCACCTGGCTCTTGATGTCGTCGCCGACCACCGGCAGGTTGCGCTCCGCGAAGCGCCGCGCCCAGACCGGGTCGGAGGCGATGAACACCGGAACGCAGTTCACGAAGCCGACGCCGGCCTCGAGGCACGCCTCGGCGTAGTGGCGGATGGCGCGCTCGGAGCCGACCGGCAGGTAGCACACCAGCACCTCGGCTCCGGTCTCGCGCAGCACGCGCACGACGTCGACGGGCTCGGCCTCGGCGACCCGGAACGCGCGGTCGGCGGGCGCCGCGGCCATGTGCTCGGCCACGCCGTCGAGCACCGGGCCCATCTGGACGCCGATCCCCCAGGCGGGGAGCTTCTCCTGGAACACCGTGGTGCAGTTCGGAAGCGCGAACGCCGCCTCTTCCAGCGGCCGCCCCACCTTCCGCACGTCGACGTCGAAGGCCGCCACCGGGTGCACGTCCTCGAGGCGGTAGCCGCCGATCTCGGGGTGCAGCACGCCCGCGCTCTCGACGGGATCGTGGGTGCGGTAGTACTCGAGCCCCTGGAGCAATGCGCTCGCGCAGTTGCCGACGCCCGCGACCGCGAGCCGGATCTCGCTCATCCCTGCAACCTCTCCTGTCCCTCGCCGCATGAGTCGACGGGCGACGCGACCGTAGCAGAAACCACCCGGTCGGCCGGCTCCTGTACCTTTGACCGGCCTCGACCCTGGACGGTAAGCGAGCCGCGAAATCGGTCAACGGGAGGACCCCCATCGCCGCTGGCGCACGCTTCCCCAGGAACCCGACGCTCGTCGAGACGCTAGTGCAGGCCGGCTCGGCGGGCTGCTAGGATCGCCGCGCCCGTTCCCCCCTGCACGACGCGGCGCGCTACCCGCCTCGAGACGCCGCCTCACGACGAAGGGGGAGCCCATGTCGAATCTGTTCGCCCGCAAGCCCCTGGCGCGCTTGCTGGCCGAGGCGGAAGGCGGGGGCGAGCACTCGCTGCACCGCGCGCTCGGGCCGGTGAGCCTCGTCGCCCTCGGCATCGGCGCGATCATCGGAACCGGCATCTTCGTGCTGACGGGCGTGGCGGCCGTCGAGCACGCCGGGCCGGGCGTGATCGCCTCGTTCGCCCTGGCGGGCCTGGTGAGCGGCCTGGCGGCGCTCTGCTACGCGGAGTTCGCCACGATGATCCCGGTCTCGGGGAGCGCCTACAGCTACTCCTACGCGACCCTCGGCGAGGGGGTGGCCTGGGTCATCGGCTGGGACCTCGTGCTCGAGTACGCACTGGCCTCGAGCGCCGTGGCCGTCGGCTGGTCGGGCTACGTGCGCGACATCCTGGCGGGCTTCAGCCTGCCGCTGCCCGCTGCCCTCGCGGCCGCGCCCGGGACCCTCGAAGGAGCCGTGTTCAACCTGCCGGCGGTGCTGGTCCTCGCGGCGATCAGCTGGCTGCTGGTGGTCGGCATCCGCGAGACCGCCGGCGCGAATGCCGCGATCGTGGTGATCAAAGTGTTCGTCGTCCTGTTCGTGATCGCCGCCGGCGTCGCCTACGTCGAGCCCGCGAACTGGCGGCCCTTCGCGCCCCAGGGCTGGTCCGGCATCGTGGCCGGCGCCGCCACTGTCTTCTTCGCCTACATCGGCTTCGACGCGGTCACCACCGCGGCCGAGGAGGCGCGCCGTCCGGCGCGCGACATGCCGATCGGCATCCTGGGCTCGCTGGTGGTCTGCACGCTGCTCTACATCGCGGTCGCGGCGGTGATCACCGGCATGGTGCCGGTACCCCAGATCGACACCACCGCGCCGATCGCGAGCGCCTTCCGGGATCGCGGCCTGGCGCTCGGCGCCAGCCTGATCTCCCTCGGCGCGATCGCCGGCCTCACCAGCGTGCTGCTGGTGATGCTGCTCGGCCAGTCGCGCGTCTTCTTCGCCATGTCGCGCGACGGCCTGCTGCCGCCGGTCTTCAGCCGCGTCCACCCGCGCTACCGGACGCCCCACCTCTCCACGATCGGCGTCGGCGTGGTCGTCTCCGCGATCGCCGCGTTCGTTCCGCTGTCGGACCTCGTGCACCTCGTCAACATCGGCACTCTGTTCGCCTTCGTGCTGGTCTCGGCGGGCGTCATCGTGCTGCGGCGCGTCGAGCCCGATCGCCCCCGCCCCTTCCGCTGCCCGCTGGTCCCGTGGCTGCCGCTCGCCTCGATCGGGGGTTGCGCCTACCTGATGGCCGGCCTCCCCCGCGAGACCTGGATCCGCTTCGGCGTCTGGCTGCTGCTCGGAGTCGTCGTCTACCTCGCCTACGGCCGTCGGCACAGCCGGGTAGGCCAGGAGAATCCTGGCTGAGAGAATGAGGCTGGCCCGGGGCCCGTTCGTCGATCCACGACTCAGTCGAAGCGGCCGTGGCGCCCCTGGCCCCCCGCGAAGCGGGCGGCGCCCTCCCGCGACTCGCCGCTCGCCACCACCTCGAGCCCGCGCCGCACCTCGTTCGCGAGCGCCCCGGCCAGGTCCCGCCCTGCCTGCTCGTAGGTCGAGAGCCGGTCCGAGCGCAGGCAGCGCTGCGGAAACGCGGCGATCTGTTCCGCCAGCGCCTCGGCTGCCGCGCGCGCCTCCCCGCGCGGCACGATGCGGTCCGCGAGCCCGATGCGGAGCGCCTCGTCGGCGCCGACCGGTCGCCCGGTGAGGATCAGGTCCATGGCGCGACCGTGCCCGACGAGGCGCGGCAGGCGCACGGTGCCGCCGTCGATCAGCGGCACACCCCAACGCCGGCAGAACACCCCGAACACCGCGTCTTCCTCCACCACGCGCAGGTCGCACCAGAGGGCGAGCTCGAGGCCGCCGGCCACCGCGTGGCCGGCGATCGCCGCGATCACGGGCTTGGAGAGCTGCATGCGCGTCGGCCCCATCGGGCCGTCCGCCTCGAGCTCGGGGAGGACCCGGTTGCCGCGGCCCTCCGAGAGGGCCTTCAGGTCTGCGCCCGCGCAGAAGCTGCCACCCTCGCCGAACAGCACGGCGACGCACGCGTCCGCGTCGGCCTCGAAGGCGCGGAAGGCGCCGGCCAGCGCCTCGGCGGTGGGCCGGTCGACGGCGTTGCGCCGCTCCGGGCGCGACAGCACCACCGTGGTGACGGGCCCGCGGCGCTCGACGCGCACCGTCATCGCCGGAACTTCCCGAAGTCGGGGGCGCGGCGCTCGGCGAAGGCCAGAACGCCCTCGCGCGCCTCGTCGCTCTGCTCGAACACCTCGAGGGTGTCGAAGGCCATGCCGCCGATGCCCGCGATCGCCTCGCTGTCGGCGTTGAAGGAGTGCTTCAGCACGCGCAGCGCCGTCGGGCTCTTGGCCAGCATCTCGTCGGCGAAGGCCCTCACCTCGGCGCGCAGCTCGGCGAGCGCCACCACCTTGTTGACGAGACCCCAACGCTCCATGGTCGCCGCGTCGTAGAGCCGGCACAGGTACCAGACCTCGCGGGCGCGCTTCTCGCCGAGGATGCGGGCCAGGTAGGCGCTCCCGAAGCCGGCGTCGAAGGAGCCGACGCGCGGCCCCGCCTGGCCGAAGCGCGCGTGGTCGGCGGCGATGGTGAGGTCGCAGAGCACGTGCAGCACGTGGCCGCCGCCGACGGCGAGCCCGTTCACCGCCGCGATCACCGGCTTCGGCAGCGCGCGGATCACGCGGTGCAGCGTCTCGATCTCGAACAGGCCGCTCTCGCTCGGCCCGTAGTCGCCGGTCTCCTGGCGCTGCTTCTGGTCGCCGCCCGCGCAGAACGCGCGCTCGCCGGCGCCGGTGAGGCAGACGACGCCGACGGAGCGATCCACCCAGGCCTGCTTGAAGGCGGCGATCAGCTCCTCGACGGTGCGCGCGCGAAAGGCGTTCATGCGCTCCGGGCGGTCGATGGTGATCCAGGCGAGCCCGCGCTCGACCTCGTAGCGCACGTCGCTCCAGCTCTTCGCGTCCACGTTCTCCTCGCTCGCCGATCCGGGGCGGATCAGCCTTCCTTGAAGAGGCGCTCGATCGGCCCCATCCGCTCGAAGCCGCGCCGGTTCATGCACTCGTCGAAGGGAATCGGACCCTGCTTGCCGTCGGGGTCCTCGGTGAGGATGCGGCACTCGCGCTGGGCGCGGCGGAAGCGGGCCTCGTCCCCCTCGGCGACGTCCCAGGGGGCGTCGCCCGAGGCGCAGCCGAAGAGCGCCGCGAGCAGCAGCAGGGCCCAATCGAGGCGCAGGGGGGAGCCGCTAGATTCAGGAGCGGGAGGGACCATGTCTCCAGAGTACACCGCCGCCCTGCTGGGCGTCTCCGCGATCCTCGCCCTCGTGCTGATGAACGCCTACTTCGTCGCCACCGAGTTTTCGCTGGTGGCCGTGCGCCGCTCCCAGGTGAAGCTCTGGGAGGCCGAGAAGCGCAGCGGCGCCGCCGCGGCGGGGCACGCGCTGCGCCGACTCGACGACTCGATCGCCGCCACGCAGCTGGGCATCACGCTGGCGAGCATCGGCCTCGGCTTCCTCGGCGAGCCCGCGCTGGCGCGGATCCTCGCGCCCTCCCTCGCGGGCCTCGGCTTCGAGAGCCAGGGCACGGTTCACACCGTCGCGGTCGTGGTCGCGTTCTCGATCGTCACGTTCCTGCACGTGGTGGTGGGGGAGCTGGCGCCGAAGGCGGTGGCCCTCGACCGGCCCGGCCCCGTGGCCCTGCTGTGCGCGGCGCCGCTGCTCGTGTTCTCGAAGCTGACGCGGCCCGTGCTGTGGGCGATGAACGGCTGCGGCAACGCGCTGGTGCGCGCCTTCGGCATCCAGCCGGCCGGCGAAGCGGGGCACGTGCACTCGTCGGAGGAGCTCCAGCTCCTGGTGTCCGAGGCCGGCGAGGCGGGCGTGATCCGGCCCCAGACGCGGCGCATGCTGGGCGGCGTCTTTTCGATCACGCGCACGCGGGTGCGCGACGTGATGGTTCCCCGCGAGCGCGTCTTCGCGGTGCCGAGACGCATGGAGCCGGAGGCGCTGCTCGACCTGCTGCGCGAGGAGGGCTATACGCGGCTTCCGGTCTACGACGGCAGCCTCGACAACGTGGCGGGCGTGCTGCATACCAAGGATCTCTTCCACCTCTACGCCAAGCAGCGCGTGGTGGTGATGGCCGATGCGATCCGCCCCTTCCTCGAGATGCGCCCCGAGCTCCCGGTGTCGGCGGCCCTCGGCGAGTTCCGCCGCGGCCGCAGCCACATGGCGGTGGTGCGCGAGCCGGGAGGACCGCTGCAGGGGATCGTGACCCTGGAGGACGTGCTCGAGGAGATCGTCGGCGAGATCGAGGACGAGCACGACGTGCCGCGGCCCCCGGGCTCGGGGACCGCGGGCAGCGTGCCCACCGTGACTACTTCTTGAGCGATCCGCTCGGAATGTCCCGGAAGGGCCGGTCCTTGTCGACGCGGATCTCCGGAGGCAGCCGCAGCACGCGCTCGGCAATGATGTTGCGCAGGATCTCGTCGGTGCCGCCGGCGATCCGGATGCCCGGCGTGCCGAGGTAGGCGTCCTGCCAGAGCGCCTCCTGGGGCACCACGCTCTCCTCGTGCAGCGCGCCCAGGGCGCCCTGCAGCTCGAGGGCGAAGGCCGCCATCTGCTGGGCGAGCGGCGCGCCCACGGCCTTGCCGATCGAGCCTTCGGGACCCGGCGTCTGGCCCTGCGAGAGGGCCGTCAGCGTGCGCATGCCGGTGTACTTGAGGCCCTGCGACTTGATGTAGAACTCCGCGAGCTTCTGGCGCACCGCCGAGTCCTGGAGCGCCGGCCGCCCGTTGCGGCGCGACTGACGCGCCAGGTTCAGCAGCTCGCGGAAGCGCCCCGCGCCGCCGCCCGCGCCGATCGCGACGCGCTCGTTCATCAGCGTGGTGAGGGCCACGCGCCAGCCGTCGCCGACCGCCCCCAGCCGATTGGAGTCGGGCACGCGCACGTTCTGGAAGAACACCTCGTTGAAACCCGAGCCGCCGTTGATCTGCTTGATCGGACGGATCTCGACGCCCTGCGCCTTCATGTCGACAATGAAGTAGGTGAGCCCGGCGTGCTTGGCGGCCTCCGGGTCGGTACGCGTCACGATCATGCCCCAGTCGCAGTAGTGCGCGCCGGTGCTCCAGATCTTCTGGCCGTTGATCACCCAGTCGTCGCCGTCGCGCACCGCGCTGGTGCGCAGGCCCGCGAGGTCCGAGCCGGCGGCCGGCTCGCTGAAGAGCTGGCACCAGACCACCTGGCCGCGCGCCATCTCCTTCACGTACTTCGTCTTCTGCTCCGGCGTGCCGTGGGCCATCAGCGTGGGCCCGAGCATGCCGTGGCCGATGCCGTAGATGTTGGGCGGCGTCTTGAACTTCGCCTCTTCCTGCCCCCACACCACGCTCTCGACGCGCGAGATGCCCTGGCCGCCGTACTCCTTCGGCCAGGTGAGCACCGCCCAGCCTTCGTCGAACTTCTTCGCCTGCCAGGCCTTCGCCGCCGCGATGGTGCCGGCGTCCTCGCGCTCGCCGAGCTCGTCGGCCGCGTCGTCGGGGCCGCGGAGCTGGGCGTTCTTCTCGAGCCAGGCGCGCGCCTTCTTGCGGAAGGCGGCCTCTTGCGGGGTGTCTTCGAAGTCCATGGCGGTTTCCTCTGAAAGTCGTGAGGGAAGTTCGGGGCGCGGCTCAGGCCGCGTACTGCTTCTCGAGGCGCTGGATCAGCTTCTCGCGCCACTCGGCGGCGGTGCCGAGCACCGCGCCGGTCCAGCGCGCGCGCCGGTAGAAGAGGTGGCAGTCGTACTCCCAGGTGAAGCCGACGCCACCGTGCATCTGGATCATCTCCTCGCCGGCGAGCTGGAAGGCGTCGCTGGCCGCCACCCGCACCGCCGCCGCCGCCACGCCGAGCTCCGGCGCGTCGTGGCTCAGCGCCCACGCGCCGTAGAAGGCGTTGGAGCGCGCCAGCTCGATCGCGGCGTAGAGGTCGGCCATGCGGTGCTTCATCGCCTGGAAGGAGGCGACCGGCCGCCCGAAGGCCCAGCGATTCAGGGTGAACTCGCGCGTGATCTCGAGCGCCCGGCTGGCGCCGCCGATCTGCTCGAAGGCCATGATGGCGGCCGCGCGGTCGAGCAGCGCCGAGGCGAGCTCCGCGCCGCGGCCGGCCTCGCCGAGCCGATCGGCGGGGGCGTCCTGGAACTCCAGCCGCCCCATCGAGCGCGAGGGATCGAAGGACTTGAGCGTCGTCTGCGTGACGCCGGGGCCGCCGAGCTCGACGAGGGCGAGGCTCTGGCCCGAGCCTTCGCGCGCCAGCACCACCGCGAGGCCGGCGACGTCGCCGTCGGGCACCGGCAGCTTGGTGCCGCGCAGCTTGCCCTTCTCGAGCTGCGTTCCCGGAGCCCCGCCGTCGACGTCGCCGAGGCCCTCGGCGATGGCGAACGTGGCGATCAGGTCGCCCGAGCAGAGCCGCGGCAGATACTTCTTGCGCTGCTCCTCGCTGCCGAGACGGAGCAGCGCCTCGGTCGCGAGATAGACGGAGGAAGAGAACGGGATCGGCGCGAGCGCGCGGCCGATCTCCTCGGCGATCAGCACCAGCTCGAGGTGGCCCATGCCTGCGCCGCCGTAGCTCTCGGGCACCACGGCGCCGAGCCAGCCCATCTCGGCCACACCCTTCCAGAGATTCTTGTCGTAGGGCTGTTCGGACTCCAGCACGGCGCGGCACACGGAGAGGTCCGCGTGCTCCGCGAGATAATCCCGCGCCGTCTTCTGGATGAACTTCTGGTCCTCGGAGAAGTCGAAATTCATGCCGGGGGCTCCTTCGATCGATCCGTCAATCGGGACGCATACTATACGTCGGGCTCCCGCGAGCCGGTAGGATCGCCGCGTGCCCGTCTACCGGCTGACCTCGGAGCTGGCCTTCCCCGATCCGCACGAGGCGGAGCCGGGGGGACTGCTGGCCGCCGGGGGCGACCTGCGCCCCGAACGCCTGCTGCTCGCCTACACCCTCGGGATCTTCCCCTGGCACGGCGGACCGCCCATCCTGTGGTACTCGCCGGACCCGCGCGCGGTGCTGATTCCCGCGGACTTTCGCGCGCCGCGGCGACTGCTGCGGACGTTGCGGAGTGCGCGCTTCGAGCTGCGCCTCGACTCCGCCTTTCGCCAGGTGATGGAGGCGTGCGCCGCGGCGCCGCGGTCCGGCCAGGACGGCACCTGGATCACGCCCGGAATGGTCGACGCCTACGACGAGCTCCACCGCCTGGGCCTCGCCCACTCGGCCGAGGCCTGGCGCGGGGGTCGGCTCGTCGGCGGGGTCTACGGCGTCTCGCTGGGCTCGGCCTTCTTCGGCGAGTCGATGTTCCACGCCGAGCGCGACGCCTCGAAGGCCGCCTTCGCGGCGCTCCTCTGGCAGCTCGGCGCCTGGGGCTTCGAGCTCTTCGACGGCCAGCTCCCGACGCCTCACCTCGCGAGCCTCGGCCTGCGCGCGTGGCCGCGCGAGCGCTTCCTGCGCGCCCTCGCGGCGAGCGTCGCGCGGCCGACGCGCCGCGGGCGCTGGGAGCTCGATCCGGAGGTCGTGCGCGCGCGGCTCGAGGCCGGCGGCCCGCAGGCCCGGGCCCGGGGAATCGGGTAAAGGAAGGGCCACCGTACGGCCGACCGTTCGGGGAGCGCCTCGGCGCGCCGCGGGCGAGGAGACGCAGCCAGTGATTCCGCGCACGCAGCTTCCTTCGCGTCGACTGCGCACCCCGGCGCTGGCCACGGCGCTGCTCGCGGCAGCGCTCGCCTGCACGGCCCCGTCTCCCGCCCCGGAGCCCACGGACACGCCCGCCGACTTCGACGCCCCGCGCCCGGCGCAGGTGCGGAGCTTCCTCCAGGTGTCCGTCCATCGCGAGCGGCGCGGCGACCTCGAGGGCGCGCTGCGCGCCGCGGAGCAGGCGCGCGCCGCCGGCCCGTCGAGCACATCCGCCGCGCTCCGCGAAGCCGAGCTGCAGGCCGTGGTCGCGCGGCGCGCCGGCGACGAGGCCGGTCTGGCGGACGCGCGCGCGCGTCTCGAGGCGCTGCGGGCGCAGTACCCGGGCGCGCCCGCGACGCGCCTGGCGGCCATCCGGCTCGCGTTGGCCGACGGGCGGCTCGAAGAGGCCGCGGCGGCGGCGCGTGCGCTCGTGGAGGAGCGCCCGGAGGACGGGCCGCCGCGCGTGCTCCTGGCGGGCGCGCTGCTCGCGAAGGACCCGCGCGAGGCGCTCGTCCACGCCGAGCGCGCGGTCACCCTCGACCCCTCGGACCCGGATGCCCTGGCGGTGCGCGCGGCCGCCCACCTCGCCCATGCGCAGGACCGCGCCGCGGAGACCGATGCGCGCCGCGCGCTGCGGCTGCGCCCGGATCCGCGCGTCGCGGAGACCCTGGCTCGCGCCCAGCTTCGCTCGGGCCGCGCGCGCGCGGCGATCCGCAGCGCGGAGGCGGTGCTCGAGGCCGAGCGCACGAGCACCCTCGAGCTCGTGCAGGTGCGCGCCCACTGGGAGCTCGGCGAGAAGGACGCGGCGCTCGCCGCGCTGGGGCGCGCGAAGCAGCGCGCAGGCGACGACGCCGACCGCCTCGCCGACGTCCTCGACGTCGAGCTGGCCCTCGCCACCGCCGAAGGCCACCCCGCTACGGCGCGGGCTTCGATCGAGACCGCGCGGAGCGAGCGCCCCGACGACGCGCGGCTCGCCGAGCTCGCCGCCGTCGCAGCGCTCGCCGAAGGCGACCTTCCGGCTGCGGAGGCGAGCGCGCGGCGCGCCGCCGTGCTGGCGCCGCAGCGGCCGTCCGCCTGGCAGACCCTCGCCTTCGCGCTCGAGCGGCGCGGTGCGCGGCCCCCGGCCCGCGAGCGGGCGCGGATCGCGCTCGATGCCGCCCCCGACGACCCCCGCGCGGACCTCCTGGCGGGACTCCTCGCCGAGCTCGCCGGCCAGATCGCGCCGGCGCGCGAGGCGTACGAGGCGGCGCTCGCCGGCGACGCGGGGCTCGCCGTGGCGAGGCTCCGTCTCGCGAAGCTGCTGGCCCTCGAGGCGCGCGACCCCGAGCGGGCGGCGGAGCTCGCCGAGGCGGCCCTCCCCGAGGTGGGCTGGAGCTTCGCGTCCGCGGAGGTCCTCGGCGGCGCGCTCCGCGCGGCGGGCCGCGCCGCCGACGCCGTGGTCGCCTATCGCGTGGCGCTCGGAGCGCTGCCGCAGCTGGGCCCCGAGTCCGAGGACACGCAGCTCTCCCTCGCGATGGCGCTCGCCGCCGACGGCCGGCAGAACGAGGCGAAGTCGCTCCTCTCGGCGCTGGTCGGCGCGGCGAAGGGCCGCGACCCCGCGCCCGCCTGGCTGTCCGAGGCGACGAAGCTCCGCGACCAGCTCTCGACCCGCGCCGAGCCCCCGGCGGCGGCGGCTCGCTGACGGGCAGCCGCTGACCGCCCGCGGCCGTGCGGCCTATGCTGGCGCAGCCGGGCGGGCGACGTCCCCCCGCAAGGAGCCCGCCATGCGACTCGCCAAGCCCCGCCTCGAGCCCCTCGCCGAAGCCGACTGGAGCGACGAGGCGCGCGAGGTGCTCGCGGGCCTCGCTGGCCCGAACGGAGGCCCGCTCAACATCTTCCGCACCTTCGCGCACCACCCGAAGCTGCTGAAGCGCTGGCTGGTGTTCGGGAACCACGTGCTCGCGAAGTCGTCGCTGCCCGCGCGCGACCGCGAGCTCGCGATCCTGCGCGTGGGCTGGCTCTGCGGCGCCGAGTACGAGTGGGGCCAGCACGTGGTGATCGCGCGCGCCACGGGCATCACGGACGAGGAGATCCGGCGCATCGCCGCCGGGCCCGATGCGCCGGGCTGGGACGCGGGAGACGCCGCGCTGCTGCGCGCCGTCGACGAGCTCCATGCCGACGCATTCGTGAGCGACGGCACCTGGCGAGAGCTGGCGCGCCGCTACGACACCCGGCAGCTCCTCGACCTCGTCTTCGCGGTGGGCCAGTACCACCTGGTCTCGATGGCGCTCAACACGTTCGGCGTGCAGCTCGATCCCGGGGTTCCCGGCTTCCCGAAGTAGTCGCCGCGGCGCGCTACCATCCACCCTCGCGGGAGGATCGATGGCGAGTCGCAGCCGTTTCGAGGGCCTCGGGCCCAACGTGGGCCTGGTCGAGGAGCTCTACCGGCAGTACCTCGAGGACCCTGCGTCGGTCGGCGAAGGCTGGCGCGAGTACTTCGCCGACTACTCCCCCGCCGCGGCGCCCGCGCCGGAGCGCGCCGCCGCCGGCGCGGTCGCGCCGGCCCCGGCGCGCCGCGAACCCGAAGCGGAGTCCCCTCGCGCAGCGGAGGAAGGCGAGCCCCTCCGCGGGGGCGCGGTGCGTCAGGTGGAGAACATGGAGGCGAGCCTCGCCGTGCCGACGGCGACCTCCGTGCGCACCATCCCGGCGAAGCTGCTCGAGGTGAACCGCGCCATCCTCAACAACCAGCTCGCGCGCACCGGACGCGGCAAGGTCTCGTTCACCCACTTGATCGGCTTCGCGGTGGTGCGGGCGCTGGCGCGGGTGCCGAGCATGAACGCCCGCTTCGCGGAGCGGGGCGGCAAGCCCGCCCTGGTGCGGCCCCCGCACGTGAACCTCGGCCTCGCCGTCGACGTGCAGAAGCGCGACGGCTCCCGCTCGCTGCTGGTGCCCAACCTGAAGGCCACCGAGTCCCTCGACTTCGCAGCCTTCGTGGCCGCGTACGAGGAGGCGATCCGCCGCGTGCGCGCCGGAGAGGCGGGACCGAAAGACTTCGAGGGGACCACGGCGACGCTCACCAACCCCGGCATGATCGGCACCATGCACTCGGTGCCGCGGCTGATGCCGGGACAGGGCGTGATCGTTGGCGTCGGCGCCATCGGGAACCCGCCCGGCTACGAGGCGGCGGACCCGGAGACCCTGGCTCGCCTCGGCGTCGGCAAGATCCTCACCCTCACCAGCACCTACGACCACCGCATCATCCAGGGCGCCGAGAGCGGCGAGTTCCTGGGCTGGATCGAGCGCTTCCTGCTCGGCGAGGAGGGCTTCTACCAGGAGATCTTCCGCAGCCTCGCCATCCCCTACGAGCCGGCGCGCTGGACGCGCGACTCGAGCCCCGCCGAGGAGAGCCTCGCCGCCCACGAGAAGTCGGTGGCGGTGCACCAGATCATCAACATGTACCGGGTGCGCGGGCACCTGATCGCGAACCTCGACCCG
>Ga0105107_10001966_pt1 | contig 13519 bp, 11 predicted proteins | sample PPLLaktember2015_6_FD_79335 | JGI IMG/M metagenome (GOLD analysis project Ga0105107, IMG submission 79335) | Freshwater sediment microbial communities from Prairie Pothole Lake near Jamestown, North Dakota, USA - PPLs Lake P8 Core (1) Depth... | ecosystem: Environmental > Aquatic > Freshwater >...
CGACCAGGCGGAGGGAACCCGCTCGCAGGTGCTGCGCTGGCTGAAGTCGGTCGGGGAGCCGGTTGCAAAGCACGAGCCGCTGGTCGAGATCGAAACCGACAAGGTCACGATCGAGGTGCCCGCTCCGACGGACGGCATTCTCGGTGAGATCACGGCAGCGGAGGGCACGGACGTTGCGCCCGGCGCGTTGCTTGGCCGATTGCAGCCGGGCGGCGTTGCGGCGGTAGAAGTGCCAATTGCTGCTGCACCCGTGGCGCAGGTTGCCGCGAAGCCGGCGGCATCGGCCAGCGTTCCGAATGCGGCCGGCAGGATGAGCCCGGCCGTGCGTCGCTTGCTCGCGGAGCGGGGACTCCCGGCGGATGCGGTGCAAGGCAGCGGCGAGGGCGGACGCATCACCGTCGAAGACGTGCTCGCCGCACCCCAAGGCGCGACGGCACCGATGAGTGCTCGTAAGCCGCCGGATACGCAAGCGCCTGACGAGGCCGGCATGCGCCGTATCCCGCACACGCCGATGCGGCGGCGCATCGCGGCCCACATGGTCGAGAGCCTCCTGCACACCGCGCCGCACGTGACGACCGTGTTCGAGGCGGACATGACGGCCGTGCTGGCGCATCGCGCGAAAATGCGGCCCGCCTTCGAGCAGCGCGGCCTGTCCCTGACGCTGACCGCGTATTTCGTCTCCGCCTGTGTCGATGCGATCCGCGCCGTGCCCGAGGCGAACGCCCGCTGGACCGACGATGCGCTCCTGATCAGTGATCGCATCGAGATTGGCGTCGGTACCGCACTCGAAGGCCGCGGGCTCGTCGTGCCGGTCATCCGGGATGCCGGCAATCTTGACCTGGCGGGGATCGCCGCAGCGCTCGGTGATCTGGTCGCGCGCGCGCGCGACGACCGGCTCACACCCGCCGATCTGCGCGGCGGAACCTTCACGATCTCGAATCATGGAGTGAGCGGAAGCCTGGTCGCGGCGCCGATCGTCATCAACCAGCCGCAGTCCGCAATACTCGGCGTCGGCAAGCTGGAAAAGCGCGCGGTTGTCGTCACGGCCGACGGAAAGGATGCGATCGTCGTACGGCCCTGCTGCTACGTCACGCTGACGATTGACCACCGCGTGCTGGACGGCCACCAAGCCAACGGTTTCATGGAAACCCTGGTCCGGCGGATCGAGGGCTGGACCTAAAAGCCGCTTTCTGTGTCAAAGTTGATGATGTCTGAACGCGCCCGCGGAGGCCGCTGGGATGTACACGCAAGGCCTTGATTCTCTTGGTAAAGATTGCCTGCGCGATGAGGCGCAGGATGGTGCCGCGCTGGAGTCGCGTTTCCAGTCGCGCGTGGATGCCGAGGAAAAGATCGAGGCCAAGGACTGGATGCCGGAGGCCTACCGCCGCACGCTCATCCGGCAGATATCGCAGCACGCGCATTCCGAGGTCGTCGGCATGCTGCCGGAAGGCAACTGGATCACCCGCGCGCCGTCCCTGCTCCGCAAGGCGATCCTGATCGCGAAAGTCCAGGACGAGGGCGGACACGGGGCCTATCTCTACAGCGCGGCCGAGACGCTCGGGGTCTCAAGGGACCAGCTCGTCGACCAGCTGCTCAAGGGCAAGGCGAAGTACTCGAGCATTTTCAACTACCCGACACCGACCTGGGCGGATGTCGGCGCGATCGGCTGGCTGGTCGACGGAGCGGCGATCATGAACCAGATTCCGCTCTGCCGCTGTTCGTACGGGCCGTATGCGCGCGCGATGGTGCGGATCTGCAAGGAAGAGAGTTTCCACCAGCGGCAGGGCTACGAAATCATGATGCGGCTCGCGCGCGGCACCGAATCACAGCGCGCCATGGCGCAGGCCGCGCTCGATCGCTGGTGGTGGCCGTCGCTCATGATGTTCGGACCCTCGGATTCCGAGTCGAAGCACAGCGCGCAGTCCATGCGCTGGAAGATCAAGCGATTCTCGAACGACGAACTGCGGCAGAAGTTCATCGACACGACTGTGCCGCAGGCCGACTATCTCGGCCTGAAGGTGCCCGACCCGGAATTGCGCTGGGACGACAATGCCGGGCATTACCGTTTCGGCCCGATCGACTGGAATGAATTCGAACAGGTGCTCCAGGGGCACGGGCCCTGCAATCGCGAGCGCCTCGAGGCCCGCCGCCGCGCGCATGACGAGGGCCTCTGGGTGCGCGAAGCCGCGGCCGCCTGGGCAGCAAAACGGGAGGCAGCGGGCAGGACACGCGCGGCCTGAGCACGCCAGGAGACTCCGATGACCGAATCTTCGAAAGAATGGCCGCTGTACGAGATCTTCATCCGGGCGAAATCGGGGCTCGACCACAAGCATGTCGGCAGCCTGCATGCGACGGACGCAAGCATGGCGCTCGAGCACGCCCGCGACCTGTACACGCGGCGCCAGGAAGGGGTGAGCATCTGGGCCGTGCGATCCACGGACATCGTCGCCTCCGACCCGGCTGATGCCGATGCGTTCTTCGAGCCGGCGAGGGACAAGGTGTACCGCCACCCGACCTTTTACGACATTCCGGACGAGGTGAAGACGCTGTGACGCCGCACTGCCGCTATGTCCTGCGCCTTGCGGACACGAACCTCGTGCTCGCGCAGCGCCTCGGCGAGTGGGTCGGCCACGCACCCGCACTCGAGGAGGACCTCGGCATCGCGAACGTTTCCCTCGACCTGCTCGGGCAGGCGCGCCTGCTGCTGGCGCATGCCGGCGAACTCGAAGGACGGGGCCGCGACGAGGACGCGCTCGCCTACCTTCGCGAGGAATCCGAATACCTGAACCTGACGCTGGTCGAACAGCCGAACGGCGATTTCGGCGACACGATTGCGCGGCAGTTCCTGTTCGATGCCTGGCAGCTCGAGCTCAACGGGAAACTGGCGCAGTCGAAGGACGAAAAGCTCGCTGCCATCGCGGTGAAGGGAATACGTGAGACGGCGTATCACCTGCGCTACAGCGGCGGCTGGCTGATCCGGCTTGGCGACGGAACGGACGAAAGCCATCGCCGAGTCGAAGAATCTCTTGCGCGCCTCTGGCCGTTTACGAACGAATTGTTCGACGGCGACGAGGTGGATCAGTCGATCGCGAAAGCAGGCATCGGGCCCGCTCCCGAGACCCTTCGGGCGGGATGGCTGCGCCATGTCGACGAGGTCCTTGCCGAGGCGACGCTCGCGCGGCCGGCGCCTGCGCAGTTTGGCTGGTACGGAAAACAGGGCAGGCACGGCGAGCATCTCGGTTACCTGCTCGCGGAGATGCAGTCCCTGCATCGCGCGCATCCCGGCGCGACCTGGTGATACGTCGATGAACGCGGAACGGGCGGTCGCCGCGGAGCTGACGCCCGAGCTGCTGACGCGCATCCGGGGCGTGCTGGCCCAGGTTGCCGATCCGGAGATCCCGGTGCTCTCGGTGCTCGATCTAGGCGTCATCCGGCATTTGTTACGGCGACCGGACGGACAGATCGAAGTCGGCGTTGCGCCGACCTATTCGGGTTGCCCGGCGACTCCCGCGATCAAGGCGGATGTGCTGCGTGCACTGACGGGGGCCGGTTTCGACGCGGTCGCGGTGGACGTGCTGTCGCCACCCTGGACCACGGACTGGATCAGCCCGGAAGGGCGTCGCAAGCTCGAGGCGTTTGGTATCGCGCCGCCCGCCGAAGCCGGTGCCGGCAAGCGTCGCCTGTGGGAAGCGGATCCGACGGTGTCCTGCCCTCGATGCGGATCGAAACAGACGGCGAAACAGAGCGAGTTTGGCTCGACGCCCTGCAAGGCGCTGTACAAGTGCCAGTCCTGCCTCGAGCCATTCGACTATTTCAAGTGCATCTGACGTGCTGAAGTTCCATCCGCTCGCGATCACCGGCCGGACGTCGGTCGCCGACGATGCGATCGCGCTCAGTTTCGCGATACCCGGGCCGCTCCGCGACGAGTTCCGGTTCCATGCCGGCCAGCATGTTGCGCTCCGGCTTTGCATTGACGGCCAGGAAGAACGACGCACCTATTCCATCGTCAGTTCCGAAGGCGCGGACGAGCTCACGATCGGCGTACGGGTACAGAAAGACGGGCGCATGTCCGAGCACCTCGGGCGCTTCGCTGCGATCGGCGAGACGATCGACGTACTGACGCCGAACGGCAGTTTTCACGCAAAGACCAGTGCCGAGGGGCCGCAGTTCCTGGCGGCGTTCGCCGCGGGGAGCGGCATCACGCCCGTGCTCTCGATCGCGGCGACGGCGCTCGATCGGCATCCCGGCAGCCGCGTCCAGCTCTATTACGGCAACACGAGTGCCGCGCGAACGATGTTCCTGGAGGAGGTCCTCGCGCTGAAGGATCGCTTCATGACTCGGTTCTCGGTGTGCTTCGTGATGAGCCGCGAGCCGCAGGACGTCGAATGGTTCAACGGGCGTATCGACGCCGCCAAGATCCGCGAGTTTGCGCGTCACGACCTCGACGTGCCGGCGATCGACGAGTTCTTCATCTGCGGACCGGGGACGATGGGCGAGGAGCTTCAGGCGGCACTTGCCGGTCTCGGCGCGAAGGGCCGCGTGCACATCGAGCACTTCGTGCCGGAAACACGCGCGGCCGCGCCAGTTCCGGCCGCAGTCGCGCGACCCGTCGCGGCGGCGCCTGCAGCGGGTGCTGAGATCACGGTCATCATGGACGGACGCCGGCGCCGCTTCTCGATGCCCCTCGGGGGCGAGGTCATTCTCGATGCGGCGGGCCGCGCGGGACTCGACCTGCCATTTTCTTGCCGCGCCGGCGTGTGTTCGACCTGCCGCGCGAAGCTCGTCAGCGGAACCGCGGAGATGGAGCACAACGTCGCACTCGAGGATTGGGAGGTCGAGGCAGGCTATATTCTCTGCTGCCAGGCGCGACCGACGAGCGCCGCACTCGAAATCAGCTACGACGAATGACCGGTTTCCCACGATGAATTACCAGACGATCCAGTATTCCCTCGCGGGGGCGGTCGCGCGCCTGACGCTGAATCGCCCCGAGCGCCTCAACAGCTTCAACGGCGAGATGCATGCGGAGGTGCGGGATGCGATCGGCCGCGTCGGCAAGGATGGTGCACGCGTGCTGGTGCTCTCGGGAGCGGGACGCGGGTTTTGCGCAGGACAGGATCTTGGGGACCGGCAGGTCGCGCCCGGCGGCGCCAGGGCCGATCTCGGCGAATCCATCGAGCGCAATTACAAGCCGCTCATCCTTTCGCTGCGGAACCTTGCAGTGCCAACGGTCGCCGCGGTCAACGGCGTCGCGGCGGGGGCGGGCGCGAGCATTGCGCTGGCCTGCGACCTCGTGATCGCCACGCGATCCGCATCCTTCATCCAGGCTTTCAGCAAGCTGGGCCTCGTCCCGGATTCCGGCGCAACCTGGTTCCTGCCGCGACTCGTCGGCAACGCGCGCGCCCTCGGGCTTGCGATGCTGGGCGAACGACTCTCCGCGGCAGACGCCGCTGACTGGGGACTGATCTGGCGCTGCGTGGATGACTCCGAGTTTGCCGCAGCCGTGAACCGGCTGGCGGGTGAGCTCGCTGCGGCGCCGACGCAAGGCCTCGTCCGGACACGTGAAGCCCTGCTCGGCTCCTGGTCGCGCACGCTCGCCGGGCAGCTCGATGTCGAGCGCGATTTCCAGCGCGAGCTCGGCTTTACCGACGACCATGCCGAGGGTGTCGCGGCCTTCGCGGAAAAACGCGCGCCGCGATTCATGGGGCGTTGAGGACCGCGATGAGCAAAGATGCCCACAGGCATGACGCCGAAGGCCGGCAGGGGATCGCCGAGCGCGCATCGCAGGCGTTGTACGACGGCGATCGCGCCTCGCAGATGCTCGGCATGAAGATCGAGTCCTGCGGCCCCGGGCAGGCAACGGTTTCGATGCGCATCCGGCCGGACATGGTGAACGGCCATCGAATCTGCCATGGCGGCCTGATTTTCGCGCTGGCCGACAGTGCCTTCGCATTCGCCTGCAATTCACATGGTGACAATACCGTCGCGGCCGGAGCCGCGATCGAGTTCCTCGCGCCGGGAATGGAAGGCGACCTGCTCCGCGCGGTCGCCCAGGAACGCTGGCGCGCGGGCAAGGCGGGTATCTACGAGATCGAGGTCCGCAACCAGCGTGACGAGACCGTCGCGCTTTTCCGCGGACGCAGCCACCAGATCGCAGGGAGACTGATCGATGACTGAGGCATTCATCTGCGACGCCATCCGCACGCCGATCGGGCGCTATGGCGGCGTGCTGGCGGGCGTCCGCACGGATGATCTGGCGGCACTGCCGATCGCCGCGCTCATGAAGCGCAACCCTTCAGTCGACTGGCAGGCGGTGGACGACGTCGTGTTCGGCTGCGCGAACCAGGCGGGCGAGGACAACCGGAATCTCGCGCGGATGGCGGCGCTGCTTGCGGGCCTGCCGGTCGCGGTGCCCGGCGTCACGGTGAACCGCCTCTGCGGCTCCGGACTCGACGCCATCGCGATCGCGGCGCGACAGATCAAGTCGGGCGAGGCGGATCTCGTGATCGCGGGTGGCGCCGAGAGCATGAGTCGCGCGCCCTATGTGCTGTCGAAACCCGATGCGGCATTTGCGCGCAATCAGCAGATGTTCGACACCACGATCGGCTGGCGTTTCGTCAATCCTCTGATGAAGCAGCAGTACGGCATCGACTCGATGCCGGAGACGGGGGAGAACGTGGCGGCCGAATTCGCCGTTTCGCGGGCTGACCAGGACGCTTTCGCGCTCCGCAGCCAGCAGCGCGCGCTCGCAGCCCAGGCGAATGGCACGCTCGGGCAGGAAATCATTGCGGTGACGCTGCCGGCGAAGAAGGGCGATCCGGTCATCGTGGACCGCGACGAGCATCCGCGCGAGACGAGCCTCGAGGCGCTCGCGAAGCTCGCAACGCCGTTTCGCGCAGGCGGCACGGTGACGGCCGGCAATGCCTCCGGCGTCAACGACGGCGCCTGCGCGCTCGTCTTGGCGAGCGAGCGTGCGGCGATGCGCCATGGCCTCAGGCTGCGCGCACGGATACTGGGTGCGGCGGTGGCCGGCGTCCCGCCCCGCATCATGGGAATGGGTCCGGCGCCTGCGGCGGAAAAACTGGTGTCACGCCTCGGGCTCTCGATCGGCGACTTTGACGTGATCGAGCTCAACGAGGCCTTCGCATCGCAGGCGCTCGCGGTGCTGCGCAAGCTCGGCCTGCCGGATGACGCGGCGCAGGTCAATCCGAACGGCGGCGCCATCGCGCTCGGGCACCCGCTCGGAATGAGCGGCGCGAGACTCGCGACGACGGCAAGTTATCAGCTCGATCGCATCGGCGGAAAGCGCGCCCTGTGCACCATGTGCATCGGCGTCGGCCAGGGAATCGCGCTCGCCATCGAGCGCAGCGCGTGAACGCGGGCGTCGCGGTCGAGCGCGACGGCGACGTCGCGGTCATCGTTTTCGACAATCCGCCGGTCAACGCGCTTTCGCACCCCGTCAGGGTCGCCTTGCTCGCGGCCGTGGAAGCGCTCGATGCCGATCCCGGCGTGCGTGCCATCGTCCTCGCGGGTGCTGGGCGCAATTTCGTCGCCGGCGCCGATGTGCGGGAGTTCGACCGCCCGCCGCTCGAGCCGCTCCTTCCAGGCCTCCTCTCGCGGCTCGAAGCCTGCGGCAAGCCGGTTGTCGCGGCGCTCCACGGCGCGACGCTTGGCGGAGGTGCGGAGACGGCGCTCGCGAGCCACTATCGTTGCGCGGCGGGTGATCTCCAGCTCGGCTTTCCCGAAGTCAGCCTAGGACTGCTGCCGGGTGCGGGCGGCACGGTGCGGCTGCCGCGGCTCGCCGGCTGGCAGGCGTCCTTCGAACTGATGACTTCCGGGAAGCCGGTCGGCATCGAAGCCGCGATCGACCTCGGAATCGTCGACTGCCGCCTCGACGGCGAGCTTCGCGCTGGCGCGATCGCCTGGGCGCGAGAACTCGCGGACGCGCGGATGCCGCCGAGGCGCGTCTCGGAGCTGCCGGTGCCGCCCTCGCGGCCGCTGCAGTTCGAAGAGTACCTGCGGGCCCTGCCCGCGGCGGCGCGGCGCCTGCCGGCGCCGCCGCGCATTATCGAGGCGCTCGCATCCGCCGCGCTGCTTCCGGTCGATGCGGCGCTTGCGCGTGCCCGCGCACTGTTCCTGGAGTGCCTGGCGTCGACCGAGTCCCGCGCGCTGCGTCACCTGTTCTTTGCCGAGCGCCGCGCAGTGTTCGATCCTGCACAGGCGCGACCGGTCCATCGGGCGGCAGTGCTGGGGGCGGGCACCATGGGTGCCGGCATCGCGGTGAGCCTCGCAACGGGCGGTATCGCGGTCACGCTCGTCGACGCGAAGAAGGAAGCGCTCGACGCCGGGCTCGCCCGCGTGCAGGCCGCAATCGGGGCCGCGGCGCGCAAGGGCCGGCTCAGCGACGAGGAGGCGGCAGCCGCACGCGGGCGGGTCGACGGTGCAGTCGCACTCGATGCCGTTGCCGGCGCGGACCTCGTGATCGAAGCGGTCTTCGAAAACATGGCGGTCAAGAAGGAGGTCTTCGCGCAGCTCGGCACGCTCGCGCAGCCGGACGCGGTTCTTGCGACCAACACCTCGACCCTCGACGTGGATGCCATCGCAGCCGCTTCCGGACGGCCGGGCGACGTCGTCGGCATGCACTTCTTCAGTCCCGCCCACGTCATGCGGCTCGTCGAGGTCGTGCGCGGGCGCGATTCTTCGCGTGAAGCGCTTGCAACGGCATTCTCGGTCACGAAGCGCATCGGCAAGATCGGCGTGCCGGTCGGCAACTGCTTCGGATTCGTCGGCAACCGGATGCTCTACGCCTATGGGCGCGAAAAGGAACTGATGCTGCTCGAGGGCGCGAAGCCCGAGGCGATCGACAGGGCCCTGCAGGACTTCGGCATGGCCATGGGCCCGAACGCCGTCGGCGACCTCGCGGGGCTCGACATCGGGTTTCAGGTCCGGCGTGAATGGGCCGGCCGCCCGGACGACCCGCGCTTCTATCGCGTCTCCGACAGGCTCGCGGAACTCGGCCGATTCGGGCAGAAGACGGGGCGTGGCTTCTATCGCTACGACGGTCCGGGCGGCGAGCGCACGGTCGATCCCGAGGTCAGCGAGCTGATCCGCGCAGAGGCGGAGCAGCTCGAGATCAGGCAACGCAAGGTTTCAGCGTTGGAGATCGTCAGCCGCTGCATCCTCGCGCTGATCAACGAGGGCGCACGCATACTCGAAGAAGGCATCGCCGAGAGTCCGGCCGACATCGACGTAATCTGGTGCAATGGCTATGGCTTTCCGAGGCACCGCGGCGGGCCGATGTTCTATGCCGACACGCTGGGTCTTGCGGCCGTGCTGGAATCGATCCGCGCGCAGGCGCGCGAGCATGGCGAACGCTACTGGACGCCGGCGCCATTGCTCGTCACGCTGGCGGGCGAAAAATCGTCCTTTGCAGCCTGGCAGGCCGCACGCGCGGCACAGGCCTGAGGCAGATTGATGCAGGAGAGCGCCATGCGGTTGCAGAGCTACGTCGCCGGACGCTGGAAGAGCGGTGAAGGCCGCGCGAGCCAGCTCCACGATGCGAGCACCGGCGCGCTCGTCGCCGAAGCGGCGAGCGGCGGGCTCGATTTCCGCGCGATGCTGGACCACGCGCGCGACGTGGGCGGACCAGCGCTTCGATCTATGACGTTTCACGAGCGCGCCGCGATGCTGCGCGCGCTCGGCAAGCGCCTGTTCGGATTCAAGGACGAGTTCTACGCGCTTTCCCATCGCACGGGCGCCACGAAGGGAGATTCCTGGATCGACATCGACGGCGGCATCGGCACGATGCTCGTGTTCGCGAGCAAGGGCGCGCGTGAGCTGCCGAACAGCCGCGTCTACCTCGATGGCGCGGTCGAACCGCTCTCCAAGGGCGGGACATTCGTCGGCCAGCACGTCTGCGTGCCGCTCGAAGGCGCGGCCATCCACATCAATGCCTTCAACTTTCCGGTCTGGGGGATGCTGGAGAAGCTCGCGCCCGCGCTGCTGGCGGGTGTCCCGGCGATCGTCAAGCCCGCAACCTCCACCAGCTACCTGACCGAACTCGTCGTCCGGCGCATCGTCGAGACGGGATTGCTGCCGCCGGGTGCGCTGCAGCTGATCTGCGGCAGCGTCGGCGACCTGTTCGATCATCTCGGCTGCCAGGACATCGTGTCATTCACGGGCTCGGCGGCGACCGCGGCAAAGCTCCGCACGCACCCGGCCGTCGTCCGCAATTCGGTGCGTTTCGTCGCGGAGACGGATTCCCTGAATTCCTCGATTCTCGGCCCTGACGCGGGCCCGGAGTCGCCGGAGTTCGGGCTGTTCGTCCAGGAAGTGGCGCGTGAGATGACGGTCAAGGCTGGCCAGAAGTGCACGGCGATCCGCAAGGCGCTCGTTCCCGAGGCCCGGATTGCGGACATCGTGGCGGCGCTCCGCGCAAAGCTCGCCGAGACCGTGGTCGGCGATCCGCGTGCGGAGGGCGTCAGGATGGGACCGTTGGCGAACCTCGCGCAGCGCGACGAAGTGCGCTCGCGCGTCGCGGAGCTCGCGCGCGAATCGGAACTCGTTGCGGGCGATCCGGAGCATTTCGAGGTGAGCGGTGCCGATCGCGCGCGTGGCGCTTTTTTCCCGCCGATATTGCTGCTCTGCCGTGATGCGGCAAAGTCGCGCGCCGTGCACAGGGTCGAAGCCTTCGGGCCCGTTTCGACCGTGATCGGTTATTCGAATATCGCCGATGCCATCGCGCTCGCGCGGCGCGGCGAGGGCAGCCTCGCCGGATCGGTGTTCACGGCAGACGACGACGTTGCAGCCGAACTCGTGCTCGGGCTCGCGCCATATCATGGCCGAGTACTGGTCGTGAACCGGCATTGCGCGAAGGAATCAACAGGCCATGGCTCGCCGCTCGCGCCGCTCGTGCACGGCGGGCCCGGCCGCGCCGGCGGCGGCGAGGAACTCGGCGGAGTCCGTGGCGTGCTGCATTACATGCAGCGCACGGCCGTGCAGGGCACGCCTGACGTCATAACGGCGGTCGGCGGCCGCTGGGCGCGGGGCAGCATGGAACGCGATCCCGGCAGGCATCCGTTCCGCAAGCCCTTTCACGATCTGGCGATCGGCGACACCTTCAATTCGGCGGATCGGGAAGTCACGGTGGCGGACATCGAGCGCTTCGCCGCGCTGTCCGGCGACCATTTCTATGCGCACATGAGCGAGACCGAGGCGGCGCGGAATCCGCTGTTCGGCGGGCGTGTCGCGCACGGCTATTTCCTGATTTCGGCGGCCGCAGGCCTGTTCGTCGATCCCGGGTATGGTCCCGTCCTCGGCAACTACGGGCTCGATAACCTTCGCTTCGTGAAGCCGGTGAAGCCGGGCGACCGGATCCGCGTGCGGCTGACCTGCAGGGAGAAGTCGCTCCGCGCCGACAAGGGCTGGGGCGAAGTGACCTGGGACACGGAGATCCGGAACCAGGATGGCGAGACGGTCGCGTCCTATCATGTGCTGACGATGGTCAGCGTTCACGCGGTCCCGGACGCCGTGAAGGAATGAACCGGTGACGATCGATCTTAAGCATTTCAATGACGGATTCCCGAGCCTCTGCTTCGAGCAGCCGGCCGACGGCGTGCTCGAAGTCGTCATCTCGAACGAGGGGCGGCAGAACTCCGCCACCGAGTCGATGCATCGCGACCTCGCCGGCGTGTGGCGCGCGATCGACGCCCATTCCCCGGTGCGATCCGTGCTGGTCCGCGGCGCAGGCGAGCACTTTTCGTCAGGCGGCGACTTCGAGATGATCGAGCGCATGATCGAAGACGAGGCGACGCTGCTTCGTGTCTGGCGCGAAGCGAGCGACCTCGTCTACAACCTGGTGGACTGCTCGAAGCCGGTCGTGTCGGCGATTCGCGGCACCGCCGTCGGCGCCGGTCTCGCCGTCGCCTTGCTCGCCGACGTCTCGGTTGCCGGAAGGAATGCGAAGATCCTCGACGGCCACACGCGTCTTGGCGTCGCGGCCGGCGACCATTCGGTGATCATCTGGCCGCTGCTCTGCGGGCTTGCAAAGGCGCGCTACTACCTGCTTACCAACGAGCCGCTGTCGGGCGCCGAGGCCGAGCGCATCGGACTCGTTTCCCTTTGCGTCGACGACGATCGCGTGCGCGACACGGCGCTTGAAGTCGCCGTGAAGCTCGCTGCGGGGAGCACGAGCGCACTGGCCTTCACCAAGCACGCCCTCAACAACTGGCTCCGCCTCGCGGGGCCGTCCTTCGATGCGTCGCTCGCGCTCGAATTCCTGGGCTTTCGCCTCGGCGACGCGCGCGAGGGGCTCGACGCCGTGCGCAACCGCCGCCCGCCAAGTTTCGACCGCCGCTAGGCGGCACCGGTTTCCCATTGCGGTGCCGGGTCGCCGCCGCTACTATTCGCGCTGCCTTGGGGTGGTCTGAAAAGACCTGAGATGCCGGTCATTGCCGGCAAACCCGTTGAACCTGATCCGGTTAGGACCGGCGTAGGGAGCAGGCGTGTCGATCCAACCTCTGCCGCTCATTGCCTGCCTGTTTGCGACGGCTGCCGTTTCCGCGCCGCCGGCAATGCCCGCAAGGCTCGATCCGGTCGTGGTGACGGCGACGTTGCGGCCTCTGCCCGCAGGCGATTCCTCCGGTGGCATCACCATCCTCGCCGGCGGCGACGTCCAGGACGCCGCGGTCGCACACCTGGAGGAGTTGCTGCCGCAGATTCCGTCGCTGTCCTGGGCGGGAGCGAGTTCGCGGCCGCGCTACTTCCAGCTTCGCGGCATCGGCGAGCTCGAGCAGTACCAGGGCGCGCCCAATCCGTCGCTCGGCTTCCTGGTCGACGAGATCGACTTCAGCGGCATCGGCATGATCGCGTCGCTGTTCGACGTCGAACAGGTCGAAGTGCTGCGCGGCCCGCAGGGAACGCGCTACGGCGCGAACGCGCTCGGCGGCCTGATCAAGGTCAAGACACGCGATCCCGTCCCGGAGCGCGAGGCGGACGCGGAAGCCTCGATCGGCAGCGACGGCCTGTGGTCGGCTGGCGTCGCCGCGGGCGGGGGAACGGGCAGGAACGGCACCGTAGAGGGTGCCTGGCGCGCGGTGCTCTACCGCGCGGTCGGCGATGGATTCCGGGAGAACCGGTATCTCGGGCGCGACGATACGAACGAGCGCGATGAGACGAGCGCGCGCGTCAAGTTCAGGCTCACCGCGGATTCCGGCTGGCACGCCGACCTGAGCGTGCTGCATGCGGATTTCGACAATGGCTACGACGCTTTCGCGATCGACAACAGCCTCAATACGCTGTCCGACCGTCCGGGACGCGACGCGCAGCGATCCGACGGCGCATCGCTCGACATGACCTGGAGCGGCGTCGACGCGGGCGAGCTGCGCTCGATCACGACCTGGGCCGAGTCGGACATCGTCGCGAGTTTCGATGGTGACTGGGGCAACGACCGCGACTGGGGCGCCGACGGCCCCTACGATTTCTTCTCGGACACGCGGCGCACCCGCCGCACGCTGAGCCAGGA
>Ga0105107_10001967_pt1 | contig 13512 bp, 13 predicted proteins | sample PPLLaktember2015_6_FD_79335 | JGI IMG/M metagenome (GOLD analysis project Ga0105107, IMG submission 79335) | Freshwater sediment microbial communities from Prairie Pothole Lake near Jamestown, North Dakota, USA - PPLs Lake P8 Core (1) Depth... | ecosystem: Environmental > Aquatic > Freshwater >...
ACCGTATCGACCTGAGCGCACCGGACTTCGAGGCCGTCACTTTCGATGTGAATATCGCGGCCAATCAGACCGTCACATATCGCGGATCGTTGAAACCGTTTCCGAAAGTGCAGAAAGAGCCAGGCAAGCCCACCATCTTCTATCTGATACCCGGCTGCTACATGGGGAACGTCCATCCAAGGGAAGCACGACTGCCCGCAACCTGCGATTTAAAGGACGTCGTCGAGTTTCGGTATTAGAATCTCAGAATTATCCGTACAGGGGTGTTTTCCGCGCTCGTTGGCGCAGCTGCCATCACTCTCTCGATATCCGTCTATCCCGTCACGTCCGGCTTCAGTCAGACCCAATCCGTACCCAACGATGCGGCATCACAGCAAGCCCTCGTCAATCGCTACTGCATCACCTGTCACAGCGAGCGGGTCAAAACGGGCGGGTTGTCGCTCGAGAAAACCGACATCGCCAATGCGGGCGCTCACGCGGAAATCTGGGAGAAGGTCGTCCAGAAGCTGCACGGCAATCTGATGCCGCCGCCCGGCCGGCCGCGGCCCGACGACTCGGCTTTAACACGTTTCGTCGCCTACCTCGAGACCTCGCTCGATCGCGCGGCCGAAGCGAATCCGAACCCGGGACGCACCGAAGCGCTCCATCGCCTGAATCGCGCGGAGTATCGCAATGCCGTTCGCGATCTGCTGGCGCTCGACATCGACGTCGCGTCGATGCTGCCGGCCGACGATGTGAGCTACGGGTTCGACAACATTGCAGGCGTGCAGCGCATGTCGCCGACCTTGATGGAGCGATATCTTGCCGCGGCGCAGAAGATCAGCTCGGTGGCCGTCGGCGCATCGCCGCGCGCGGCCACGACCGAGACATTTCTCGTCTCGCCCGACCTGCGGCAGGATGACCGGCTCGAGGGGCTGCCGTTTGGCACGCGTGGTGGCACCCTGATTCGCCACAACTTTCCGCGCGACGGGATCTACAGCGTTCGCGTCCAGCTGACGCGATATCTCGGCGCCAGCTTCGACGAGATTCCGGCGTTCGACGAGCCGCAGCGGCTTGAACTGAGCGTCGACGGCACGCCTGTTCATGTCTTCGAGCTGAATCCGGCGATGATGAAGGAAGGCGGTGGGTACTCGGGCCCGAACCGCCGCGCGCTCGACGCCGACTGGCAGGTCCGGTTCGCGGCCAGGTCCGGCCCCCACAGCGTCGTGCTGGCGTTCCTCAACCGGACCCCGGCGCTCCTGGAGAACCTGCTCGAGCCGTTCGAGAAGCCGACTCCCGGTGGGCCCAACGGCTACTACACCACTCAGAAGGGCGCCTATCTCCGCAGCATCGAGATCAGCGGGCCGTATGAAGCGAGCGGGGCCGGCGACACGCCGAGCCGCCGGCGGATTTTTGTGTGCCGTCCGAGATCGACCGATGCGCCGCAGGAGATGGCATGCGCAAAGAAGATTCTGCTGACGCTGGCACGCCGCGCGTTCAGGCGGCCAGTCGGTGACGCCGATCTCGAGACGATGCTCTCGCTATATGAAGAAGGCCGCGCCGCGCGAGACTTCGAGCTCGGCATCGAGCGCGCTGTGGAAGCACTGCTCGTCAGCCCTGAGTTCCTCTATCGCATCGAACGCGACCCGGGAGCTGCCGGGTCTACAGAACAAGACCCGGGAGCTGCCGGGTCTACAGAACAAGACCCGGCCTACTATCGGATCAGCGATCTCGAGCTGGCGTCGCGACTGTCGTTCTTCCTGTGGAGCAGCATTCCCGACGACGCGCTCCTCGAGCTTGCGGCATCCGGGAAGCTGCGGAACCCGGGTGTGCTCGACCAGCAGGTGCGGCGCATGCTCGCCGATTCGCGCGCCGAGGCGCTCGTCACGAATTTCGTGGGGCAGTGGCTCTTCCTGAGAAACCTTCCGACCGTGCTGCCCGATCCCAAACGCGATCTCGACTTCGACGAAGGTCTGCGACAGGGTTTCCGGCGCGAGACCGAGCTCTTTACCGGCAGCATTCTGAAAGAAGACCGGAGCCTGCTGGAGCTGCTGACCGCGAGCTACACGTTCGTCAACGAGCGGCTGGCCAGGCACTACGGCATCCCGCACATCCGCGGGGCGCACTTCCGCCGGGTGGAGCGCACCGACGATCGCCGGCGCGGCATCCTCGGTCATGGCAGCGTGCTGGCCGTCACGTCGTACCCGCATCGCACGTCGCCGGTCGTGCGCGGCAAGTGGATACTGGAGAACCTCCTCGGCACGCCGCTGCCGCCTCCGCCTCCGGACGTGCCCGCGCTCGTCGAGAAGCCGAACCCGGCCGATGAAAGCCTGCCGATGCGCGCGCGCATTGCGCAGCACCGCGCGAATCCAGCCTGCGCGAGCTGCCATGCGACGATGGATCCGCTCGGACTCTCGCTCGAGAATTTCGACATGGTCGGCCGCTGGCGCAGCGTGGACGAAGCGCTCATGGCGATTGACGCGTCCGGCGTGTTGCCAGACGGCACGAGGTTCGAGGGACCGGCAGGACTCCGCGCCATTCTGCTGAAGGACCCCGACAGGTTCGTCAGGACCTTCACCGAGAAGATGCTGACGTATGCGCTCGGCCGTGGCCTGGAGCATTACGACATGCCCGCAGTACGAAAAATCGCCCGCGAGGCCGCGAAACAGCACTACCGCGCTTCATCTCTCATCACGGGCATCGTCACGAGTCGTCCATTTCAGATGCGGAGGCGGCAGTCATGATCATCACGAAAGCGGCCTTACCGCGCCGGACATTCCTTCGAGGCGTCGGCGCCGCGTTTGCGCTGCCGCTCGTCGATGCGATGGTGCCGGCGTTTTCGGCGACGCTCCAGAGCGCCGCAAACCCGGTCTGCCGCATCGGATTCATCTACGTGCCGAACGGCGTCGCGATGAACGACAGCCTGAACTACTGGACGCCGAAGGGCTCGGGCGCCGGCTTCGAATTCTCGCCGGTTCTGGCTCCGCTCTCTCCATACCGCGATCGGCTCACGATCGTCAGCGGGCTCGCGCAGAAGCAGGGCGAGTCGCTCGGTGACGGCAACGGCGAGCACACGCGCGCGTGCGCCACGTGGCTCGCGGGCGTTCATCCGAAAAAGACCGAAGGCGCCGACATCCGGTTGACGACCACCGCCGATCAGATCGCGGCGGCGCAGCTCGGCAAGGAGACCGTGCTGCCGTCGATGGAGATGATCTCGTCGGAGATCGACCTCGTTCTCGGCGGCCAGTGCGAGGCGGGGTACAGCTGCGCGTACATGAACACCGTGTCGTGGCAGTCGCCCACGACGCCGCTGCCGGTCGAAAACAATCCGAGCGTCGTGTTCGATCGGTTGTTCGGCGAGGGTGGGTCTCCGGAAGAGCGGCTCGACCGGATGAGGCGGAAGCGGAGCCTGCTCGATCGGGTCAACGCCGACCTCTCGCGGCTGCAGCGCTCGCTCGGAGCGGGCGATCGCCAGAGAATTTCCGAGTATTTCGATTCGGTGCGCGAAGTCGAGCGGCGCATCCAGATGGCGGAAGAGCAGAACAGCCGCTCTGCCTTGCCGGTGCCGGATCGGCCGATCGGGATTCCCGCTGATTATGGCGATCATCTGAAGCTGCTCTACGACTTGCAGTGGCTCGCCTACCAGGGAGACCAGACGCGGGTCTTCTCGCTGATGTACGGCCGCGAGCTCAACAGCCGCAGCTATCCGGAGATCGGCATCTCGGAGCCGCACCACGGACTGTCGCATCATGGCGACCGGCCGGAGCAAATCGAGAAGTTCTCGCGTCTGAACACCTATCAGGTGGAGCTGTTCGGCTATTTCCTCGACAAGCTCCGCTCGACGCCGGATGGCGACGGCAACCTGCTCGATCACACCATCCTTCTCTATGGCGGCGCGATGAGCAACCCGAACGTCCATCTCCACGTCAATCTGCCCCTCGTCGTCGCGGGCGGAGGAGCGGGACGGCTGAAGGGCGGGCGGCATCTCACATTCAACCCGGCCGACAACGTGCCGATGACGAACCTTCTGGTCAGCCTGCTCGACAAGGCCGGCGTGTCGATCGACAAGCTCGGCGACAGCACCGGTCGCGTCGATCTGGACGGCCTGACTGGACTCTGATGAACGCCAGAAGCCGGAAGCCTGCAGCCTGGAGCCTTGCGGCGGCCGCCTTGATGGCTGCGGCCGTCACCCTGGATGCCGCCGCGCCTCCGGTCGTCGAGGCGGTGAAGAATGGCAGGATCGAAGCCGTCCGGACGCTGCTCGCGAAGCGTGCCGATCCGAATGCCGCCGAAGCCGACGGCACGACGGCACTGCATTGGGCCGCTCACTTCGACAATCTGGCCGCGGCGGATCTCTTGATCAAATCAGGTGCGAACGCAGGCGCCGCCAATCGGTATGGCGTGACGCCGCTGTGGCTCGCCTGCATCAACGGCAGCGCGGCGATGATCGAGCGGCTGTTGAACGCGGGCGCCGATCCGAACACAACGATGGCCGAGGGCGATACCGCGTTGATGACGGCCGCACGGACCGGCAATGTCGCGGTGGTGCGCGCGCTCGTGACGCGCGGCGCGCGCGTCAATGCGGCGGAGAACTGGAAGGGGCAGACCGCGCTCATGTGGGCGGCGGCCGGCAACAACGCGGCCGCGATCGAGGCGCTCGTCGAAGCGGGAGCGGACGTCCACGCGCGCACGAAGTATCGCACCGTGCCGCTCTACCAGACCGGCGGATTCGGACGGCGGGCCGAGCGCAATTCGGATGTCACCAGGCAGTCGGGATTCATGGCGCTGCATTTCGCGGTCCGCGCCGGCGCGGTCGATGCGATCAAGGCGCTGTTGAAAGCGGGCGCGAGCGTGAGCGACACGACATCGGATGGGACGGGCGTCCTGGTGATCGCGATCGCAAGCACGCACTTCGAGCTCGCGGACTGGCTGCTCGACGAGGGCGCCAATCCGAACGCCGCCGGCCAGGGATGGACGCCTCTTCATCAAATCGCCTATACGCGGCGGCCCAACACGGGCGTCAACAATCCGGGGCTCGTGCCGAGAGACCCGCTCGACAGCCTGACGCTTGCGCGGCGGCTCATCGCGCGCGGCGCAGATCCGAACCAGGCGGCGACGAAGAATCCCGATGTGACGAGCGTCGGACGCAAGCGGCTGACCGAGGTAGGCGCGACGCCGTTCTGGGTTGCCGCGCAAACGCTCGATCTGCCGTACATGCGGCTGCTCGCGGAACACGGCGCTGACGTGCTCCGCGCCAACGCCACCGGCGACACGCCGCTGCTCGCGGCATCGGGGCTCGTCATCGAGAAGCCGGGCGAAAGCCCGGGCTCGCCCGAGGAGGTGGCGGAGGCGATCAAGTTCTGCCTGGAACGCGGCGCCGACGCGACGACGGTTGACCAGGATGGCAACACGGCGCTTCACGGTGTGGCCGTGTGGGGCTCGAACGACGCGGTCCGGATGCTGGTCGCCGCCGGCGCGCGGCTCGACGCGAAAAACAAGAAGGGACAGACGCCCTGGCGCATCGCCGAGGGCGCCGTTTTCGAAGACGCGGTGCTCGCGCAGCCCGAGACCGCTGCGCTGCTGCGGAAGCTCATGGAAGCGCGTGGCTTGGTGGTGGAATGATCGAAGATTTGCAGATTGGCAGATTAGAGACACAGTAGGGCGGGTCTTGCAGTTCAAGACCCGCCCTACTGCAATCTCCCATTCAATCTCACAATCCGCGAATCTGCGAATGGAGCTTACTTAATGAACGTTCCAGCCCGCAGCTCCGCGTACGCCTGCTGCAGCTCCCAGTTCGTGTTCATCACGATCGGTCCCCGCCAGGCGACCGGTTCCTCGAGCGGCTTGCCCGAGACGAGCAGGAAGCGGATGCCTTCGTCGCCGGCCTGTACGACGATCTCGTCGCCGCGATCGAAGAGCACGAGCGAACGGTTCGTCACCAGATCGAACGCGCCGTCCTGCGGACCGCCGACCTGTTCTGTCGCAACGGCCTGCGGATCTGACGCATCACGGAAGGTGCCAGACCCCGCGAACACGTATGCGAAGGCGTTGTTGGCGCGATCGACCGCGAGCCGTTTCGTCTTGCCCGGCGGCACCGATACGTCGAGGTAGCGCGGGTCTGCCGCCACGCCTTCGACCGGCCCTGTCTTTCCCCAGAAATCTCCGATGATGATCCGCATGCGTGTGCCGTCATCATCGGTCTCCTCGGGAATATCGCTCGACGAGATGTCCTGGTACCGCGGCCTGGTCATCTTCAGGGACGAAGGCAGGTTCGACCAGAGCTGAAACCCGTGCATGCGGCCCTGCGGGTCGCCCTTCGGCATCTCTTGGTGAAGGATGCCGCTGCCGGCGGTCATCCACTGCACGTCGCCGGCACCCATCCGGCCGCGGTTGCCAAGGCTGTCGCCGTGCTCGACGGTGCCTGCCAGCACATACGTGATCGTCTCGATGCCGCGATGCGGATGCCACGGGAACCCGGCAAGGTACGCCTCCGGGTTGTCGTTGCGGAAGTCGTCGAGGAGCAGGAACGGATCGAAGTCGCTCGTGTTACCGAAGCCGAACGCGCGCCGCAGCGACACGCCCGCGCCTTCCATGGTTGCGACAGACTGACGGACGTCTTTCACCGGGCGAAGTGACATGGGGCCTCCTGCGTACTGGCTTTATGACGCCTCGAGCCGCCTCCCGGGTTCAACCCGTGGTCACACACCGTTAATCCATTCCACAACGGTGTCGTAGATCTCGGAATCGATCGAGGGTTGCCGGGTCTTCGCGTCGCGCCCGGCCATCTTGAACGAATGATCGCCGCCCTGCACCGTGTGCAGCGTCGGCAGGGGAGAGAGGCTGGCGAGAACCGGCTTCAGTTCCGATGGCGTGCCGAACGAATCGCGGCTGCCCTGGACGAACAGCATCGGCCGGCGCACGCCCGGAAGATGCGCGTCGCGCAGCGCTTCGGGACGGCCGGGCGGATGCAGCGGATAGCCGAGCAGCACGATGCCGCTGATCGCCGCAGCGGGATCGTCGGACGCGACATGCGTGGCCGCACGGCCGCCCATCGACTTGCCGCCGATGAAGAGGCGCTCGCGCGCGCTTTCGACTTCCACGCGCGCGAGATCGATCACCGCCCGATAGCACGCCACGAGCTGCGGCATGCGATCGGGCACCTTGCGCCCCTGCTCCATGTAGAGAAAATTGAACGTCAGCACATCGATCCCGCGCTCGCTCAACGCGCGCGCGGCGCTCACCATGAACGGATGCCGCTGGGGAGCGCCGGCGCCGTGCGCCAGGATCAAGGCAGCCGGCCGAGCGGCCGCCGTGGGTGCGGAATAGATCAGCACTGTGGTGTGCCCGTTCTGCAGATCGACGGAAATAGACCGTGGCTCCACGCTGCGATTCTATCGCGGGCGCGAGGCGCGCATTCTCGATGGCGCAACGCTGGATCCCGACTTGCAAGCGACTCACATGTTCAACTCGCACTCAGGAGGTGTCTCCGATGTCATCCTTGGATTTCGAGGGCAAGACTGCCACTTCGTGGGCCGGATTTCTGGCGGGCGCAGGCGTCGGCGCGGCCTTCATGTACTTGATCGATCCAAACAACGGCGCCCGGCGTCGTGGATTGCTTCGCGACAGGGCGACTCATGTCGCTCATAAAACCGCAGGCGGGCTGGGCACCGCGCGCCGCGATCTCGCGCATCGCGCCCAGGGGACGTGGGCGAGCGCTCGCGCGCGCTTCCGTACAGACGAAGTGCCCGACCACGTGCTCGTCGAACGTGTGCGCGCCAGGCTCGGCCGCCACGTCTCGCACCCGCATGCGGTTGACGTGGCTGCCGATTGCGGCTGCGTGACCTTGCGCGGCACGATTGTGAACGACGAACTGAAGCCGCTCCTGCGCGCCATCGAGCGCATCCCCGGTGTCTCGGAGATTGACAACCTGCTCGAGCCGCACGAAGCGAGCGAGAGCATTCCGTCGCTGCAGGGCGGCAAGCCACGCCGCGGCGGACGCTACGATGTGCTTCAGAAGAACTGGTCGCCCTCCACACGCGCCCTCGTCGGCAGCCTCGGCAGCGCGCTCGCCGCGTACGGCGTGGCGCGCCGCGATAAAGCCGGCACGCTTGCCTGTTTCACGGGCGCCGGTTTCATCCTGCGAGCGGCCACGACCCACGACACGAGGCCGGCGGGCGCCAGCGCTGGCCGGCGCGCCATCGAGATCGAGAAGACGATCCAGATTGCGGCGCCGGTTTCCAAGGTGTTCGATTTCTGGACTCGCCTCGACACGTTTCCGTTCTTCATGAAGAACGTGCTCGAGTTGAGGCGCGCCAACGTCGAAGGTCAGTACCATTGGCGGATCGGCGGGTCGGGGCGCGAGCCCATCGAGTTCGACGCGGTCTCCACCCGCTTCGAGCCCAACCGCGTCGTTGCGTGGAAGACCCTCGAGGGATCACCCGTTCGGCACGCCGGTGTCGTCAACTTCGAGCCGGACGGAACCGGCGGCACGCGCGTGCTGATCCAGTTCTCCTGCAACCAGCCCGGAGGCGCAGTGGGTCAGGCCATTGCGGCCCTGCTCGGAGACGATCCGAAGGCGAAAATCGATGAGGATCTGGCGCGGATGAAGACAGCCATCGAAACGGGCCAGGCGACGATGTAGCGTCAGCTGCTGTGATCGCGCCCGGTGAGGCGATCGAGGAAATTCACGATCGTCGAGAACCCTTCGGGCTTGAAGAACACGAACCTGCGTTGCTTCGCGATGGCCACCTTTTCGGCCTCGGTGAGAATGCTGCCCGTCACGATCAGGACGGGGATCTCGCGAAATTCGGGTACTTGGCGCAGATCGGTCAGCACATCGAGGCCCGTCCGGCCGTCCGGGAGGCGCATATCGAGCATCGCCGCGATGACCGGCGTCGTGCGCAACAGCTCGATCGCGCCATCCACCGTTTCGGCCTCCACGCAACCATATCCAGACCCCTTGAGGAAGCGGCGCGCGGCGTGCCGGACAAAGGGCTCGTCATCGAGAACGAGAACAGTTGGGTACTCAGGATTTGTATTCGAATCTGATTGCACAGAGTGGCACACCTACGCTAAGACCGGCGCGTCAGACGAATTCGTAAGTCGAGGACCCAAATTGCCGCTCTGACGACTGGATGGCCTGATAGTAACAGATACCGGCGGCTTGGCGCAGGCGATAAGTGTCAGCCTCGCAGACAGTTATGTCCAATGACCAACCAGGCCACTTTTCGGCCCCACCCTTGCTGACTCCCCGCCGGCTGCCCCCATAGGAGGCAAGATGATGCTTTGGGTATTTATCGCAAGCATGGCTGTTGTCGGCGGCTTCTGGGTGAAGACCCGGAGGCAGCGCAAAGCCAAGGCGGCGACCTATGTCGGCAACGATTAGGTCGAAACGTCCCGTCGGCCGGGCGCGCTGGGCCGAGGTCCGGCGCGCTCGTCCCGCGCGGAAAATCCCCGCCTGGGCGTTGCTCTCCGCAGCGTTCGCGCATGAGCATCGAGTCCAGTCAGGACGGCCGGATGTCGATGCGGCAGTTCAACTTGCTGCCCAGATTGCGCTCTCCAACCGACGCAAGTTCCGGTACAATCGCTAGCGCTCGATTCTCCGCGATGCGCCAAATTGTCACCGCCACCGCAGCCCTGTTGCTGTTTGCCAGCGTGCCCGCACGCGGGCAGGACTTCGTCTACGAGGTCTTCGGCGCCTACCTCGAATCGCTTCGCGACCAGGCCGGGATACCCGGTCTTGCCGCCGCCATCGTCGATGCCAATGGCCTCGTTTGGGAGCGCGCGTACGGTCAGCAGGATGTCGGCCGGTCCATCGCGACCCGTACCGACACACCATTTCACGCCGACGGGCTGACCCAGACGATAACGGCGGTGATGACGCTCCGCTGCGCCGAGGAGCGCCGGCTGGACCTCGACGCACGAATCGCATCGATTCGTGCCGACATGCCCGAACCGGACGCGTCCATCCGCCAGTTGCTCACCCACACGTTCGGCGCGCCGGAAAGTCTGACGTTCGCGTACCAGCCCGAACGTCTGGCGCCGCTCTGGCCGATACTCCGCACGTGCACGGTCGATTCCTATCGCGAGAGCTTCGCAAATCTGCTCGCGCAGCTGGCGATGGTCGACTCTGTGCCGGGTCCCAATATCGTGTCGATCGCGCCGCCGGCCGAAGGTGTGCCGGAGCCCGCCGATGTCGAGCGTTACATCGCGCTGCTGGAGCGCCGGGCCATGCCCTACATCGTCGACGATCGTGGTCGCGCCCTGCAGTCTTCCTATCCGGAGGCGGCCGCTACGCTGACGCCCTCGAGCGGCCTGGTCACCACCGTGCGCGACCTCGCGAAATTCGATCTCGCGCTGCGGCAGGGCATTCTGGTGACGCCGCAGACGCTCGACGCGGCGTGGAGCGCGCCTGTCAATTCAACAGGCGTGGGGCTGCCGCACGGCATGGGCTGGTTCGTGCAGACCTACAACGGCGAGAAAGTCGTGTGGCAGTTTGGCCTTGCTGAAAACGCGTCGTCTTCGCTGATGATGACGCTGCCCGCTCGCGGGCTGACGTTGATTTTGATGGCGAACAGCGACGGCCTGGTGAAGTTGTATTCGCCGACGAGCGGCGACGTCTCGTTGTCGCCCTTCGCGCGGCTGTTTCTGAATTTGTTCGTGCGGTAGATGCGCACCGGGTGGGTTGTCGTCGCACTGGTGCTGATGACTTCGGTGACGGCGCGCGCGGAATGGCAGATTCGACCGTTCATCGGGTTCACGTTCGGCAGCGCGACGAGTTTCGTTGATCCCGAGAACGCCATCGACAACGAGAACGTGGTCATCGGCGTGTCCGGTGGGTGGCTTGGCGAGATTTTTGGTTTCGAGGCAGATGTGGGTCGTGCCGCCGGCTTTTTTCAGACCGAGGAAGCGCCCGAGCCGCTGGTCCTCGAGAGCGCCGTGACCACATTGACGGGCAATGCAATTGTGGCCCTTCCGCGGCGGATGGCCGGGTACGGATTGCGTCCGTATTTTGCAGGTGGCGCAGGGCTGATGCACGTCGATCTCCTCGGAAGGAGTGGCGCCATCCGCACGAACCGAACGCTGCCGGTCCTCAGCCTCGGCGGCGGGGTGACGGGATTCATCAGCAACCGTGTCGGCTTGAACTGGGACGTGCGACGCTTGAGTACGTTCAAACGTGAGGGTGAGACACTCGGAAACAGTCTTGGGGAAGAGCATCTTTCACTTTGGCGCGCGACGATGGCCGTCGCGTTGAGGTACTAGTGATAAAGAGAACATCGAAGATCTCGGTGCTGACGCTTGTACTGGTGGCCCTGATGCTTGGAACCGTCGCATATGCGGACGGCACGCTGAGAATTGTGCCGCTTGTCCGCGACGAGCAGGTCATCGTCTCGGTCGATCTGAACGACGGGTACTCGGACGAGGTCCGGCAGGTCATCAACGGCGGCGTCAGGACCACGTTCACCTACAACGTCGATTTGAAGATGATCGTGCCCGCGTGGGTCGATCGGACGATCGCATCGGTCGTCGTCACCACCATCGATCAATATGACACGCTGACGCGCGTGCACAACCTCTCCCGCACGGTGGATGGACGCGTCGTCGATGCGCTCGTCACCGATAACGAGGCGGTGGCGAAGAAGTGGCTGACGTCGCTGGATACTCTGGCGCTCTGCCGCACGTCGAAGCTCGATCCGCACCGCGAGTACTACGTGCGCATCAGCGCGCACGTCCGCCCGCCAGGCGCCACCCTGCTCGGCTGGGCGAATGGGGTGACCAATCTGGCAAAGTTTACGTTTGTGCCGTAGGGGAGGAATCCAAGTAAGGAAGAAGGAAAAAGGTTCTTCTCTTTTCCTTTTTCCTTTCAGATCACTCAACCTCCAGCAGCTCAATCTCGAACAGCAGCGTCGCGTTCGGCGGGATGATGCCGTCGCCTTGCCCGTCCACGCCGTAAGCAAGATCGGGCGGGATGATTAACCGGCGCCGTCCGCCGACGTTCATCCCTTCGATGCCCTGATCCCACCCAGGAATGACCTGCCCGGCGCCGAGCGTCAAATCGAACGGCCCGCGTTCCCTCGAGGTGTCGAAATGGCGGCCCTTCAAATCGGCTTTCGTCGGGTCGTAAATCCAGCCGGCGTAGTGCACCTGCAGTCGCGCCCCCTTTCTGGCCTCGCGCCCCGTGCCGACGCGCAGATCAGTTCTGGTGAAGGCCGGGCGGTCTGGGGCGGCCGGCTTGGGGGCGGATGCTCGTGGTTCAGGGGCCGGAGTGGACGCCGTTCCGGTGTTCGCGGGAGGCGCTTCAGCCTGCCGGCTGCCGCCACACCCCGCGACAACCGGCAGGGCCAAGAGAATCGCGATAAGTGCGTTCCTCGTCACGCTCGGAAGTATACGTGGTTAGTGGTTGGTGGTTAGTGGTTGGTGTTTTCCACCAACTACCAACCACCAACTACCAACTACTGAACAAGCGTCATCAGCTCTATCTCGAATACCAGCGATGCGTTCGGCGGAATTGCCCCTTGGACGCCTGCAGAGCCATATCCCAGACTTGGCGGGACGTACACGCGGCGCTTGCCACCCACGCTCATTCCTAGGATCGCCTGCTGAAAGCCGGGAATAATATTTGACACTCCCAGCACAACCGGCAGCGGGTCACTGCCTGACGACGTGTCGAACTGTGTGCCCTTGCTGACGGTGCCATTCGGGTTGTAAAGCCATCCCGTGTAATGCACCGTCACAGCATTTCCGGCCGCCGCCTGAGCCCCTGTGCCCGGGACAAGATCGGTCGTCGTGAACTCGACATTGACCTGCGACGGATCGGTCGGGCCGCCCCCGCCGTCGTCGTTGCACCCGACCGCGAGCAGCGCCACCGCTGCAATCAGAAAAATCTTTCTCACGAACCGCCTCCAGCGCTCAGCGCTTTTTGCACCATGCCGCGAATTTTGGTGATGTTGCTCTCTCGGACCGGGCACGTCATGTCGGTAGCGACGCATTGCGCCAGCGTCATGCCGCAGCCGCAGGTGCAGCGAGCGGCGTTCGCCTCGACGAGGGCCGTGCGTTTCTGATCGTCGTTGAGCGAGGTGAAGTCGATCGCCGGGAGCTGCCGTTCGCCGAAGGCGATGCCGGAGGTGTTCGCGAGGCCGTAGAAGATGCCGCCGATGACCGCGAGCACGCCGATCCAGATGGCCGCGTTTCTGATGCGCCTGGCCATCCGGGATCGCGCGCCGTGTCGATGTCTGGGCTTGGGCTTGGCCACGCCCAGCCATTGTAGTTCGAAACAGCCCGGGACCTGGTGCCGCATGGTGATCGTGGATGCGCAGGCACTCTTCAATCCTCCGCATCCGCGAATCTTCGAATTTCCCCAGTGCTATTGCCCACTGACCAGTACCGACGTCATACTCATCCGATGCGTAAGCTCGCCGTCCTTTTGCTCGGTCTTGTGTTGGTTGCCGGAGCCTTCTTCGCCGCGGGATTCCGCCTGCAGCGCGGAGGAAGCGGCTGGCCGTCGTTCGTCGCCCGATCGAACGACGACGTGCT
>Ga0105107_10001969_pt1 | contig 13508 bp, 10 predicted proteins | sample PPLLaktember2015_6_FD_79335 | JGI IMG/M metagenome (GOLD analysis project Ga0105107, IMG submission 79335) | Freshwater sediment microbial communities from Prairie Pothole Lake near Jamestown, North Dakota, USA - PPLs Lake P8 Core (1) Depth... | ecosystem: Environmental > Aquatic > Freshwater >...
CTTCGACCCGAAGGCGTCGAGGAGGGCGGTCCACGCGTTCAGCGCGTAGCCGATCTTGAGCGTCTGGATGGTCTCTTCCGAGAGGCCCCGGTTCCGCAGGTACTCGAGGGCCTTTTTGCCCTCCTGCGTGTTGTAGAGGTTCTTCTTGAAATAGCCGACCGCGAGCTCGTTCGTTTTGAACAGCTTTTCCTCGAGCTTGAGGACCTCGGGCCGGACCCGCTGCTGGGCCGGCAGGGGGATGCGGTATTTCTCGGCCAGGCTCTTGAGCGCTTCGGGGAAGGTCATGTTCTCCCGCTCCATGAGCAGGGAGAAGACGTCGCCGCCGACGCCGCAGCCGAAACAGTGGTAGAGCTGCTTCTCCTCGTCGACGGTGAACGAGGGCGTTTTTTCGGTGTGGAACGGGCAGAGGCCGACCCACTTGCGGCCGCGCCGCTTCAGGGTCGTGTACTGGGAGGCGATCTCGACTATCGACGAGGCTTGCCTGACCTGGTCAATGATCTCCATGAATGCTTTTGGACCCGCGCGTTCTCATAGAATATAGGGACGGGACAGCACCTTGTCAAGGTGTTCTATCCATTATTCTTTCGGACGTTTTCCGCCCGTTCCTATGCGCTAGAGATGGTTGATCTGGCTGGCCAGGAAGGCCGCCCCGAAGCCGTTGTCGATGTTGACCACGGCCACTCCGCCCGGGCAGGAGTTGAGCATGGCCAGCAGGGCCGCGAGCCCGTTGAACGAGGCCCCGTAGCCGACGCTCGTCGGCACGGCCACGACGGGGACCCGGACGAGGCCGGCGACGACGCTCGGCAGGGCGCCCTCCATGCCGGCGACCGCGATGATCACGCGGGCCTGCCGGAGGCGTTCGTACTGCCCGAGAAGGCGGTGGAGTCCGGCGACACCGACGTCGTAGATGCGCTCGGTCGCGTTGCCCAGGATCTCCGAGGTCACGGCCGCTTCCTCGGCCACCGGGATGTCCGAGGTCCCGGCGGTCAGCACGACGACCGTGCCGCGGCCGGCCGGGGGAGGGGACTGGATCCGGCTGACGGTCCGGGCCGCCTCGTTGTAGGCCGCGCCGGGGAGCTTGGCCCGGATCTTGGCCCAGGCGGCGGGCTCCACCCGGGTGACGAGGAGGTTCGAGCCCTTGCCGAGGATCTCCCGGGAGATGCGGGCGATCTGGTCCGGCGTCTTGCCCAGCCCGAAGACGACCTCGGGCGTGCCCTTGGCGACCTCGCGGTGGTGGTCGACCTTGGCGAAATCGAGGTCGCAGTAGGGATATCCCTCGAGGAGCTCGATGGCCTTGGCGGGCACGAGCTTGCCGGAGTATACCTTCTCCAGGATCTCTTCCAGGCGCTTTTTCACCCGTCCATTTTACCACATCCGCCAAGCGGGGACATGTCCTTTCCGATATGTTGTCAAAGGCGGGCAAGTCGTGTAAAATAAATGCAATTCAACTCCAACCGAGAGGAACAACCGTGCGCGAACAACGATCGAAGAAGGACGAGTATCAGAAAGCCCTGACGGCCTACGGCCTGGCCGTCAAGGAATTCCAAAAAGGCGAGTTCGAGAAGGCCGCCGAGTCTTTCGGCGTCTTCATCGAGAAATTCCCGGCCGAGAAGGAGATCGTCGACCGGGCCCGGACGTACATCGCCATCGCCCGCAAGCGGTCGAAGAAGGAGGTCACGCCGCCCAAGAGCTTCGCGGACCACTACCGCGCCGGCGTGGCCAAGATCAACCAGAAGGATTACGAGGGGGCGGTCAAGATCCTGGAGAAAGCGCTGGAGTTCAAGGAGAACGAAGGCCTCGTCTATTACCTGCTGGCCGACGCCCACAGCCTGATGGGCCAGGGCGACGCCTCGCTCGATCTGCTCAAGAAGGCCGTCCAGAAGGACAAGAGCTTCTCCATCCTCGCCCAGAACGAGCCCGATTTCGAGGCGCTCTGGGACGATAAGAAATTCAAGCTCATCACCAAGCTGGCATGAAAAGAAAAACCGTCGTTCTCTTCCTGGGGGGAAAAGAGGACGCGGTCTTCCGGCCGGTCCTCGGCCGGCCGCTCGGTGCCTACGCGTTCGAGGCCGTCTGCGGGCTCGGGCCCGATGCCGTCCTGGTCCTGGCCGAAAGCGCCGTGCGGGAGAGCTGGGAGGCCCTGATCGAAAGCGCCGGCCCTAAAACGCCCGTCTTTCTGCTCGCCGCGAAAAAAGCCAAGGGCGGTCGGCGCGGGGACTCCTTGGCGGCCCTACTCGCGGCCCGGACTGTTCTCGAAAAATACCCCGATTGCGACGTCCTGATCGTGCCGGCCGATGTGCCTCTCATCCGCGAAAAGACCTTGAGAGCGCTGCTGCGTCCCCACGTCGCCAAGCGCCAGTCCCTGACCTTCCTCGGCGTGGGAGGGCAGAGCGGGATCTCGGACATCCTGGCCGTGCGGTCGTCGGACGCCTTCCCCCTCCTGCGCGGAATTTCCCCGTCCGGCGGCATGGCCGGCTTCGAGGTCCTGGCCCGGCGGCTGGTCGAAGCGGGGAAGCGGATCGGCTTCCACGAATGCCCGGACGCCGAGGAAGCGGTTCCGGCCGCGGATGCGAACGCCGTCGGGAAGGCCGCGGCCAGGCTTCGGGAGCGCAAGAACGACGCGCTCGCCCGCGCGGGCGTCGTCTTCCTCGACCCGGCCGCGGCGTGGATCGACTGGGCGGTCACGATCGGGCCACGGACGGTCGTCTATCCGTCCGTCGTCATCGAGGGACCCACCCGGATCGGCGCCGACGGCCGCATCTATCCCCACGTCCACATCATGTCCTCGACGATCGGCGCGCGGGTGAAGGTCCTGACCTCGACGGTCATGGAGGACACGGTCCTCGAGGACGACGTCCAGGTCGGGCCGTTCTCCCGGTTCCGGCCCAAGACCCGGGTTTGCGCCGGGGCCAAGGTCGGCAATTTCGTCGAGATGAAGAACACGGTCTTCGGCCGCGGCTCCAAGGCCCAGCACTTGAGCTACGTCGGCGACAGCACCGTCGAGGAGGGCGTCAACATCGGTGCCGGGACCATCACGTGCAATTACGACGGCGTCTCGAAAAACCCCACCCACATCGGCGCCGGGGCCTTCATCGGTTCGGGCACGGAGCTCGTCGCCCCGGTCAAGGTCGGGCGGGGCGCCTACATCGCCGCGGGCTCGACCATCACCAAGGACGTCGCCGCCGGCGCGCTGGCCGTCGCCCGGGCCCGGCAGGTCGAGAAGCCGGGTTGGGCCCTGGAGCGGGCCCGGAAGAAGAACGAAGCAGGGGGGGGACACAAGCCATGAAACGCAGCGAGATCCGACAGTATTTCAAGAACGGCCGGGCCGTCGTCTCGCCGGGGACCTACGCCATCGTCAAATCGCGCCGGGCCCTGGTGAACGCCTTCGCCGTGATCAAGGACGACCGGGAGACGACCTGCATCATCGACGAGGCCAAGCTCGGCTCCCAGAAATTCCTCGGCTTCGAGGGCGACTGGCGGCTGATCACCTTCGACATGGTCCTGCCGCTCAGCCTGGTCGGCTTCTTTGCCGCGGTCTCCGGGGCCCTGGCCGACGCCGGGGTCAACATCTTCGCCGTCTCGGCCTATACGACGGACCACGTCTTCGTCAAGAGCCTGAAGCTCGACGTCGCCGTCAAGGCCCTGGAGAAGATGGGCATGACCGTCCGGCAGCCCTGAGCCATGCCGGCCGTCTTCCTCCTCGCTGAGATCAAGCGGGCCCTGGCCGCGATCGACCCGTTGCCGCTCATCGAGGCGGGTTTCGTCGCCTATTCGCGAGGCGAGGTCGTCGTGCCGCCGGTCGGCGAGCTCGTCTTCGACGATCCGCCAGGCGACGTCCACATCAAGTACGGCTACATCCGCAAGGACGACGTCTACGTCATCAAGATCGCCTCGGGGTTCGTCGACAATCCGAAGCGGGGCCTGCCGTCGGGCGACGGCCTGATGCTCGTCTTCAGCCAGAAGACGGGCGCCCTCGAGGCCATCCTCCTCGACGAGGGCTACCTGACCAACCTGCGGACGGCAGTGGCGGGGGCCGTCGTCGCGAAGTACCTGGCGCCGGAGAAGGTGGAGGCGGTCGGGATCCTGGGCGCCGGCGTCCAGGGCCGGATGCAGCTCGAGTGGCTCCGGCGCGTGCGGCGGTTCGACCGGGCGGTCGTCTGGGGCGTCGACGAAGGAGAGCTCGAGGCCTACAGGCGGGACATGGCTTCGCCCGGACTCGAGATCCGGACGACGCTTCGGGCCGAAGAAGTCGCCGCGGCGGCGAACCTCATCGTCACCTGCACGCCCTCGACGACGCCGCTTCTGCAGGCTGGTTGGATCCGGCCGGGGACGCACATCACCGCGATGGGCTCCGATACCGCCTCGAAACAGGAGCTCGATCCGGCCATCCTGGCCCGGGCGGACCGGGTCGTCGTCGACAGCCTGAGCCAGTCGGAGCTCCGGGGCGAGGCCTACCGGGCCGTGAGCGCGGGCGCGATCGAAAGGGGGGGCCTGGTCGAGCTGGGCCGCGTCATCGAGGACCCCGGATCGAGGCGCGCTTCGGACGGCGAGATCACCGTGGCCGACCTGACCGGCGTCGCCGTCCAGGACATCCAGATCGCCAAAGCCGTTTTACGGGCCCTCAGCGCTCCGGCTCGGCCCTGACCAGCGCCCTCCGGGTGATCTTCCGGCCGGCGGCCTCGAGCGTCACCAGATATTCTCCTGGCGGGACGAGCGGCGGCCGCCCGTACCCCTCGCTCGGAGGGCCGCCCGCGGCCGCCGTCTTCGGGGCCGGCGGACGGCGCATGTCCCAGACGACCGCATGCAGGCCGGCCGTGGTCTTCCCTTCGATCGCGGTCACCGCTTCGCCGGCGAGGTCGGTGATCCGCAGGACGGCCTTGTCCCTCTCCTTGAGCCCCGACCGGAGGGAATAGCGGATGACCACCCCGGCGGGCTCGTTGGGGGCGTCGAACTTCCGGTCCCCGTCCGAGCCCTCGAGCCGGTTCCGCCGTGTCCGCCACTGGATCCTGGGCTCGATCTCGAACAGGAACGCATCTTGGGCGAAGAACGGTTCGTCCATCTGCTGCAGGGCGGTGACGTCGACGACGAAGACGCCGCGGCCATGGGTGGCCACGACGAGGTCGTTGTCGCGGGGATGGACGAGGAGGTCATGGACGAGCGCGTTCGGCGGCAGGCCGCTGCCGAACCGGCGCCAGGAAAGGCCGCCATCGATCGAGACGAAGACACCGGATTCCGTGCCGGCGAAGAGGAGACGCGGGTTCCGCCGGTCCTCGGCGACGACGTAGACCGTACCCTCGGGGAGGTCCGCCGTAATGGAGGTCCAGGTTTCGCCGTAGTCCTCGGTCCGGAAGACGAACGGCCGGTAATCGTCGCGGTGCCAGCCCGCCTTGGCGGCGTAAGCCGTGCCGGCCTTGTGGGCCGAGGCGAAGACGCGGGTGACGAAATAATCCTCCGGGGCCCCGGCGGCCGCGAGGTTGGCCGTGAGGTCCTTCCAGGTCCCGCCGCCGTTCCTGGTGAGCTGGACCTTGCCGTCGTCCGAGCCGGTCCAGAGGAAGCCCGGCTCGAGCGGCGATTCCGAGATCGATGTCAGCGTACAGAACTCGATGTTCCCCGCGAGCTTCTTCGGATCGTTCGTCGTCAGGTCGGGCGAGATCTCCCGCCAGTTGTCGCCGCGGTCGAGCGAGCGGAGCAGGACCTGGGCGCCGAGATAGACGATCCGGCCGTTGTGGGGGGAGAGGACGATCGGCGCGGTCCAGTTGAACCGGAAGGCCGGCCTGCCTGCGGCGGGCCTGGGCCGGATCGACCGGGCCAGGCCGAGCTTCTGGTCGACGCGCTGGATGGCGCCGTTCTGCGAGGCGTTGAAAAGCCAGCGGCTGTCGGACGGGTCGACGACGTTGACCATGCCGTCGCCGCCGCCGACCGAGGTCCAGTCGTCGCGCGTGATCGCGCCGGACGGCCCGTTGGACGGGATCTTGACGGAGCCGTTGTCCTGGAGCCCGCCGTAGATGTTGTAAGGCTCGTCCAGGTCGACCCCGACGGCGTAGAACTGGGCCAGCGGCAGGTGATCGAACGCGTCCCAGGTCTTCCCGAAATCGTAGGAGACGGCCAAGCCGCCGTCATGGCCGAGGATGATGTGCCGGGAGTCGGCCGGGTCTATCCAGATCGCGTGGTGATCGACGTGGACGGAGCCGGCCAGGTTCTCCGGGGCCTTGGCGCCCCAGGTCCTGCCGCCGTCCAGGGACCGGAAGAGGGGCGTGTTGGGCACGTAGACCACCTGGTCGTCGTTGGGATCGACGTAGATCTGGCCGTACCACTTGCCGCCGCCGATCGGCTCCTTGTCGGCGTTCATCTTCTTCCAGGTCTCGCCGCCGTCCTCGGATCGGTAGACCTCGCCGCCGACGCGCGGCGCCGGGGCGGGCCGCGGCGCCGCCGCGCCGGAGGCCGCGGCCCGCTTGGCCTCCTCCTCCGTGCGCGGGCGCTCGTTGGCGTTGTCGATCGTGGCGTACATGATGTCCGGGTTCTTGGGATAGATGGCCAGCCCGATGCGGCCCAGATCGCCCGTAGGCAGGCCGCCGCCGAGCTTACGCCAGGATCGTCCCGCGTCGGTCGATTTGTAGACGGCCGTGCCCGGGCCGAAGTCGTCGAAGTTCCAGGGGACGCGGGACTTGTCATAGGAGGCGGCGAAGACCGTGCCGGGATCGTCCGGCCTCAAGACGACCTCCACGAACCCGATCTTCCCGTCGAGGTCGAGGACCTTGGCCCAGGTCCGGCCGCCGTCCCCGGTCTTGTAGAGGCCGCGCTCGGGATTGGAGCTGAAGTGATAGCCCAGGGCGGCCACGTAGACGACGTCCGGGTTCGTGGGGTGAATGGCGATGCGGCCGATGTGCCGGGTCCTTTCGAGCCCCATCGAGTCCCAGGTCCTGCCCCCGTCGACCGACTTCATCACGCCGAAACCGCGCAAGGGGATGCGCCCGGAAGCCGGATCGCCCGTGCCTGCCCAGATGACCTTGGGGTCGGAGGGCGCGATGGCGAAATGCCCGACGGGGACGTTGCCGGCGTCGGGGAGGACCGGCTCGAAGGTCGTCCCGTTGTTCGTCGTCCGCCACAGTCCGCCCGTGCCCGGAGAGACGTAGAAGGTGAAGCGGTCGGAGGGGTGCGCGGCGACGTGGAGGACGCGGCCGCACTGCCGGGCCGGCCCGAGGGCGCGATAGGCGAACGCCCCGGCCCAGCTCTCGTCGAGCGGGCGCGGCGCGGCCGGCGGCGCCGTTGTTTGGGCGGGGGAGCCCGCCGCCAGGAAGGTGAGGACGAGGAGCATGGATACGGAGAGACGTCGAAGCATCGGGACCTCCGGATGCCGGAATCGGGAATTAAAGGTATTTGCGGACGACGGCGTCCATCTCGTCCATCCGCCACTCCATTTCGGCCACCATCTTGAACTGGGTCCGGGCCCGGTCGAGGTTATGGCCCGCGCGGTGGATCTTGAAGTAGACGTCGCCCTTGAGGTGGTCGGTCAGGAAGCGGATGCCGCACTCGAGCGTCAGGAGCTTGGCCGAAAAGGCCAGGCGCTCCGTCTCGGCCGGGACGAGGAAGTCCCGGGCCGCGTCGAGATAGCCGGCGGCCAGCCGGTCGAACATCCCGAGGTCGAAGCCGACCTGGTCCAGGTCTCGCTCGTCCTCGACGGCCGTGGCCGCGCCGAGGCGGACCGAATCGCCGAAATCGTAGAGGACCGACCCCGGCATGACCGTGTCGAGGTCGATGACGCAGACGCCCTCGCCCGAACGGTTGTCGATCATGACGTTGTTGAGCTTGGTGTCGTTGTGGGTGACCCGTTCGGGGATGAGGCCCGAAGCCAGGCCGTCGACGACGACGCCCGTATCCTTCTCCCGGGCCAGGACGAAGTCGATCTCGGGCCGGACGCCGCCGGCGCGGCCGTTCGGGTCGAATTCGAGCGCGGCCAGGAAGGCGTCGAAGCGCTTCCGGGTATGGTGGAAATCCGGGATGGTCTCGTGGAGCCGCCCGCCCGGCAGGCGGGCCAGCATCTTCTGGAAGTTGCCGAAGGCCTTCGAGGCCGAATAGACGTGCCGGAGGTCCTCGACCTGGTCGTAGGTCCGGGCGCCGTCGATGTAGCGGAACATCCGCCAATAGGTGCCCTCCGGGGTCCGGTGGAAGGACTTTCCGTCTCGCGTCGGGACGATGGTCAGGGTCTCGCGGTCGGGGTCGCCCCCGGCGGCCGTGATCCGCTCCCGGGCGAAGCGCGTAACCCGCTCGATGTTCTCCATGAGCTGTTCGGGCTCGCGGAAGACGAGGTGGTTGATCCGCTGGTTGACGTACTTGACGCGCCGCCCGGAATCGTCGAACTCCGAGCAGTAGGTGTCGTTGATGTGGCCGGACGGGATGGGGCAGGACGAGAGCCACGTCCCCGCGCAATCGAAAGCGGCGCAGATACGGTCCAGCTCGGGCAAGGGCTTCTTCTCCATGACGGACTGACCTCGGCTCGATGTCCCCCGGCCCCCCGCGGGTCGGGCGCCCATTCTAGCGGAGGCGCGTCCCGGCTGTCAACGCTGCTTTCAGCGCGGCCGGCCGCCCCCGGCGCCCCGGCCGCCGACGCGGCTCCCACCTCCGGGCCTCCGCCCACCGTCGCGCCCGCCGCTGCGGTTCCCTCCGGCCGGACGACCCGACGGGCCGCCGCTCCGCCGCCCCGACGGCCGGCGTCTCTCGAGGTTCTGGCCGGCCAGCCGTTCCAGGCTCATGTCCCGGACGAACATGTCGCTCGTCACCGGGAACTCCGGGATCTTCTGGCCGATGAACTTCTCGATGGCCTCGAGGTGGTCGGCGGTCTTCTCGCTGGCCAGCGTGATGGCCAGGCCGGTCGCCCCGGCCCGGGCCGTCCGGCCGATGCGGTGGACGTAGTTCTCGCAGTCCTGGGGGATGTCGTAGTTGATGACCATCTCCAGGTCGTCGATGTGGAGCCCGCGCGAGGCGACGTCCGTCGCGACGAGCATGGGGAACCGCCCGGCCATGAAGTCCTCGATGATCCGCAGGCGCTCGCTCTGGGCGAGGTCGCCGCTGAGGAAGTTGGCCTTGTAGCCGTTGGCCTGGAGCTGTTTGGCGAGCAGGAAGGCCGTGTGCTTCATGTTGGTGAAGATGAGCGCGTTCTTGGGCGTCCGCCGCTGGAGCAGGCCGAGCAGGAGGTTGAGCTTGATGTGGCTGCCGACCCGGTAGAGCTCCTGGGAGATCGTGTCGACGGTCAGCTGCTCGGGCGTCACTTCGATGAAGGCCGGCGCGTTGAGGTAGGCCGCGGCCACCCGCTGCGACAGCTTGTTCAGCGTGGCGCTGAAGAGCATGCTCTGGCGGTGCTCGCGCTCGGGCATCTGTTTGACGATGTCCCTGAGGTCGGGCAGGAAGCCCATATCGAAGAGCCGGTCGGCCTCGTCGATGACAAGGAAGCCGCACTCCTTGAAATTGAGCCGCTTCTTTTCGGCCAGGTCGAGGAGCCGCCCCGGCGTGCCGATGATGATGTCCGGGCCGGCCTTGATCTGGGCCAGCTGGACCGTGTAGCCGACGCCGCCGTAGAAGCAGCCGATCTGGAGCCCGATGGGCCGGTTGAGCAGCAGGGCTTCGCCCTCGATCTGGACGGCCAGCTCGCGGGTCGGGACGATGATCAGGGCCTTGCGCCGGGTGCTCTTGGAGTGCTTGAGCAGGTGCGCGAAGAGCGTGATGAGGAAGGCGGCCGTCTTGCCGGTCCCGGTCTGGGACTGGACGGCCACGTCCTGGCCCTTGAGCGACTTGGCCAGGGTCAGTTCCTGGACGTTGGTCAGCTCGGTGTAGCCTCTGTCGTCGATGGCCAGTTGGAGCCTGGGATCGAGGTCGAGTTCGGTGAAACGCATGTCAATTCCTTCTCGGATCGGGGGTCATTCCTGGGGGAGGGACTCCGCAGGGAGTGATCTCACGGGCGGGGGTTCTTTCCGCGTCGTTTCCGTCCTATTGAACCTATGAAAAAGTATTTTACCACAAATAGGCCCTTCGCCTCAAGAAAAGTGGTCCCTGTCGGCCTCTCCGGGCCGAATTCCGTCTTGACAACCCCCCGCCCTTGCCTTATTTTCCCTTACTCCCATGAGCGGCAAAAGCATCCGGTCCCTGGTCCAGAGCTGGGAAACCGTCAGGTTCGAGCTCCTGAAGACCCCCGTCTCGAAGCTCTCCCTGGCGGTCGACGGCTCGCCCCTCGAGCGCTACGTCCGCCGCCTGCGCCGGGAGATGGAGGCCAAGCGGTTCCGGTTCAAACCCGAGGTCTACCTGACGGACGGCTGGGGCTGCCCGGACCGCACCCCGGTCATCGGCATTCCTTTCTATCTGGCCGATCCCCGCCTGGTCCGCCTCGAGGAGGAGCAGACCGGGGAGGTCGAAGATCCGCGGACGATCATGATGCTCCTCAGGCACGAGGCCGGACACGCCGTCAACTACGCCTATCGTCTTTGGCGCCGCCCGAGCTGGGGCGAGATCTTCGGGCGGTTCACCAAGCCCTACCGGGACTCCTTCCGGCCGGACCGGATGAGCCGCCACTACGTCCGGCACATCGCCGTCTATCCCTACGGCCGGACCTACGCCCAGAAACACCCCGACGAGGATTTCGCCGAAACGTTCGCCGTCTGGCTGACGCCCGGGTCCTTGTGGCGCCAGCGCTACCGGAACTGGCCGGTCATCAGGAAGCTCCTCTACGTCGACCGGCTGATGAAGGACGTCCGGCGGGATCTCCCCGAAAGCCGCAGCGCCCGCCGCCTCCTCCCGGTCGACCGGATGAGCCTGACCCTGGCCGAACACTACGGCAAGAAGGCCGAGCGCTTCCGCCGGGACGCCCGCGGCTACGTCGACGACAGCCTCCACGACGCCTTCCCGGCTTCGCGGGGCCAGGTGCTCCGGCCGGCCGCGGCGCTCTTCCGGCGCTACCGCGAGCGTCTCGTCGAGCGCGTGGTCCACTGGTCCGTGCTGACTCCGGCCGAGGCCGAAACCCTCGTCCGCAAGCTCGAGGCCCGGGCCGCCGCGCTCAATCTGAGCTACAGGCCGGGCGCGGAAGGGGAGCGGCTGATGGATGTCGTGTCCCTCGTCATCGCCCTGGCGCTCGACTACGCGTACACCGGGCGGCTGACCGGCTGACCTTCTTACCGCCCCCGCGCCAGCCCGGACATCCCGGGATTGAAGATCGGAAGTTGGAGATCGTAGGGCGGGCCGTCGAAGGCCGCCTTGACGATGGTCTGGAGGAGGTGGGGGTAGTCGATGCCCGCCGCCTCTGCGGAGCGGGCCAGGCCCATGCCGCTGTCGAGGCAGGGATTGCAGTTGACCTCGAGGATGACGGGCTGGCCGTCCTCGTCGAGCCGGATGTCGACGCGGCCGTAGCCCCAGCCCCCGACCGACCGGAAGGCCTTGGCCGCCGTCTTGCTGATGGAGGCGGCCAGAGGGGCGTCGACCCGGGCCGGACAAATGACCTTGGTCCGCTGATATTCGACGGACGTTTCGACCCACTTGGCCGCGTAGGACATGATCGGCGGTATCTTCCGGGGCAATTGCGAATAGTCGACCTCGGCCAGCGGCAGGACCTGGATCTTGCGGCCGCCGAGGAGGCCGACGTTGAACTCGCGTCCCTCGAGGAAGTGCTGGACGAGCGCCGGCTGCTTGTAGGTGCGAAGGATCTCCCGAGCTTTCTCCCTGAGGGCGGTTTTGGTCAGGACGACCGAGTTGCGGTCGAGGCCGATGCCGGCGTGCTCCTGGGCCGCGTGGACGATGAGCGGGAAGATCCACTTGTGCTCTTCGATGTCGGACAGCCGCTCGACGAGGGCCGTCGACGGCGGCACGGGCAGGCCGGCGCCCTTGAGCAGGCTCAGGGACATGTACTTGTAGCGGCTCAGGCCCAGGCCCAGGGCGGGGGAGCCGGTCATGGGATAGCCGAGCATGCGGATGAAGGCGGCCACGCGCATCTCGTAGAGGGCGCCGTGGACGACGTCGTCGTACTGGTTGAAGACGATGTCGGGCCGGAGCCGGTTGAGCTTGCGTTGGAGGACGGACAGGTCGCCCGCGAGCGGCAGGACGACGACATCGTGGCGGAGGCGACGGAGGCCGCGCGCGATGCCGCGGATCATCTGGCGGAGATAGTGGACGCTCCCCGTGTCGGACTTCTCGTCGGGCTGGGAATCCGTGTAGGCGTTGTAGATGAGCGCGACACGGAGCTTCTTCATGCGCTTGCGAATGACCCTCTGAGCCTATCTTAGAATATTTCCGAGGGACTCTTCAAGCGCGGATTGCCGAGGTCGTTCCCGGTCCAGGAAAAAAAGACGGGGCTGGATCGCCTTTTTCCGCGAAAGCGGAACCAGGCGATCCGGCCCCGGCGATCCGACTAGTCTTTGTCGGCGAAGGCGTAGACGGTCAGGTAGCCGTGCTGGCTGATCTTGGCGATGAGCTCGCCGCTGACCTTTTCGACGCTGTCGCTCGGCTGGTGGTAATCGGCCGTCATGGCCGCCATGTAATAGACGTAGGGGACCTTGACCGCGGCGAACGAGGAATGGTCGGAGCCGCCGCCGCCGGCGCCCAAAGCGTTGAAGCGGAAGGCCAGGTCGAGCCCGACGTACTGGTTCATCTCGCGGGCGATGTCGGCGAAGGGCGTGCCCTCCGTCAGGTTGACGCTGACGAACCAGGGGGCGCGGACCTTCTTGACGATCTCCTCGGCGCCGGTGACGCTGTAGGCCCGCATGGTCCGGGCGAGCGTCTCGGCGTCGTAGGGCCGGCTGATCATGTCGTAGTTCAAGTAGCCGACCGTCTTGGCGATCGGGTAGACGGGATTCTGGGCGTAGTAACGCGACCCGAGGAGTCCCTTCTCCTCGCCCGTCCACAGGGCGAAGACGATGGAGCGCTTGGGCTTGATCGGGCTCGCCGCGATGGCCTTGGCGATGTTCAGGACGCCGACCGAGCCGGAGCCGTTGTCGTCGGCGCCGTTGTAGATGTATCCTTCCCACGCGCCGTTATGGTCGTAGTGGGCGCCGACGACGAAGTACTCGTCCTTGAGCTTGGGGTCGGAGCCCTCGATGACGCCGAGGACGTTCATGCAGCGGACGAGCGCGGTCTTGGACGTCGTGGCGATGGTCATCTTGGCGCCAGGGACGTCCATCGAGGCGGGCTTCATGGTCGACTCGATCTTCTTCTTCAGGTCGTCGATCGTCTGGCCCGTGCCCTCGAGGAGGAAGTTGGCCATCTCGCGGGTGATCTGCGTCGCCGAAGCGCCGCCCCGGCCCATGCCGCCGCCCGCGACGCCGGCGAGAGAGAGCCTGCGGCGGGGCTGGTTGACGATGGGACGTTCGTCGCTGGGTTTGCGGACCATGGAGAGGGCGTTGTAGATATTGGCGTCGTTGCCTGTGTTGGAGACCTGGACGATGGCCGCGGGCTCGAGCTTGGCGATCGCGTCGAGCTTGTTGAACCGCTGCGGGCCGCCCCGCATCATCATGGCCATCATGTCGCCCTGGGGC
>Ga0105107_10001970_pt1 | contig 13508 bp, 11 predicted proteins | sample PPLLaktember2015_6_FD_79335 | JGI IMG/M metagenome (GOLD analysis project Ga0105107, IMG submission 79335) | Freshwater sediment microbial communities from Prairie Pothole Lake near Jamestown, North Dakota, USA - PPLs Lake P8 Core (1) Depth... | ecosystem: Environmental > Aquatic > Freshwater >...
CAGCAGCATCACCGAGGCCAGCAGGCTGATATAAAAGTACTTGTAAGCTGCCTCCACGCCATAGCGGTCGTCCGAGATGGCCGTCAAAACCGTTCCAGAGATGACCACCAACTCGGCAAACACAAATAAATTGAACAGGTCGCCGGTCAGGAAAGCCCCGCTCAGGCTTGCAGAGAGCATCAGGAAGAACGGGTAATAGGTTGGATAGCTGGCGCTGTACTCTTTGCTCCCCAGGGAGTACACAAAACCGGACCACATGACCAGCTGTACCATCAGCAGGAAGAAAACCGAAACTGGATCAGCCACCAGGCTGATACCGAACGGCGCCGGCCAGGAGCCCAATTGGACAACTAATCCTGACGGTTGGCTGCGCAAAGTCCAGGCAAGCCACAGGCTGACCAATAAAGCCAGGGTGCTCACACCTAACGCAAAATAGGACTGTAAACGATGGTTGCGGCGCAAAAATATTGCCAGGGGCGCGCCCAGCAAGGGTAATAAGATAGGTAAGGTAATCAGCAAAACTGGCGACATCGGTTAATATTTTAATTCGTTGATCTGATCGGAATCGCTGGTCTTATAGCGCACAGACAGCACGTATAACAGAGCCAGCACCATGGAAAATCCGCCCATGCTGATGACGATCGCAGTCAGGATTAATGCCTGTGGGACAGGGTCGCTGATCTGCTGGCTGGCAGTAGTATAGGCGGCCACGACCCCATCGTAAGCGCCGGTGGATAACAGAAATAAATTCACCCCATTCGAAAGGATCACCATCCCAATCGCCGAACGGATCACATTGCGGCGTAAGATCTGAAACATTCCGATCCCGAACAGCGTGCCCACAGCCAACGCCATCAACAGGTTCATGGTTTCAGGCTCCCTTCCGAGGCTGACGAAAGCAGTTCGCTGTCCCCCTCGTCATCTTTCGGATGCCCCAGGGCACTCAGTATCGAAAGAATGCCGCCCGTCACTGCGATACAAATCGCCAGCTCAAAGAACATAGAAGTGCTCAAGCCAACTCCTTTTGGGAGAGGTAAACCCCACATCTGGCCGAAATCTATGTGGCTGAAAACACTTCCACCAAACAGCAAGGGTAGCAGCGCGGTGATCGCCGCCATCGTCAATCCAATTGCGATCAAGCGCGCAGGTTTGACCCAGAACAGGCGCGCCCGGGTTTCATGGTAGCCGTACACGATATACCACAGCCCAACACTCAAGCCCACGATCACACCGGCGGTAAAGCCATCGCCTGGTTGGTCGTGTCCATAGAGAATATGTGTGAAAGCCAGCAGTATCGCCACCGGCAGCGCAAAAACCACCAGGCTGCGGATCAATGGAGACAGGTGTGCGCCTCCCATACCAGATGAGTGCAAAGGCTTGCCCACTGCAGAGATCACCTGCTCATCACGGTCCCCGGCTTTGCGAACGGCGTAGCGCAGCAAGGAGTAAATCCCATAGCCAGCCACAGAAAATACGGAGATCTCGATCAATGTATCGAAGGCGCGAAAATCCACCACAATCGCGCCCACGATATCCGTGGCGCCGGTCATGACTTCCGCATTCTCGGTATAAAAGGGTGTTACCAGGCTCTGTCGCGGGCGCGAAGTTAATGCCCCTACGGTCAGTAAAGTCATGAATATCCCCCCGCCCGTAGCCAGTACCAGGTCGCGGGTCAATCCAATCCGTCCCTGGCGATAGGTAAATTCACTGGCCTGCTGGCGTTGATCACGCGGCGGGCGGATCAGGGCCAGGACCAGGATCACCGTGGCCAGGAGATCGACGACAACCTGTACCAGGGCGACATCGGGTGATGGTTCCAGGACGAAAATCAGAGCAATGCTCAGACCAGATATACTCATGGCTACTATGGCGAATAAATCACGGCGTAATAACACGGTCGCAATGGCTGCCACAATGGCCAGGCCCATGGTGAAAATTCGCAACAGCAGCAATTCCAGGCCGAAATCGAAACTCGGCACACCCATCGTGATGTGGAAGATAGGAATCTCGCCAAATAACAGCAGCAAGACCCCCACTGCCGCCAGCATAGTTGCCATATAGTAGCGCAGGGTGCCGGTTTGCAAGCGCGTAGCCCGGTAAGCCAGGCGATCGATGCCCTTGATAAAGCGATTGTAATAAATATGCAGGTTGAGCTCCGGCAATATCCGGCGCTGGAAGGCGCTGAAATGCCTGCGCCAGATGAACAAGGCGCTGCCCAGGCTAACCGCCACAATGCTCAATAACAAAGGTACATTGATCCCGGTCCATAACGCAAACGACACCTTGACTTTATCCCCATAACCTACCTGGGCAGCCTGGGCCAGAAGTTCAGCCACGGGTTTGGGCTCAGGGATCACGGAAAGCAGGAATGATATCAGCGCAGGAATGGCTGGCGCCAGCCACATCATCCACGGAGCTTCATGAATGGCAAGACGATCTTGTTTTGGCTTCCCCAGAAAGGTCTCTTTGATCAGCATCCCCGCGGCCGCCAGCAGCATCGCCCCGCCTGCCACCACACTGATGGTCAATATACGCCCCATGATTTGTGGCACATCCGGATGGATTACGGTCGCCAGTAATGTTTCTTTCGCCAGAAAGCCAAACAGAGGCGGCAGCCCTGCCATGGACAGCGCCGCAATGGTTGCTACCCAAAAACTGCGCGGCATTTGCACCCGCAGACCGCCCAGCTTACGTACGTCGCGCGACCCGGCTTCGTGATCAATACTTCCTGCTACCATGAACAAAGCGCTTTTATACAAAGCGTGCGCCAGTATCCCTACAACCAGCGCTTTGAAGGCGATCTCCGAATCCTGCCCCAGCAGCATCACCAGCACGCCCAGCTGACTGATGGTGGAATAGGCTAGGATGCCTTTCAAATCGTGCTGGCGCAAGGCATTGTAAGCGCCCACCAGCATGGTCAGCATCCCCACGGAAGTCAACAACCAGAACCACGGTTGCGTGTCGCCCAGCAGCGGATGAAAGCGCGCCAGTAAATACACGCCAGCCTTCACCATCGTGGCGGAGTGTAAAAAAGCGCTGGCAGGCGTGGGAGCGCTCATCGCGTCTGGCAGCCAGATATGAAATGGGGTTTGGGCGCTCTTGGTGAACGCCGCCAGACCCAGCAAGCCCAGGACCCACAAGTACTGCTCACTGGCCCGGATGTGCTCACCGGCGTCTAAGATCTGTATAAAGCTAACCCCATTGGCTGAGACTGCCAGGATCATCAAGCCCATTAACAGGGCAATCCCACCACCGCCCGTGATGATCAGGGCTTTGAAAGCTCCCTGGCGAGCAGCTTCGCTCTTCGTCTTATGTGCAATCAGCAAAAATGAAGTGATGCTGGTCAGCTCCCAGAAGATGAACAACAAAACGATATCTGCGGCCAGTACCACCCCCAACATGGCCAGCATAAACCACAGTAGATAGAACAGAAAGCGCCCGGCATCTTCATCATGAGCCAGGTAGCCGCTGGCATACAGCAACACCATCGTGCCAATCCCGGTGATCAGCAGCGCAAACAGCAGGCTCAATCCATCCACAGCTAGGCTGAGGCGCAGACCAAAATCTGGGATCCAATCAAAACTCAGGTTGACCGTTTCACCAGCATTGATTTGGGGAACAAAACGCAGAAAATGAATAAACAGCCCCCCACTAACCAGGGCTAGAATCCCAGCCTGCCTCCCGGGAGCCAATACTGCTAACCCGCCCTTAAGATGGACAACTAAAGGGAGTAAAGAGATCAGAGCAAGGATTAAAAATGGTAGTAGAAGGTCAATTCCACCCAATCAGGCCTCCTGCTGTGCGTAATTATTGAACTGACTGAGAGTAACTATACCATTTTATTGGTACGTTATGAAATATGCTCCCTTACAAATGCCCGTATGTTGCATCATCCGCTGCACTGGTTGGTGACCACTGTGTTTTACCGGGAGTTTTCTTCCTCCGACGCCGGATAAACTTATCTATTTCTACGATCCAGAAACTGGCAAAGGCAATCGCCAGAATGCGCCACCATGCAGCTATATCCAGCGGAGCGCTGGTCAGAGCTACATTCATAAAAGGCACATAGGTAAATAGCATTTGTAACACAACCATACCGGCAATCCCGGCAAATACCCAACGGTTGCCGGTGGGGCCAATCTGGAATATCGAATAGGTCAATGAACGGCAGTTGAGCAGGTAGAAGATCTCGATGAAGACCACTGCGTTCACCGCTGCCGTACGCGCCTCAACAATACTCGCCCCACGCAGCAATTCCCATTCATACAAGCCAAACGAGCCGCTTAATATCAATACCCCTACCAGGATCGTGCGCCAGATCAAAGCCTGCGTGAGAATCGGATCATCCGGATTGCGAGGCAGGCGCTGCATAATATCCGGTTCTTTCAGCTCGAGGGCCAAGGTAATTCCAAGCAAAGCTACTGTGGTCATATTGATCCACAAAACCTGGATCGGTAAAATGGGCAGCCCGACCCCAATCAACAAAGCCAGCAGGATTACCAGCCCTTGCCCGATATTGGTCGGCAAGGTCCAGGCAATGATCTTGGTCAGGTTATCGAAAACCGTGCGCCCCTCCTCAACCGCGGCGGCGATGGTGGCAAAATTATCGTCAGTGAGGACCATATCGGCAGCTTCTTTGGCGACATCTGTCCCCGTGATGCCCATGGCTACCCCGATATCGGCGCGTTTCAAAGCCGGGCCATCATTCACTCCGTCACCGGTCATTGCCACAACCTGCCCTCTGGCCTGCAGAGCCTCAACCAGGCGTAGCTTCTGCTCAGGACTCACCCGGGCAAATACATCCACATTTTCGATCGCTTCGATCAACTCGGCATCGGTTAATGCACCTAATTGGCGTCCAGTCAGTGCAGCCGGTTGCCCGCTCGTTGTATTGGTGCCAGCCTGCAATATTCCCAATTCTCGGGCGATGGCCAGGGCAGTCGCCGGGTGGTCGCCGGTAATCATCTTGACCCGGATCCCAGCCTTCTGGGCAGCGGAAACTGCCACAATCGCTTCAAATCGAGGGGGATCAATCATCCCCTGCAGCCCCAAAAAGGTCAGCCCGCTATGAAAATCTGCGTGCTGGATATTGCGCTTATTGTCATCGAAATCTTTGCGCGCAAATGCCAATACCCGGAAACCCCGCTCTGCCATCCTCTCTGCCACCTGGTGGATCTTCCCCACATCCAGTGCTGTGATCCTGCCTTCGGAATCCAGCCCATTGATGCTTTTCTCCAGAATAACCTCGACTCCACCCTTAAGATATGCGCGATTTTGCCTGCCGGTTGCTGCGACAAGCGCTTGTTGGTGCAGGGTAGCCATATACTGGAATTCGCTCTCGAACGGGATGCCATCCAGACGCGGGTAAGCGCGGGAAAGATGCCCATCCAGATCGATATTACTTTTCTCTCCCAAAACCAGCAGCGCTACTTCCGTCGGATCCCCGACATGTACAGCCTGCCCATCCTGATAAGAGTAAGTGCTGTCATTGCAGAGCATACCGGCTGTAATGGTTTCATACAAAGCAGTGCCAGGCTGCCGGGAAAGCTGGGCACCATCTTGAGATTGAATTTCTCCAAAAGGCTCATACCCTGCACCACTGACAGTATAAGTAAGCTCGCTGGAGTAAATCTCCTGCACGGTCATCTGGTTTTGCGTCAGGGTGCCAGTCTTATCGGAACAAATGACCGTCGTGCTTCCCAGTGCTTCTACAGCTGGCAAACGGCGAATGATTGCTTGCCGGCGCGCCATGCGGGATACGCCGATCGCCAGGGTCACTGTCAGTGCCGCTGGCAGCCCTTCCGGGATCATCGCAACGGCCAGGGCAATTGCCGCCGTCAAAGTATCAATGACTGGATCACCACGCAACACGCCAACGCCAAATGCGATCGCGGCAACGATTAATATCGCATAGAGAATTAACCGGCTGAATTGTTCGATTTTGCGGGTCAAGGGGGTTGCCAGAGAGTCCGCAGAAGCAATTAACTGGGATACGCGCCCCACTTCGGTCGCATCTCCGATGGCGGTAACAATCCCCTTTGCCTGTCCATAGGTGACCAGAGTCGAAGCATAGGCCATGTTGCGCCGGTCTGCCAATGAAGTATCTGGGGAGAGAATGATTTCAGCCTCTTTGAACACTGCCTGCGATTCACCTGTCAGGGTCGCCTCAGCAATTTGCAGATCACGAGTGCTGATCAATCTCAGGTCTGCCGGCACCTTGTCTCCAGACTTCAAGCTGACAATATCGCCTGGCACCAGCTCTGCAGCAGAGATACGCGTCATCTTGCCTGCCCGGACGGCCGAGGCTTCCGTCGACATGGTCTCTGCCAAAGCTTCGATCGCTTTTTCGGCGCGCACCTCCTGGATGTATCCCAGGATGGCGTTGACCAGCACCACCCCAAAAATGATCAGCGCATCTTTGATGTCTTTGACGACCGCAGTGATCACCGCGGATGCCAGCAGGATGTAAATCAGGGGATTGTGAAATTGGAGCAGAAAACGTATGAACGGGCTTTGTCTCTGCTGGGGAGTCAGCCGGTTTGCACCAAATCGTTCCTGGCGGTGTTTGATCTCAAATAAATCTAATCCGAATTGTGCGTCGGAATCCAAGAGTTCAACAACTTCACCACCCGGTAAATGATGCCAGTGTTTCCCCAGCAAAGTTTGCATCGCCTGAAATCTCCCAGCCTAAAGATGTATGCGAATGGTGCCTAGGCATTAGAGCCCTAATTGTCTGCGCATGTTCATATAATTGGTTACATCGTCTGTAGATATCAGCCTGATCTGCCCTTCACCATCCTTTACCGAAAGGAGACCGTTCGGTGCCTGCTGCAGCAGCTTAATGGTATCCATAATCGGCAGCTCGGAGTCGACCTCAGTTAATCTTACCAGTGGGACCATAAGCTGTGAAGCCGTTCTAAAGCGCCATTTGCTCTGCGGCACATTTTGAATGTCCTTGAAGGAGACAACACCTATGGGCTGGCCATTCTCAACCACCAGGAAACGTCGGTAACTCCCTACCAGGATATACTGGTGGACAAGCTGGTACAGCGTGCTAAGCGGGCTGATCGAAGGCATCACGCCTCCCGCAACCTGCCCGGCTTTTACACCTTCCAAAGTCTGGCGCAATTCCATCTGCTGGTTAGCCGAGCTGGCAATGCTGCGCAAAAACCAGCCAATAAAGAGGAAGTACAGGCCGTTGCCCAGGTTACCGGTTAAGGACATGAACAACCCCAGGCCCATAAACCCGAAGCCGAACAGCTGACCGCCCGCAGACGCCAGGCGTGTTGCCCGAGCTATGCTGCCAGTCAGCTTCCAGACCACAGAACGGAAGATTCGCCCACCATCCAATGGAAAAGCGGGAATCAGATTAAACAAGGCCAGCATCAAGTTCACCTGCGCCAGGTAACCGGTAGGCGCTGCCAGCATGGGATACTCCAGGTCGATCCAGTAGATCAAGCCAAAAACACCCGCCAGGAGCAAGCTGACCAAAGGCCCAGCGATTGCGATCCGAAATTCCACGCCTGGCGAATGCGGTTCTTCTTTGATCTGAGCCACGCCACCGAAGACGAACAATGAAATTTTTTCCACTGGAATGCCATTACGCAAAGCCAGGATGCTGTGCCCCAACTCGTGCGCTACCACCGAAGCAAAAAACATCACACTGGTGATCCCAGCCATCAGCCAGTATATGGCTGCGCTGTAACCGGGCGCAGAAACGGGTAAAGTATTACTCGCCAGCGACCAGGTCAGGAATGCAAAGATCAGATACCAGCTTGAGTGGATCCCAATCGGGATACCCCACACTTTCCCTAAACGCATTGTGTTTTCCATCGCTTCTCCTATCTACCAACCCACACGAACCAACAGACGTTGTCCGATATTTATCACAAAATTCTTAGATATTATATTCGGCAATTTCTGTCCAGTCAATAATACTGAACGTTTCTTATATATTTCTTATACAATTATTATCTACCATATAGAGGGGTTGTTCATTTCTATCCTCAGACTGAACCATCCCGGGTAAAATTAAGCAATCCAATAAAATATTAGGAGAGCGTTATGCACCCCGATCCTGAAATTTACCAGTTCCTGATGAACCACCTGGCGGGTATATACGCTAATAACCTGGACAGCTACCACCAGACCACCTATCCCGAGCTGAGCCTGTATGAATGGTGGGTAACGCCGCATCGCATCGATGGCTTGCCTTTCCATGACTACATGATGGAATCCAATGCCCGCTTGGGCAGTGTCTTTGGCCTCGACCCACAGCAGGGCATCGAACCACGTCCCCGCTTGGACCTGGCTAACCTGCTCATCCAGCGCTTCGAGAATACGGCCATCGCCAGCTATACCCTGCTCACCAGCCGTACCACCGAAACTGGAGTTATTGTGCATGCACATAATGAAAGCCGGGTGATGGTGAAATTTGCTGGCGGCTGGCAAGTGGTGCATGTGCACAAATCCCCGGCCTGGAACGCTCCCTACCAGCCCCCAGCCTGAAATCAACATTGACTGGAAGGGAACGAATTAAGCAGAAAAGCGTTTAATAATAAGAAGTACTCTTGCTTTTCAGATTGATAATGTATTGAAGGTAGACTCACATCATGCAACCCAGATCAAGCCAGTCCAATCCACCTGCTTATCCGCCCCACGCAAATCAGCCCCCTCAGTCAGGCATACGCCGGCGTCCGCGTGGAGCGGGTCATCCAGGCGTCCAATCGCTCATCGACTGGCTGGCGCCGTGGTCGTTCTGGCTGGCTCTCCTGGCAGCCTTCTTGGCATTGTTCTTGCTCGTTGCCGGCGCGCTGGGGTACTTTGCTTACTTCCAGATCACCGATCGCATCACGCCTGGAGTCCAGGTAGCCAGTATGGATCTGAGCGGCAAACAACTCCCCGATGCAGCAGTGGAAATTCACCAGGCTTTTAACCTGGACCGGCGCATCGTGCTGGATGATGGATTGCAGCCCCTCACCTTACCGCCTGCAGAACTGGGCATCCAGGTAGATGCGGTCAGCACAGCCCAGCAGGCGTTTCTGATTGGACACCGCAAAGATGTGTTCTTTCGCATGGGCGCTTTTCTAACCGGAATAACTCAGGGGGAGCACCTCTCACCGGTAATCCTGTTCGATGAAGCGCGTGCCCGCCTGACTTTGAGCGATATTTCAGCCCAGATCACTGTCCCTGCCCAGGATGCCACCATCCAGGTACAGGATGGCCGTCTGGTAGCCCTGCCGTCCAAAATTGGTTACACGCTGAATCTTGAAGAAACCCTGGTCCCGTTACTGGCATCACCCGAGAACCTCCTGCAAAGTGGCTATTTGAAATTGGTGCTGATGCCGCTGGCGCCGCATGTAGAAGACGCAACACAGCAGCTACAGGTAGCTCAGGCATTTTTGTATGTACCCCACACCCTTCAGGCTTATGATGCCGTGCGTGATGAAAGTTTCACCTGGGAATTGGACCCCGGCTTACTGGCAACCTGGTTGGCTGTAGCGGCTTACGATGATGGCGTCCAGCTCGATCTTTCCACCCCTGCGGTAGAAGCTTACCTGGCGACGCTCAGCGCTCAAATGGGTGATGGGCGCGATCTGGACCCTGTCCAGGATGCCCCACGCGTAAAAGCTGCCTTGTTGGCAGGCGAGACCGCCACCGTGCGTGTGATTCACAGCCCCACCACCTACACGGTCCAATCCGGAGATACGTTGCTGCGCATCGCCTGGCACGTAGGGCTGCCCTTCTGGAAGATCATCCAGGCTAACCCCGGGATGGACCCCGACCACCTGACGCTGGGCCAAACTCTGACCATACCGTCTCAGGACGAGATGCTGCCCTTGCCTGTGGTGCCCAACAAGCGCATCGAGATTAATATCAGCCAGCAGCGTTTATCGGTCTTTGAGAACGGTGAACGTCTACATAAATTTGTGATCAGCACGGGAATCGACCGCTCTCCCACGCAGCCTGGCATCTTCCAGGTCCAGACCCACGAGCTTAGCGCCTATGCCTCGGTGTGGGACCTGACCATGCCGCATTTTCTGGGCATCTACGAGGCCTGGCCGGGTTTCATGAACGGCATCCACGGCCTGCCCACTCTCTCCAATGGGCGTCGTCTGTGGGGTAGTATTCTGGGAAAACCCGCCTCCTATGGCTGTATCATCATGGATCTAGATGCAGCCGAATGGCTGTATGGTTGGGCGGAAGCCGGCGTGGTGGTCGAGATCCAGCCTTAATGACCTCTTTTCGGCCCGGCCGGATACAGAAAAATCCCCTCTCCAAACCGCGCTTCCAGCTCGTGTAATGCGCTCTGCAGCCGCTGCTGGCGCTCATTGGGTGCATCCCACAATGAGAGCTGGCGCGCCTGGCTATGCAGCCCACTCACCCCAACCCCGATCAAGCGCACAGCGCGTCCTTCCCGCCATTCCTTTATAAACAACTCGTGGGCTGCCTGGCTAATGATGTCGGGCTGGTCGGTGGGAGTTTTCAATGAAAGCTGGCGTGTGAGGGTGGTGAAATCCGGCCAGCGCAGCTTGATTTTGACCGTGCTGCCAGCCATATTTTTCTGCTGTAGGCGTTTTGCCACTTGCTCAGCCTGATGATCCATGACTTTAAGCAGCTCCGGCAGGCTGCGCACATCACGCGCAAAAGTAGTTTCCTGGCTGATGGATTTAGTTTCGTAGAATGTAATCACCGGGCGCTCGTCCTGGCCACGCGCGTGGCGCACCAGCTCGTAGCCATGTTTGCCAAATTTTTGAGCCAGCTCGATTTCGCTGCACGCCGCCAGCTCGCCGATGCTGTGAATACCCAGCGTATCCAGGCGTTCAGCGGTCTTTGGACCCACTCCCCACAAAAGATGCACCGGCAGCTGCGCCAGAAATTGAGCTTCCTCCCCTGCTGGCACAATCGTGATCGCGCAGGGGGGCTGGTCCAGGAGTCCGGTCTCACCGGGCAGCGGGGTGCTGCGTCCGCGTGCCTTGCCAACATCTGTGGCAATCTTGGCGACCAGCTTGTTGCTGGCTGCCCCTAAAGAACAGGGCAGGCCAAGCTGCTCACGGATATGCGTTTGCAGTTTCCGGCATAGGGTTTCCAGATCATCCGGGTGGGTCGAAACGTCCAGGAAAGCTTCATCAATGGAAATTTGCTCCAATAATGGTGTGGCCTCCCCCAGGATCGCCATCACCTGGCGTGAGACCACAGAATATTCCCCATGCCGTCCAGAGAGTATTATTAGCTCAGGGCATAGGCGCAAGGCTTTTCCCATCGGCATGGCCGAGCGTACACCCAAGCGTCGCGCCGCATACGAACATGATGCCACCACACCGCGTTGCTCGGGCCTGCCTCCTACTGCAAAAGGCTTGCCCTTCAGCGCAGGATTGCTCAATTCTTCCACTGAACAATAAAAAGCATCCAGGTCCAGATGGATGATGCGCCGGGGTGCCAGTGTGCTTTCCGTTTCTTCCACAATCAAATTTTAGCAGAAAAAATTCGTCCGCAAAGGCTGCCTTTAGCATGGCTGGCTGCCCCTTTAGAATAGCAAGCTGATGTATAATCATTTCAGGTGCCTAGATGGGACTGGAGGTGAAAGATGGAGGAGCCGGATCCAATCCAGCGCTGGTCGATCACCCTTTCACGTGCGATGGGCAGTCTTGGAGCAGAGATTGCTGTCCTGCTCGGGGAGCAACTGAATTTCCATATTGTGCGCCAGGAGCTGATCAATATGGCTGCCAAACTGGCCGGGCATCCTGAAATGGCTCTGGCAGCGATTGATGATCTGGGATTGCTCAACATCTGCTCTGGTCCTCAGGCCTGTCGTGATTACCAGCATGCCCTGGCGCAGTTAATGCTTGGCGAAGTCGAACGCGGCGGCTGCATAATTATCGGCCGGGCCGGGCAGGTGATCTTACGCACATCTCCCACTACCCTGCACCTGCGGGTTACCGCGCCATTCGATCTGCGCGTCGAACGGGTTGCAGAACGGATGGGGATTGCCCATCCGGCAGCGCAGGAGCGAGTCAAAGCTACCGATCACAACCGCCAATATTATGTGCGGCGTTATTATCACAGCCATTGGGATGATCCCAACCAGTACGATCTTGTCTTAAACACCGCCCGCCTGACCGCGCATCAAGCTGCGGATATGATTGGCGCTGCCCTGCGCGCCCGTGTACGTTGAACCAGACCCTGCGCCTTGAGGTCCTCTTTGAGCTTGCCAGAAAAAACTCCTCACCAATTCTCTCATCCCGTTGAAGAAGAGTTCGCCCGCATCCTCGATTATTATGGCATCGAATGGGAGTACGAACCACGTACGTTTCCCTTGCAATGGGACGAACAAGGCAATGTGACCGAGGCCTTCACGCCTGATTTTTATTTTCCACAACAGGAGCTATATGTGGAATTAACCACCTTACGCCCGAGCCTGGCAACCCATAAGAACCGCAAGCTGCGCCGCATGCAAGAGCTCTATCCGGACATTCACGTTAAACTTTTCAAACGCCGCGAAATGCGTAACCTGATGGTTAAATACGGCTTGCAGCAAGCAGCCGCCCGCATCCAGGGCACCGCGGCGCAGGAAAACTCATGATCCAACCCGAATTACAACCTTTTGCTGAAATTTCCAAAGATATCCGCGAGGTTCTGCTGACCCCCGAGCAGATCCAGGCGCGGGTAATTGAGCTCGGGCGTCAAATTTCGTCAGACTACGCCGAGCGCGATTTGCTGATTGTAGGCGTGCTGAAAGGCGTGCTGATGTTTATGGCGGATTTGTTGCGCCAGATCACCATCCCGGTGGCGGTTGATTTTATCGCCGTCTCCAGTTACTCAGCCGAGGCGCGCGACCGTGGTTTTGTACGCCTGGTGAAAGACCTGGACATCCCTATTACAGGGCGCAACGTGATCTTTATCGAGGATGTCATCGACACAGGTCTAACCTTGAACTACCTGCTGCGAAATTTACGCGCCCGCAGCCCTGCCAGCCTGGAAGTGTGCGTGATGTTTGACAAACCGGTACGCCGCCTGGTAGATATTCCCTTGCGCTACAAAGGCTTTGAGCTGCCTGACCAATTTGTGGTGGGTTACGGGCTGGATTATCGAGAAAAATATCGCAACTTACCGTTCGTGGGCTTGCTGAAACCAGAAGCATTCTAAGGCTGCTGGCAGGTTAAATAGAAACAGGGGTTCCAAGTAACCTTTATACGATCCACCAAAGTTTTCTCTATCCGCTTAACCTTTCTGTTCAACTTACTAACCAGAAAGGACCTGCAAGCGAGCTCGAGATCATGCTTTCCGCTCTTGGCCTCTGTCCTTTACACCATAACAGCTCTTTTCGAGCAGTTGCTTGGCTTATGACCTCGAGGTCTTACTCGGAAACCACTTGCTCGGGTTACGATACGGGATCTTCTCGGATATTACTTGGAGAAAATTTCCCCGACCCAAACCACTGCAAGCTATGTGAAGGATCGTCGTCCAATTTCTTGGAACTCCCTGCACTTTCAGTATAGACAAATTTA
>Ga0105107_10001971_pt1 | contig 13503 bp, 13 predicted proteins | sample PPLLaktember2015_6_FD_79335 | JGI IMG/M metagenome (GOLD analysis project Ga0105107, IMG submission 79335) | Freshwater sediment microbial communities from Prairie Pothole Lake near Jamestown, North Dakota, USA - PPLs Lake P8 Core (1) Depth... | ecosystem: Environmental > Aquatic > Freshwater >...
ATGCACTCCGACCTGCCCGGCACCCTGCTGCGTGGTTACGTGCAGCTCTCAACCAACGTGGTGCCAGGCGAGCAAGTCCCGCTGGCCAACGCCATGCTGGATGGGACGGAAGTCGCTATCCCCGGCTTCTTTGGCGTGACCCCACCGCACTACCTGGGGCCGACCATTGTTGCCACCAAAGACCGCCCGGTGCGCATCAAGTTCTACAACCTGTTGCCCACTGGCATCGCAGGCGACCTGTTCATCCCGGTGGACACCACTGTGATGGGCTCAGGCATGGGGCCAAACCTGTATCCCATGGTGGAGATGGACCCTCAGAACCCGATGTGCGGCATGGCCTACGATATGGTGACCGGTGTGCGCATCGAAAAGAATCCTGACTGCTACAGTGAAAACCGCGCCACCCTGCACCTGCACGGCGGTATCTCCCCGTGGATCAGCGACGGCACGCCTCACCAGTGGATCACCCCCGCCGGTCAGAACACTTCCTACCCGCAGGGCGTCAGCGTTAGCCCCGTCCCCGATATGGACGATACGGGCGATCCCAATGACGGCGTGATGACCTTCTACTATACCAACCAGCAAAGCGCGCGCCTGATGTTCTACCACGATCACGCCTGGGGCATCACGCGCCTGAACGTGTACGCCGGTGAAGCTGCACCCTACATCATCACCGATGCAGCAGAGCAATCCTTGCTCAGCCAGGGTCTCCTGCCCGGCGCAGACAGCACCATCCCGCTGGTCATCCAGGATAAGACCTTTGTGCCCAGCGAATCGCAGCTGGCTGTCAGCGACGAGACCTGGGATGTCGCCCGCTGGGGCGGCCCCGGCAACCTGTGGCTGCCGCACGTCTACTCGCCTGCCCAAAATCCCGGCGACAGCTCCGGCGTCAACCAGTTCGGGCGTTGGGCTTACGGGCCCTGGTTCTGGCCGCCCACGACCAATATCGAATACGGCCCCATCCCGAATGTGTACTACGATCCAAACTGCGATCCCAACGTGCAGTGGTGCGAGCCTGAGCTGATGCCAGGCGTGCCCTTCAACTCGATGGGCATGGAAGCCTTCATGGATACCCCGATGGTCAACGGCACGGTATACCCGACCCTGACGGTGGATCCGAAAACCTACCGCTTCCGCATCCTGAACGCCGCCAACGACCGCTTCTTCAACCTGTCCTTGTACCAGGCGGTGGACGCCAACGGCGTGCTGTGTGATGCAGCCAACCTGGCTCCGGCAGCAGAGATCACCGGCGTAAGCTGCACCGAAGCGCCGCTGAACCCCGCCGAAGTGGCTGCCGCGCTGGAAGACCCAACCGTCTTCCCCACCCCGCTGCCCGGCACCGAAGGCCCGAGCTGGATCCAGGTCGGGACGGAGGGCGGCTTCCTGCCTGCGCCTACCGTTATTCCGGCGCAGCCCACCACCTGGGTGAATGATCCCACCGTGTTCAATGCCGGCAACGTGGACCTGCACTCCCTGCTGATGGGCCCTGCAGAGCGCGCCGATGTGATCGTCGACTTTTCGGCTTTCGCCGGGCAGACCCTGATCCTGTACAACGACGCCCCGGCTGCCTTCCCGGCGCGCGATCCTCGTTATGACTACTACACCGGCAACGGCGACTATCGCGACACCGGCGGCGCTCCTTCCACCCTGCCTGGTTACGGGCCCAACACCCGCACCGTGATGCAGATCAAGGTGGCTCCGCTCGCTCCCGCCATAGCCTATAACCTGCCTGCGCTCGAGACCGCCTTCCAGGCTACCAGCCTGGGTGGGCAGGGTGTGTTCGAGACTTCCCAGCACCCGATCGTGGTTGGGCAGGGCGCCTACAACTCGGCTTACGGCACCTCGTTCCAGAATAATGGTCCACTGGCCGGCCTGGTACAGATCTTCGACACCTCGCTGACCTTTGAGACCTTACTGACCGATCCTGCGGTAGTTGGCGATGAGCTGACTATGCCGCTCAAGCCCAAGCAGATCCAGGACGAAATGGGCGAGGCGTTTGACCCCGAATACGGTCGCATGAGCGGCTTCCTGGGTCTTGAGACGCCTAACGCCACTGCCGGCGCTCAGAACATGCTCCTGTACGGCTTTGTCATGCCGCCTACCGAGGTACTGCGCAGCATCGAGCTGCCGCCCGGCACCGAGCTAACCCCCCTGGCTGCCACAGACGACGGCACGCAGATCTGGAAGATCACCCACAACGGCGTAGACACGCACCCCATCCACTTCCACCTGTACGATGTGCAGCTCATCAACCGTGTGGGTTGGGATGGCATCATCCGCAAGCCCGAGGCCAATGAGCTGGGCTGGAAGGATACCGTGCGCATCAGCCCGCTGGAAGATACCATCGTGGCCCTGCGCCCTCTGGCGCCAGAGATACCCTGGGACCTGCCCAACAGCGTGCGCCTGCTCGATCCCTCCATGCCAGATGGCGCCCCGATCGATATGGGCATGGTCATTTTCGATCCCTCCGGTGAGCCGGTGGAGATCTTCAACCACACCGTCAACTTTGGCTGGGAGTACGTCTGGCACTGCCATATCCTCAGCCATGAAGAGATGGACATGATGCGCGCGGTCGTGGTGGGGGTAACCCCCAATGCGCCCAGCGGCCTCACGGCGGTAGTGGCGGGCAACGGCCGCAACCGGCGGGTGGATCTGGCCTGGGTGGACAACTCGCTGAATGAGACGGCTTTCACCGTCCAGCGCGCTGCCTCGCTCACCGGCCCGTGGGCCGATATCGCCATCCTGCCAGCCAACACGCTCGCTTACAGTAACCCGATCGGGAACACGAACACAGCCTATGCTTACCGTGTGATCGCCTCCAATACCGTTGGCGATACCGCGGTCTACGCTGCGCCTTCCATCGGCTTCCCGAACGAGACCATGCTATCAGCGCCTTCCAATACCGTCATGGTTGGCACTGTCCCGGCGACCACGCCGGCTGCGCCCACCAACCTAAGCGCTGCCTACCAAACCGGCCCGCAGATCGCACTCACCTGGACCGACAATGCCACCAATGAGACTGGATTCGTGATCGAGCGCGCCCTCGATGGAGTGAACTTCTCTGTCCTGGTCTCTGTCGCTGCTCGCAGCAACACCGGCAGTGTAAGCTATGCGGATACCAATGTGGCCCCTGGCGTAACCTACACCTACCGGGTGGCAGCGATCAACGCCGCCGGTATATCGGCTTACTCCAACCTCGCCAGCGCCAGCGTGCCTACCCCGCCAGCGGCGCCCTCGCCTGTGCTGGCAAGCGCGGTGCGCATCAATAACCGCAGCGCCAGGGTCACCCTGACCTGGACCAATGTGCTGAATGAGACCGGCTACGTCATCCAGCGCGCTACCAACCCCGACTTCACCGCAAACCTGGTAATCACCAATGTAGGGGCGGATACCAGCACCTACACCACCGGCAACCTGTCCCGCTTTACCGCCTTCTACTTCCGGGTGCGGGCAGTCAACGGCGCCGGGGTCTCCGCTTGGGCGAATGCCAGCCCATTCCCCATCCTCACCCCGTAAGTTCCACACGCACCACAGGGGGAGGGAGCCACTCCCTCCCCCCTTTCTTCCTCGGTTTGCAGACCAGCGACTTCCGTAGATCCGTCAAGCAAGGATCCCATCCAATTTTATCGGACCCAATTTACCGGTGGAGGTACCCATGATTACCAGACGCGAATTTCTTAAAATGAGCGGCGCCGGGTTGCTATCCTTATATGTTGCAGCGCGCGGCAAATACCTGCCGCGGCTGTTGGCTGCCATCCCGGGCCGAACCCTGGATCCCCTGACTGTGCTCAATACCTGACGCCCATGCTCACCCCGCCGGTGATGCCGCGCGCTGCCACCTTCTCACAGCGCGGCGGCAAGCCAATCGACTACTACGAGATCTCGGTAAAGCAATTCGCCCAGCAGATCTTACCAGCTATCGCCCCGCTCCCGGCGCCGGTGACCACGCGCCCATTGGCCTTAATGGAAATGATGTCCATGTACTGGGACGGGCCTGCCGAGGCGGTCCTGGGCACCGTGGATGAAATGGGTATGTCCATGCACAAGATGTGGTCCGACCCCATCACCGAGAACCCCAATGTGGGCGATACGGAAGACTGGGAGTTTTACAACTTCACCGCCGACGCCCACCCCATGCATATGCACGAAATTACCTTTGAAGTCTTGAACCGGGAGAAGTTAGTGCTCGACGAGGAGACGGGCGAGCCAGTCCTGCCGGTACAGCTAAGCGGCGAAGTGCGCCCGGCGGAGGCCTGGGAGAGCGGCGGCAAGGATACGGTGATCGCCTATCCCGGCGAAGTCACGCGCCTGCGCGGCACCTTCAGCACACCCGGCACCTTCGTCTAGCACTGCCATATTGTGGAGCACGAAGACAACGAGATGATGCGCCCCTCCCGCATCGGACCGAAAGACCCGAACGCTCCTATGCAGGGGATGTAATTCGCTGGGTGGTTGAAATGTTCCTACCTCCCGAAGTGGACCTGAATCGCGCCACCCTGAGCATGTTCCCCCGCCCGCAGGTGAATAACATCGTGGCCTTCCTGAAGACGCTTTCGGATGGTTATTTTGTGAGATAGGGCAATAATCAGTGAGGGGAGGGAGATGTCCTGCCCCGAACACCAATCATGCGGGGCTGCTTAGAGTGAACTGGATAGCCTCAAATATTAAAAGGCCAGCCGGAAGGCTGGCCTTGCATCTTGGGGTGCCAGAAGGGTTTCGAACCCTCAACATCCACATCCACAGTGTGGCGCTCTGCCATTGAGCTACTGGCACCATAGCGACATGCATTGTATCACGAACTCAGGCGGCGGGCAAGAAAAATTTCGCCAAAAAAAATCTCGCCTGTGTGTGCCTCTTCCATTGCGATATCGCGCTGGTGCTCAGCATGGCTTGCTCAAGTTTGCGGCAGAGTGGTCTCCTGCGCCCACCAGCTCACCAAAAATAAAAACCCGGCCACGACAAACGGCGCCCCAGAGACAAGGATCGAAAAGACCGGGTGCTGGCAGCTGGTGCCATAGGCAATGGCTGTGAGCACCAAACTCCATATTAGCATCAACTCCCCGCCCAGGCTTTCATTGCGCCAGGCGATAAGCACGGTAATGAGTGAAACGCTCACCATCGCCAGCAGGAAAGCCATTTCCCAGCCACGTTGACCAATCCGATCAATGCGTCGCAGGCCAGGATATCCAGCAGGATCAAGGCCCATATCAGCGTAGCCAGGCCGCTGATGGCGCGCCCCAGCCAGCGCACGCTGAGTTGGGTGACGGTCGCTAAATAGTACATAAACCTCGCCTCCTGCGCCAGATTGGCGCTGTGCAAGGCTGGTTGAATGGAGTGGTCGCGCTGTTCAGCCTTACTCGCGGATCATTTTTGCGCCGCATTGCGGACAGGTGATATCCATGCAGCGCTGGCCTGCCTGGTGGGCGAGCTTGTGCCCGCACTGCGGGCAGATGCAGTTCCCGTCAGGGCCTGCGCCGGGCTTATTGCCGCCGCCGCGCCCCCCGCCGCCCCTGCCCAGGCCAGGCGCCCGACCGCCTCTACCGCCGCGCCCTCCTGCCCGTCCTCCAGGCCCACGGCCCCGAAATAGTCTCTCAATCATGATGACCTCCATCTGGGTGGCCACCCAGGCTCAAATTAGCTTTGTCTATCGCCAGCAAGCGCTCACTGGACGATTGACTTCATTAAATTAACACTTGTACTAAAATTATAGTTATATTCAGCCTTTTGTAAAGTAATAAAAACCATAATATTGTATGGCGACCTGGTTGTATTGAAGGATTGAATAGCTGATCATAGAAAATATCGATGCGAGGGGTGATGAATGCCACTTACTTATAACAGGTTTCATCACTATAGTTAAGCAGGTGGTTAATTAAGTGGCTGCGATACTTTTCGTCGAAGGGAAGTGCTTTCGAGATGACCGATAACCCGTTACAGGCATCCTATGCATCCATGGCTCAAAAGCAGGCTGATTATTGTCATATCTTCAGTAATCCGCGGCGCGTGATGATCTTGTGGATGTTGCTGGATGGGGAAAAATCTGTCGGAAGCCTGGCCGAAGGAACTGGCACCACTTTGCAAAACGTCTCCCAGCACCTCAGTTTGCTGAAAGACGCTCAAATCGTCTCCACCCGGCGTGATGGACAAACCATCTACTACCGGCTCGATGACCAGGCTGTGGCGCAGCGCTGCATAGGCATGCTCAACGAGCGCATGTCGATGGTCGGCGTCGAAGCGCTCCAGCCCCCAATTCAACCCAATTCGAAAGGAAAATGAAATGGTTACGATCGATCTCACCACAATTAAAGCAGCAAAAGTTACCGATGCGCGCGCGATGTCCTGCCCGGGTCCTCTGCTGGAGGCTAAGAAGGGCATTGGGGCTGTCAAAGTAGGTGAAGTTTTGGAGATCTGGTCTGGAGATGTCAACACCAAGAATGACATGCCCCGCTGGTGCGAGAAGGTCGGGCATGAATTTCTGGGCGTGCTGCAGGGAGAAGGATACGAGCGCCTGTTTATTCGCCGTAAAAAATAAAGGACTAACAGGATGGAAACCCGCAAACCCAAGATCCTGATTCTGGCTACGCTGGCAGGTGGGTATGCTGGGGCGGATTCTACCGGACAGGTGTTTGCAGAATATCCTGCAAACACCTATATCCTGCCCGTGATGTGCCCGGTTATGTTCCCCCCAGAGTTTTTTGTGCGCGCCTTTGAGCGTGGCATCGACGGAATTATTCTGATGTACAGCGGCACCGACAGCCCCTATAAGGTTGAGGCGGATGGCACTGCGGATCTGATTAAACGTTCCTACACCCTGATGAAGGAACGTGGGATCGATATCCGCCGCTTGCGCCTGGCTGCCATCTGCACGGTGTGCGTTAAACCATTCCTGAAAGAAGTCCGGCAAATGGAAGATCTGCTGGCAGGGATTGGCTTCATCAAGGATGAGCTGGCCGCGCCAGCCACACCCGTGGCGGCTTGAAGCAGAACCGGAGGAAGCATGGAAGATAAACATGTCGATGCCCTAGTGGTTGGCGGTGGGATTGCAGGCATGCAGGCTGCGCTCGACCTGGCTGACCAGGGCAATCAAGTCATCCTGGTGGAGCGCGAGTCCAGCATCGGCGGAAAGATGATCCAGCTCAGCAAGGTCTTTCCGACATTGGACTGCTGCAGCTGTATCACCACGCCCAAGATGTCTGCCGTCGCCCATCACCCCAATATCGAGCTGTTCACCTATTGCGAGGTGCAAACCGTCGCGCAAAATGGCAGTGGCTATATCATCGATGTGCTGCAAAAGCCGCGCTATGTCGACGAGAAAGCCTGCACCGGCTGCCGGCAGTGCGAGTTCGAATGCCCGGTTACCGTGCCCAGTCATTGGGATCGCAACCTGGGCTCATACCACGCTGTGCGCGTGCCGTTTTCAACGGCTGTGCCACAAAAAGCAGTTCTGGATATCGATAATTGCCTGTTGTGCGGTAAATGTGAAAAGATCTGCCCGGTCAATGCCATCGATTTCAGCCAGCAGCCAGAAACCTTCCAGGTCCATTCACAGTCGATTGTCCTGGCAACCGGTTTTGAAGTGACGCCATTGGAAGCCAAGAAAGAGTACGGTGGCGGGAAATTAAGGAATGTCATCGATCCGATGATGATGGAGCGTTTCCTGGCGCCTACCGGCCCTTACGGGCGTGTCCTGCGTCCGGGGGATGGCAAAGAGCCTATGTCCATTGCTTATGTGCAATGCGCAGGCTCGCGCGACAAAACCCTGGGAATTGAATACTGCTCGCGGGTGTGCTGCATGTATGCCATCAAGCAGGCCATGCTGCTCAACGGCGCTCTGCCCCTGGCGGATGTCACCATCTACTACATGGATATCCGCACCTTTGGCAAGGGCTATGAGCAGTTTTACCAGAACGCCCAGGCCATGGGGGTGGAATTTGTGCGCGGCAAAGTCGCCCAGATCCGTGAAGACGAAGAAATGAACCCGGTTGTGAGAGTCGATGTGACCGAGACCGGTGAGGTTGTGGAGCGCACGCATGATCTGGTCGTGCTCTCTCTGGGGATGGTGCCTGCTTATGACCCGCGCCAGATGTACCGGGTGTCGCTGGGCAAGGATCAATTTGTGCATGTGCCTTCGATCAACAGCGAACCGTGCCTGACGGATCGGGAAGGTATTTTTGTCACGGGAACTGCCATGCAGCCGATGGATATCGTCGATAGCATCGTCACCGCCGGCGCAGCCGCAGTTTCCGCCTCGGCATATATCCGGGAGCATAAAAACGGAAAAGCTGTGGCCGAAAAAACCGCAGTCAAGGAGGTGGCATATGCCTGAGACCAATCCAACTCAACCTGAAGAACAGGCTGCCGGCAATCCATCGCAGCCTTCCGACGAAACTCCACGCATTGGGGTGTACACCTGCTACTGCGGCGGCAATATCAGCAAGGTAGTGCAATGCGAGAAGGTTGCTAAAGCCCTGGCCAGGCAGGAAAATGTGGTTGTCTCGCGCACCAACATGTCCATGTGCTCTGATGCCGGGCAGTCCATGATCGAGCAGGATATCCGTGAGCTGGGGCTCAATCGGGTGGTGATTGGCGCCTGTGCGCCATCGCTGCACGAGCAGACCTTCCGCGGCACGGTGATGCGCGCCGGGCTGAATCCCTACCTGTACCTGCACATGGGCCTGCGCGAGCAGGACTCCTGGGTGCACCACGAGGATCCTGCCGGGGCGACCGAAAAGGCCATCCACCTCATGGCAGCCGGAGTGGGTAAGGCGCGTCTGCTAAAACCCCTGCAGACTATTCGTCTGGGAGCCGAAAAACATGCCCTGGTGATCGGGGGCGGAGTGGCAGGCTTGAAAGCTGCCCTGGAGATTGCCCGCCAGGGACTGCAGGTTACCCTGGTCGAGAAATCCCCCTTCCTGGGCGGGCGCATGGCGCAGTTGGAGACCCTCTTCCCCACCGACGAGCCAGCCCTGCCATTATTACAGGAGCTGATCGCTAAAGTAACCTCCCATGCGTCCATAACCGTCCTGCCCTATGCTGAAGTCAGCGCCATATCGGGCTATGTGGGTAATTTCCACATCACCGTCACCCAGCATTCACGCGGCGTGGATCCTGCCCAGGCTGAGGCGCTGGTGGCAGCCTGCAGCCAGGAAGTCCCGGATGAATTTAACTATGGACTGGTGCAGCGCAAGGTGATTTACCGCACCTATCCGGGATGCTACCCGGCTGAGCCGGCGGTGGATTGGGAAAACTATGACGGCGCTCCCATTTCCCTTAACGGGCATACGGTGTTACCGTTTGATCGACCGCAAACGATCGAGCTTGCCGCAGGGGCGATTGTGATGGCGACTGGTTTTGATCCTTACCAGCCGCGCACAGGTGAATATGGCTATGGCGGGATCCCCGAAGTGGTCACCCTACCGCAGTTGATCCGCCACCTGGCATTGCACAAAGATGATCAGCAGCTCACCTGGAATGGTCATCCGGTGCGCGATGTAGTCATGATCCAGTGTGTGGGCAGCCGCCAGCACGAAGGCGTCTCCGAGCCGCAAGCAGATGGACGAGTCAATGATTACTGCTCGCGGGTGTGCTGTACGGCCAATTTGCACATGGCGAATGAACTGCATCACCGTTTCCCGGCGTTAAAGATCTTCAACCTGTACCAGGATATCCGCACTTATGGGCGTGGGCAGGAAGATTACTATCTGAAAGCCATGCAAAACCAGACCCGCTTCCTGCGCTACCACGGCGATGAGCTGCCCGAAGTGCAGGCAGCCCCAGAAGGTGATACCCATCCGGTGCTGGTGCAGGTAAAGGATTCGCTGACCTACGGCGAAGAGCTGGAAATCCCGGCTGACCTGGTGGTGCTGGCAGTGGGTATGATGCCGCGCCAGATTGATGACCTGGTGCAGATGCTCAAAGTGTCGCGTGGCAACGATCGCTTCTTGCTGGAAGTGCATCCCAAGCTGCGCCCGGTGGAGACCGCCGTCAATGGCGTTATCCTGGCGGGCACAGCCCAGGGTCCGATGAACGTCCAGGAAGCGGTAACGGCTGCTTCCGCCGCGGCTGCCAAAGTCACCGCCCTGTTGGGACGCGGCTTTGTCGAGCTGCCGCCGTACGTCGCCGCAGTGGATGAGACAAAATGCACCGGCAGTGGTGAGTGTGTCCAGGTGTGTGAGTACGATGGCGCCATCGCCATCCAGGTCTTCCAGGAGAATGGGCACGAGGTTCGCCGAGCAGTGGTCACCGCGGCCAACTGCTCGGGTTGTGGCGCTTGCGTGAGCGCCTGCCCGAACCGGGCCATTGATATTCAGGGCTGGAGCCTGGCGCAATACGAAGCGATGGTGGACGCCATTGCCATGGATATTCTGGCTCCGGTGGAGGTGTGATCATGGATGCAAAAGAAGAAGCCCGCAAGCGCACGGAGATGCTCAAGCGCTTGCGCGAGGAACATAAACCAACGGTTGAAAAGACACAGGCGCTTTTGAAAGAGCAAAAGCGCATCCAGCAGGCGGTCTGCAAATCCGTGCGCGAGCGCCCCAAGACCGTCCCGGAAATCTCCGCCGAAATTGGCATGCCTACCCATGAGGTGCTGTGGTATGTCACCTCGTTCAAGAAATATGGTCTGGTGCGCGAAAGTGGCATGTGCGGCGACTATCCGTTATACGAGCGCGTGGAGGAAAGCCCAGAATGAGCACCCGTGTTGACTCTTCATTAATGGAAGAACTCAAGCACTATGGGGCGATCAACCCGGAAGCCTGCATCAACTGCGGCAACTGCACCGCCATCTGTCCTCTGACGACCAGCGAGCATCCCTTCCCTCGGCGCACCATCCGCCAGGTGCAGATGGGCCTGCGCGAGCAGCTCAAGGGCAGCCTGGACCCCTGGATGTGCTACTTCTGCGGTGAATGCTCAACCACCTGCCCGCACGGGGCAGAGCCCGCCGAGACGATGATGGCCAGCCGGCGCTGGTTGATTGCCCAGTACGACGGCTCGGGGCAGGCCAAGAAGCTGTACACCTCCGAAAAGAAAGTGGCCATGGCGATTTTCCGCACCTCCTTGCTGCCGCTGATTTTGCTGATCGCTTACCACCTGATCACCGGTGGCAGCAAAATCAATACCCAGCAGGTGGTGCTCAACGATTTCGCGCCAGTGCTATGGGTGTGGGTGATCGTGCTGCTGCACTTTGTCGTTCTCGGCTACCACCTGGTGCGCAATTCTCTAACCATGATGCGCCTGACCATGGGACCGGACGCCAACCCGCTGAAAATCCCGCTGGGCGCGTATGTTGAAGGCATCAAGGAATTTACGGTGCATTTCTTCTCGCAGCGCCAGTGGTGGGATAAATGCGACCGGGAAACTCGCAAAGTGGAATACCATCGCTGGTTGAAGCATCTGCTGCTGATGACGGGTTACGGGCTCATGCTGATCCTGATCGTGCCCTTTCTGTGGTGGTTCCAGACCGACGAGCTGTATCCGGTTTATCACCCGCAGCGCTGGCTCGGTTATTACGCCACAATCATCCTGATCTATACCTCTGTGGAGATCATCTACAGCCGAATTATTAAGAAAGAAGAGATCCATCGCTTCTCGCACCCCAGCGACTGGCTTTTCCCCAGCTTCTTGTTGGCTGGCGCCATCACGGGCATCCTGGTGCATATTTTCCGCTATATGAGCCTGCCCTGGCCGACCTACATCATCTACACCATCCATGTTATGGTGATGGTGGCTATGCTGGATACCGAAGTGGGGATCGGGAAATGGACGCACCTGATCTACCGCCCCCTCGCACTGTCGATTGAGGCCATGAAACATAAGACCACTGAGGTTGTCGAATCGTACGCTCCGGCCGATTAACAAACTCAGATCATACGATTAAAAACAGAAAGGAATAAAGAGATGTTAGAAAAAATGGTCGTAGTATGCAATGGCGATGAAGCCAAGAATATCATGCCCACCTTGATCTTTGCCACCTCCGCCCTGGCGGTGGATTATGAGGTGCATGTCTTCTTCTGCCCGGCGGGCACCAAATGGGTGCTCAAAGACGAGCTGGAGAAGCTTGGCCAACCCAAAGGTCTGCCCAACCCGCTGAAGTTGTTCAATGATATGCTCGATCTGGGCGCACGGGTGGTGCTGTGCGAGCTGGCTTTGGAGAACAAGGGGGTTACTCCTGAGGATATGCGCGATCCGCGCATTATTATTGAGAAAGCCCCGCCGTTCCTGATGGCAGCCGAAGGCGCAGGAATGACCTTTACCTTCTAGGGCGAAGAGGGGACAGGAAAAAAAGAGATATTGCGGTGGTCAAAGCCGCAATATCTCTTTTTGGGTTTACGCCTGAAAACAATGCTTTATTCTTCGGGCCGGTGCAGCAGATCGGCGTTGAACGGATCGTGAATGAAGCCCCAGAATGTCTCCTGCGCCCGGTTGGGAAGCTCAACCGTCCGCCGTACCATATAGATCTGTCGCTGCAGATCCAATCCCAAAACCGGCACCTGGACGATTTTCTTCTGTGCCAGGGCGTACTGGGCGGAGAGGCGCGAGACAAACGAGATTCCATATCCGGCTGCCACGGTTTCAACAATGGCTTCGGCGTTGCCCACCTCCATAAAGATATCCAGGTTGTCGATACGCAAATCGTGCTTGCTCAGCTCGTTGAGCAGCACTTTCCGGGTTCCGGAGGTTGGCTCGCGCAGGATCAAAGGGGCGCCAATTAAGTCGGAGGGTTCGATAGCCTCCTGCTTCGCCCAGGGGTGTGAATAGGGGACAATCAACTCAATTCGATCGGTGAAAAACACCTGCGAATCCAGATCCTCTTCAACGGCTTCACGACTGAGCACACCAATATTGGCCTGTTCTTCCAGCAGGCGCGGCACGACATGCTCGGCGGTGCAGGTCAGGATGGTGACCCGCACCCAAGGGTAACGCAGGTGAAAGCGGGCAGCCATCTGGGGCAGGATATACTTTCCGGAGGTGGTGCTGCAGGCAATGCGTAAATGCCCCACAATTTTGTCCTGGAAGGAGGCCATCATCTCCTGCATTTCGATCGATTGGCGGATCAGCTTATGCGCCCAGGGCAGCAGCATGCGCCCAGCCTCGGTCAGGCGCAAAGCTGCGCTGGAGCGATCGAATAGTTCGACCCCCAGCTCGCGCTCCAGGCCCTTGATGTGATGGCTGATGGTAGGCTGGCTGAGATGCATCTGGCGGGCTGCTTCCGAAAAGCTCAGGTTTTCGGCGGCGTGCAGAAAAGCCTCCATTTTCATCAATTCAATCATATGCCACCCATCCTTGTATGTTCCGATGATCTGGAATCGCCGACCAGGGCTGCCCGGCTCAGGTCAGATCCGTGAATGGATTGAAAGCCACTTCCCACAGGTAGCCATCCGGGTCGGCGAAGTAGCCCGAGTAGCCGCCCCAGAATACTTTCACAGGCTGTTTCACTGCTTTCGCGCCCGCCCCCAGCGCCAGGGCAAATACCTGGTCAACTTCAGCTTCAGAGCCCACGTTGTG
>Ga0105107_10001974_pt1 | contig 13488 bp, 10 predicted proteins | sample PPLLaktember2015_6_FD_79335 | JGI IMG/M metagenome (GOLD analysis project Ga0105107, IMG submission 79335) | Freshwater sediment microbial communities from Prairie Pothole Lake near Jamestown, North Dakota, USA - PPLs Lake P8 Core (1) Depth... | ecosystem: Environmental > Aquatic > Freshwater >...
CCTACGCCTGCGCGATGACCAACCGCGAGGTCTACGCCGCGTGGGGCACGTTCCCGCCCACGGGTCTTCTGCTGATCGGACAGCACGGCTGCGGCAAGAGCCTGCTGGCCGAGGCGCTCGCGACCCGCGCGCGCACCGCCTTCCTGCGCGTCGAGGTGCCCCGTCTCGCGCTCGAGCTGGTCCACCACGGCGGGAAGGTGGGCGAGCTGATCGAGGCCTGGTCGAGCGTGCTCGGGGACATGCCTCCGGTCACGGTCTACTTCCACGAGCTCGAGTTCATGCAGGCGGCGGAGATCGGCGGCGACCGCATGGATCTGCCGCTCGGGCCGATCATGGACTTCCTGTGCGAGCTCACCGACCGCACGGTCGCCCACGAGCACACGCTGCTGGTCGGATCGACCAGCCACCCCGACACGTTGCGCCCGGCCTTCGCGCTGCCCGGCCGCTTCGAACGCGTGGTCGAGGTGACGCCGAGCTATCCCGACGACATCGTCGCCGCGCTGCGGATCCATGCGCGAGGCGCCGAGAAGCGCGCGGGCCGATCCCTGTTCGGCGACGTGGACTGGCTCGACGTGGTGAATCGCTTCCGCGAGCCGAGCACCGGCGAGTGGGTCGGCCTCGTGCACGCCACGCTGCGCCGCAAGGCCCGCTCGGACTGCGCGGCGCTCGAGCCCGGCCAGGTCACGACGCAGGATCTGCTGGCCGAGGTCGAGGTACTGCGCCGCACGCTCAAGCGGCTGCGCACGACGGAAGGTGGGATCTACCTCTGAGCCCGCGCGGCTAGCGCCGGAGCTGCGCCTCGAGGCAGGTCGGGCAGATGCCGTGCGAGACGGGCTGCGCGGCCGATGCGGCTCGGCCCGCGTTCCGCAGGCGGCTCACGATCGCATGACACCAGGCGCAGATCAGCATCTCGATCGGGAAGTGGCCGGGTCCCGCAAAAGGTGGCAGCCGCCCCGTCCCGCTTCGGGGAAATCCCGCCGCCGGGACTGCCCGCGGGGGCTGTTGCCGGCCCGAGAGGGGCGCCGCGCGCTTCCCAGCGGGGAAGCCGGGCACGGGCGAGCCGTTGCGCGCCCCGCTGCCGCCGCGAGGAGCGGCAGCCTCCGCGCACGCGGCCGGCAGCCTGCGCCGGGCTTGCCGGGCGCCTTCCGTTTCCAGTCCCAGCGCCGGGATCCGCGAGCGACTGGCCATCACCGGCAACGATCGGCGGAAGCCCGCGCTTCTTGAGCGCTTCCGGCGCGCGGCCCCGACCGGCACGGCCCTTGCTCTGGAGCTCGACCGGAGGCCCGAGCCGATGCGCGAGCACACCGTGCTCTTCGTGGACGACGAGGTGAACATCCTGCGGGCCGTGCAGCGCCTGCTCCGCCACGAGCCGTGCCGGGTGCTCACCGCGTCGCGCGGGAGCGAGGCGCTCGGCCTGCTCGCGAACGACGCGGCTCAGGTGGTGGTCTCCGACCAGCGCATGCCCGAGATGAACGGCGTCGAGCTGCTCTCCGTGATCCGCGAACGCCATCCGGACGCCGTGCGCATGATGCTCACCGGCTACACGGAGATGAACGTCGCGGTCGAGGCCATCAACCACGGCGAGATCTATCGCCTGATCACGAAGCCGTGGAACGACGAGGAGCTGAAGGCCACGCTGCGCCAGGCCTTCGACCACTACGACCTCAAGAGCGAGATCCGCCGCCTGAACCAGGTGACGCGCGAGCAGAACCTCAAGCTGCAGGACATGAACCGCACGCTCGAGGCGAAGGTCCGCGACCGCACGAAGCAGCTCGCGGACAAGAACCAGGAGCTGCGCATCGGCTACGTGCAGACGATCCGCGCGCTCGCCGAGGCGGTGGACGCGAAGGACGCCTACACGCGCGGCCATTCGGAGCGCGTCGGCGTCTACGCCTCGAAGCTCGGGCGCGAGCTCGGGCTGCCGCGCGAGGTGATCGAGCGCATCTACATCTCGGGCCTGCTGCACGACGTCGGCAAGATCGGCATCCCGGACCGCATCATCACCAAGCCCGACCGGCTCACGCCCGAGGAGTACGAGGAGATCAAGCGGCACCCGGAGATCGGCGCGCGCATCCTCCAGCCCGTCGCCTTCCTCGCCGACGTGGTGCCCTGCGTGCGGCACCACCACGAGTGGTACGACGGCTCGTCTGGGGGCTACCCGTCGCGCCTGGTGGGCGACCAGATCCCGCTGCCGTCGCGCATCATCCTCGTCTCCGACACGCTCGAGGCGATGACCAGCGACCGCCCCTACCGCAAGGGCATGCCGCTCGAGCGCGTGCTCGCGGAGCTGCAGCGCTTCTCGGGCACGCAGTTCGACCCGCTCTGCGTCGACGCGATGCTGCGTCTGCTCGAGCGCGAGGGCGACGCCTTCCTCTCGCGCGACCGCACCTTCGACATCCACGCCTTCCTGGAGGTCTAGCGTGCGCACGGCGGGTCACGGCCATCTGCTCGCGCGCCAGCTCGCGGAGCTCGGCCTCGATCTCGACAGCCTGCTCGCGCGCGAGCCGCGCCTGCTGCTCAACGCGGAGTTCCTGGGCACCCTGCACGGCGAGCTCGAAGAGCGCCTCGGCCGCGAAGCGGCTGCCGCGACGCTGCTCCAGCTCGGCTTCCTGCACGGCCTGTGCGACGCGCTGGCCGTGCTGCGCACCGGCTTCGCGCCGCTCGAGCCGCCGGCGCAGAGCCAGGTCGCCGCGACGCGCCTCGCGATCCGGCTGGCGCCGCCGCGCGGCCGCCCGGAGTGGAGCGGGACCTGGCCCGAAGCGCTCGAGCTGCGGGCGCTCGGCGCTGCCGGCGCCGCGCAGCGCGAGCGCCTGTGCCACGCCAGCGCCGGCTACACCTCGGGCTGGCTGTCCGGCATCCTCGACGCGGACATCGTCGCGCTCGAGGAGACGTGCCGGGCCGCGGGGCATGCGGAGTGCGGCTTCGTCGCGCGGGAGGCCGACGCCTGGCGCGCCGGCGGCAGCGCGCGGGCGCTCGCCGCGCTCGACGCCCTCGCCTTCCCGATCCTGCGAGAGCTCGCAGCGGCCCACCTGCCCGAGCCCGAGGCGAACGAGTCGGGCGAGCGCTACGAGCCCGGCTCGCCGGTGATCCACGTCTGGGGCCCGGTGATGGTGCTGCCCTTCGCGGGCTCCGACGAATGCCTGCGCTCGCTCGAGCTGCTCGGACGCGACCCGGGAGCGCGCGCCGTGCGCGTCGTGATCGTCGACCTCTCCGGGGCCGTGATCGACGAGGGCTTCGGCGCCGCGAGCCTCGAGCAGGTGCTCGACGCGGTCGAAGGCTGGGGCGCGGAGCCGATTCTCACCGGCATCTCCCCGCTCTCGGAGCGGGCGGTGGGGGATCTCGAGAAGTCGCACCTGGTGATCCGCAAGGACCTGCCGGAGGCGATCGCCAGCGCCTTCCAGATCGCCGACGCGCAGAGGCGTCCGGCCTGAGGACGCCGCAAACGGCGACGAGGCGCCGCGCGACCGGATGCGTACGGCGTGGATCCCCTTCGACACCGCGCCCGAGTCTTCAAGTCCTCGGCGCGAGTTCCCGAAGCGCCCGCCGTGGGCTCGCTGCACCAGACGCCCCTGCCTGTCTTGCTGGTCGGCCTCCACCGGGACGGCTTCACCGGCCAGCTCACCCTCTCCTCGGAATCGGTGATGCGGCGCTTCGACTGGCGCGGCGGGGTGCCCGTGGGCGTGAGCTCGCGGCTGCCCGCGGAGGCCCTCGCGGAGATCCTTGTGCGCGGCGGCGCGCTCGACGCCGCGCAGAAGGGCCGCGTCGCAGCGATCGCGGAGGAGCGCGGGGCCAGTGAGCTCCAGGCGATCGCGAGCCTCGGCACGGTGGCGCCGAAGGCCCTGCTTCTCGCGCTGTCGGACCAGCTCCGTTGCGCGCTGCTCGGCAGCCTCGGCTGGCGCAGCGGCAGCTTCAGCTTCGAGCCGCGCGAGGCCATGGGCGCCGCGCCGCCCCTCCCCTTCGATTTCATGGCCGTGCTCTTCGAAGGCACGGCGGCGAGCTGGCGCTCGCACGAGGTGCTGACGACGCTGGGACAGCGAGCCACCCGCTACCCGACGCTCGCGCCCGGCGCGAACACGCGCTGGCTGCCGCCCGAGGGCCCGGTGCGGGCCCTGCTCACGCGCCTCGACGGCCGCAGCGCGCCCTTCTCGCTGCTCCAGCAGCACCCCGAGCCCGAGTGCAGCGCCGCTCTCTGGCTGCTCGACGGTCTCGGCGCTCTCTCCTACTCGGAGCAGCCGGCGGCGGCCGAGCCCGCCCCGGAGAGCGCGCCGGCGCGCCCGCGCATCGAGATCGTCGTGCGCGGCGGCCCCGCGGCCGGCGCGGCCTCCGCCTCCGACAAACAGGAGCGCAAAGCCGCCGGCGCCGGCGCCGCCGCCGAGGAAGAGCTGCGGCGCGAGATCCACGACCTCCACGTGCGGATGCGGGGCCTGCCGCTCTGGGAGGTGCTCGGCGTGGCGCGCGACGCCGGCGCGAAGGACGTGCGCCGCGCCTACCTGAACGCCGCGAAGCGCCTCCATCCCGATCGCATCGCGCAGCTCGGCCTCCTCGACCTGAAGGAGGTCGCAAACGAGGTCTTCGCCGAGATCGCGCGCGCGCACGAGGTGCTCTCCGACCCGGAGCAACGCGCGCGCTACGAAGCCACGCTCGGGGAGGCGCCCGCTGCGGACGTCGATCGCATCGCCGAGGCCGAGGCCTCCTACGTGCGCGGCGACCACCTGATGCGTGCAGGCAACTTCCGCGGCGCGGTCGAGTTCCTGGAGCGCGCCGTCGCGCTCTGGCCCGAAGAGGCCGAATATCAGGCCGCACTCGGCTGGGCCCTGCACCGCAAGGCGCCGTCGGAGAGCGAGCGGGCGTTGGAGCACTTCGAGCGCGCGTTCGCGATCGGCACCCAGCAGGCCGTGTGGTGGCTGCGCGGGAGCCTGGTTGCGCGCAGCCTCGGCAACGAGAAACGCGCCGCTGAGCTCGGCGCCCGCGCGCGCTCGCTCGACTCCAACGTCAAGGCTTGAGCGCGCCCGAGCGCCGCGGCAGGGCGCCCCGGGTGTTGGCCTCGGGCAGCAGCAGGAGCTGCGTCGGGTCGCGCGCGAGCTGCGCGAGGCCGGCCACCAGGAAGCCCCATTCGCGGCCGCGCTCGTCGCGCCAGAAGATGCGGCCCACTGCATCGCCCGCGCGCAAGTAGGGACCGTCGAGCTCGTGCGCGTTCGCGAGCTTCGCCAGGCGATCGAGCTCGGCCGTGCGCCATTCCTCGACCCGCTCGCTCGCGAGCCGCTCGCCGGGTGCACGCGCATAGAGCGCCGCCAGCGACGGGCTCTCGAGCGACTCGCCCGCGAGCGCGCGCGCACCGGCCCGCCGCGCGGCCTCGGGCCCGGCGCCGAGCGGATCGTCCGCAGCTGCCGCGTGGCCCGCGACGCCGAGCGCATGGCCGAGCTCGTGGACGAGCGCGCCCGTGCGCTCCTCCGGCGAGAGCGTCCGCTCGCGCCCGCGCCAGTCCGGCGGTGTGCGCCGCGAGATCTCGACGCTCGCCGCCACCAGCGCGGCGCGCGCCCCGGCCGCGTCGAGCCGGCAATCCGCGACGGTGCGGCCGCTGCCGAGCGTGCCGTCCGCGCGCGGCACCGGCGCATCGAGAAAGCTCACGCGGATCGAGGCCGAGCCGGCGCCGGCGCGCGGGAGCCTCAGCCCGGGCAGCGTGGCTTCCCAGGCGCGCAGCGCCGCGTCCAGGGCGTGCTCCTCCTCGGGCGTCGCGCCTCCAGCCAGGGTCACGCCGATCGGGTCGTCGAGCGTCCAGCGGCAGCTCAGCAGCTCCACGCGGCCCTCGCTCGCCCACACGTAGGGCCGCTCGCGCCAGGCGCGCTCCGGCGCCGCGACGGTCGCGCAGGCGAGCGCGAGGAGGCAGAGCGCGAGCGCCCGCCTCACGTGGGCCGCCTCCGCCGCGCCACGGCGGCGTCGAAGAAGAAGAAGACCAGCGTTCCGAGCCCGAGGCCGACGCCGCCGGCGGCGTACATCGCCGCGAAGCCGAAGCGCTCGATCACGAAGCCGAAGCTCGGGCCGCCGATCAGCACGCCGAGGTCGAACAGCGCAGTGAACAACGCGAGCGTGGAGCCGCGGTTCGACTCGGGCGTCCGGCTCACCACCAGCGCGAACAGGATCGGGAACGTGAAGCCGTGGCCGATGCCGCACAGCACACCCGCGATCAGCAGGGCGTGCTGCGTCTCGGCCCCCGCCATCACGGCGAAGCCGAGCGTGAGCGCCGCCAGCGCCGGGCCGAGCACGCGCTTCTGCCCGATGCGGTCCGGCAGCCAGCCGAAGAAGATGCGCAGCGTGAGCGCGGCGCCCGTGTAAGCGCCGAAGAACGAGCCGACGCTGCCGATCCCCGTCTCGTCCACGAAGCGTTTGATGAAGACGAAGAACGCCGTGAGCACGATCGAGAAGACGGTGCCGAGCATCCAGAGCGGGCCGAGGTCCCGCTGGCGCAGCGCCGCCTTCGTGCCCACCGACGCGCTCCGGGCCACCGCCACGCGGGGCGCCTCGCGCATCGCGAGCGAGAGCACGAACGAGCCCGCCGCGAGCCCGGTGGCGAGCGCGAAGAGCAGCGGGAAGCCGTGCAGCGGCAGCAGCCAGTCCCCGAGCCAGCCCCCGATCGAGATGGGCAGCATCCCCGACACCCCGAACAATGCGAGCCCCTCCGTGCGCCGCGCCGCCGGCACCCGATCCGCGGCGTACGCGAACAACGCCGAGAAGAGGAGCGCCTCCGCGACGCCGTGCAACACGCGCACCGCGTAGAGCAGCGGGCCGATGGCGTCGACCGCGAGATAGCCGGCCGTCGCGAGGGCGTGCAGTGCGCCGCCCCAGACGATGACGGGGCGGCGGCCGCGCACGTCCATGGCGCGGCCGACGGGTGGCCGGAACGCCACGGCGGCCAGCGCGGTGAGGCTCGAGATCCAGCCGATCTGGACGTCATTCGCGCCGAGATCGTGGAGATAGCCCGGCAGGTGGAGAAACAGGTTGAAGGCCGTGCCCTGGCACAGGTTGGTCACGAAGCAGAGCACGAAGGGCCCCGTCCAGAGCCGCTCCTCGCCGGCCGTCCCGCTCATCGCAGCACGGGTTCGGGCGCGGGGGTGCTGTCCACCGGGAAGCCGAGCACCCGGCCGTAGAACCAGAGCTCCGCCTCGAGCGCACGCTGGATGTTGCCGGCGCGGCGGAAGCCGTGGCCCTCCTCGGGAAAGAGCACGGTCGCATGGGGCACGCCGCGCGCGGCGAGCGCGGCGGCCATCGTCTCGGTCTGCGCCGGGGGCACCACGCGGTCTTCGAGCCCCTGGAAGAAGATCACGGGACGGCGCAGCCGCTCCGTGTGGTGGATCGGCGAGCGCTCGCGATAGCGGGCGGCGGCCTCCGGCCACGGCCCCACCAGCCAGTCCGTGTAGTGCGCTTCGAACTTGTGCGTGTCGCGCGCGAGCGCCTCGAGATCGCCGATGCCGTAGTGGCTCGCGCCGGCCGCGAACTCGTCGCGGAAGGTGAGCAGACAGAGCGTGGTGTAGCCCCCGGCGCTGCCGCCGGTGGCGAGCAGCCGCGCGGGGTCGGCGAGCCCTTCCTGCGCGAGGAAGAGCGCGGCGTGCGCGCAGTCCTCCACGTCCACCACGCCCCAGCGCTCGTGCAGCCGCTCGCGGTAGGCGCGCCCGTAGCCGGTGCTGCCGCCGTAGTTCACGTCCACCAGCGCGAAGCCGCGCGAGGTCCAGAACTGGTGCGCGAGGCGGAGGCTCGGGCTCGCGGCGCCGGTCGGGCCGCCGTGGCTCTTGACCACGAGCGGCGGGCGCGCGCCCGCCGGGCCCTCGAAGCACGCGCTCTGCGGCCGGTAGAGGAAGGCGTGCGCCTCGCGTCCGCCGGCCGAGCGGAAGCGGATCGCCTCGGGCGGCGCGATCTCGCCCGGGTCGAGCGCGTCGTCGAAGGCGTGCGCGAGCTCCTCGCAACGTCCGCTCGCGAGGTCGAGCGCGCAGAGCGCGGCGCCCGTGCGCGCGCCGGCCGCGACGAAGAGCGCGCGGCCGCTCGCGCGATCCACCCGCACGCCCTCGAACTCGCACCACGGCAGCTCGAGCGCCTCGAGCCTTCCGCTGTCGAGGCGCAGCCGGGCGAGGCGCTGGCTCCCGCCCTCGGCGAAGGCGCACAGCACCTCGTGCGGCGAGACGAAGTCGTAGCTCGACATGCCGAGCCCCCACTGCGCCGCGCCGAACTCCGCGGCGCGCGCGTGCGCGCAGCGCAGCGCGCCGCTCTCGTCGAGCAGGTGGAGGTTCCACCAGCCGGAGCGGTCCGACACCACGCCGAGCCGGCCATCGGGCGCGAACTCGGGCTGGAACAGCGACTCGCTGGGCCCGCCCGCCACGCGGCGCGCGGCGCCGCTCGGGCCGTCCTCGCCGAAGGGCACGATCACGAGCTGCGTGCCGAGCCAGGGCAGGCTCGGATGGCTCCACGCCAGGCACGCCACGCGGCGACCGTCGGGCGAGAAGCGCGGCGAGGACACGAAGTCCGCATCCGCGAGCACCACGCTGCGGCGCCCGCGCAGCCGGTCGAAGGCCACGAGGCGGTTGTCGGGCTCCTTCCGCCCCGCGGCGTGGTGCTCCTCGACCGCGAGCAGGAAGCGCCCGTCCGGCGAGCCGGCGAAGTCCGCGTAGCGCGCATCGGGCAGCGTCCCGGCCACGGGCTCGCCCCCGAGACACTGGATGCCCGGCTGCGCGAGGTCGGCGTAGACGAGCGCATCGCCGAGGCAGCCGAGCTCGCCGCCGCCGTACTCGTGCACGCGCGTTCGCACGTTCGCGCCGGCGGGTGTGAGCTCGCGCGCGGCGCCGTCCTGCCAGCTCATCAGCGCCATGCGGCCGCCGGCTTCGGGCCGGCTCTCGAGCCAGCACGGCGTGGAGCGCCAGAAACGGGGCGTGGCGATGCGCCGGACGCCGGCCGCGATGCGAGCCGCGCGCAGGGAGGACGACCACGAGCCGTAGGGAGCTGCGCTTCGCATCGACGCTGGTTCTGCGTCGCCCTACTGTACCGGTCCCGTGCAGCCGAGCGACGCCTTGCTTCTCGCCGGCGGCGGCCTCGTGGCCGGCGTCGTCAACACGCTCGCGGGCGGTGGCTCGCTGCTCACCGTGCCGCTGCTCGTGCTCGCGGGCCTGCCCGGGCCGATCGCGAACGGTACGAACCGCGTCGGCGTCCTGATCGGAAGCGCGGTCGCCACCTGGCGTCTCACCTCCCTGGGCGTGTCCGGCGCGCGGGATGCCGCACCCCTCGTGCTGCCCGCCTCGATCGGCGCGTTGCTCGGCGCCTGGGGCGTGGTGCAGCTTCCTGCGGAGCTCTTCAACCGGGCTTTCGGCGTGCTGATGCTCGTGCTGCTCGTGCCGACGCTGCGCGGCGCGCGCGCCGCGAGCGGCCCCGAGGTGCGCGCGCGCGCGCTGCCCCCGCCGCTGCGCTTCCTGGCTTTCTTCGCGATCGGCATCTACGGCGGCGCATTCCAGGCCGGAGTCGGCATCCTCCTGCTCTCCGTCTTCTCGCTCTCGGGCATCGATCTCGTGCGCAGCACGCACATCAAGGCCGCCCTCAACACCTGCTTCACGCTGCTCGCGCTGCCGGTGTTCTATCTGGCGGGCCAGATCGTCTGGGCGGAGGCCTGCGTGCTCGGCGCGGGCTTCGCGGCGGGCGGCGCGCTCGGCGCCCGCGTCGCGCTGGCCGGCGGCGAGCGCGTCATCAAGCCCGTGCTCGCGGTCGCGGTGCTGGCGCTGGCCGGCCGCATGCTGGGGCTCTACTGATGCCGATCCGGCTCGAACGCCCGCCCGAGCACCCGCACGTCGCGCTGGTGACGATCGACCGGCCCGAGAAGGCCAACGCGCTCGACCCCGCGCTGCTGGCCGCGCTCGCGGCCGCCTGGCGCGAGATCGCGGCGGACGCCGAGCTGCGCTGCGCCGTCGTGACCGGCGCGGGCGACCGCGTGTTCTGCGCGGGCATGGACATGAACGAGACGATCCGCGCCTCGCAGCAGCTCGCGCGCGGCGAGCGCGTGGCCCCCGAGGCCTTCGAGGGCCTGCGCAACGTGTCCACCGCGCTGCTGGCGGGCTTCGACCTCGGCAAGCCTCTCGTCGCCGCGATCAACGGGCACGCGCGCGCCGGCGGTCTCGACCTGCTGCTCGCGGCCGAGCTCCGCTTCGCCGCGCCCCACGCCACCTTCGCGCTCGAGGAGGTCGCGCTCGGCCTGTACCCGACCGGGAACGCCACCGTGCTGCTCCCGCGGCAGATCGGCTGGGTACATGCGCACGAGCTGCTGCTCACTGCGCAGCCAATCGACGCCGAGCGAGCGCGCGCGATCGGGCTCGTGAACGATCTGGAGCCCGCCGAACGGCTGCTGCCGCGCGCCTTCGCCGCGGCCGACGCGATCGCCGCGAACGCGCCGCTCGCCGTCCGGGCGACGCGGGCCGGCGTGCGCGAGCTGCTCGGCCTCTCGCTGGCGGAAGCGTACCGCCGCCAGGAAGAGCTGGGACGTCCGCTGCGTGCGACGGAAGATGCACGCGAAGCGCAGATCGCTTTCAGTGAGCGCCGCAGGCCGATTTTTCGCGGAAGGTGATCGCTCCGCTCGAGTTTTCGCGACGCCCGGCCGAAACGATCCGGATGCGGCTACGCCGGGGATTCACACTGATCGAGCTGATGATCGTCGTTGCGATCATCGGCATCCTCGCCGCGCTCGCGGTGCCGAGCTACCTGCGCTTCCAACTGCGCAGCAAGGCGTCCGAGGCGCGCATGAATCTCGCCTCGATCGCCACCTCCGAGAACGCGTACTTCGGCGAGTTCAGCGTCTATGTCGCCGCGGCGGCCACGCCGCCCGGGCCCGAGGGCACGAATCGGCGCGCCTGGAGCGGCGGCGGCGTGTCGCAGTTCGACCGGATGGGCTTCGTTCCGGTCGGCGAGGTGCTCTTCACCTACGGGGTGGACACCGATGCCTCGAACGTCGCCTTCACGATCGGCGCGCTCGGCGACCTCGACGGCAACGGCGTGCCCTCCGAGTTCAGCTACGTGCACCCGATCCCGGGCGCCAGCGCCGGCGTCGCCTCGACGCTCGTCCCGTCCTGCAGCGTGAACGGCATCTTCAATCCGAACTCGCTGCAGCTCGAGACAGTCGGGCCCTGCACCGCCGTGGATGGCACCGCACGCTTCTAGCTCGCGCTACGCCCCCATCAGCACGTACTTGAGCTCGACGTACTCGTCGATGCCGGCGTGCGAGCCCTCGCGGCCCAGGCCCGACTGCTTGACCCCGCCGAAGGGCGCCACCTCGGTCGAGATCAGCCCCTCGTTGATGCCGAGCATGCCCACCTCGAGCGCCTCGGCGACGCGCCAGGCGCGCCCGAGGTCGCGCGTGTAGAGGTAGGCCGCCAGGCCGAACTCGGTGTCGTTCGCGAGGCGGATCGCCTCGGTCTCGTGGCGGAAGCGGAACAGCGGCGCGACGGGGCCGAAGGTCTCCTCCCGCGCGCAGCGCATCGCCGGCGTCGCCTCGGCGAGCACGGTGGGCTCGTAGAAGTTCCCGCCGCGGGCGTGGCGCCGGCCGCCGCACAGCAGCTTCGCGCCCTGCCCGAGCGCATCGGCCACGTGCGCCTCCACCTTCGCGAGCGCGGCGGCGGAGATCAGCGGGCCCTGCTGCACGCCCGGCTCGCGCCCGTCGCCCACCGGGAGCGCGCGCACGCGCTCGGCGAGCCGCGCGGCGAAGGCGTCGTAGATGCCGTCCTGCACCAGGAAGCGGTTCGCGCACACGCAGGTCTGCCCGGTGTTGCGATACTTGGAGACGAGCGCGCCTTCGATCGCGCGCTCGAGATCCGCGTCGTCGAACACGAGGAAGGGCGCGTTGCCGCCGAGTTCGAGCGCGAGGCGCTTCACGGTCGGCGCGCACTGCGCCATCAGCAGCCGGCCGGTGGCGGTCGAGCCCGTGAACGAGAGCGCGCGCACGGTGGGGCTCGCGGTGAGCACGGCGCCCACGCGCGCGGGCTCGCCGGTGACGACGTTCCACGCGCCCGGCGGGAGCCCCGCGCGTTCGCCGAGGCGCGCCATGGCGAGCGCGGTGAATGGCGTCGCCTCGGCCGGCTTCGACACGACCGTGCAGCCGGCGGCGAGCGCGGGCCCGATCTTGCGGGCGATCATCGCCGCCGGGAAGTTCCACGGCGTGATGGTGGCGGCCACGCCCACCGGCTCGCGCAGCACCACGATGCGCGTGCCCGCCTTGTGGCTCGGGATGAGCTGCCCGTCGATGCGCTTCGCCTCCTCGCCGAACCACTCGAGGAAGGACGCCGCGTACGCGACCTCGCCCTTCGCCTCCGCGAGCGGCTTGCCGCCCTCCAGCGTGATGAGGAGCGCGAGGTCCGACTGGTGCGCGAGCAGCAGCTCCGACCAGCGCCGCAGCACCGCCGCGCGCTCCTTCGCGGTCCGCGCGCGCCAGGCGGGAAAGGCCGCGGCCGCGGCGGCGACCGCCGCCTCGACCTCTGCGGCCGAGAGCGAGGGCACGCGCCCGAGCGTCTCGCCCGTCGCCGGGTTCGTCACCGCGAGGGTGGCGCCGTCGGCGGCGCGGAGGGCGCGCCCCTCCACCCAGGCGGCCTCGAGGAAGAGCTCCGGGTCAGCGAGCGGCATGCGGTGCTCCCATCGGCGCCAGCTTGCCGGGGCTCGCGGTCCGCCGCAAAGGCGCGCACACAGAAGCGCGGCCCGAGACCCACCAGCAGCGCGCCGTCGCGCCCGGTCCAGCGCCAGGGGATGCGCTCGGCGGCGAGCCGCTCCACCACTTCGCGGTGGGGCATGCCGAAGCGCCCGTGGCGCGGGGCGGACACGATCGCGAGCGCCGGCGACACGGTGCGCAGGAACGCGCGGCTCGACGAGGTGCGGCTGCCGTGGTGGCCGAGCTTCAGCAGGTCGGCGCGCAGCACGTCCCCGGCGAGGCCGCGCTCGCCCGCCTGCTCGAGATCGCCGGGCAGCAGCACGACCCGGCCGCCCAGGTGGATGCGCAGCACGAGCGATCCATCGTTGCGCGAGCGCCGGCCCACGCCGCGCCGGGGCGAGAGCGTCTCGATGCGCAGATCGCCGATCTCGAGCGGGCGGTCCTCCGCCGCGCGCTCCTCGATCGCGACGCCCCGTGCGTTCGCCGCGGCGACGAGCGCAGCGAAGGCCGGCTCGCCGCGGCCGCCGGGCGGGAGCCAGAGCCGCTGCACCGGCAGCGCACGCAACACGGCGGGCAGTCCGCCGGCGTGGTCGAGGTCGGCGTGGCTCGCGACCACCAGGTCGAGGCGCGCGACGCCCAGCGCGCCCAGCGCCGGCACCACGACGCGCTCGCCCGCGTCGAAGCGCTCGGGGACGGCGACGCCGCCGTCCACCAGCACGCTCGCCTCGCGCCCCTGCACGAGCACCGCGTCGCCCTGCCCGACGTCCAGGAAGACCACGCGCGGCGGCGCGGGGTGCAGCGCGGGCGTAGGGCCGAGCGCCGGCGCGGAC
>Ga0105107_10001975_pt1 | contig 13484 bp, 10 predicted proteins | sample PPLLaktember2015_6_FD_79335 | JGI IMG/M metagenome (GOLD analysis project Ga0105107, IMG submission 79335) | Freshwater sediment microbial communities from Prairie Pothole Lake near Jamestown, North Dakota, USA - PPLs Lake P8 Core (1) Depth... | ecosystem: Environmental > Aquatic > Freshwater >...
ACAGCACCGGGGAGCACGACTTCCAGAATGCCGGGACGCTCGTCTCGTACGATCCCTGGAGCTATCGCTGCTGCCAGCACAACGTGGCCTTCGGCTGGCCCTATTTCGCCGAGCATCTCTGGATGGCCACGGCCGACAACGGCCTGGCCGCGACGCTCTACGCGCCGTCGGAGGTCAGAGCCAAGGTCGCCGAGGGAGCGGAGGTCTCGGTCTCGGAAGAGACCTCCTACCCCTTCGAGGACCAGATCCGCCTGAGCCTGTCCTGCGACCGGCCGGTGTCTTTTCCGCTCTATCTGAGGCTCCCGGGCTGGGCCAAGACGGTCCGGATCGTCCTCAACGGACAGAGGGTCGAGGGGTCCTTCACGGGAGGCCGTTACGCGGTGCTGCGCCGGACATGGCATCACGGCGACCAGGTCCGGATCGAGTTCAATCCGGAGATCGAGGTCGTCGATTGGCCGGCCATGCGAGGCGCCGTCTCGGTGCGCCGCGGCCCCCTTTGGTACGCCCTCAGGATAGGGGAGAAGTGGCAGAAGTACGGCGGGACGGAGGCCTGGCCGGCCTACGAGGTCCTGCCGACAACACCCTGGAACTACGGCCTGGTCTCAGGCCGGGCGGGAACCCGTCCGAGCGTGCGAATGGCCTCCTGTGCCGCGCCGCCCTACCAGCCGTTCGTGCCGGAGGCGGCCCCGATCGTGCTCAAGGTCCTGGCGCGGCGGGTGCCCGGCTGGAAGGAAGAGGGCCGCATGGTCGGACCGGTCCCGGCCAGCCCCGCCGAGGGTGAAGGAACGCCCGAAGAGGTCGACCTCATCCCCATGGGCTGCGCCCGGCTGCGGATCTCCGTCTTCCCCCTTGTCAAGGATTGACAGTCCCTTGCGAATTTGGATATAAGCGGTTCTGTATTACGAACCAAGGAGGTCCGGATGTTCAAAGAATTCAGGGAATTCGCCATGCGCGGCTCGGTCGTGGACATGGCTGTCGGCATCATCATCGGCGCGGCCTTCGGGACCATCGTCACTTCGCTCGTCGCCGATGTCCTGATGCCTCCGATCGGGCTGCTCCTTGGCAAGGTCGATTTTGCCAACCTCTATATCCTCCTGTCGGGCGCAGGCCCCTATCCATCGCTCGCCGTGGCCCAGGACGCCGGTGCGGTAACCCTGAACTACGGTCAGTTCCTCAACAAGATCATCAGCTTCCTCATTGTCGCCTTTGCGTTGTTCCTGGTCATCCGGGGCGTGAACCGGATGAAGAAGAAAGCCGAACCCGCCCCGGCCGAGCCGACGGCCAAGGACTGCCCCTTCTGCGCCACGGCCGTCCCGATCAAGGCCGTCCGTTGCCCGCACTGCACCTCGGATCTTAAAAAGTAGCCGGAAGCCCGGTTCAGAACGCTTCCTGGGCCGTGATGTAGAGGCCGAAGCTGGCCCGGCCCCAAGCCAGGTCCAGCCGCAAGGTCGTTCCCTCGTTCTTATCGAGCACGTAGCGCAGGCCGCTGCCGACGGAAAACTTGATCTTTCCGCCGCCGAGGTCGCCGAAGCCCGGGAAGATATCGGCCAGCCCGGCGAAACCGGCGACGCCGATCCTTTTCGTCACCAGGGCCCGGTACTCGGCCTGGACCAGGATCATGCCCTTGTCCCTGAAGCGGCCCCTGTAATAGCCCCTCAAGAGCGATTCCCCGCCGAGGAGGGCCAGCTTATGGAACGGGACTTCGCCGCCCGTCGAGAGGAGATAGGCCTGGAGGGCGAGGACCCGATCGATCCCGAGGGTCTGATAGAGCCGGAGGTCGAGCTTCACCCTTCTAAAGGTGAAGTCGCTGCCGGCGATCGGGCCGTAGGCGTCAGCCGAGAGCTGGAGGAACTCCCCGCGTCGGGGGAAAGGGACAGCATCCCGGGTATCCCAATCCAAGCTGACGCCCATCCCGGCCAACTGCCCGCCGCGGCTCCCGACGATATCTCCGGCGTCGAGGAGGCCGCCCGTCTCGATCTTCTCCATCGTCATGCGCTCGAAGTCGAACTGGAGGCCCCCGAAAAGACCGCCCAGCACGCGCCTCTTGACGCCGAACTGGACGGCGAAGATCCGCGGGGTGAAGGACTCGACATCGCTCGACGGCGTGTCGTTCCCCACGCCGTAGAACTTCTGCGGCGCCCTCTCATAGCGGAAGGCCCCGCTCAGGATGAGCCCGTTGGCCTTGAGATAGATCTCCGGCTTGACGAGGACATTGAACTGGCGGGCCAGATTGTAGCCGGCATAGGCCCAGACGCTCGACGTGCGGGCCTCTGCCTTGTCCCGGCCGGCCCGGAAGCTGAGGACGCCGCCGGCGCCGAAAGCCACCTTCGTCTCGGGCGTGTAATAGATGAAAGGCAGGCCGATGAGCCGGGTCCGGTGCGGGTCCCGCTCCGCGGCGGCCTCCTCCGCGGCCATCGCCAGCGGGGGAAGAACGACGGCAAGGAGCAGAGTGAGGAAAACGGGTCTGTGTTTGAGCATGCCGGTTCTTTCCGCCGTTTGCGGTATCATAGCGTCCGGCCGTCCGAATGTAAACCCGGCTCTTGACCGGAGGCGGCGGCCGGGGCTATTCTGCGGCCCGAAGGAGCCGGCATGACATCGAAGGAACGGATGGCGGCGGCCATGTCGGGCGGCCGGCCCGACCGCGTGCCCGTCATGTGCCAGATGAGCATCGGCCACATGCTGCTGCGGTCGGCCATCCCGCCATCGCGTCTCTGGCATTCGGCCGAGGATTTCGTCGATGCGCTACTCGCCCTGAGGGCGGACTACGGATTCGACGGCATCCTGGTCAGCCTTCACGGCCACCCCCCCGATTGGGAGGGCCGGGCCGTCTCGGTCTCACGCGGGCCCGAGGGCGAACGGGTCCGCTGGAAGAACGGGGACGAGACGGTTTTTCCTCCGGACGATCTGCCCGTCTTTCGCCCGGCCGTCCCCCGCTCCCGGCCGGAGTTCGACCGCTTCGATCCGTCGTCCCTGCCCGCCCGTATCGATTACATTCCCGTATCACAGGGTCTCCGCTTCGCCCTCGATCCCGCGCATCCCTTCGACGCCGTCGAAGCGGCGGTCGAGCGCGCCGGCCGGGATTTCTCGGTCCACGGCGAAGTGACTTCGCCCCTCGATTATGTCCTCGACCTCTTCGGTTTCGAGCAGGCCATGATCGGCTTTCTCGACGACCCCTCGCGCGCCCAAGCCGTGCTCGAACGGTTCACGGCGGGGATCGTCGGCGTCGCCGAGGGCCTGGCCGCGACAGGGGTGGACGCCATCAAGATCTCCTCGCCCTTCGCCGGGGCGGGCTTCCTTTCGACGGCCTTCTACCGGAGGTTCGTTCTGCCGTACGAAAGCCGTATCGCCCGGGCCGTCGAAGCGAAGGCCGTCCGGGCCTACATCCACACCTGCGGCGACATCCACGACCGGCTAGAGCTCATGGCCGCGTCGGGGGCCTCCGGCATCGAGTGCCTCGACCCGCCGCCGCTCGGACGCGTCGAGCTCGAGGACGCCAAGCGGCGCGTGGGCGGCCGGATCTTCATCAAGGGCAACATCGATCCGGTCCACGTCCTCCTCGCGGGGGAGCGGGGCTCGGTGAGGGCCGACGCCGTCCGGCGGATCGAAGCCGGGAAGCCTGGCGGCCGCTTCATCCTGAGCACCGCCTGTTCCATCGCGCCCCGCACGCCCCGGGATAACGTCGCCGTCCTGGCCGGCGTCGCGGAGGAATGCGGCCGCTATTGAGTTGAAAGCCGGCCCGACCTGGGTTATAACTCCCTTCCGGCCCAATCGACAGAGAGGTGCTGCCATGAAGAAGATCGTCGTGCTCGGCTCGGGCATGGTCGGCCGCGTCATCGCTCTCGACCTTTCCGGCGAATTTGAGGTCACCTCGGTCGACGTCAGCCCCGACAACCTGGCCAAGCTCGAGGGCACGGCCGTCAAGACCCTCCAGGCCGACCTCTCGTCGCCGCCGGCTCTCCGGGACATCGTCGGCGCGTGCGATCTCGTCGTCGGCGCCGTCCCCGGCTTCATGGGTTTCGCCGCCCTGCGCGAGGTCATCGCGGCCGGCAAAGACATGGTCGACATCTCGTTCTTCCCCGAGGACGCCCTGGCCCTCGACGAAGCCGCGCGGAAGGTCGGCGTCACCGCGATCGTCGACTGCGGCGTCGCCCCGGGCATGAGCAACATCATCCTCGGCTATCACGCCGCCCGGATGACGGTCACGCGCTTCGCCTGCTACGTCGGCGGGCTCCCGTTCCGCCGCGAATTCCCATTCGAGTACAAAGCGCCCTTCTCGCCGGCCGACGTCATCGAGGAGTACACCCGGCCGGCCCGCTACGTCGAGAACGGCCACCTCGTCGTCAAGCCGGCCCTGTCCGACGTCGAGCACATGGACTTCCCCGAGATCGGCACGCTCGAGGCCTTCAACTCCGACGGGCTCCGGTCCCTGCTCACGACGATGAAGGTCCCCAACATGATCGAGAAGACCCTCCGCTACCCTGGGCACGTCGGGCGCATCCAGGCCCTGCGCGACAGCGGATTTTTCGACACGGAAGAGATCGACGTCCGGGGCCGCAAGATCCGGCCCCTCGACTTCACCTCGACCGTCCTATTCCGGCAATGGCTCCTCCACGAGGAGGACGACGAGTTCACGGTCATGCGGATCATCGTCGAGGGCGAGGCCGCGGGACGGGCGAAGCGCATCGAGTACGACCTCTTCGACCGCCGGGACCGGGCCTCGGGCTTTTCGTCCATGGCCCGGACGACGGGCTTTCCCGCGGCGGCGGCTGTCCGTCTCGTCCTGACGGGCCGGTTCAGCCGCAAGGGCGTCCTGCCGCCGGAGTTCCTCGGGGCCGACGAAGCGGCCTTCCGGGCGGTCATGGACGATCTCGCCGCGAGGCACGTCATCTATCGCCGGACAGAGCAATGATCGGTTTGTCGCTATTTCGGAATAAAGAAGGAGGAGACGCGATGACACGGAAGCTTTCGATCCCCATCCTGGCCCTGGCCGTTCTGATCACCGCTGCGCCCGCCCGCCTGGGCGCCCAGGCCCGCCCCGCCGGCAAGGGCAAGACGCCCCCGGCCTCGGCCCTCGACGCCGCGACGGTCCTCAACGGCCTGCATTTCCGCTCCATCGGGCCGACCCAGCAGAGCGGCCGGTTCGTCGACTTCGCCGTCCCGCCCGGGAAGCCGAACACGTTCTACGCGGCCTCGGCCTCCGGCGGCCTTTGGAAGACGGAGAACAACGGCCAGACCTTCGAGCCTCTTTTCGAGAACGAGAAGGTCTATTCGATCGGGGACATCGCCGTGGCTCCCTCGGATCCGGCGATCCTCTGGCTCGGCTCGGGCGAAGCCAATAATTCCCGCTCGACCTACTGGGGGGACGGCGTCTACAAATCCGTCGACGCCGGCAAGACCTGGGTCAACTTGGGCCTCAAGGAGTCCCACCACATCGGGCGCATCGTCATCCACCCCACGAATCCCGATGTCGTCTATGTCGCCGCCCTCGGCCACCTCTATTCAGAGAATCCCGAGCGCGGGCTCTATAAAACGAGCGACGGCGGCAAGACCTGGGCCAAGGTCCTCGACATCGCGGTCGACGGCCGCGCCGTCGGCGTCGTCGACGTCGTCATGGACCCGTCCGCCCCGGACACTCTCTACGCCGCGTCCTACGACAAGTTCCGCAAGCCCTGGACCTGGGGCATCGGCGGGCCGGGCTCCGGCATCCACAAGACGACCGACGGCGGGAAGTCCTGGACCCGGCTGACCAATGGCCTGCCGGCCGGCATCATCGGGCGCATCGGCCTCGCGGTCTTCCCCGAGAACCCCAAGATCCTCTACGCCGAGATCGAGAACGCCAACAAGCCCGGGATGTCGATCGAGGAGCGCTGGAAGGAGGTCCTCGAGGGCAAGTCGAGCGCCGGCATGATCGACGGCGAAGTTTACCGTTCCGACGACGCCGGGGCGACCTGGACCAAGGTCAGCCCGGAGAAGCGGTCGATCGGCGGCGCCCCTGGCTACTACTACGGCCAGATCGTCGTCGATCCGAACGACGCGAACGTCGTCTACATCCTCAGCGTCGGAGTTCTGGAGAGCCGGGACGGCGGCAAGACCTGGAACTCGCCTTTCCGCTTCGGCGGCGACAACCACGCCCTCTGGATCGACCCCTCCGACAGCAAGCATATGCTCCTTGGCTACGACCACGGCCTCGGCGTGACCTGGGACGGAGGCAAGAACTGGTACCACCCCGACTTTCTTTCCCTGGCCCAGTTCTATGCCATCGATTTCGACATGTCCTCTCCCTACCGCGTCGCCGGCGGCCTGCAGGACAACGGCAGCCTCATGGGCCCGAGCACCAACGTTGGCGCGGGCGGCGGCTTCGGCGGCCGGGGAGCCGCGGCGCCGCCCATTCGTCTCGAGGATTGGTTCGGGATGGGCGGCGGCGACGGGATGTACAACGTCTTCGACAGAACGACGAACGCCACGCTCTATAATGAATCCCAGTTCGGAACCCTGTCCCGCGTCGATCTCGTGACCGGGGCGGCCAAGAGCATCGCCTACGACCGGCTGAAGCCCGAGACGCGCTGGAACTGGTGTGCGCCGATCCTCGTCTCCGCACATGACAACGAGACGATCTACCACTGCGGCAACGTCGTCGTCATGTCGACTAACCGGGGCGAGACCTGGACCGAGATCAGCCCCGACCTCTCGACCAACGACCCGGCCAAGCTCACTGTCAGAGGCGAGGGCGGCGACGGCAACATCCAGTACTGCACGATCACGACCTTCGACGAATCCCCGCTCGTCCCGGGCCTGCTCTGGGCCGGCACCGACGACGGGAACGTCTGGGTCACCCGCGATAACGGCAAGGCCTGGGTCAAGCTCAACGACAAGATCCCCGGGAACCCGGGTTACTGGGTGAGCCGTGTCACGGCGTCATCCTCCGATCCCGGGACGGCCTACGTTTCGTACACCGGCTTCCGCAACGACGACTTCCGGCCTTTCCTCTACAAGACGACCGACTACGGCGCCACCTGGACCTCCTTGGCGGCGGGGCTCGCCGAGGGACCGGTCAATGTCGTCCGCGAGGACCCCAAGAACGCCAAGCTCCTCGTCGCCGGGACCGATTTCGGCGTCTATATCTCTCTCGATGGCGGCCAGTCCTGGATGAAGGTGAAGGCAAACCTGCCGACCCAACCCGTCCACGATCTCAAGATCCACCCGCGGGAGGCCGACCTCATCGTGGCCACCCACGGCCGCGGGGCCTATATCGCCGACATCAGGCCGCTGCAGGAGCTCACGCCCGACGTCCTGGCCAAAGACGCCCATCTCTTCACGGTCGAGCCCAAAGCCCGCTGGGTGGGCCAGGACCGCCGCGAGTCCAGCAGCTCCAACTTCGCCGGCGAGAGCGAGCCGCCGGGACTGGCCATCTCGTATCTCTTGAAGGCCAAGCCGAAGGAAGGCGTGAAAGTCCAGGTCTATGCCGGGACCCTGCTCGTCAACGAGATCGCGGGCACGGCCGAGGTCGGGCTCAACACCGTCACCTGGAACATGACCGGACGAAGGGAACGCACGGCCGACGAAAAAAAGGCGGCCCAGGAGGGCGCGCGCCGGGCCCGGGAGATGGGCTACGGAGGCGCCATGGGCGACCCCAACTTCGCCTTCTTCCCCGTCCAGCCGGGCGACTATCGGATCGTCCTGATCGTCGACGGGAAATCGCAGACGGCCTGGGGCACGGTGCTCAAAGATCCCCGTTACTGAGGCGGGCCTGTAACGGATTTTTACAGGGCCCCGGCCGGGAGCCGGCCGGGGAAGGGGCGGAGGACCGGTGATCCGGGCGACTTCCCCTTGAAAGAGGGGATTCTATCCCGAGCCCGGCGGATCCAGGATGGCACGCGGGTTGCAGCATGGGGATCAGTCCCATGTTGGAATTGAGGGGAATCACCAAGAGGTTCTCGGGCATCCCCGTCGTCAAGGACGTCAGCTTCTCCGTCCGGCCGGGAGAGGTCCTCGGCTATCTCGGCCCCAACGGGGCCGGGAAGACGACGACGATCAGGATGCTCGCCGGCCTCCTCGATCCCTCGAGGGGAGAGATCCTCTTCGATGGCCGGAGCGTCCACGGCGATCTCCACGCCTATAAACGGCGGCTGGGCTACATTCCCGAACAGTCGGAGATCTACCCGCATCTCAGCGCCTACGACTACCTTCGCATGGTCGGCCGCCTGCGGGGCCTCGCCGAGGCCTCCCTCGAAGGCCGGATCCTGTCCTTCCTCCGCGTTTTCGACCTCGAGCAGGACATGCACTGGCCGATCGCGTCCTTTTCCAAGGGGATGCGCCAGAAGGTCCTCATCGCCGCCGCTCTGCTCCACGATCCCGACGTCCTCCTTTTCGACGAACCGCTTTCGGGACTGGATGTCACGACGGGACTGGTCATGCGCGACCTCATCCGGCGGCTCGCGGCCGAGAACAAGGTCATCATCTATTCCTCCCACGTCCTCGAAGTGACGGAGAAGATCTGCACCAAGGTCATCATTCTCCACAAGGGGGAGATCGTGGCCAACGATTCGGTCGAGAACCTGCGGCAGCTCATGCATCTGCCCTCGCTGGCCGAGATCTTCAGCCAGCTCGTGCTCAAGGAGGACACCGACGCCGTCGCGGCCCGGCTGGTCGAGGCCATGAAAGGGGAGACCTAGGAAGATGGACGGTTGGAGGAACGAGCTCAGGCAGTTCTCCATCCTGACCCGGCATTTCTTCGGGCGGCTGTTCCGGAACGACATGGTCGACTTCGAGGACCAGATGAAGGAGAAGCTCATCGTCGCCCTCTCGCTCCTGGCCGTCTTCTTCTCCTGGGCTTCCTGGCTCCTGCTCTTCAAGTACCATTTCGTCGCCGATATCAACAGGTCCTGGCAGGAAAAGAACTACATCTTCACCTTGATGATGCTCGTCTTCGCCATCATCACCCTGCTCGAGTGGGACGTGCTGTACCCCGACCGCCGGGACTTCCTCAACCTGGCGCCGCTGCCGGTGCGACTGCGGACCCTGTTCGCCGCCAAGCTCGCATCCTTCGTGCTCTTCGTCGGCTTGTTCTCCGCCGCCATGATGAGCGTTTCCTCGGTCCTGTTCTCGATGTACCTTACGGACTGGCGGGCCAACAGTCTCGTCCTGGCGGTCCGCTACGTCTTCTCGCATCTCGCAGCCGGGTTCGCGGCCGCCTTCGCCGTCTTCTTCAGCGTTGTTTTCCTGCAGTTCCTGATGATGGCCATCCTCCCCGGCGGGCTCTACCGCAAGTCCGCGATGGCGGCCCGATTCGTCCTCACCGTCGGGCTCATCTTCGTCCTGCTCAGCTTCGCCGTCGCCCCGGCCTCGCTGGGACGTTCGTTCCATGACCTCGGATCGCTCAAGGATGCCGGCGACCCGTTCATGTTCAGGTTCCCGCCCCTGTGGTTCGTCGGGCTTTACGAGGTCCTCCTGGGGACCCGGGACGCCGTCTTCGAGGCCGAGGCCCGGACGGCCGGGCTGGCCCTGGTCCTCGCCCTTGCCGCTTTTATCGGGTCGGGTGTCCTGAGCTATCGGAGGCACGTCCGCAAGACATTGGAAGTGCGCAAGGCCAGGCCGCCTTTCCTCGGGCTGCGCCGGGGCTGGGGGAAGGTCCTCGCCGCGACCCTGTTGCGGACGCCGGAGGAGCGCGCCGTTTACGGTTTCTTTTCGGACACCTTGCGGGCGAGTCCGCAGCACCGGATGACCCTCGTCTACTATCTCGCCTCCGGTTCGGCAGGGATCCTCGTGCTCGTCGCCGCCTACCGGGGGGCCTTCAGGACCCTGTCGCCCGCGAGCGGCCTTCTCCTCGTCCTGCCGCTGCTCCTGTCGTTCACCATCGTCGCCGGCGTCCGGGTGCTCGTCGACCGGCCCGCCTCCCTCGAGGCCAACTGGGTCTTCCGGCTCTCCGAAACGCGGCGGACAGCGCGCTATGCCTCCGGCCTGAAAAAGGCCCTGGTCCTCAGGTTCCTGGTCCCGCTATTTCTCGGCGTTCTCGCCGTCCACGCCGTGCTCTGGGACTTCGCGACCGCGCTGAATCATGCGTCCTTCGGGCTCTCCGTCTCCGTCCTGGGCGTCCAGGCCGCTTTCGCCCACTATCGGAAGATCCCCTTCGCCTGCTCCTGGGTCCCCGGCAAGCTCAAGCTTCATCTCACGGTCTTCCCCTGCCTGATCGGGCTGCTGCTCTCGATGACGGTTTTGGCGGCCGTCGAGAGATCCGTCCTTGCGGATTCGTCGAGGGCGCTGATCTTCTATGCTTTCTCCGCCCTGGCAGGTCTCTCCCTATGGCTGGAGAACGCGCGATTCTACCGGAGGACGCCGTCCCTCTTCTATGACGAGAGGCCCGAGGCCGCCATGATCGAGCTGCCGAGCGGCGACTGAGCTTTCCTCCGCTTTTTTTTGCCGGGCTATTCTGTTAACCTATCCGAGGGAGGTTCGACCATGGCCTACACGACCCGGGACATACTCGACCGCGTCGACCGCTTTCCCCGCGTCGACATCATCCACCGCCCGACGCCGCTCCGCAAGCTCGAGCGGCTATCGGCCCGCCTGGGCGGGCCGGAGATCTACGTCAAGCGCGATGACCTGACGGGCCTGGCCTTCGGCGGCAACAAGTCGCGCAAGCTCGAGTTCATCGTCGCCGACATGCTGGAGAAGAAGGCTGACGTCGTCATCACCTGGGCCAGCCTCCAGTCCAACTGGTGCATGCAGACCGCGGCGGCGGCCCGGACCTTCGGCATCAAGCCCATCCTGATGCTCTTCAAGCCCGCCGACCAGCCGGCCACCGCGGACGGCAACGTCCTCCTCGACGTCATCCTCGACGCCGATATCCGCTTCCTCGAGAAAGAAAAGGGCCGCACCGTCAAGGCGGCCCAGGCCATGGACATCCTGGAAGAGGCGGGGCGGAAGGTCAAGGCCGAAGGGCACAGACCGTACTTGGTGCCGGTCGGGGGATCTCTCGTCCGCGGCGACATGGACAAGCCGCTCGGCGCCATCAGCTATGTCGCCGGCTTCGCCGAGCTCCTCGAACAGACGAGGAATGGCGGGGGATCGGAGCCCGACTTCGTCGTCCACTCGACGGGCTCCGGCGGGACACAGGCCGGGCTCGTCGTCGGCGCCAAGGCCATGGCGCCGGCGTGCCGGATCATCGGCATCAGCGTATCGGACCCCAAAGGCCCTTTTTCCGACGACGTCCTGGAGATCGCCCGGGCGACGGACGAGGCTTTGGGCCTCGGCCTCGGCATCCTGCCCGACGACGTCACGGTCTTCGACGAATACCTGGGCCAGGGCTACGGGATCGTCGACAAGGCCGTCGCCGAGACGATCCGGCTCGTCTTCCAGACCGAGGGCATCGTGCTCGATCCCGTCTATACGGCCAAGGCCATGATCGGTCTCCAGGACCTTATCAAGACGGGGTTCTTCAAGCCGACGGATAAAGTCCTTTTCCTCCACACGGGGGGGACGCCGGCCCTTTTCCCGAACCGCGACAAGATCTTCGGGTTTCTGGTCAAGAAGGCCTAAGCCGCACGGCGCAGGCCGGCCAGGCCCGCCTCGAGCCCGTCGAGGGAGAGGCGATGGACCTCGACCGGCTCCGAAACCAGCAGGTGGAGGGTCTTGAGGCCGCTCCCGGTCAGGACGAGGACGACGCCGCCCTCGCCGGTCTTGACCCGGCCGGAGGCGATGAGCTTCTTCATGGCGGCGAGGGTCGACGCCGATTCCGGCTGGCAGAACAGGCCTTCGTTCGCGGCCAGCTCGCGCTGGGCCTCGAGCATCTCCCCGTCCGAAACGGCCAGGAGCAGTCCATCTCGCTCGCGGATCGTCCGCAGGACGGCGTTGCCGGCCGGAGGGGTCGGATTGGCGATGGCGTGGGCGATCGTCGGGGACGACGGAATCCGCTCGTATTTCGACAGGCCCTTGTCGAAGGCGTGGACGAGGGGAGCACAACCCTCGGCCTGAACGCCGACGATCTGAGGATAGGTCCCGATGAAGCCCTCGCGCTCGAGATCGGCGAAGCCGCGCATGAGGCCGAGCAAGTGCCCGCCCGAGCTCAGCGGGACGATGACCGTGCGCGGCGCGCGGCGGCCGAGCTGAAGGAAGATCTCAAAGGCCGTGAGCTTGTAGCCCTCCATTCGATAGGGATCGATCGAGTTCATGAAGGTAATGCCAAGCCTCTTGCCGATCGAGAGACTGGCCTTGAAGAGAGCGCCGTAATCGCCCTGCACCGCGACAAGCCGGGGGCCGAAGATGCCCGCGGTCTGGAGGCTGGCCCCGGAAGTCCCTTCCTTGAGAAGGACAAAGGTCTCGAGCCCGGCTCGGGCGCCGTACGCGGCCGTCGAGGCGGCCATGTTGCCCGTCGAGACCGTACCGATCCGCTTCGTGCCGAGCGAGACGGCCTTCTGCACGGCCACGGCCGTTCCCCGGTCCTTGAAGCTCGCCGTCGGGTTCTGGGCCTCGTTCTTGGCGTAGAGGCCGGCGAAGCCGAGGGAACGCCCGATCCGGTCGAGCTTGACGAACGGCGTCGTGCCTTCGCCGAGGCTCAGGGCGGGATCGATACGGTCGAGCGGGAGGAACTCGGCGAAGCGCTCGAGGGCCAGCGGCTTGTCGTCGAGGATGCGCCGGCCGCCGGGCCGGCCGGGCGGGGCGATGAAGAGGGGCTCGCCGCATCCCGGGCAGAAAGGGGAGTGGGGGTCCCGCGAAGCCAAGGGCCCGCAGGCGAGGCATTCGAACGTGTCCATGGTCATGCTCCTTACAACCGATGGCCGGTATTATAAACCGAAATCGGCCGAGGGCAAGCCCGCCGGTCCCGGCCCGGAGGCGAAAGATTGCGCGAAGGAGGATGTCCGGGGTAAAATCGTGCGGACATGGACGACGACAGGATCATGAAGGCCGCGCTGACCGAAGCCGCAAAAGCCGCGGCGAGGGGAGAGGTGCCCGTCGGGGCGGTCGTCGTCAGGAACGGGAGGATCGTCGCCCGGGGCTCGAACAGGCCCGTCGGGTCCTCCGACCCGACGGCCCACGCCGAGATCGTCGCCATCCGCCGGGCTTCGAAAAAAGCTGGCAATTACCGGCTTCCCGACTGCGACCTCTACGTCACCGTCGAGCCCTGCGCCATGTGCCTGGGAGCCATCGTCCAGGCCCGGCTCCGACGCCTGGTCTTCGGCGCCGACGATCCCAAGGCCGGGGCCGTTTCGTCCACCATGACGTTCCCCTTTGCCCGGCTCAACCACCGGCCCGAGATCACGGGCGGCATCAGGGCCGGCGAAAGCGCCGCGCTCCTCCGCGGCTTCTTTTGCGCCCGTAGAAAGAAATGACGATTTCGGCTATAATCGGCCTTCGTTTCGCGCCCCGATTTTGCGGAGAGGTGGCCGAGTGGTTGAAGGCGACGGTCTCGAAAACCGTTATCTCGAGCAATTGGGATCGCGGGTTCGAATCCCGCCCTCTCCGCCATTGACACCCCGAGCATGAAGAGC